>WNEY01000334.1_pt1 | contig 28108 bp, 22 predicted proteins | sample 5400531 | NCBI WGS metagenome assembly WNEY01 (sample SAMN13153338, study PRJNA577476) | soil metagenome | isolation source: 200 cm saprolite under Douglas fir tree site 1 | place: USA:California | collected 2015-04-18
CGAAGATGACGACCGCGATTCCGGGAGGCACTTCGGATCGAGCTCCGTCAATTCGGCGACGTTCACATCCAACGCGAACAGCCAGACCCTGACGATGATCGGCACCGGTCTCCACGACGGACTGCCGGTCGGTTTCACGATGGTCGCCGTGGACAACGGCGTTACGCCTGGGGTTTTTAGCCTGATCCTGACTGACGGGTACAGCACCACGGGCAGCTTACCCAGCGGCTCCATCGTGATCCGGTAACCCATCGTGCGAGATGTGGGGAGGCGGAATTCGCCCCCCCATTCGCGGCCGCAGCGAGTGTCGCCGCGACCTCCGCAGTCGCCGCCGTTTCGACGTCCCCGATCGCGCCAACTATCCACTTCCTTCCCTTGGAGAGTTTTCACCGGCTACGACCGACCTGCGTGTGCTTGAAGCAATTCGAGGATGCGCGCGTGCGCTTCCGGCGACGCTGCATGCTGCTGCCTCCACCATTGCACGACGCCGGGGTCGACGTGGGCGCCGGCAGCGAGTAGCGTCTCGACGACAGGCACGTAGTCGGCCTCGTGCGCGCGGTTGCTCGCTCCCCATAAGGCGGCCTCGAGCGATGTCCCACCGTACCGGTTTCGCAGTTCGAGCGAGGCCCCGCGCGCGAGGAATATGCGGATCGTTTCGAGGTGGCCGCCGGTCGCGGCCGCGTTCACGCCGGTGAAGCCGTCCACCTGCACGTCGACATCGAGGCCCCGTTCGAGCAGGAACTCGGCGACGGCCGTGCGGCCATAGACCGAGGCCGACATCAGCGCCGATTCCATCTGCCCTTTCGTCACCGACGGCTTCGCCGCGCCCTCATCGCTGAAGAACGACTGCACGACATCGAGCCGACCGACGCCCGCGGCGCTTTCGAAATCGAGCGGTGCTCCCCGGCTCGCGAGATACGCCGCCGCTTCGGGGCGTCCGTTCGCCAGACACGAGTGCACGAGGGACCGCCCGCCGGCCGCCGCTGAATGGCCGAGCGCCGCTCCCCGATCGAGCAGGAGCTGGATCAGCGGCCGCTGGACACCCGCGGCCTTTGGGTGAAGGCTCGTCGCCACCAGACCCAGCGCGGTCGACCCCCCATACATGTCCGCGACGGTATCGACCTCCGCGCCCGCGTCGAGCAGGACCTCTGCAATCGCAACGGCGTTCTGCGGCGTGTGCTGGCGAAAGGCCTCGACGCCGTTGGCGCCGACGTAATGCAGCAGCGTCGAATGATGCCGCCGGGCAGATCGTGCACGAATCAGCTCAGGCTCATCGTGCAGCAGCCGCGTCAACATGGCGATGTCCCCACTGACGATCGCATCGACCGCGGCCTCGAAGCGCCCCGACAGGCGACGCGTTATCTTTCATCGCCTCTGTGTGCGCGACGAACTCATCTCACGTGCTGAAGTGGTGCGTGCTCGCGATGATCCCGCGCGCGTCGCCTGCCTCGTTATCGGGCGTGAGCGTATTGTTCCACCAGGACTGCGGCCGCTCGCTCCGGATGATGTCGCCGTAATCGCGGAGGAGCGCGTCCAGCGTTGCAACATCCCCCGCAACGACTGCCTCCTCGGCGGTCCTCCACACGGTGGCCGGCGACAGCCGGCCGCTCACCGCTTCGATGTGCTTGATGAACTTCGGCCAGCTGTCACACCCGTGCTCGCGGGCAATGACGAATTGCGCTGCGGCGAGCGAGAAATCGTCGTGATGCGCGGCGGCATCTGACTTGCGCGCCAAGCGCGGATGATGATCGCGCACCCGTCGTCTCGCGCCGGCATCGCCGGATCGGTACGCCTTGACCAGTTCCTTCGCTTGCTTCTTGTACTGCTCGAGATCGGGACGGGCGGGCAGCTCAGGGGTAGGCATACGAATCTCCTTTCGTCGCGCGCCTGGAGTCCGCCCATCAGGCTGAAAGAAGGTTCGTTGGTGTCGTCGAATGAGGGGTGGGCACGGCCCTGTCCGCGGACTGGATGCGCCCCCGAGCGCTGTCGGTCAGTATAGCTTCATCGAGGGCAGAAGTCTTACTTGTGGCTGATGCTGCGCGAGTCTACTCGGCGCGGAGGGCCCGAATCGGATCGATCGAGGCGGCCCGGCGCGCCGGAAGGTAAGCGGCGGCCGCTGCCGTAATCGTCAGCACCACGCAGGCCGCGGCGACGAGCAGCGGGTTGTGCGGGGCGACGCCGTACAGCATCGTGCTCAAGAGTTGATTGCCGGCGAACGCGCCGACCACGCCAATCGAGATGCCCAACAGCAGCAACAGCATCGCTCTCCTGAGCACGATCGCGAGCACCTGTTGCCGGGTGGCGCCCAGCGCCATGCGTACGCCCAGTTCACGCGTTCGCGTCACCACCGAAGAGGCGAGCACGCCGTAGAGCCCAATCGCCGTCAGCAGCAACGCGATGCCGGCGAAGCTGCCGAGAAGCAGCATCTGAAACCGCGGCCCGGCGACGCCCCTGGCGAGCATGTCGTCGGCCGTGCGGACGTCGTAGATCGGCAACTGTTTGTCGAGCGATGCGACCGTGCCGCGTAGCGCAGGTTCCAGGCTCGCCGGCTCGATAGCACTACGTACCACGATCGACGGGCAGCACCACGGCAGCTGGCGATACGCAAAGTAGTGGATCGGCTCTTCCTCCATTTTCAGCGACGACTGTCTGGCGTTCCCAACCACGCCGACAATCTCTCGCATCTTCGTGCCGGACGCATCAGACGCGCCCGGCTCGATCCGCTTCCCCAACACGTTCTCCCCTGGAAAGAATCGGTCGGCGAACGCTCGATTGACGATCACGACCGGCGCGCCCGTCGCGTCATCCCGCTCGACAAAGTCCCGGCCTTCGAGCACCGGAACGCCGAGGGTCCGGAAGAAGCCGGGCGTCACGATGGCCATGTTCGCGCGCGGCCGCTCGGCCGGCGGCGCCGGGCGCTGCTGAATGTTGAACGCGACGCTCATCTGGTTTCCGATGAGCGGCAGCGGCATGGCGAGCGCAGACGAAGTCACCCCGGGCAGACTCCGCAGCCGGTCGAGCAGCCTGGCGTGGAAATCGAGCTGCTTCGGCCCGGCGTATTCCTTGCTCGGGAGATTGACGCTGAACGTCAGCAGCCCCTCGGGACGAAAACCCAGATCCCTGCGCACGAGATGCAGGAAGCTGCCAATCAGCAGCCCTGCGCCGCTGACGAGGACCAGTCCCAGCGCAACCTGCGCGACGCACAGGCCGTGGCGAAGACGATCCGAGCCGGGCGTGCTGGTGCGCGACCCATCCTTCAGTCCGCCGCTGAACTCGATCGAGGCCGCGCGGAGCGCCGGGACAAAACCGAACAGCACGCTCGTGACGACCGCGAGCGCGAGGGAAAACGCCAGCACGCGTCCGTCGATGACCGCTTCGCTGGCGCGCGGCACGGGCAGCGCCCGGAACAGTCGGATGCTGAACGTCGCGACAGCCAGACCCGCGGCACAACCGATCGCCGAGAGCGTCAGGCTCTCCGTGATGAACTGCCTGACGATTCGTCCGCGCCCGGCGCCGATCGCGGCGCGCACCGTAAACTCATGCGCGCGCTCTTCGGTGTGCGCCAGCAGGAGATTGGCGATGTTTGCGCAAGCGACGGCCAGCACCAGGCCTACGGCCCCCAGCAGAATGAAAAGGGGCCATCGGGCATCGCCGACCAGATGGTCGATTTCCGGCCGCACGTATGTGCCAGGTTGGTTCTTGCTCGAATCGGGGTATCGCGCGGCCAGCGAAGCGGCGATCGTGTTCATCTGCGCCTGTGCCTGCTCGAACGACACGCCCGGCTTCAGCCGCGCCATCGCGTTCAGCATCCGCGCGCCGCGCTGTTTGGTGGCGGGCATGACCGTCCCCGATGCCGCGTCCTTCGCGACCGTCGTCCACAGCTGGGCGGAATCATGCGTAATCGGAAACTCGAAGTGGGGGGGCGATACTCCGACGACCGTGTGCGGCTGGCCGTCGATCATCAGCGCGCTGCCGACCATCGCCGGGTCTCCGCCGAATCGCCCTCGCCAGAGCTCGTGGCTCAAGATCACGACGCGTTCGGCCGCGGCTTCTTCGTCTGGCAGGAAGCCGCGCCCCAGTGCGGGCTGCACGTGGAGCATCGGGAACAGATCCCACGAGACGATCTGGCCTCGAAGATGGAGTGGTTGCTCGGTTCCGGTCAGCGTGAATTCGGCATCGCGGTAACTGACGATGTGCTCGAAGACCGTGTTCTCGGCGCGGAAGTCGAAGAACGTGGGATACGACAGGTCGGCGGGGTGCGGCGTGCCGCGGATGTCGCGTGACTTGACCGATACGAGCCGGTCGGATTCCGGGTACGGCAGCGGGCGCAGGATGACGGCGTTGACAACGCTGAAGACGGTGGGATTGGCGCCAATACCCAGCGCGAGCGTCAGGATGCCGGCCAGCGCGAACGCCGGCGATTTGCGAAGCTGCCGGAGCGCGAAGCGAACGTCGGCGAACACGTCCTCGATGGCGAGGAAGCGCCATACCTCGCGCCCTTTCTCTTCCATGCGCGTGACGTTGCCGAAGGCGCGCCGGGCGGCCAGAGCGGCATCCTCCCGGGCAATCCCGCCCGCCACGAGCGCATCGGTCTTCTCGTCCAGGTGCTGTCGTATCTCTTCGGCGAGATCCTGTTCGAGCCGACGCCGTAGAAAGAGGTCCCTCACCCAGCCGATCATGGCTTCACCGGTGACAGGACGAGCCTGATGCCGTCCAGCATCCGCTCGAAGCTCGATACCTCGCGGTGGAGATGTGCGACCCCGGCCGGAGTGATCTCGTAGATGCGCACCCGCCGGCCCGTCGACGACTGGCGCCATCTGGCCGTTACCAGCCGGGCTTTCAACATGCGCTGCAAGGCGGGGTACAGCGATCCTTCTTCCACCTGGAGCAGGTCGTTCGACATCCGCTGAATGTGCTGCACCAGCGCGTAGCCGTGCAGCGGTTGCCGCTTCAGCGTTTGAAGGATCATCATCTTGAGCGCGCCGGGAAAGAGATCTCGAGTCAACCCTTGGCCTCGATACTATGTTGCTCTAGGCCTAGACTAAACTGGCCTTGGCATCCGGGTCAAGCCGAATCTCGTTCGACGTCGCGTTTCCCGGATTCGAGGGCAGAAAGCCGTCCCTAAAGAGGCTGCGAAACCCTGGCCATGACCGCTGCCACGACGCGGTCGCACCGTGGGGCGTGAAATTGGAACGCCTCGGGGGTCACCGCACCAATCCGCGCGGTCACAGCCCGCCGGATCATGGCACGCGCGCGGTGCAGACGGGTCTTCACCGCTTCCTCGCCAAGGCCGAGCCCCTCGCCGGTCTCGCTGGTGCTCAAGCCCTCGATGTCGCGCAGCATGAACACGGTGCGATAGGCTTCAGGCAGCGTATCCACTGCCGCCTCCAGCACGCGTCGGAGCTCTTGTGCATAAGCCTGACGCTCCGGGTCCGCTTGCGGTGATGTGAGTGTCTCCATGAAAGCTCCGCCATCGTCCTCGAGGGCGAACCGGATCCGGACCATTGATTCAGGCGCCCGCATTTTCCGTCGCCGGCCGAAGGCTTCGTGGAGGGCGATGCGGATCAACCACGTGGAAAACTGAGACCGCTCCTCGAACTGGTGCAGGTGTGTAAAGGCGTTGATGTAGGCCTGCTGCATCACGTCTTCCACATCGGCCTCGTCCTTCACGACGGCGCGGACCACGCGGTATACCCGCTGATTGTGCCGGCGCATCAGGATCTCGAACAGCGCGCGGTCGCCCGCCCGCACCCGCCTGACGATTGCTGTGTCCGGCAGCGCCGCGGCGTCAGCCGAGGCCGGAACCGACGCGAAAGTCTCCATGCTCATTAGAGTGCTCCGCCCCCCGTTTCGTTGCAGACGCGCCGCGTGTCACCTTTTCCGGCGTCGGCCACTCTCATTGGGAGGAGGCAATCGTGAATATCGAACGTCTGACAACACCCTGGTGGGCCCTGCGCGTAGGGCTCGGCGCCGCTGCATTCCTGGCCGGCCTCGACAAGTTCTTCGACCTGCTCGCGGATTGGCCCGGCTATCTCAGTCCCATCGTCGCACAAATGCTGCCGCTCAGCCCGACGTCCTTCATGCACGCGATCGGCGTCGTCGAAATGCTGGTCGGCGGAGCCATTCTTGCGGGCTACACCCGGCTGGGTGGGTATGTGGCCGCAATCTGGCTCGTTGGTATCGCCGTCAACCTGCTGACCACCGGGCACTACTTTGACGTCGCGGTGCGGGACGCAGCGATGGCGATCGGGGCGTTCACGCTCGCTCGGCTCACAGAAGCGGGTGTCGGCGCTGAGGCCGGTCACGGCGTCGGAGCGCCAAGCCTGCTTGGCCATCGCGGGAAGATCACTGCGTGAGGTGCGCGGCACACCTGAATTCATTTCAAAACGAAACGATCCATTCGAGATGAAACGCTTTGACGCAGATGGTTCGCTGTTTTCACGCACAACCGCGGGATCGGAGTCGGCGCAACGCCCGACGGAGGTTGCATCGCCTGCGAATCCGTCACCGCGAGCCAACCGACTTCGATCTCTCTTCACGGGGTCGGTGAGACGTTTTAGTCCCGGCGCTCGAATCTTCTGGCCGGGCGAGCCTGCACGGAACCTGTTTTTCCTCGCAACCGGGCTGGTGAAGCTGACCGACGTCTCGATCGCCGGGGGCGAGATCATCGTCCACCTCTATCAACCCGGTGAGATCTTTGGCGAACGCTGCTTCCTCCAGGCCGCGCAGCAATACTGCGCAACGGCGCTCGAGCAGTCGGACGTCCTCGAGACGTCAGCGAGTGGTTTGATCGAGCGGGTCCGGAGTCGGCCCGACACGCTGCTGGAGCTCCTCGGAGAACTGAGCGGGCGTCTGGCGGCCACAGACGGCGAGTTCCAGACGTTCGTCTCGGAGACGGTTGTCGTACGGCTCGGCGCGAAACTACTGGCGCTCGCCTCCGTGTCGGACACCGCCAGCGACTGGCTTGACCTGCCACACGGCTTCCGCCACGAGGAGTTTGCGCAAATGCTCGGTGTTCACCGCGAGACCGTGACACGTGCGATCGCCAATCTCAAGAGGCTCGGCGTGGTCGCGACGGGCCGACGAGGCCCCATCCGGATTCACCGAGCGGAAATGCGCCGATTTCTGCGGGGACAGAACAGCGGGCGCGTCATGGTTCCACAGTCGATGTCGGGCAATCCATTCATCACGCAGCATTCGGGGTAGAACCGCGCACGCCTTGGGGCATGCACCTCGATCCGCAGCGCGTCCCATCGACCTGGGCGCGGTACACCTCAACCGGAAGCAACGCCGGAGGTGCAGGCACCTTCCCCGTCCTGGCGTCGAACTCTGAGCTGTGACATGTGCAGGTCATCGCATCTCACCTTCGTGTCGAGCCTGCGGTGGCCAACGACAGCCATCGATCGTCGGCCACCGCCGCAAGAGGACTCGAAGACCTCACTGCAGACCTCAGAGCCTCACAGCGTTTTCAGGAACTCGACGAGATCGGCCTTTTGCGCATCTGTGAGATGTAGCGCGAACAGCTGGTCGTAGTGGTTCACGACGGCAAGAAGGTCTGGCGCGCTACCATCATGAAAGTACGGCGCATGTTGCCACAGACCACGCAAGGGCGTGGTCCGGTACTTGCCCGTCGCCGTCCTGGCGGCATAAGCCGGATCCGTCCCAACATCCGCCGGATCGTGCAGGAATGGCACGGTTGGAGTCGGACCACTCAGGACGTCGGTGTAGGTCGGCCCCTGATGGCAGGTCGCGCATCCCGCCTCGTTGCGAAACAGATGCTTGCCGCGCTTTGCAGCGTCCTTGTCAAAGCTTCCACGCGGCGGTTCGGGAGTGCGCAGACTCAGCTGGTAGTCCAGGAGCGCTGGCAACTTCGACGTCACGAGATCCGGCGTCTGCGTGATGAAGAGGCCAATGCGTGGATCGCTGAAATTGCCATGACCGCCCATTTGCCCCACTCCGACGTAGGCATTCCAGTATGAGATCGGTCCATCGGCGGTGAACGTCTCGAATCCGATGCCCTTCAGTCCGTAGATCGAAGGGATCACAATCGGCAGCGATGGACTGTTCAGCGAAATGAGGTTCGTGCCGTCGAACGCATGGTGTCGCGGATCGTATTTGCCGGGACCCCATGTGCGGAACTCGGCCTTGAGCGCATCGGGTAACGCCGGCGACAGAGCCACGATCGCGCCGACGTTCAGGTCGAGATTGGCCCATCCGTCCAGGCGCTTGCCAATACCCGGCGCGAAGGAGTTGTCGACGGTTGAATGGCAGAATGCGCAGGTAATGCCGACGCTGGTCAGTTGCCCCGTCTGATCGACCTTCCCTTTCACACCGACGACGGCATTGAGCCGCAACAATTCAGTGGTGACCGCTGGATCTGTCAGATCGACCTGTCCGGCACGAAGGGCGGCGATGATCTCGCGCGGCAGCGCCTCCACGTCTACCTTCAGACCAACCGCCAGCGCAGTCGCCGGATCGACCCTCGAAATGGGCTCGTGCATGCGAAGCACGTCCGTCCACAACTGTTCGTCGCCGAAGGTGTCGTATCGGAAGATCACTTGGCCGTCGCGATGTGTTCGCTCGCCATCGTCCTGGTGCTGCCGGTCGCCATCGCCTCCGTGCCAGCCAGATCGCTGTTCTGCGGTCGGCGCCTGGCCGATGCCCGAGATGACGAACGTCAGCATGAGAGTGAATACGGTTGACGCTACGCCGATGAGTCGCATCGCTGCTCCCTTCTCCATCTGTCCTTGTGGCCGACGCATACCGCGTCTCCACGCTCCCGGAAATCGAGTGTAGCGACCTCCGGCCGGGCCGTAAGTGATCTGGATCACCGGCGACGCGGGGACATTTGTTCTCGACGAGATTGGCGAAGTCGCGCTTACGGTCCAGGCGAACTTCTGCGCGCGTTGCAAGAGCGCGAAATCCGACGTGCAGGCGCCGAACGGACCATCAAGGTGGATGCGCGCGTAGCGAGGGTTTGGCTCCTCAGGACGGACTCGAAACAGCCGGCCTCCGGTCAACCAAGCCGCCTTGACATGCCTCGTGCCTCGAAACAGCGATTCGTCACATAATTCCCGGGGAGGGCATCCCGCCTCCGCCGCCGTTGGCAGTCTGCAACGAGGTCGCAACCATGAATGCCTCTCTGATCGCCGTCATAACGGTCGCGTTGAGCGCACCGCTCGCAGCCCAGTGGTTGAATCACCCCACGGCGGGGATCCCGCGCACACCAGACGGCAAGCCGAATCTGGCCGCGCCTCCGCCGCGCACGCCTGACGGCAAGCCCGATCTCTCTGGTCTGTGGAACAAGATTTCCCCGAAGTATTCCCGCAACATTGCGGCGGATCTGAAGCCCGAAGAGATTCAGTCGTGGGCGCAAGAACTGGTCGAGCGGCGCAGGGAAGATCTTGGCCGGGAATACATGAACGTGAAATGCGTGCCTTTGGGGCCGGGCTACGCCACCGCCGCCGACAGCACCGGGGCGGAGATGATGAAGATCGTCCAGACTCCCGGGCTCATCCTCATTCTGAACCCCGATCTCACCTATCGCCAGATCTTCCTCGACGGCCGCGCGTTGGAATCTGCCCCCAATCCAAATTGGATGGGGTACTCGGTCGGGCATTGGGATGGCGACACGCTGGTAGTGGAGAGTGCCGGATTCAATGACCGCACGTGGCTCGATCACGATGGCCATCCCCACACCGAAGGTTTGCGCATGACCGAACGCTACCGCCGCCACAACTTCGGCAGTCTCGAGCTCGAGGTGACGCTCTCGGACCCGGCGGCTTACGCAAGGCCCTGGACGGTCGCCGTCCGGGCCGAATTGGCCGCCGATACCGAAATGATCGAATTTGTCTGCAACGAGAGCGGCCACGGCCTGGAGCACTGGGTCGGCACGGCTTCCGATGAAAGGAAAGGCGAGGTACAGGTCGCCCCCGAGATTCTTGCGAAGTACACCGGCACCTATGAGGAGCAGCCTCCACTCTGGAGAGCCGTCCCCCGAGTCGTCGAGATCACGCTCTCGAATGGCAGGCTTCTCGCCGACATGGATGGCCGAGGGAAGGTACCTCTGATCGCATCGTCGCCGATCGCTTTTTCCGGCTTGTATGGACTCGCGGTTGAATTCACGCAGGGCGGCTCCGGCGGCCTCCTCGTGAAACATGTCTCGGGCAATTATCGGTTCGCACGGAAGTAGGTACCGCCATCCGTCTTCCGGAACACCATCGGCGGGTTGTGACCGGCATTGATGTAGCTCAGCGCGCGAGTCGTGCCGTCGTGCAATACTTATTGGAGACGATGAACGCGGGCCTCGCGCACGCTCGTCTGCTGGTCGACCTGGTTTCCATGAAGATATTCGTGTGGCTGCTTGGCCACAACGGCGAGCTACTCGATTCGCATCTCTTTTTCTTCGACAGGTACTCGGATCTCGCGGACCATCACAGACGGCAGGGCCGGATAGCTAAAGCGGACAGGCTTGCGGCCATTGCCGAGGCGTACTTTCAGGCCGCTCCGGATGACGACGAACCGCCGGAGGCCGCGGCGATGGCGATGCCGGCGCCGCCGCCTCGGATACGCACCAACGCAGTGAGCACGACACGCGTCAAGAAGCCATCGAGCGAACCATCGAACCTCGAGCCTTCGCTCACTTCTTGAAATACCTGTTCCGCGGATCCTTGCCGACGATGTGTTCCACGTCCTTGTTATTCTCGTTGCAGATGTACTCCATCAGCTCGGTGTCTGCCTCATAGGTGTGGTGTCCATAGAGCGTGAAAGGCTTGGTGTAAGCGCCCGAATCGTCGATGGTGACTTCGTACTCCAGCGTGTTGAAATCAGGTCGCCGATAGCGCTCAATGGTGTGCAGCTTTTCCGTGTGAGGATGACCTGCGAAGTCGAACCAGAACCGATCGTTGAACCCGACCGAATCGATCACCAGCGTGTCGCCCTCCAGTTTCCCGACGGAGTGACCATACCAGGTGGGATTCGGATCCTCGGGATGCTTTCGCCCGTCCAGGAAGATCTGGCGATAGCTGTGGATGTTCCCCTCAAAGAGAAAGAACATGTGCGTCGGGGTTTGCAAGATCCGCCACGGATAGGGCGCTTGCCGCGGAACGCCGGCGGGCAGGCAATTCGCCTCCGGATCGTCCTTGGACATCCGTTCCACGACCAGTTTCAATGCCCATGGTTGCAGCGGAACGGTCTCGCCGGGCTTCAAGGCATCGTTGATGTCGTAGATGAAATGACGATCGGCGCTCCAGATGCCGGAGAAGTCCACCTTGCCGTCGGCGGTGCGTGGCGCAGGCGCGGGCGCATGCTTGGTCGCTTTCGCTGTTTCACCCTGGCGAGGGGCGCGCTCGGCCGCCAAAGACAAAACAGCAGCAACGGCCACCGCGGCGACGATCGAGCCGGGGAAACGCTTGCTCACGATGGCACCCTCCTCTTCAGCGAGCCGTCAGACGATGCTTTCCGACACTGCGCACTCACGGAGTTCCCTATTTTGCTCCTTCGCATCCGACCGCTCAAGGGCAAGTGACGACGCGGTGTTTTGCGAGCCTGGCGGGCCATCTGGGACGACTTTTCGCACTGTCGCCACCCTCCCGACCCCCTCCGTGACCAAGCCCCAGAAGTGGCGAGGAACAGCTTTGGCAGTACCGGGGTCAAAACGATAGCGGGTCCAGATGAAATCTCAAAACGGCGCTCGCCCAAAGCTCGCGATGGCTGGCCGTCTGTCCGCATCGGTGGTGTTGATCGTGCTGGGACTTGTGTCTCAAACCGTTCCTCCATCGACTCACCTCCTCGCCCGGGCCGTCTCAAACTCCGCCGGCCTGAACCAGAGCTCCCAGCGCACACCCGATACCGGTAACGGCATCATCGTTGGCCTCGTCGTGAACGAGCGGCAGGAGCCCGTGGCTCGCGTCACGGTCCAGGCATTCTCAGCACGCGCCACTGGTCCCGGAACGCAGCCGCACGAGACGGTACCGTTCTCCACACGCGCCAGCGGATCGGCATCAACAGACACGCAAGGGCGCTTTCAGATCGCCGGGCTGGAGTTGGGCGAGTACCTGGTTGCCGCGGAGCCTGTGCCCTTGCTGCCATCGATCGGATCGAGGTCAATCTCAATTTACGCGACGACGTTTTACCCGTCGACCGTGGACAACCAACTGGCAGTACGCGTGTCCGCGAGCGCTCATGCCGCGTCAACGATTCAGATCGAGCTCGTCAGGGTGAAAGGCGCGCGCGTGTCCGGGTCTGTGGTGAGTTCTTCCGGACGCTCAGCCGAAGGGATGAGGGTCACCGTGTTCCACCGATTTGGAAGTTTTGGAATGGGGTCCAGCGTCGCGGTCGTCGACGCCAAGGGGGCGTTCGAAATCCCTCGGGTGCCCCCGGGCTGGTATCGGCTGACCATCGAACCGCGGCCAGGCGAATCAAAGGCCCACAACGGTGAGTTCGCGACCAGACTGCTCGAGGTACAAGACCGCGATCTCGATGGTCTCTCGCTTGTATTGAGTCCGGGCGCCTCGATCTCGGGACGCATCGTCGCGGCACCCGGCGCCAGTATTCAGAACCCCTTCGGGCTACGGGTCAATGCGTCGCCAACCCCAGAGCAATTCTCGCCGCCCGGGTTGATTACGGCGACCGTTGCCGGCGATGGGTCATTTCGGATGACCGGGTTCTCGGGGTTCTACGAATTCACCGTCGCCGCTGACAGAGTTCCCTTCGTGGCCACTCGCATCACCGTGGACGGTGTGGAAGCGCCCGCCAGCGCAGGAGTCGAATTGACGGACGGGGCTCATGAAGTTGTCGTCTTCGTGGCGCCGCGCGAGACGCCCAAGCCGACCGTCGACAAGACAGTCTCGTCTGGAGCGTTGGTTGAGCAGTTCAAGAGCGAGAAGGTCTTCTGGCGGCAGTTCGCGATCGGAAAAGAAATCGTGGACCGTCACGACGCGGGCGTACTCCCGTCCCTGGTGGGCTTGTTGAGTGACGAGGACAGGCATGAGCGCGGAAACGTCGCGTTCATTTTTGGCGGCCTCGGCGACCCGCGTGGATTCCAGGTCATCACAGATATCCTGACCGACCGCTCCGATCGGCCTGAGGGACAAGGGACAGGAATTGCCTCGAGTGACGGGCGATATCGTGTCGCGCGTCAAGTCAGGGCTGACCGCTACTACGCCGCCCACCTGTTGGGTGACCTGCGCGATCCGCGGGCGGTCCCGATTCTCGTTCCACTATTGAAGGATACGGAGGTCAACTCCATTGTCCCGTGGTCGCTCGGACAGATCGGCGATAAGCGTGCGGTCGGCCCTCTACTCGATGCTCTCGACGATGACAGTCCATCGATGCGTGTGCTTTCGATCTACGCGCTCGAAACCCTCGATGCGAAAGAGGCGTTGCCTCGTCTGTTCTCGTTGCTGAACGACCGCCGCCGGTCGAATTTTGGCGCCGTGGTCTCAGTCGCGGACGCCGCCAAAGCCGCAATCGCAAAGCTGCAATGATTACTCCACGACAGAATTATCTCGAGAAGGACCTCAAGGCGAGCGGTGCCAAGAACGGCCTGGCGGCGATGTGCGACAAGAGCGCGCGGATTGCGATCGCGCGCGGCATAAAGATTTCGTTTGGGACCGGCGTCGGACCTTTTCCACACGACTCGCAGGCCTTCGAGTTCGCGTATGGCGGCGAGGTCGTGAAGAACGATCTCCACTAAATCTACCGCAGGATCACCCCTCCTGTTCTGGTATCCTCGCCGCCGACAATAAAAAAGAATCGCTTTACCTTCAAGATGGGCGCGGATATCAGGCGCGTTCTCCTGGACAACACCAGCGTCGGCGTTCCCGTCACGACCATCGCGTTCAACAGCCCGGACGATTTCGTGAAGGATCGAATCGATTCGGTCAACGTGGACGACATCCTGGGCGTGGGCTACCTGCGGCGGACGTTCTGGATGGGGTACGGGCAGGATCAGTTCAAGGTTCGTCCCAACCTCACGCTCAACCTGGGCGTGCGTTACGAGTACTACTCCGTCATGAGCGAGGCGAACGGGCACCTGGCAGTCGTCGACTTCGCGTGCGGCGGCTTCTGCCCTGCGGGTACGCCGATGTATTCGCCGGATCGCAACAACTTTGCGCCGCGTCTGAGCCTGGCGTGGATACCTGGCGGGGCCGACGGCAAGACGACCATCCGCACGGGGTTTGGGATGTACTACAGCCCGAACCAGAACGACGACTTCAGCGATCCCCACGAGAGCACCGCGGCGCGATTTGCCCTGTCGTCGGCGGATGTCCCCAACCTTTCGTACCCGCTGACACCGTTTCTGGGATTGCTGCAAGATCAAGGCGCCAGTCCCAAGGGGATCGATCGGAATCGCAAGGATGGCTACTACGAAAACTGGGATCTCCTGATCCAGCGGCAGCTGCCGCACAGCTTCACCGGCCAGGTCGGGTACGTCGGCAGCGTAGGACACAATCTGTTTGGCGGCCGTCAGGTCAATCTGAGAGATCCGATCACCGGCAGACGGCCGCTGCCCGAGTTTGGCCAGTTCCAGATCAAATACAACGACAGCAACAGCAACTTCCGCGCGCTCCTGGCATCGTTGCAACGTTCGTTCACGAGCGGCTGGCTGTTGCAGACACAGTACATCTTGTCGCACGCGGTTGCCGACGGGTCTGGCGGAACGGGCGAAACCGCGCAGGTCCAAAATGCGTCGTGCCCTGTCTGCGACCGCAGCGACGCACCCTTCGACGTTCGACACAGCCTCACGATGAATTCGGTGTACCAGCTTCCGTTCGGACCTGGCCGGAGTCATTGGAACGCCAAAGGCCTTGCGGGGGACCTGATCGGCGGATGGCAGCTCAGCGGAATTCTGTCGGCGAGGAGCGGTCTTCCGATAAACATCACGGTGACCCGGAGAGCATCCGACATGCTGGATGGCAACAGCAGGAATCAGCGGCCGGACCTGGTTCCTGGCGTACCGATCTATCCTGCGGAACAGACCATCAACAACTGGTTCAACCCCGCAGCCTTCGCCGTACCGGCAAAAGGAACCTGGGGAAATCTAGGACGCAATGCTGCCCGCGGCCCCACGTTCTGGGAAATAGACGGCGCGCTCGAGAAACTCACGCCGATCGGGCAAAAAACGGATCTGAAGTTCCGCGTCGAAGCGTTCAACTTGTTCAACGACCCGATTTTTGCCAATCCCGCGTCCAATATCTCGGCGGCGTCCAGCTTCGGGCGCATCACCAGGGTGTTGAACCCCGGAGCCGTTGGCACCGGCACGCCGCGGCGTATGCAGCTCATGCTCCGGGTCGAATTCTGATGCAGACCGGTTCGAGCAGATTGGAAGGAACGATGGGCCTCGATTCAAGGACCCATAATCTCTACCTGATGAAGTAACCGATGCCCTTGCGGCGGGTGGCCGTATACTACGGATGCCCTGGTGCGCTGGCGGGCTCGAGCCGCAGGACGCGTCGCTTCGTTCAAGCGTATAGAAGGAGGAGGACTCCATGTCACTTTCCCGTCGTCTTTTCTTCCGGAATCTGGGATTGGGCAGCGCTGGCCTGCTGTCCACGCCGTTCATCATCGGCCGCGGTCACGAGGCCATGGCCTTCGAGGCAGGTGCTCTGCAGCCTCCCGATGATGGCGGCTTCATCAGAATCAGCTCGAACGAGAACGCCCGGGGCCCTGGCAAGAAGACAATTGACGCGCTTCGGAACACGATCTCGCCGCGGGTCGGACGAGGATATCCCCCGGACTATACAGGCGATCTCGTCGCAACGATTGCCGACCTCTACGGGGTCGGCCGCGACCACGTCATTGTCGGCACCGGGTCCGGTCCCATTCTCGAGGCGGCGACGCGGGCGTTCTGCTCGGCCCAGAAGCCGCTGGTCACCGCGGCGCCGACCTATGGAACCGCGGACCAGACGGCGCGCCGCATCGGCGCCCCGGTCAAGATGATTGCCGTCGATCGATCGCTGGGCTTGGATACCGACGCGATGGCCGAGGCGGCCAAGGGTGCGGGAATGATCTTTTTCTGCAACCCGAACAACCCGACGGGCACGGTGCACAACGCGGCCGCGATGGAACGGTTCGTCCGCCGCGTCAAGCAGAGCTCGCCGGAGACGCGGATCCTGATCGACGAGGCGTACATCGACTACACGCACGATGCCGCCGTCAAGACCGCGGCGCCGCTGGCGAAGGAACTATCCGGCGTCTTCGTCACCCGATCGTTCTCGAAAGCGCATGGGATGGCTGGCCTGCGTCTCGGCTACGCCATTGGCCAACCCGAGACCGTCAAGGCGATTTCCAGTGCCTGGAGCCTCGGCAGCGTCAACACGTTGACTGCAGCCGCCGGCATCGCGTCGCTCAGGGATCCGAAGCACATTGAAGAAGAGCGCGCCGAAAACGCGCGCGTGCGCGACTTCACGCTCGACGCGTTCAAGAGCCTGGGGTACGAGGCGCCGGACTGCCACACCAACTGCATCTTCGTGAACTTGAAGCGGCCCGCGAGCCAGTTCCGTGAGGCGTGCGCCGCGCTCAAGGTGTCGGTCGGACGGGATTTCCCGCCGTTCGAGAAGACGCACAGCCGCATCACGCTCGGAACCATGGACGAAATGCGGCAGGCGGTGCAGGTCTTCAAAAAGGTGCTGACGGCGAGCTCGACGAGCGCTGGGGCCCGTTAGCGTCGGCGTCGTGGCGTGAAGACCCCGTAGCATCGGTGAGAGGAGCCGACGAGCCAGTCGGTTCCTCTCCCTTCCGCTGTTTCATGGGTGAGGCTCCAGCCACTCCAACCTGCCTGCGTTGGCTGCCCTCCCGATCCCGCCGATCCCGTTCGCCGCCCTCCCCTCGATCAAGCGGGGTTGTTTGGACTGTTAGAAGAGGCGATCGACGCCGCGTCAAACGTCACCGGACGTCATGGCTTCACGCTCTTCGCGCGCTGGCGCTCTTTGGCGGCCTCGGCCGTATTGCCCGTCTTCTCGTACGCGTCCGCGAGAAATGAATGCGCCTCGCTCGATGCCGGATCGGTCTCCGTCGCCGTGCGAAGGTGCGGAAGCGCCGCCGCGGCCTGACCCTGTAGCGTGAGAATCCGTCCCAGCAACAGGTTTCCGCGAAAGTGGCGCGGCTCCAGGTCGATCGCGGCTCGCAGCTCGCGGACCGCATCGGGCACGCGGTCGATGCGCGCATACACGGAGCCGAGCGAGTAGCGCGCATCTGCCCACCGCGGCATGCGCGCCGCGACGAGCTCGAACTCCTGCGCCGCGCGCCCGAGGTCGCCGGTTTCGTACAGCCCGACCGCCAGCTCGTAATGCGCGAACATGTTCTCGGGCTGCAACGCGACCGCCCTCTTCAGCGTCGGCACCGCGCGCGCGTACTGTCGCTCCCGCGCGTACGCGACGCCGAGCTGGAGCTGCGCGATCGGGATGTTCGGCTCCGACGCCGTCACGCGCTCGAGCATCGGAATCGCTTTCCGGAATCCGCCGTCTTCGACGGCGACGACGGCGTTGTGGAGCGTGTTGGCTATGGCGATACGATCTTTCGGGTCGACGCTGCCGGGGGCGAACGCTCCGTCGCCTGACCCGCTGACGTAGCCGAGCGCCGCCAGGCGTCGGGCGAGATCGGGATCGACGGCCGGTTTCGCAACGGGCGCCGCCGTGCCGCTCACCTTTCGTCTGAACTCCTCGAGCTCGGCGCTCATGCCCTGCACGACGCGGCCTCGTGCATCCGCGAGGTTCCGCGTGGCGCCGCGATCCGCGATCGAATCGTAGAGCTCTGAGCGTGGCGCGCGAACCAGCAGAAAACGATCCGCGCGCCACGCGACGAGCGGCGACCACCCGAACGCCTGGCGCGGATAATCGGTTTCGGCGTACGCCGGACGGTCGCGCACGTCGCGGGCTTGCGCGAGCGGAAGCATCGACTCTCCCTGCATCGACGAGGGCGTCGGGACGCCGATCGCGGCGAGCAGCGTGGGAGCGAGATCGGCGAGCCGGACGCGCGCCGTGACGCGCGCGCTGCGCGCGCCCGGCAATCGCAGCACCAGCGGCACGTGCAGGACCGAGTCGTACAGGAACACGCCGTGGGTCTCCTCGCCGTGATCGCCGAGCGCTTCGCCGTGGTCCGCTGCTACCGCGACGATCGTCGAGGGGTGGACGCCGCGGAGGAGCCGGCCGACGAGACGATCGACGCCGGCAATCTCGCCGTCATAGGGCGCGGCCGCGAACCGACTCGTGAGATCTGCCGGAGGCTCGTAGGGATCGTGCGCGTCGTAGAGGTGCACCCACGCGAACCACGGCCCTGGCGCCGGGTCGCCGATCCACGCCAGCGCGCGGGCAATCACCTCGTCGCCGCGCCGCTCGACGGTCCGGTAGCGATCCTCTCCCGGCCGCCGAATGCGGAAGCCTGCGTCGTACCGATCGAAGCCGCGATCGAATCCCGGCGCCGTGCCGCTGCGCGGATCGAGGACCAGCGACCCGACAAAGGCTGCGGTGCGGTATCCCGCCTGTCGTAACACGTCCGGCAAGTACGGGACACCGCTCGCGAGCGGCGCGCCAAAGTCGGTCACCCGGTGAAACGGCGGATACGTGCCGGTGAGAATCGTCGCGTGCGAAACGGTGGTGATCGGGGCTTGCGCGAACGCGTTGGTGAAGACGACCGATTCGCGCGCGAAGGCGTCGAGTGCCGGCGTCAACCCTCGCTGCGAGCCGAGGAAGCCCATGCGGTCGGCGCGGGTCGTATCCAGCGTGACGAGCAGAACGCTGGCCTTGCCTTGTGCCTGCGGCCGCGTCGACCAGGACGGGAGCGCCGCGACGGCGATCGCCGCCAGACACGCACAACCGCGGAGGATACGGTGCAGCACGGGAGGACACGATAGCCTGAATGTCCGTGTCCTTCGCCGTGACCGCGTCACCTCCGCGCTGAGCCTCTCTAGAAGAGCACCTTGAGCGCCCACTGCATTGCGCGGGGGCCACCTTGCGCGATGACTGGATTGCCCGCGTCGACGTCCGGCGTCGAGCCGATCGTCCCGAAGAGGCCGCTGCGCACGTTCGTGCTCTGGGGCGCGCCGAGGTTCACGCGGTTGAGGAGATTGAAGATTTCCCACCGCGCCTGGATGCGCGCGTTCCCCTGGATCCTGAACTCCTTGATGATGTTCACGTCCCACTGCGCGAGGCCCGGCTGCCGGGCGCTGGTCCGGCCGCAGGTGCCGAGCGTGCCGGCGGCAGGCGTGGCGAATGCCTGCGAGGCGTTGGTGATGAACCTCTCCGGATTGGTGAAGTCGTAAATCGGATCGGCGACGCAGTTCGCGCGAACCGAACCGGTGTCCTGCCCCGACTGATCGCGGCTGCTGATGTTCGGCGTGAACGGACGGCCGGCCAGCGCCGTGAACACCGTGCCGACCTCGAGACCGCGGGTCACCGGATTACGGCCGGGCACGGCGTAGACGCCGCCGACGTTGAAGTTGTGGCGCCGATCGAAGGTGCACGGTCCGCGATTGGCCGTGGGCTCGTACGGGTTGTCGGCCTGCGGGAAATCGTTGCGGCCGCGGCTGTTGTCCGAGTTGTAATCCTCGCACTTCGACAGCGTGTAGTTGTACTGCGTGTTGATCCCGTGCCAGTTCTGCTGGCGATACGAGAGCTGCAGCGCGTTGTACCACGACCGTCCGTCGTTGGTGAGCTGGATGATGTGCTTCAGGTTCGGGAACTGCGCGTTGAACGGGCGGTTCACCTGAATCGCGCTCGTCGGCGTGCCGAGCGGCGGCGCGTTGATGTCGCGGAACCACGATTGATCGACGCCCCGCGATCCGAGGTACGTAATCGTGACCGCGTTGCCGCGGAACAGCTCGCGCTGCAGCGTCGTGTGGAAGTAGTGGTACATCGGCGTGCGGTAGTCGCTCGGGATCGTGAAGGCGTTGAAGGGCGGCTGCCCCGACGGGCTGCTGCCGAACACCGCGACGCCCGGCTGGACGCAGACGAAATTGCCGCCGGCGTTCGGCGTGTTCGGATTGATGCACGTCACGCCGGCCGCATCGGGCGCCCTGGTCTGCGTCCCGTTCAGCGACACGGAGAAGACGCCGAGATCCGGGTTCGTCATCGCGCCGGCGCTCGCCGCCAGGCCGCTCCACGTCGTGTTCGGGGAATGGATCGTCTTGAAGTCCGGCAGGTCGTAGGTCAGCGCATACCCGGCGCGCAGGCTCGTTCGGCCGTCGCCGTTCACGTCCCACGCGATGCCGGCGCGCGGCCCGAAGTTGTTCTTGTCGATCGGGTACAGCCGATCGAGGCCCTGGCCGAGCCGCACGAGCCCCTGCCCGGGAAAGAAGAGCGACGCCAGGTCGTTCACTTCGCGAATCGGCAGGTTGACGTCGTACCGCAGACCGAGGCTGACGGTGACACGCGACGACGCCTTCCAGTCGTCGTTGACGTAGGCGCCGATCGAGTGCTGCGACATGTCGCGCGCGGTCGAGCCGAACGATCGCCCGATCGTATCGAAGCGTCCGAGCAAGAGCCCGGTCAACGAATCGACCTCGTCGAACGATCCGCCGCCGGTGACCGTGATGCTGGTGCGCGCGCGATTGCGCACGCTGTGGTTCTTCCCTTCCTGCCAGTTGCCGCCGACCTTGATCGTGTGCGCGCCGCGCGTCTGCGTGAGCGAGCCCGAGACGTCGAAGGTCTCCGTCGGCGACGTCGTGATCGGATAGCCGCCGACGCCGCCGATGTAGCCGAACGTCCCGAGCGTCAGCGCCGGCACCCCGAAGTCCGCCGCGTCGAGCGGCCCGGTGTTCAGGCCGAGGCTCGCAGGATCGACCTTGTTGTTGACGTCGATCGTCTGCGAGATCCGGTTGTAGCCGAAGCGCATCTGCAGCAGCGATGTGTTCGAGAGCGTCGAGTTCCAGACGAAGCCGATGAGCGCTACACGCGTCGGATCGGTGACCGAGTTGAACATGTCGGCCGGTCCGTTCGCGGGCGTCAGCTCTCCGACCGTGGCGGGCGCCGACTGGAAGCTGTTGCCGAAGAAAAAGCGGCCGTTGACCAGGTTGTTGGCGTTCACCTGGTGATCGACCTTGATCGAGAACGTGTTCATGTTGGCGACGTTCTCCGCGTTCACCGTCGCCGTCCCGCTGTCGGAGGTCGGGAAGTACTTGAGCAGGCTCTCCCCGATCGAATTCGTCGTCAGGCCGGCGGCGGCGATGCGTGCCCGGGCGGCCGCGATCTGCGACGGCTTGGGAAGCTGCACCTGGAACGGTGACGTCACGGCGAGGCGCTGTCCCTCGAAGTAGCCGAAGAAGAACGTCTTGTCCTTCTGGATCGGGCCGCCGAAGGTGCCGCCGTACTGCTGGTTCCTCACCGGCGTCGTCGAGCCGCCTTCCTTCTTGACGAAGTAGTTCGGCGAGTCGGTCCAGTCGTCGTGGCGGAAGTAGTATGCGGTTCCGTGCGGCAGGTTCGTGCCGCTCTTCATCACGACGTTGATCGCGCCGCCGCCCTTGACGCCGTTCTCGGCCGACGGCGTCTGCTGGACGGTGAATTCGGCGATCGCGTCCATCGGCACGAGCGTCGCCGGTACGCCGACGACGCCGGTCTGGTTGAGGACCGAGTCGCCATAGTACCGGTCGTTGTTCGAAATGCCGTCGATCATGTAGTTGTTCGACGTGCGGCGCGCGCCGCTGATGCTGACCGAGAGGAAGCCGCCTCCGGGATCGCGCTGCACCCCGGGCGTCACGCCGAGCAGCGAGTTGAAGTCGCGGCCGCTCAGCGGAATCTGCTGGATGCGCTCGGTGTCGACGTTGTTGTTCAGCTTGTCCGAGAACTCGACCAGCGGCGACGCGCCCACCACGGTGATCGTCTCCGATTGCGTGCCGACCTCGAGCCGGAAATCGGCCTTGGTGACCGTGTTGACGGCGACCTGCACGTCGCGCGCGATCGTCTTGAAGCCGGCGATCTCCGCGGTGACCCTGTAGACGCAGACCGTCAATTCCGGCAGGCTGAAGCCACCGGCCTGGTCGGTCGTGACCGTGCGGGCGGCGCCGGTATCGCCGCATCGGGCCGTCACGGCGACGCCAGGCAGTACACCGCCGGTGGCGTCCAGCACCGTGCCCGTGATGTCCCCCGTTGTCTTCTGCGCTATGGCCGGTGCGGCCAGCACCGACAGGAGCGTTGCAATCAGAACTCGGTCCTTCATGGATGGCATGCGCGGCACCTCAGAGTGGTTTGTCGATGCTTGTGTAGCGCCAAGGAACCTCCGTGTCAAGCGGATCCGTCGCTCCAACTGGAATACGCGGAGCGCGGAATCCACATGATTGGAGACCTGACGGAGCTGCAATCCAGAAGTGGGAATTGGAAATGAGAAAGAGAAGGGAGACATCAGGAAATATCAGTAGAGCGTAAGTAACCTGAGGCTGTCCCGACCGCTCCACAACCCGAGACCCTGGACTGCGCGGGGCTCGTCAGGCGTGGACTACCGAGAGCTCGAGCAGCTTCTCGAACGGATCGAAATCCCGATCCCGATGGAGCAGCGAATGGTGCTCGCGTATGCAAAATGTGGCGATCAGACAATCGATCGTCTTCCGCACGGTGTGGCCACGACTCCGCAGCGTGCGATAGTTCCGCGCTGTCTCCCTCGCCAAGTCGGCACCGCCTGTTTCGAACACTGCCAGCTTCAGCAGCTGGCGCTCGACATCCTTCGCGACGATTTCATCGCGGACGCCTTGCAACACTTCGCAGAAGATCAAGTCGGTGAGGCCGAGCCGTTGACGATCGAGTTCGGCATGGACCCAATCCGTCTCCGGATTCCTGTTGCCTTGGAGGTAGTCGATCCAGACAGTGGTGTCGACGATCACCACGGCGGCTATCTTGCCGCGCGTCCCGTGCGCGATGCGTCAAGATCGCCTTCCCAGGTCACCTTGCCTCGCAGCCGGCGGATGCTCTTCTGACCGCGCGTTTGAATCAACAGCCGCAGACCTTCCTCCACCGCCGCGCGCTTGGTTCGCGCTCCGCTACTGCGCATGGCATGCCGCATCAGGCGATCGTCAATGTCGATGTTGGTTCGCATCAGCGCGCACTCTATGTGTAAGGATCGTTGATTTTTGTGTATTCGTCAAAGAAATCTGGAACGGCTTGCCAGTTCCTTGCAAGCAAGCGACGCAACGACGACACCACTGGAGCGACCGACTGTAATTGATTGATTTGCTTGAGGAAGCGCGGATATTTGCGCTTCCGAGCCGCTCGCGGTAACTGGAAGCGCAGTTTCAGTTGAGATTCCAGTTCTGACTGGCAGCGCGGGCTGAGAGAGGTCGTGCCCGCCGATACACGTGTCAGCGTGGCTTTCGCCTGGCGGTGCTCTCATCCGACACGCCGGTCAGGCAGTAGCCGTCGCCGTGTGCCGTGCGGATGAACTGCGGGTGATGATGATCGACTTCGAGCTTTCTGCGTAGCCGCGCGATGGCGAAGTCGACCGTTCGAGTGCTGATGTCCGTGCCGAGATATCCCCATACCGCACGGAGCAGTTCGCTGCGGCGCACGACCATGTCGCGATGTTCGGCGAGGTAGCTCAAAAGCTCGAACTCGCGGTACGTGAACGGAATCGTCCGGTTTCCAGCCGACGCGTGCTTGTTCAGAAAATCAACCGTCACATTTCCCAGTCGTACCCGGCTGATGCTCGGACGCGCGCGGCGGAGAACGGCGCGAACCCGCGCCAGGAGTTCCTCGAGATCGAATGGCTTCGTGATGTAGTCATCCGCGCCGAGCGTCAGTCCTTTCAGTTTTTCTGCCTGCTGGGTGCGGGCGGTCAGCACGATGATCGGGACCTGACCGCTCTGCCTGAGAACCGGAAGGAGCTCGAACCCGTCGCAGTCGGGCAAGGTGAGATCGAGCACGATGAGGTCCGGGGTGATCGCCTGGATATTCCTGACGCCGGCAACGCCGTCGGCAGCGACCTCCACGTCATATCCTTCGGATCGGAGATTGTCCTGAAGCACGAGCCTCAGCGTCGGATCGTCTTCGACGACAAGAATGCGGTGGCGCATCGGCCTCAACAAGCCGGGAGCCCGATCGTGCACCAGGTCCCGACTCCCAGCTCGCTGTCGACAGTCAGCGTGCCTCCGTGATCGGCCACGACCTTGCTGACAATCGCCAGACCGAGCCCGCCGCCATCCGACGGTGAGAAGGATCGGCTCGCAATGCTCTCGCGAAGGGCCGCGAGTCTGGCGGTCGAGATGCCGGGTCCATCGTCGTGCACCTCGATGAAAACCGTCGAGTCCGCCCGGCTCGCGGAGAGGCGGATGTGGCCATTGTTCCGCACGTGGCGGACCGCGTTGTCGATGAGGTTTCGTAGCGCCAGCACCATCGCCCGCTGATCGGCACGAACAAACGGGAGCTCCTGAGACGTGTCGACCTCGATGCTGATTCCGCCTTCCAGGAGCCGCGGTTGGAAGCTCCTCAGAGCCTCATCGGCGAGCTCGGCGGCTGCCATCGCCTCGAACGAGTAGGTCTCGGTCACGTCGGTGATCCGCGCGTAGGCGAGCAGATTGTCGACGAGGCGGCTGAGATCGTTCGCTTCCTGTATCAACAGGTCTGGATACGCCTTGTACCGCTCGGACGACCCCTGCGATTCACGCGCGAGCGTGCCGGCGAGCGCGCGGATGTTCGCGAGCGGCGTCTTGAGCTCGTGCGTCACCGATGACATGAATCGCGAACGCATTTCCGCGAGCTTGACACCGCTGAGCACGGCCCGGTGCGCCAGCATCAGACCGACGCCGCACAGGATCACCGCCAGGCCTGTCGCGACCAACGTCGTGTCGGCGCGCCGTGAGGCCGAGAGCAGCATCGGATCGCGTGATGCGCTGACGCGCAGCTTCCATAGCGCCTGCCCCACGTCGAATGGCAGATCCGACTCCGTGTCCGACGAATCCATGAAAAGAAGCGGAAACGCCCGCTCCGCGATCGGCGGCCCTTTGCTGTTCGAACCGACCACGGTCCGATCGTGCTCGTCGACGAGCGCGACGTCCTGCGTCAGACCGCCGCTCGCGCTCGGTTGCACCTCCGACAGAATGTCGGCGAAATACCACTGCCGCACCCAGTCGAGGTTGACGGTGAACCCGCTGACCGATTCGAGATGCTCGCGCAAGGAATCGGCATACGTGATCCTGGCGACGACTTGATATGGAACGTCGGCGAGATCGATGTCGAAGACGGCATATCGCTGCTGCGCGGCGATCGCCGACAACAGGCGCTGCCGTACATCGCCGGCGATGGGCGGATCGACCGCCGTCGCGATCGGGGAGTTCAACATTGGGCTCGGCCGTGGCATCCATTGCGGCAGACGGGTAGCGCGGCTGAAGAACACGATGCTGTGGTTCCCGCCGCGCCACGTAAAGAACGACTCGGGATACGGATATCGAGCGAACGTGGTGGTGACCGGCTCGGTCATGTCCAGAGCCGATGCGACTGGCGGGGGAGCCTCCCAGTCCCGGTTGGCGAGGATCCTGGTCTGAGCGCCGCGCATGTCTCGCGTGATGGCCTTCATGATCAGGTCGGCGGTCTCTTCGTTCTGATGGGCGACGCGACCGGCCATACTCTGCTGCGAGGCGCGCGTGACTCGGTACTCCCACATCAAAAGCACGGTGATCCCGAGAAACACGATCAGCGTGAGGAGCTTCGACGCCTGCGCGGTGACGGAGCGGTCCGATTTCATCGGCTCAGCTCGCGCTCGCGATAATACCTGGCGGCACCCGAATGCAGGGGGATCACCGTCGCCGGGGCGCGTTGTGGATCCATCTGGCGGCGAATGCGCTGCGGAACCTCCTCGAACAGCGCGCGCGTGAGCTCGTAAACGAGCTCGTTGTCGAGATCGGCGCGGCAGACCAGCACCAGATCGACGCCCACCGTGTGCAGCGGTCTGTCCTGCCCCGGGTACGTTCCACCGGGGAGCAGCGTTCGTCTCAGGAGCGGATAGGACACCCGCAGAGCCTCGACCTCCGGGCCGTTGATCTCCAGCAACCGGGCGCCGCCGCGAAGCGCCCGCGCGACCGGCTCCTGGGGCGGCAGGCCGGTCATGATCAAGGCGTCGACATCGCCCCTCAACAGCTTCTCCACCGCAGTGTCATACGGCGCAAATTCGCCGTGTATCTCCGAGGTGGAAACGCCCGTACCATTTACCAGACGCTCTCCAAGGGCGTTGTTGCCGCTGGCGGGGTCGCCGAGCACGATGCGCAGTCCTCGAAAACCGCGGCTCGGATCCACCTTCGGCCCTGTCAGGAGATGAACGACCGCGCGGTTCATGAGCGCCATCCCGCGAATCTTCTGCAGGGGCGCGGAGTGGTCCGGCAGGCGACCGTTGAACGCCAAATAGGTCACGTCTGCCACTGCGCTCGCCACGTCGATTGAGCCCTCCTGAAGGGCTTCGAGGCGCTTCTGCGAGTCGCCGATCGTCACCGCCTGAGTCGAGAACCGGGGGAGGGTGAGAAAGGCACTGAGGATTTCGGTGGGGCGCATCGATATGCGCAAGTTCGGCCGCGGCGTCGTTGTCTCGACCGCGGCTCGCGTTCGACAGGCTGTCAGCGCAACGAGGACGCTCAGCCCCAGCGCCACTTGCCTGTTCAACATGACTGAACGGAGTGAACAGGAATTCTATCCGATTGTGCTGCATCGTGTGGGGCTCTGCGCCGTTCCAGGCGCTGGCAGGCCGGTGCTAGTCGACTCGGCCTGCGAGGCTCGGAGGAAATCAGCGACAGAGACATGGAGACAACGAGAAGCCCAATGATTTCTCTGTGTCTCGGTGTCTCCGTGGCTGTTCGGCGACCTTAGAACAGGTACTTCAGGGCGAACTGCATCTGTCTGGGAATCGCATTTCCCGTGCTCGAGATGCTTCCGAACGTCGTCGAACCGAAGTTTCCGTCTGGCGGCTGGAAGTTCGGATTATCGGTGATGTTGTACACCTCGATACGGACCTGGACGATCTTCGATCCGGTTTGGCGCATCGACTTGCTGAGCGAGAGGTCGATGCGGCGCTGAGACGGGCCGTGCATCGTGCCGACGCCGACGTTGCCGGGCGTGAATTGCGGTTGAAGCGCGAACGCCGATGTGTTGAACCAACGCTCGAGGGTGCGCTCGCTGCTCGGCAGGTTGGGATCGCCGACGAGGTTGGGTCGATCGCTGCCGCCGACGTTGGTTTGGGCCGACGCGTTGACGATCGTGAACGCCCCTCCGGATGAGTAGTTGGCGACGACATTCACCTGCCATCCGGCAAGGAATCCATGGGTGAGACCTTGCAGTCCCCGCCCCCAGGGCAATTCATAGCCAACGATTCCGACCCAGTGGTGCCGAATGTCATAGGTCGGAATATCGCCCCATTCGAGGATGGTGGTGTCCCACGGAGCCAGCGTGGATTGACGCGCATGCGCGAATGTGTAATGCGTATTGAAGTTGAGTCCGCCGGCATAACGCCGCTGGAACAGCGCCTGCGCTGCATCGTAGGTCTTCTCTCCCAGGTTCGTGATCATGTTGATGTTCGTCAACAACGGATATTGCGCGAACAACGGCCGTCGCGCCTGCACCGATCCGGGACCTGGCTTGGGCAGGTTGATGTTCTGGTTGAGGTTGATGCGATCGGAACGCGACGCGATGTAACCGATCGATACGACATTGCCGCCCAGTTGCTTCTCGACAAAGAAGTTGTACTGCATGGATCGAGTGGCCTTGTAGTCCGTCACCTGCTGGCCGACTTGTCCTTCTGGACGAGTCGGGTCGTTGAAGACCAGCGGCGGCGGTACGTCCGACAGGAACAGCGTCGGCCGCCCACCGGAAGTCGCTGCGCTCGTGAAGGGTCCGTAGTTCTGCGTGAACGGAGGATTCTTCAGGAACGACCCTGCTCCCCGGAGCACGGGCGTGTAGGTGATCCCGAAGCCGCCACGAAAGACCATCTGGTGCGGGGCCGTTGCCGAGAACCCGATGCGCGGCCCGATATCCGAATAGTCGGTCTTGACACCGACCGTCGGATCGGAATCCGACGCCACGATGATCTTGCCGAGCTCAGGGCGGAACGCCGCCATCCGGTTCTCGGCCTCTGTGATCGGCGTGTAAATCTCGTACCTGAGACCGAGGTTCAGCGTCAGCCAGGACGTCGCGCGCCAATCGTCCTG
>WNEY01000433.1_pt1 | contig 28100 bp, 19 predicted proteins | sample 5400531 | NCBI WGS metagenome assembly WNEY01 (sample SAMN13153338, study PRJNA577476) | soil metagenome | isolation source: 200 cm saprolite under Douglas fir tree site 1 | place: USA:California | collected 2015-04-18
CCATCACCGAGATCATACGGCTGCCCGTCAGGCTGGCGCTCGGCTCGGTCTGCAATATCGAGCGGCGAGGGCTTCGACGACGCGAGGCTCGACACGCTCTTCCTGGCGGGAACACTCCTGCTCCCACGATGGCCGTCCCGGGGATCGATAGTGCAAACGTCGTCTGCACTTTGTCCGCGGCCGTCAACGCACGAGATTGTGCAGACGTCGTCTGCGGTATTTCACAGTAGTCAAGGTAGAACGCCCGCATCTGGGACAGGTTGCGGCTGCCGAACCCGCGGCCGAACCGGGCCGTGAGATCTTGATCGAAGCGATCGATCAACGCCTCACCGCCCGGCCAGCCCCGGCCGCTCTCGCGAGCGGACGATGCCCAGCGGCGAGGTGCCCTCGCCTTCCACGAGCCTCAGTTGAGACCGTGCGACCAGTGGAGCCCCTACCGCCCCTGCCAAACAACACCGTCAGTTGGCCATAGACCCTGCCAAGCTTGCTCAACGTCAGGAAGCCTGGATTGCCTTGGGCACGCTCGTATCGGCTGATGTCTGCTTGATCGATGCCCGTGAGCTTCGACACTTCGGACTGAGACAGGCCCCTCTCCTTGCGAGCACGAGACAACTCGCGTGCGAGACGGAACGCTGCTCGGAGGTCTTCGAGGCGTTCGACTGACTCAGGCCCGCGCTTCGCGGCCTTCGTTTCCACTTTCTGCCAGAACTCATCGAACGTAGGCACGTGGCGTCGGGAGGTCATGGGAGGGAACTTATGTTATAAACCACATGGAGTCAAGTCTGGACTCGAACTCCTCAGCCCTTCTGCTTCTTACGAGGACTCCTGCTCTGCGCCTTCGCTTGGAGCTTCTGTTTCCGTTGCCATTCACGGAGCCGCTTCCGAGCTGCCGCGATTTCCTGGCTTTGGCGCTTCTTGCTCACGTCCCTGCCCTTGTCGTACGCGCCGAGCAGCAGAATGATGCGGCCGCCGTGCGCGTGACAGAAGATGCGGTACTGGACCTCGTCCTCAGGAGGAACCCGCTTTTTCGGCTGTTTCCCGCGCCGCTTTCGACCCTCGTCGATCCATGCCTGCGGGTTCCCATCCAGCCTGAACTCGAACAGGCCCTTCCCGAGCTGCCTCCCGAAACGAGTCTCACACACGTCCGGACCATCGGCCTGAAGAATCTCGAGCATGGCTGCGCCGATCAGCTCGCAGGCTTCCTCAGAAAGCTCTTCGGTCAGCCACCGGTAGACTGGGGCATAGTCGCCTTCCCGGTACCACTCGATTGTGTACGGCGGCCAGTCACCCGCCTTGGGCATGCGCTCTCCCGATCTGCGGGACCATCTTAGCCGCCATCGCGCAGCTGTTAGCAGATTCGATTTCGCCCGGCTCCTTTGGCCTCGTTAGAGTCGCCCGTCCGCGAACATCAAGAACGTAGGTGCGTCACGCTGTCCGGAGAGTTCGGCGACACCACCGCTGAACGGCACGGATCACCTCGCCATCGAAGTTGAAAATGTGATCCGAGCATGCTCGGCGCAGTTCGTCCGCTCGCCGAAGAGCACGGTCATCCTGGCCCACGGGGGCACGCTCTGGGAGATGCAGAAGAAGATGCTCGGTCACAGCAGCCCCAACGTTACCGCGAAGGTCTATGCGCACCTCGTCCCGGGCTTCATGGAGACGGCGGTCAGCCGCCTGCCCATCGGTAGGCGTCCGACACCAGAGCCTGAGTCCGCCGCACAGGCGGCGCCGCATTTTGGTCAGCCGGTGGTCAGCGGTGCGCCACCAGGGCCCCATCTCAACGCCGGAATCGGTTGAGCAGACCAAGCATTCCGCGCGGTTAGGATGCCTCATGCTGAACCCACGACCTTCGGGCTTCGCCAATCTCGTCCAAAGTTCAAAAAGACACAGGCCCTACAAGCTAAGTGATTGTAGAGACTGTATTTTTGGTTGCGGGGGCAGGATTTGAACCTGCGACCTTCGGGTTATGAGGGCGATTTCACCCAACCGGCAGACGGGCGTCGCCACTCATGTTTTCAGTCGTTCCGAGGAGTTGCACGAACTGCAGAGTCCACCGAAGTCCACGCGGGGATTCCACGAGTCCCCTCGAGTTTGGACAAGATCTGGTCAACGTTCGCGCGAGTGAACCAAAGAGCACGAACGGCGCAGGCTCTGAAGATAGGTAGGTGCCCCGACCTTCGAACAGCTGGCCTTCGGTTTCGGAGTTGGCTCGCCCTGCCCGAATCACCCCAACCCTCGTCGAATCGCACGCTTGGCGCGGAGCCCGGATCCCAAGGGACCACGTTCCTCCCACCGATTCCCAAGGATTTTGCTACCCGGTTGTTACCAGACCGGCGAGAGACGCCGTTGCTCACGGTTCGCCAGGTGGCTGAACGCCTCGGAGTGTGCACGGCGACCGTGTACCGGCTGTGCGACGAGGGCCAGCTGCCGCACGTCCGAGTCCTGCACGCCATCCGGGTCGCGCCAGCCGATCTCGCAGGCTTTATCCAAGAGAAGCGCGGGCAGCTCTGAGGTTCAGCAGACATCAAGATGTCGTCATCCGAGACCCCGGCTTGACGGGACACCGCCTGCGGTGCCTTCCTTCTGCCCTTCTTGACGGTGCGACGTCTCCTCGACTCGTTCGCTGTGTCTACCGCGCCCAGATGCGCTCGAGAAAAGTCGTCTGCCGTCTGGACAGCAGCGCGCGAAGACATCGCAAGTAGGGGCGGAGGCCATAGCTGCGGATGATGTTTCCGGCGCTCCAGACAACGTCCCTGCTGGTGATCTCGGAAAGGATGGACAGGCGATGGGTGCCGGGCGCAACCGAGCCGATATCGCCCTGCTCGTCTGGGCCACGGCCCTGCTCGTGGTAGCGTCACTGGCAAGTTGACCAAGAGCGACGCCGGTGCCGGCTAACCCGCACGTCGGTGGCTCACGCCAGCCGATCCAGGAGTCCACGGAGCATCAGGCGCGCGCGGTGGACACGGCGACAAATGTCCTTCGATGACGTCTCGAGAACGGCGGCAACTTCATCGGTGGGCAACTCCAGCACGTCCCGCAAGACGAACGCCGCCCGGACTGCGTCATCCATGAACTCGAACGCTTCGCGCAACACGGCGCCTGTCTCGATTTGTTCGAGAGTGCTTGCGCCAGGATCCAGCCACCGACTGGACACCAGCCGGCCATCAGGGTCGAACCTGGGCAGGAACGACTCGAGCGAGCACGGCCGCGAGCGCCGGTCCTGGAGGCGCCGGACGAGCGCCGTCTTCATCGCAATTCCGTACAGGTACGTCGCGAATGCGGGAGATCCTGGCCACGAGGGCAGAGCATCGTGCAGACGGAGGAAGACCTGCTGCGTCACCTCTGCGGCGTCGCGGGGACTGGCAAACATGTTCTGCACAATGACGTAGGCGGGCTCGCGATACCGGCCGACAAGCGTCGAGAACGCCGCTACATCGCCTCGACGAGCGCGTTCGGCGAGGACGTCGTCGCACCCATCTCCATCGACGCTCGTCCAATCCATCGTAGACCTGCACAAGCACGTTCCGGACCAGACTTCCTTGCATCACCGTCCTTGCTTCGAGCGCGCTCCAGATCGATCACCTCTCATCTGGGCACCTCTCGAAGCCTGCCGTCCGGGGTCAACGCGTCGCAGTTGGCTCTGCCGTCGCCGATCATGGCAAGCCTCGACCCGTGCACCAGCCGCGCGACATCGCACCGGAGCAGCATCCCCCGCGACCGGCCTGCCTTCAGGCCGGTGTCGAGCTTGATGAACCATCCGTCACGGTCCATCGCAATCGCACCACGGAAACCGAGGGCGTCGGGGTCGTGGCCGAAAACGAGACCATCGAGGCCGAGCGCGGCGAGGCGGACCCTCATCCGCGAGCGCCGGCTGCGGCCTTTCCACCAATCGTGGTACGAGACGATCGACCTTGGTTCCAGGAGCGCGCGGTAGCGCTCGCTGCCCGCCTGGGGCCAACTCGAAGCGAGCCCGGCGAAGTACGCTTGGAGCGCGGCACGATCGTCCGCTGCATCGAGATAACCCGCATGCGCGAACATCCACGAGCCGATGAATGCCGCAACGGGTAGCGTACGCAGGAAGCGCCCGAATTCGCTGTCCGAGAGCTGCTCGGCAGTGGGACGAGAGGAAAGCTCCAATTCCGCGGCCATGCGATGCGCGCTCGAGAGCAGGCGATGGTCTGCGCTCCGTGGATCCGCGAGGAACGCAGCGTCGTGATTGCCGAGCAGCGCGATCACGCGGCTGCCCGCCGCGGCGGCCTGCGCGCTCAGGTGATCGAGCCGGAGGACTACGCCGACGCCGTCACGGCCACCGTCGATGTAATCGCCTACCGCGACGAAGAGCTGTCTTCGTTGCGCCGCGTTCCAGATGACGTTCCCGGCGCCATCGTGTGTGACGAGATTCGCGGCCAAGAGGAGCTGGTCGAGCTCTCGCAGTCTCCCGTGGACGTCGCTCACCGCCCAGATGGTGTCGAATCGGGCGCGTAGCTCCTCGGTGGAGATCGTCACCCAGGCAGCAGACGGTGGGACGGGCGCGGCCGCCTCCCCGCGCGCGGCCGTCGCGGCGGATACCCCCATCATTACCGCAAGCGCGCGCTTCATTGCGGCACGATGGCGACCGTGAAAAAGAGCCGTTCCGGTCACAGGCCGAACCCGGAGAAGAGGTAGAAGGACATGCCTTCGTCGGAATGCACCACAGTGGCCTTGACCGAGGAGACGAACTGGACGAAGGCGCCGGAGGCGAAGACTCCCATCCAGACGCCGCCGCCGTATCCGGTGTGCCACCGCGACGAGCTCTGACCAGCGACGAAGACCCGTCCGACGTCCGCCAGCGCCACCAGACCGTATCGAAGGGGAAGGACGGTGACGAACTTTCCCAGCCCGACGTTCAGCTCGGCATTCCCGACGACGGATGCGTCCCCGGCGAACCGGTTCAGGTCGTACCCTCGCAATGGGTTGCCCATCGCGGCGCCGGTCACGTCGAGCGGCGAGCGCACCGAGGCGCCGCCGAGGAACGCCGACTCGAAGAACGGATACGATCGTGCGCGACGCATCGATAGCCGTGAGATGCGAGGAATACCATCTGGTCTTCCCAGGCGTCGGCGTTCAGGGGCCACCCATGCGAGAACACCACCGGGTGACCCTTCCCCCAGTCCTTGAAGTAGATCGCCGTGCCGTCCTTCATGGTGATGGTTCCCATTCGTCTATCTCCTTTGGGAGTCTCGCCTCGCACTTCAGCAATCCGCGTGCCGTGCCACTTCCCTCTCCCAGCCACTCGAATCCCCAACAGGGCCGCCTGGATCACGAACGGGGTCTCGGGATTCCGTCAGGGTCTCTCTCTGTTCCCTGCGATCACTGCTGGCATGTCCGCTGCAGCGCTGGGATGCGGGCATGTCCAATCGATCCACAATCCGCCACTGCCTCGCGGCACTCGCTCTGGTGCTCACCCTGGCCCCTCAGGCGTCGAGCGGACTGCAACAGATCCATGTGTTCGCTGCGGCAGCGCGCGAGCGGAACCCGGCCGCCCTCGAAGCAGGCGCGAACCTCCGCGAGAGCGGCGCCGAAGCCGACGCCGCGCTCGGCCGCGTGCTGCCCGGCATTTCCCTGAACGGCAGGTACGCCCGGAACCAGTACGGCGCCGAGATCAATCTCGCCACCCTCGGTGGCCCGGACCGGACGATCGTGCTCCTGCCCGAGAACCAGTGGACGGGCGTCGCGACCGCGACCGTGCCGCTGGTGGACCTTCCCAACTTCCAGCGCATCGCGGCGGCAAGGACGGCGACCGAGGGGGCGGCCCGCCGGCTCGATGCGACGCGGCTGGAGGTCGAGTCCGCCGTTGCGCAGTCCTATTACCAGCTCGTCGCAAGCGTGGCCCTGGTCGGCGCCTCGAACGAGGCGCTCCAGGTATCGCGCGAAGCCTGGCGCTTGGCGCAAGAACACTACCGCGCGGGTAACGCAGCCGTTCTGGAGGTCGACCGGGCGCGCGCCGAGGTCGAGCAGCGTATTCAGCAGGTCGCTTCCGCGGAGCTGCAGGTTGCCGTGGCCAGCCGTGCGCTGCGCTCCGCCTCGGGCGTGATCCCGGACCTGTCGAGCTCCGCCGAGCTCGATCCAGATCTCCGCCCCGAAGAGCCGCTGTCGGAATTTGAAAAGGAGCTTCCGGCCGTTCCTGCCGTGGCCGCTGCCGCGCGCGCGAGGCAAAGCGCGGATCAGCTCGCGGCCGCGCAACGGTTCACGCTGGCGCCGTCGATCGCGGCGTACTTCGCGGAGGGCGGTTCCAAAGCTCCCGGCTTCGCCGGGCACGACTGGAGCTACCAGGCCGGAGTGACGCTGACCTGGTCGCTCGATCTCACCACCTTCGCCGACATCCGCAGGCAAGACGCGCGCGCCGACGCGGAACGCGCCCGCGAGCTGCGTACCTCGCTCTCTTCGGGCGACGCCATCCACCAACAGTGGAATACGGTGGCGGCCGGGATCGCCAGGAGCCGCGCGGCACGGGCGGGACGCCAAGCCGCTTGCGAGGCCGCCGCACAAGCGCAAACCCGGTATGCGGTGGGAAACGTCACCCAGCTCGACCTGCTGCAGGCGCAACGGGACGCGTTCATCGCGGACGTGAACCGCATCCAGGCAGACGCCGAGCTCGCCAACGCGCGAGCGCAGCTTCGCCTCGCTTCCGGCCGGAGCCTTGTCGAATCAACGAAAGAAAGGAATTCGTTACCATGATCTCACCAGCGCGACTTGCGGTGCAGTCGTCCGGACTCGTGGCTTGTGCCCTCGTCATCTCCGGCTGCAGTCGGCACGCACCAGCGCCCCCTCTGGTTCGCCCGGTGCAGACGATCGTCATCCGCTACGGCTCGAAAGGTGAGCCGGTTGCGCTCAGCGGGCAGATCCAGGCGCAAACCCAGACCAGCCTCGCCTTCCGCGTCGGCGGGCGCCTCATCGAGCGCCGCGTATCGGTCGGCGACACCGTTTCGCCCGGCCAGCTGGTGGCCCGCATCGAATCGCAGGATGCGAAGAATGCCTTGAGCTCCGCCAACGCCGAGCTGGCGTCGGCGCAGGCGACACTCGTTCAGGCACGCAGCAACGAGGTGCGCTATCGGTCACTGGTCTCGGCGGACGTCGTCCCTCGCGCGCAATACGAGAGCGCTCAACAGCAATTCGCGGCCGCAGAGTCCCGAGTTGCCGCAGCCAGGGCTTCCGTGCGAGCGGCGCGCGACAACGTCGGCTACACGGACTTGCATTCGAATGTCGCCGGTGACGTGACGGCCAAAGGGGCGGAGCCGGGCGAAGTGGTTCATGCAGGCCAGATGGTCCTACAGGTCGCACAGCGGGGCGGCAAGGACGCGGTGTTCAACGTGCCCGCCACCTTGATGCGCAACTCACCAGAGAACCCGCCGGTCACCGTAGCCCTGGCGGACGACCCGACCATCACTGCCATGGGTCACGTGCGTGAAGTGTCTCCGCAGGCGGATCCGGCGACGGGAACCTATGTCGTCAAAGTCGGTCTGGACAATCCACCGGACACCCTACGGCTCGGTTCGACGGTGATCGGCAGCGTCACGCTGAATCCCGGGCCGGTCGTCACCATTCCGGGCACCGCGCTCATTCAGATCGACGGCAAGCCGGCGGTGTGGGTCGTGGACCCGGCCACGAACACAGTCGTCGCGCAGCCGGTCGACGTGGAACGTTACGATTCATCGTCCGTCATCATCTCGGGCGGGCTGAAGAACGGCGACATCGTCGTCACCGCAGGCACGCACGCGCTGCGGCCCGGACAGCAAGTGAAGCTATCCCCTCCCACCGCTTCAGCACCCACGTGAGCGACTCCCTGAATCTCTCGGACTGGGCACTGCGCCACCGCGCGCTCGTCTGGTTCTTCATGGTCCTCATCATCGCGGCCGGGTTGTTTTCCTACAAGCGCCTCGGCCGCAACGAAGACCCGGCATTCACCTTCAAGACGATGGTCGTGCAGGCGGCGTGGCCCGGCGCCACGGTCGACGAGATGATCAAGCAGGTCACCGACCGCATCGAGAAGAAGTTGCAGGAGACGCCGGAGCTCGACTTCACGCGCAGCTACACGACCGCCGGGATCACGACGGTGTTCGTCAACCTGCTCGGCTCGACGCGCAGCCGGGATGTGCCGGACAAATGGTACCAGGTGCGCAAGAAGATCGGCGACATTCGCGGCACCCTCCCGGCCGGTGTCGTCGGACCCGGCTTCAACGACGAGTTCGGCGACACCTACGGCATCCTTTACGCGTTCACCGCCGACGGCTTCACGCAGCGGCAGCTGCGCGACTACGTCGAGGGCGTGCGCTCCAAGCTGTTGCAGATTCACGACGTGTCGAAGATCGACGTCTTCGGCGCACAGGACGAGAAGATCTATGTCGAGTTCTCGGCGCGCCAGCTCGCGGGCCTGAAGCTCGATCGGCAGGCGTTGATCGCCGCTCTGCAGGCGCAGAATGCCGTGACACCGGCGGGCGTGGTGCAGACCGCGGACGAGAGGATTCTCGTCCAGGTGACGGGCCGCTTTCGCTCCGAAGAAGACCTCCTCCGCGTCAACTTCGTGGTCGACGGCCGCATCTTCCGCCTGAGCGACATAGCGACCGTCAAGCGCGGATACTCGGATCCGCCGCAGCCGCTCTTTCGTTACAACGGCACGCCCGCCATCGAGCTCGGCATTGCCATGCGTTCCGGCGGCGACGTCCTCGCCCTGGGGCGCAACGTCGATGCGGCGATGACGAAGATTACCGCGAACCTGCCGGTGGGCATCGAGCCGCGGCTGGTCGCCGATCAGCCGCGGGTGGTGGAAAGCGCGGTGAACGACTTCATGGAGGCGTTGCTGGAAGCCATCGCGATCGTACTCGGCGTGAGCTTCCTCAGCCTCGGTTTGCGCGCGGGTGCCGTCGTCGCCTGCTCGATTCCACTCGTGCTCGCAGCGGTTTTCGTGGCGATGGAAATCGCAGGGATCGATCTGCAGCGCGTCTCGCTCGGGGCGCTCATCATCGCCCTGGGTCTGTTGGTGGACGACGCGATGATCACCGTCGAGATGATGGTGACCAAGCTCGAGGAGGGGTTGGACCGGGTACGCGCGGCTACGTTTGCCTATACGTCGACGGCCTTTCCGATGCTCACCGGCACGCTGGTCACGGTCGTGGGCTTCATGCCGATCGGGTTCGCGAAGAGTGCGGCCGGGGAATACACGTTCTCGATCTTCACCGTCGTCGCCATCGCGCTGTTGGTGTCGTGGGTGGTCGCGGTCATCTTCGCGCCCCTGATCGGCGTCGCGATCCTGCCGGCGAACATGAAACACAAGACGCACGGCGATCCCGGAGCGGTCCTGCGGCGGTTCCGGTCCCTGCTCGTTGGAGCGATGCGCGCGCGTTGGATCACGATCGGCGGCGCGCTCGCGCTGTTGGTGTTGTCCGCGCTGTCGCTGAGGTTCGTTCCGCAGCAGTTCTTTCCCGCCTCGGACCGGCCGGAGCTCCTGGTCGACCTGACCCTCTCGCGAAGCGCCTCGATCTATGCAAGCGACCGCACGACGTCCCGCTTCGAGGCGCTCTTGAAGGGCGATTCGGATGTCGACCACTGGACGACGTACGTCGGCCAGGGCGCGGTGCGGTTCTACCTGCCGCTGAACGTTCAGCTCCCGAACGAATTTTTCTCCCAGACCGTCGTCGTGACCAAGAGTCTCGATGCGCGCGAGCGCGTGCGAACACGCCTCGAAAAGGCACTCACCAACGATTTCCCTGAGGTGGTGTCGCGGATTTCGCCGCTCGAGCTCGGCCCCCCTGTCGGTTGGCCACTGCAATATCGTGTGCGAGGACCGGACCCACGGAAGGTGAGCGACATCGCCTATCGGGTTGCAGGCGTCATCGCCACGGACCGGCGGACTCAGTCAACCAATTTCGACTGGATCGAACCGATCCGCACGCTGCGCATCCGAGTCAATCAGGACCAGGCGCGACTGCTCGGCGTCAGCTCGCAGGCGCTCGCCCAGTCCGTCAACGCCGTCGTCTCCGGCGTCACGGTGACGCAGATCCGCGATGACATCTACCTGGTCGACGCGAACGCTCGCGCGGGCGCCGAGGACCGACTCTCGCGATCGACAGTGAAAACCCTGGAGATTCCCCTGCCCAACGGCAAGACGGTGCCGCTCTTGCAAGTAGCGACGGTGGAACATGGACTCGATTGGCCGCTGATCTGGCGGCGCGACCGGCTCGCCACCATCAACGTGCAGGCTGACCTCATCCAAGGCGTGCAGCCGGCTACCGTCATCGCTGCCCTGAAAGCGAAGATCGCCGAGCTCAATGCCGGACTGCCGCCGGACTATGAGGTCACGGTCGGAGGCACCGTGGAGGAAAGCGCCAAGTCGCAAGCGTCCGTGGCTGCAGTGCTGCCGATCGCGGGATTGCTGATGCTGGTCATTCTGATGATCCAGCTTCAGAGCGTGAGCCGTCTCTTCCTGGTCTTGAGCGTGGCGCCGTTCGGCCTGATCGGCGTCGTCCTGGCGCTCCTCGTCGCGCACAAGCCGCTGGGCTTCGTCGCCCTGCTCGGCGTCATGGCCCTCGTCGGCATGATCGTGCGCAACTCGGTCATCCTCATCGGGCAGATCGAAACCGAGATCGCTCAGGGGCGCTCCAGGTGGAGTGCGGTCATCGAGGCCACTTCGCACCGTTTCCGTCCAATTCTATTGACCGCGGCCGCGGCCATCCTCGGAATGATCCCCATCGCCCCTACGGTGTTCTGGGGACCCATGGCCTACGCCATCATGGGTGGGCTGGCCGTGGCGACCGCGCTCACGCTGGTCTTCCTCCCGGCGTTGTACGTGGCGTGGTTCCGCATTCCCGAGGACCCGTCGCAGGTCCCGAATGGCTAAGGACGATCCGGACATCGTGCGGCTCGCCGGACAGCATGTCTTCGAGCTGTTCCAGAAGGCGAACACCGACCCGCCGCTCCTCTATCACGGGTACAAGCGGAGCCGCGAGCTCGTCGACACCTGCAAGGAGATCGCAAAGGGCAACAAGCTGAACGGCGCTGAAGGCGAGGTCCTGCTGCTCTCGGCCTGGTTCCACGACGCGGGGTACGCGGCAGGAAACGGCGAACGCGAGAAGAGCATCGAGCTCGCGCGGGCCTTCCTCGCCCGCCAGGGGCAGCCGGAGAGCCTGACCGATGCGGTCGCTGCCTGCCTCGCGCTCGGCGACGGCGGCGCTACGCGCGATGGCCTCGCGCAGGAGGTGCTGCAGGATGCATTGCTCGTTCCTCTCGCCAACAAGGGCCACGTCGCGGAAGCCGAGCTCCTGCGTCTCGAGGAGATGGGTCGGACCGGGAAGCGCTACTCCGACGTGGAGTGGACAGAGAGCCGGATCGACTACCTCGAGAAGCACGCCTATCGCACGCGTTGGGCCCAGCTCGAATACGACGGACAGCGCGCGAAAAGCATCGTCCGCCTTCGCAAGCGGCTGCGGAAGCAGCTGGACGAGGCGGCCGAACATCGAGCAGACGAAGCAAAGATTGCCAAGACCCTCGGCCGGGCGGTCGAGAGCATCTTCGGTGACCTGACCAAGAACCAGCTCAAATTGCTCTCCATCGCGGACCGGCGCACGAGCACCATGATCCACGTGAATGCCATCATGATCTCTTTCATGGTCGGACTGGTGCTGCGGAAGATCGAAGAATACCGACATCTGCTCGTTCCCACCGTGGTGCTCCTCTGCGTCAACCTGGCGGTCGTCATCCTCTCCATCTTGTCTCTGCGCGCCGGGCGCGGGAGCGTGGGACGGCTCGTGCGCGACGACGCCGCGGCGTACGAGGCCAATCTATTGGTCATGAGCAACGAGGAGGACGTCCGCTTGCCCGATTACGAGGGGAAAATGAACCAGCTGCTGGCAGACGCTCCCGCCCTCCAGAAGGCGATGGTCGAGTACTTGTATTTCGGACGGACGATGCTCATCCGCCGGCGGAAAACGCTCCAGCTCACCTACGACATCTTCATCTATGGCCTGGCCATCGCAGTGGTCTTCTTCGGAATCGCGATGATTCGGGCATGAGGAACCAGGAGCCTGAGAGGCGGCGGTTTCGCCGCGGAGAGAAGTCCATGCCCAAGCTCCTGAGCGTTCTAGCGGCCAGCGCCGCGCTCGCCGGCCAGACGCCGGCGAGATCAGCGGGCAACGATCCCGTCGCGTCGGTGCGGCCCGAAACCCTCATCGCCGCCGGCGACATCCCCAAGGCCCGTCGCGCCGCGATGCTGGCGGCAAGGCCGTCCACAGGGACCGGCAGGACCCGCGGCCGCCTCCAAGGCGTTCCTCGGCGCAGTGCCAGACCTGAAGGTCGTGGTCACGCAGCAAATTCTGGCCGGCGACCGCGTCGTGTCTCACCTGCGTTTCATCGGTCACTTCACAGGTGTGTTCAACGGGACGAGCGGAACGGGCCAGCCGATAGACTTCATCGCCACGGATATCCTGGCTGTCCGTTCCGGCGAGATCACCGACAACTGGCACCTCGAAGACAACCTGACGTTCCTGCAGCAGATCGGACTGGTCGCGCGCTCACAGGGAATCAAGGAGCTCCGCAATGAAGAAGGCTTCCATGTTCTCGATCGACGATGCGGATCTGGGGCCCACCCGGCGCGACCTTCTCGTTCGCGCCGCCGCGCTGGCGGGCGCCACGACCCTGGCCGCTGGAACGCCCGCGAGAGCCAAGGATGGGCCGGAGGCGGATCCCCCGGCCGGTCCGTTCTGGCCCGAGGGCATTCGGCTGGTCGTCTCGATCTCGATGCAGTTCGAGGCGGGAGGGCAGCCGTCGAAGGGCACCGACAGCCCGTTCCCTCGAGTAGATTTCTCAGCCGGCGTGCCCTCCGACGCCGCTGCCAACACCTGGTTCGCCTACGGGTACCGCGAGGGAATCCCGCGCATGCTCGATCTCTGGGATCGCCACGGGGTCAAGGTCACTTGCCACATGATCGGCGAGGCTGCGCGGCGACATCCCGAGCTCGCCAGGGAGATCGTTTCGCGGGGCCACGAGCCTTCCGGTCACGGTCCGCGTTGGAGCTCGCAGTACGCAATGAGCCGCAACGACGAGAAGCAGTTCCTGATCGAGGCACGGGACATGGTGGAAGCGGCCACCGGTCGACGGCCGATGGGCTACAACTGCAACTGGCTGCGGCGCGGCCCGAACACCTTGTCCCTCTTGCAAGAGCTCGGTTACCTCTATCACATCGACGACGTCAGTCGCGACGAGCCGTTCATCGAGCAAGTCAATGGCAAGGACTTCGTCGTCGTTCCCTACACCCTCCGCAACAACGACATCGTGCTGATCGAGGGCCGCAGCTACTCGCCCGCGAAGTTCTTCGAGCAGATCAAGCTGGACTTCGATCAGCTCTACGAGGAGGCCGGGCACCGGCGCCGCATGATGTCGGTCAGTGCACACGACCGCATCAGCGGTACGCCACAAATGGTGCGCGTCTGGGACGAGTTCCTCCGCTACGCAAAGAGCCGGCGCGGAGTGGCGTTCCTGCGCAAGGACGAGATCGCGAGGTACGCCCTGCAAAGCCCGCTCACGCTGCGCGAGACCGAAACGATCTAAATCGGCGAGAACGTGCGAGCACTGCTCGCACGTCCCTCGCCGATCGACGCCCTCGCCACGGAGAGCACTGGTGAGCTGCTAGTCGTTGCGCTTGCCAGCGGCGGCCAGGATGAGATCCGCGATCTCTCGTGGGTGGGAGACCAGGGAAAGGTGACCTGCCTCCAGCTCGACGGTCGTCGCCTTCATGCGCGCTGCCAGAAATCGTTCCAGGTCGGACGAGATCGTCTGATCGAGCCTCGAAACCGCATACCGGCTAGGTTTGGAGCGCCAGGCAGCCACCGTGGTTCGCCCGCCGAACAGCGAGGCGGCGGTGGGTTCCCGCTCGGCATAGAGAACCTCTGCCTTTTCGCGCGCGACGCCGTTCGCGAAATAGTTCAGAAAGGCCTCCTCGGAAAGCCTGGTGAAACCATCGCGTTCCTGGACGCCTGCCCGCGCCGGCATGGTGGGGAACTTTCCGGAGAGGGCGACGAAATCCTCGCCCGCATCCGGTGCCCGCGCCGCGACATAGACGAGCGCCGTGACCTTCGGGTCCACTCCCGTTTCGCTGATGACGGTGCCGCCCCAGGAATGGGCGACCAGGACGGTCGGTCCATCCTGCAGCGCCAATGCGCGGCGGGTCGCGGCGGCAGATTCGGCGAGGGAGGTCAGCGGATTTTGCACCGCCGTGACTTGCATGCCCCCGCCTGAAGGAGCGAGATCACCTCGCCCCAGCTCGAGCCGTCCGCCCACGCCCCGTGTACCAGCACCACATTGCGCGCTCCTGGCGGCCTGGCGGCCTGCGCGGACGCCTGCACGTCCGCTGCGGTGCGAAACGGTCACACGTCCGGAACGGCAACCGCGGTCGCGAGCTTGTACTTCCTCAGGCGCTCGAAGAGAGAGGTGCGGCTGAGCCCGAGCAGCCGCGCGGCCCGAGATTGGTTGCCCATCGCCGCCGTCATCGCCCGGGCGATGATCCTCCGTTCGTACGCCGCGAGCTGATCGCGGAGCGACAGAGGCTTCCTGGATCGCGGTGCTTCGGCAGCCCCTTGGGCGGCCGACAGCCGGCTGCCTTCCAGCGCGTCGATGCTGATCTCGCGAGAACCCGAGACGACCACCATTCGCGCGATGGTGTTCTCGAGCTCGCGGACGTTTCCGGGCCAGTCCTCCTCGGCGAGCGCATCGAGGAGGGCCGGAGAGAGCCGGACATCCGGGTTCCCGAAGCGTTGCCCATAGCGGTGCGCGAATTCTCGTGCCATCGCCGGAATGTCCTGGCGGTGATCGCGCAGCGCGGGCACGACGATCTCCACCACCGCGAGCCGGTAGAACAAGTCCATGCGGAAACGCGCGCGCCGGGCTTCGGCTGCCAGGTCGCGGTTGGTGCAGGCGATCACGCGCACGTCCACGCGCTCCATCCGGCCTGCGCCGACCTGCTGGATTTCGCCTTCTTGCAGGACACGCAGCAGCGTCGCCTGGATGGCCGGCGAGAGTTCGCCGACCTCGTCGAGCACGATGGTCCCGCCGTTCGCGAGCGAGAAGAATCCCGGGCGCGTCCTGTCCGCGCCGCTGAACGCGCCGCGGGTGTGCCCGAACAACTCGGCCTCGGCGAGATCATCCGGAATCGCGGCACAGTTGAACCTGACCAGCGGCGCCGAAGAGCGGGCGCTCTGAGCGTGCAGCATGGATGCGATCAGCTCCTTCCCGGTGCCCGTCTCGCCTCGCACCAGGACGGTGACGTCTTTCGGCCCCACTCGCGCGACCATCTCGAGGAGCTCACGCATCGCGGGCGACTCGGCCACGATTTGTGGCCCTGGGGCCGCCGGGCTCATTTCGGCTCGTTCCAGGATCCGCATTGGTTCCTCCGCGGTCGTCTCGGTGGACCTCGAGAAGCTGCGGGGATCCCTGGAGCAACTGACATGCCATTCGTTTTCGCTCGAACACCGGTCCCAGCAGCGTCGAACTCGCGCTCGGACCGAAGCCGCCTACGAACCGTTGGAATGGTCTCGAACTTCGTAGGCGGGAGGTGTCTCAACCCCGCTTGAAGCGGCTCTTGTCGATCTTCAGGCCCTGGATCTTCGAGTAGAGCGTCGTCGCCGGCATTCCCAGCTTCGCCGCAGCGCCAGAGGGCCCCGTGACTTTGCCGCCTGTCTCGGCCAGGGCGGCTTCGATGACCTGTTTCTCCTCGCCGTGCAGGTGCTCGTGGAGCGTTCGCCTCTTCGCCTCTTTAGGGACCGGTCCGAACGCGAGCCAGTTGGCGTCGACGGAGAATTCCTGCGTGTCACAAAGGATGACCGACCGCTCGATCACGTTCTGCAACTCGCGAATGTTTCCGGGCCAGTCGTAAGACTGCAGCAGATCGAGGCTCTTCTTGTTGATGCTGCTGAAGCGTTTCCCGGCCTTGGTCGCGAAACGGTCGATGAAGTACTCGACCAGGAGCGGAATGTCTTCGCGACGTTCCCGCAGGGAAGGAACCTGGATGGGAAAGACGTTCAGGCGGTAGAACAAGTCGTCTCGGAAGGAGCCGGCCTTCATCGCAGCTTCCGGCTGTTTGTTGGTGGCGGCAATCACCCGGACGTCGACCTGCACGGATTCGCTGCCGCCGACCCGCTCGAATCGGCGCTCCTGAAGAACGCGCAAGAGGGCGACTTGAGTATCGGCCGGAATCTCGGCGATCTCGTCCAGGAACAACGTGCCGCCTTCGGCAAGCTCGAATCGCCCCACCCGGCGCTGCAGTGCCCCGGTGAAGGCGCCTTTCTCGTGGCCGAACAGCTCGGATGCGATCAGATCCCTGGGAATGACGGCACAGTTCACGGCCACGAATGCCCGCGAACATCTCGGCGACCTCCGGTGGATCGCGCGGGCGATGAGCTCCTTGCCGGTGCCCGTTTCTCCGGTGATGAATGCCGTCGAGTCCGTGGGAGCGACCTTGCTCACTCGCGAAAGCACGGTTTGCAAGGCCGGCGAGCTGCCGACGATGTCCTCGAACATCGAGGCCTTGTCGACCTCTTCGCGGAGCGCGACGTTTTCCTGGTAGAGCTGGTCGCGTAGCTTCCGGATCTCCTCGAACGCCTTCTTCGAAGAAGTGATGTCCTGGACCGCCCCCACGAGCTCGAGGCTTCCAGAGTCGTCTCGAACTGCGTCCGCCATCACGTGGACGTGCTTGATGGAACCGTCGCGCATCACCAGGCGATGCTCGAAGTCCATCCCCGCTCCGCTTTGCGTGGCTTGCTCCACCGCGCGTCGGACGAGAGGAAGATCTTCCGGATGGGTGTGCTGGAACACCGTTTCCAGGCTCGGCCTGCTCGATTCGTCCAGGCCGAGGAGGCGAAACGTCTCCCTCGACCAAACGATCTCTTCGCCCGAAGGGCGCAGCCCGAAGCTGCCGGTGTGGCTCAGGCGTTGGGCCTGGGCCAGGTACGCTTCGCTTCGTCGCAACGACTGCTCCGCCTGCTTTCGATCCTCGATGTCGGTGCCGGTTCCGAACCAGCCTACGACCTTTCCGGAGCCGTCGTGCAGTGGCACCCATCTGCCCAGGAACCAACGGTACGTACCATCGGCGCGCCGCAGCCGCGCCTCGATCTCAGAAGGCTTGCCGTCGGCGAACGATCTCTGTATCTCGGCTCGCAACCGGTCCCGATCATCGGGATGAATCGCCGCCGTCCAACCCCAGCCAAGCTCCCCGTTCCCCGTCACGCGCCCGCCAGAGTAAAGAGGGCGACCCGTATAGTCCAGCCAACGCTGGCTGAGGTAATCGACCAGGCCGTCGGCCGATGCGGTCCAGACCAGCGCGGGAATGTTGTCGAGGATGCGTCGAACTTGCCGCTCGGCTTGCCGTGTCTTCTCCTCGGCCGCCTTTAGATCTGCATACAGGTGCGCGTTGTCCAGCGAGATCGCGGCCTGCGACGCCAAAACCTTGAGGATCGCCGTTCGCGCCGGGGTGAATACGTGAGAGGCGAGATTGTTTTCCAGATAGAGCACGCCACACAGCGTGGCCCGCTTCCCGGCGCGGTCGCCCGGCTTGACGATCTTCAGAGGCAAACAGAGGATCGACCCGCAGTGATTCTGACGGATGTAGGAGTCCAGTGAGAACAGGTTCTCGGCTGAGGCGTCGTCGAGAATCAGGCTCTCGCGCGTGCGGATGACGTAGCGGAGCATCGTCTCCGGGAGATCGTCGGCGCCCGCGGCCGCATGGCGGAGGCTCACCGTGACTCCGTCCTGGCCGGTGGTAGCTTCTGCTTCGATCCACGGTTCGTCATCTCGCAGGAGGATCAGGAGCCCTCTCTCCGCGCCTGCACGCTCGACCGCGTGCACCATCACCGTCTCGATCAACTTTTCCAGGAGGATCTCGCCGGACGCCGCCTGCGACACCTCGATGACGGTGGCGAGATCCATCTGCTCGACCGTGGCCGGGGGTCCCGGAGACGCCGGCTCCTCGAGTCCCGGGTGACGCTCGTCGAGCTGTGCGACCTTCCCCAGCGCTCCCCAGCGGAGGTAACACCGGCGCGCCGCGCGAAGGTACGCGTGGGCGATCGTCTCGTAGCCGCGGTCGAGATGAAACCGTGCCGCGAGCTCGTTGCCGATCGCCTCGATGTGAACGAAGCCGTGCTCTCTTGCGAGACCAATGGCTTTCTCGTAGAGGCGCTCGCCATCGAGCTCCCTGCCTTCGAGCCGCGCGATCTCCGCGGCGACCGCCGCCAGGCGGCAGTCGAAGTTTTCGGGGCAATTCTCCGCCCACCGCGCGAGCTGCTCATGATGCTTGCGGATCACCTCCAGGCCGGTCGGCGCGGCGGCATGTGAGAGCGCCGAATAGAAGTGGAACTCGGCCAGCTCGAAGTGGTTCGGCGTGGCCGGCAGAAGCTCGCGCGCTCTGGAAGCGGCTTCGAGAGCATCCGCGGTTTCGCCTGCGTGAAAGCGCGCTTGCAGCTTGCGAATCCAATACCACCAGGGACCTCGAGTCCACCCTGCACCTGAGGTCTCGTTCTGGGCGAGGCGCGCGGCCGCGAACCTACTCTCGTCGCTCACTTCGTCGTCGAAGCATCCGAACCTTGGTGTCAGCCCACGCAACGTCCGGGTGAGCGCGAGCAGGGTCGTGACGTACTCGATGTGTCCGACCCATCGCGCATTCCGGGCGAAGCTGATGGCGCTCTCCGCCTCACGCTGCACGTCATCGAGGGGATCTCCGCTGCCGAGACGAGCGGTGATCGCAAGGAACCTGCTGTAGGTGGCGTATCCGACATCTCCTGCATCGAGGCTCGCCTGGAAGGCGCGCTGGAAGATCTCGCGGCTCGCCCGGAGATGGCGTGTCCAGGGAATCACGCTCATGGCGAAGACCATCCACACGCGCGCCCGGAAACGGTCCAGCCCACACCTCTCGACCAGATCGACGCCGAGCTGTCCGAAGCGGAACCCTTCCTGGTGCCTTCCGAAACGAGGTCCCAGGATCGTCCCTCCGAGAAACGAGTAAGCGATCGCCGAGGCGTCGGTGTTCCCGTGCTCGAGACTGAGACGCGTCATGTGAAGGACCGCGAGGACGAGTAGATTCGCGTTCACCGCGTAGGCAACGCCGAGAAGGCCGGCCAGCACATCCATCGTCGCTCGGCACTCGGGATCGCTCATCTGCGGCAGGTCCAGGAACGTCTCGATCCGTCGATCTCCGACCTCGTTCCACAGACGTTCGTACTCATGCCGCACTTCGTCGTCCGTCGCCCGGAGGGACCATTCGATTCCGACCTGGCGCATGTAGTCGAGGCAAGTCTCCACCGTGCGCTGGAAGCGTTCTGTCATCCCAAAGAGATTGGTCTGGGCGCAGACGACACTGGCGAGGTCGATCCGGTCTCGCGCGCGGCGCGACAGCATCGAGAGCCGATCTTCGGCAGCCTCGGTTGCGCCGCTCATGTACTCGCACTCGGCGCGAGCGAGCTCGATGCCGAAGACCAGCTCATAGCAGCGCTCCCAGGAATCCGCCGGAAGCAGCGCGGCGCCGGAGTTGAAATAGCCGAGCGCCGAGACCCAGGCGGCCGCCGACCTGGCGCGCTTGCCCGCGATCAGGTTGAGCCCGGCGACCTCACGACGCTCCTCCGGCGACACGAGCAGCGCGGCCCCGCGATTGAGCTGGTGGACGATGTCGAAGATCGCTTCGTCGCGTTTCTCGGCGGGCGTACGCGCTACGAGGGCCCGGCCGATGCTCAGGTGAACGCGTGCGCGGTCGCCCTCCGGGATGAGCGCGTAGGAGGCCTCCTGGATCCGATCGTGCAGGAACGAGTGGGTGCCGCCTCGATCGACTACGAGCCCCGTCGATACCGCCTCCGCGAGCCCTGCACGGACCGCCGTCTCGGCGATCGCCAGACATCCCATGGAACTTCGCAGATCAGGCAAGCGGGCCGCGCCGAGCATCCACGTCGGCGCGCTGTTTCCCAGGCAGGCGAGCTCCTTCAAGACGTCACGCGTCGTGGGCGAGAGGCGGGCGAGCCGGCCGACCATGAGATCCGCGATGTTGTCGGTGAAGTTCCTCGCGCGAATGCCCGGCAAGTCCCAGATCCAGCGGCGATGGGTCGGATCGAACTTGACGAGCTCTCCGTCGGCAAGCGTCGCGACGAATTGGATCGTGAAGAAGGGATTGCCGCCGGTCTTCTCCTGGAGTAGGCGCGAAAGCGGCCCAACGGTCTCGACGTCGCAGGCGAGCGCATCGGCGAGCAGCCGCCCGACGTCGTGGACGTCGAGCGGCGCGAGGGTCATCTCGTTCACCCTCGCGCCGGCCGCCTTGATGCGCTCGAGCATCTTCGACAGCGGGTGGGCCTCGCCGACCTCGTTGTCGCGGTAGGCGCCGACGATGAACAGATGCCGGACCTCCGCGTGCGTGAGGATGTGCTCGAGAAGATCGAGGGTCGCCGCGTCGAGCCATTGCAGGTCATCGAGGAAGAGCACGAGCGGATGCTCCTGCGTGGCGACGGCGCCGAGGAGCCGCCGGAAGACCATCTCGAATCGGTTCTTCGCCTCTGTCGGCGGGAGGTCCGGCACGCGAGGCTGCTCGCCGACGATGAGCTCGATCTCCGGAACGAGGTTCGCAATGAGCTGCCCATGCGGTCCGAGTGCGAGTCCGAGGGAATCGCGCCATCGTTGGAGCTCGGCGTCGCTCTGGCCCAGGATCGTGCGGACGACGGTCCCCAGGGCCTGCGCGAAGGTCGCATACGGGATGTCCCGTTTGTACTGGTCGAACTTGCCGCTCGCGAACAGGCAGCGCGCAACGGTCAACGACTTGTGAAGCTCGTTCACCACCGACGACTTGCCGACGCCCGGAGCTCCGGAAACGAGGAACAGCTCCGGCGCGCCATTGGCCGCGAACGCCTCGAAAGCCGCGAGCAGCATCTCGACCTCGCGCTCGCGGCCGTACAGGCGCTCTTGAATCAAGAGCCGGTCAGAGGCGTCTTGCGATGCGAGGGCGAAGGGATCGATGCAGCCGGACGACTCGAGCTCGCTCAGGCACCTTCGCAGGTCGGCCTCCACGCCCGCGGCGGTCTGGTATCGGTGGTCGGCACTCTTGGAAAGAAGCTTCAAGACGATCTCTTCGATCGCGGCGGGAATGCCCTGCACGCGCTCGCCGGGCGGCTTCGGCGCCCTCGCCACGTGGGAGTGGATCCATTCCACGGCGTCGGTGGCCGCGAAGGGCAGCTCGCCGGTGATCATCCGGTAGAATGTGACGCCCAAGGCGTAGAGGTCGCTGCGCGAGTCCACCGAGCGATTCATCTGGCCGGTCTGCTCAGGCGCCATGTAAGCGAGCGAGCCCGAGATGATGGCTGGACCCGTTCGCTCCCGCAGGAGCCTCGAGGCGATGCCAAACCCGGTCAGCCAGGCCTTGCCCGTGCCGACGTCGACGAGGATGTGCGCCGGTTTGACATCCTTGTGCACGATGCCTTGCTTGTGAAGCTGGCGGAGCGCGGCGGCGATGCCGATGCCGACGCGCAGGAAGTCTCTCAACTCCCAGGGACGTCCGACCAGCGAGGCCAGGATCTCTCCGCCGGGGTCCTCGATCAGCAGCGCGTCGCTGCCGTCGTGGCGCACGAGCGACAGCGGACGAGCCGCCCAGGAGGAGTCCAGGACGTCCCGCAGCTCGTACACGCGCTCGAGGCGCGCGAGGGTCTCCGGCCGTTCGCCGAAACGACTGCGCACCAGAAGGCAGGGCTCCCCGTCGCGATGGACGCGCGAAAGGACGTACTCGTCGTCTTCCCACCGTGTCTGCGGACTGCCTTCCGATCGTGGCGCCATGCCGGTGCTCCTTGGTTCGTGGCCAGGCTAGGACGTTGGCTGACTCGACCGCGTCACCAGATCGCAGGTTTTTTCCCTGCCCCGTCCTGGGTGCCTCGGCCTACCCCGATCGCGTTATCTCTCAGTCTTCGGGAGATTCGCGGTTAGGGTCGGGGGGAATGCTGATCTCGCGGCGCCCGAACAGTCGAGCATCGAGTGAGAGCGCGCCAGGACCGAGGAGGAAGAGCGCAGCCGCCGCCATCACGGCCAGGAGCGCGGCGAGCAGTTCGTTGGGGAAGACGGAGGTGCCGAGGGGCGGCCGCGACAGCGCAAGGCCGATGGGCACGAGGCCCGCCAGGACGGCCAGTGGCGTCAGGAATCCGATCAGCAGCGAGGCGCCGCTCGCGCCGGCAAGCAGTCCGACGGCCAACCTCCACCAGCCGCCCTGCGCGGCGTGCGCGAGGTAAGTTCCGCTGACGACGACGAACCAGCCGCCAACGGCCCCACGCAAGAGCAGCAACCCTGCTCCGGGGCGTCCATCCGGAAACGTCGAGAATAGCCGCTGCACGTTGGGCGCACCCAACCTAGCAAGTCCTGCCGGCGAGCGAATCCCTCGATAGTGGTATTGCGCGGCGGGCCGTCGAAGGTCGGCGAGGCCGGAGTCCGTCCCTAGAGCTGGATGATCCCGCGCCGGATTCCGATCGCGACGGCTTGAGTGCGGTCGCGCGCTCCGAGCTTCTCCATGATGTGCTTGACGTGAACCTTGACGGTCTCTTCCGAGATGAAGAGCCGTTGCGCGATGTCTTGGTTCCGGTTCCCGCCCGCGATCTGCTGCAGGACCTCGACCTCGCGAGCCGTCAGGCCTTCGTCGCCCATGTGCTCCGCGAGTTGGGACCCGACCTCGGGCGGAATGCGTTTCTTCCCCGCATGCACTTCGCGGATCCCCTCGATCAGGTCATGCGGAGGCATGCTCTTCAACATGTACCCCCGCGCGCCAGCCTGGAGAGCGCGCTGCATCTCGACGTCACCTTCGAATGTCGTCAGCACGATGATGCGCGCCTCGGGGAACTCCGAGCGGATCGCGACCATCGCCTCGATGCCGCTGATGTCGGGAAGCCTCAGATCCATCAGGGTCACGTCCGGGCGGTGCTCGCGAAAGCTCAGCAAGCCCTCGCGGCCACTCCCGACCTGGGCGACCAGCTTCATGTCCCGCTGGCTCTTGACCAGGGCGGCAATCCCCTCCCGAAGCAAGGGGTGGTCGTCTACGCAGAGAACGCGGATCGGATCCTGTTCAGCCACTCGGCTCGCTCACTTCCCGTCGTCGACTCTTCCCGGATACAGCCGCGCCAGCCAGCGCCAGGAGCGCCGCCGGGCCTGTGACCGAAAAGCGATGCCAGCCGGAACGGACAGCTCGACCTCCGTGCCGGTATCTGCCCCGCTCCAGACCTTGAGTCGCCCGCCTATCCTCTTCGCGCGCTCCCGCATGCCGGCGAGCCCCCAGTGTCCGTCCCGTCCGGACTGGAGAAGCTGCGGATCGATCCCGCGGCCGTCGTCGCGGACCGCGACCCGGAGTCCCTTCGCGGCGAACTCGACCTCGACCTCGATTCGATTCGCCTCCGAGTGCTGGAACGCGTTCACGACCGCTTCGCGGCCTATCCGGTAGACCTCGTCCCGGATGACGGCGTCGAGCGGACGTGCCTGGCCTTGACCGATGACGCGGAAGTCGATGGCCTCCTTCGCGTTCAATTCCTCGCGGACCCGGGAGAGCGCCTGCTCGAGATCGGCCTCGTTGCCCGCTGCGGGGGAACGCAGCCCTTTGACGGCGTTGCGTCCCTCTTCGATGACGGTCCGCATCAGCTCGAGCACCCGATTCAAGCGCGGCTTGTCCGCCGATTCAGCGGGAACATTGTCCGCTACGACGTGGAGCTGCATCGACGCGCTCAAGAAGCCCTGCAACAGGGTGTCGTGCAGCTCCTGGGCGATGCGGGTTCGCTCCACCAGCCGCTCCCGGAACTGCAGTTGCAGCCGGGTCTTCACCTGTCGGATGCGCCATCGATAGGCCGCCCAGGCGAGGCACCCGGCGGCGGCGGCGCAGAGAACAAAGAACGCCCGCGTCTGGTGAAAGGCCGGGACGATCGTGAACTCGAGCGCCGCGCCCTCCTCGTTCCAGACGCCGTCGTTGTTGCAGGCGATGACGTGAAACCGGTAGTCCCGCGGCGGGAGGTTCGTATAGCTTGCGCTCCGGGCGCTGACCGGCCCCCGCCAGTCGGCGTCGTAACCCTCGAGCTTGTACCGGAAGCGGACGCGTTCCGGGGCCGTCAGGCTCAGGGCCGTGTACTGAAACTCGAGACGCTTCGTGTTTGGCGGCAAGCGCAGGCCGACCGACGCCTGCAGATTGCGATCGTCCGCGATCATCCTCTCGATCTTGACCGGCGGCGCCAGCGGGTTGCGAGGGTATCGGCGCGGGTCGATCACGGCGACGCCGGCGGTGGTGGCAAACCAAAGCCGCCCATCGGGCGCCCGGGTGGCGGTCGGAAACGGCCCGTGTTGTCGCGGAAGACCGCGCAATCCGTCCGTGGCGTCGAAGGTCACGCCCTCGACCCGATAAGACGCAGACGCGAACGCCTTGTCCAACTCCCGACGCTTCACGCGGACGATCCCGAGTGCGCCAGCGAGCCACAAGTTGCCGTCGTCGTCCTCCACGATAGCCGAGACGGAGTTGCCCGGAAGGCCGTTGTCCTGCGTCAGAGTGACGAAGCGGTCTTGAGCAAATCGGCTCAAACCGCCTTCGCCACCGATCAAGACCTGGCCTTCGCGGTCGTCCGCGATCACCAGCACCTTGCCACTTCCGAGGCCATCCTTCGTCGAGTACAGGCGAGACGCGTCGCCATCGAAGACGACCACCTCGCCGTTCTCGAAGCCCAGCCACATGCGCCCGGCAGCGTCCGCATGCAGGACCCGGCTGCGGTACGGGGGGAAAGCCGTTTGCGCGCGCAGGTCCGTCCACTGTCCGCGGCGCCGCCGCAGAATTCGCCCCGCTACGCTGCCGGTCGATATCGTCACCCATAGATCGCCGGTCTTGTCCTCTGCGACCGCCTCGACCATCGCTCCGCTTTCGACACCTGGGATGTCCACGTACGAAAACGTCCCGTGATCTTCCTTGGCCAGCTTGAAACTTCCCCCGAGCCAGACTTGCCCGCGTGGACTTGCGTGGAGGGACAGGATCCGGCTCGAATCGGACGAGCTGTAAGGCGCCAGGGTGGAGCCGACGAACTTTCCGTCTCGAAAACGGCGGACCGTGTCCCGCGTATAGCTGACGAGCCAGACACTGCCATCCGGGGTGGAGGTCAGCGCGATCTGCTGATCCGGGATCAGCCCTTCGCTCTCGGAAAAGGGCGTCACCTTGGTCTCGCGAAAGCGATCCAATCCGCCGGACGTCCCGAACCAGAGGTTGCCTTCCCGATCCTTGAGCGCCGCATACACGATGCTGCCGGAGAACTGGTCCTTTACGCCAAACCGATCGAGCCGGGCGTCGCGGCCCATGTCGCGCGCACGGCGCAGGCCGCTGTCGAGGAGCCCGATCCATAGGCTCTTGTCGCGGCCGAAAGTCAGGCCCAGTGGCTCTTCATCGAGAGCGATGCCTTGCGAGGCCTCACCGCGTGGGTCAATCGGTCGCGTCTTTTTGCCGGTCGTGTCCGCGATCCAGACGGTACCATCCGACGCTTCGGCCATGCTGTAGATCATGCCGACGGCATTGCCGGTCGGGGAGAAATGCGTCGCGTTCTTGGCGAGAGCAAGGATGGTGTTGACGCGAACCGGGTCCCTGCTCAACCCGAAGTTCAATCCGTCGGTCGCGACCCAGAGCGTGCCCGCCTGGTCGACCAAGAGGGATTGCGCTGCCGGGGCTGCATAGCCCATTTCGGTTCCGACGCGGCGCCACTTGCCGTTCTGGAAGCTGACGAAGCCGTACTCTCCCGCAGCCCAGATCGAGCCGGCCGCGTCTTCCACGATGGAGATGATTCCACCCGCGGGAACGCCCTCCCCTGGAGGAAAGTGGGTGACCAGGCCGTCGCGGAGCAGGGCGATTCCGCCGGAGCCGAATCCCATCCACAGGCTCCCGTCTCGCGCGGCAAGGAGAGACAGAACAGCCGGCCCGTGGGGATGCGCGCGGCTGGGCTCGTACGGGGTGAAGCGAAGGCCGTCGAACCGGTACAGGCCGGCTTCGGTCCCGAGCCACAGATACCCGTCCTGCGTCTGGGCCATGGCCCGGACAGGACCCGGAATGCCGTCTTTCGCGGACCAGGCCGTGTGCGTGAACTGCGAGATCGATTTCTGCGCGTAGAGCGCATGGACGGGAGCCGCCAGCGCGAACGTCAGCGCCAGGCTCGCAAGGCGGGCCTGCCTTCTCGTTCTCGAAGGGCTTGCCCGTGGGCCCAACCCTCGCTCACCCATGTGCGCAATATACGCCCCAAGGCGCTTTCGGGCGGCGCCAGGCGGCAGTCGGGCTGTACTCGGCGCGCATGGTCGTGCGGCTCTCGCAGCTGCAGGACCAGGGAAAGATGAACGACGAGCATGCCGTGCCCGAAACCATCCTCTTCGTCGAGAGCCTCGACAAGACGAGCGTCGGCAAGCTCGACAAGAAGGCGCTACGGCAGAAGTATCGCACTCTGCTGGGGGCGAAACCTCGGAAGGACCGCGGATGAGCAATTGCGGACGGCAGCGATGGCGGCTGAAAGAACGCAGGCAAGCACGCGGTCGGAAGTACGTCACCGGCGGGCGGACGTCACCGTGCGCGGCCGATGCCAACCAGTGGCCTCGGCTCCAAGAACCGAAGGCTACGGGTCCACGGCCATCGCAACGCTCCCATCCGTGCTCAGCCGACATCGAGTGGCATCGCGCAGCACGGCCTGAAAGAGGCCTCGGATGACCGGAAGCTCGGGCCGTTTGTTACCCGGTTGCCACCAGCACGTTCGACACTGAATGCAGTGACCACAAACACTTGTGATTCAGGCATGTTGGCGGGCGCTACTCGATTCGAACCAGTGGCCTTCGGCTTCGGAGTCTGCGAAAGGGGAGTCCACAACCCTCCCCGAAGCTCCCCAACCATCATCGAATCGCACGGTTAGCGCGGACGCTGGATCCCAAGCGACTCCCTTCTTCCCATCCGATTCCAAGGAGTTTGTTACCCGGTTGTTACCAGAGCGGCGAGGGAAACCGCCGCTGCTCACGGTCCGCCAGGTGGCTGAACACCTGGGCGTATGCACGGCGACGGTGTACCGGCTATGCGACGAGGACCAGCTACCGCACGTCCGCGTCCTGCACGCCGGGTCGCGCCGGCCGATCTCGCAGCCTTCGTCCGAAACAGGCGCAGGCAGCTCTGAGCGCAACAAGGCCTGCGCGACAGCTCCGTGCAAGGCGTAGCGGACAGGAACACGCAGCTGGCTGCCTACGGCGCCCAGATGAGCTCGAGAAACGTCGCCTGCCGTCTCGACAGCAGCGCGCGAAGACATCGTAGGTAGGGGCGAAGGCCAAAGCTGCGGACGATGCTTCCGGCATTCCAGAGGACGTCCTTGCTGGTGATCAACCCTTGAATCACGGCCAACCGCTTCTGGCGATGGGTACAGCACGCGCCATGCCAGCGAGGCTTGCGCGGGGCGCCGCAGCGATCTGCTCGTGTCGGCTCGAACGGAGATGATTTGCGGTGGACACGGAGTCCCGACGCGACGGAATTGCGTCACCTCAGTCTTGCGATCCGGCGATGCCTCGCGGATTCCGAGACCGCGACAGGCTTCGATCCGGCCGCGGGTACGGAACTTGCGAACGCGAGACGCATGTACGCTGACCTTGGGAATCCGAAGAGCTCCCAAATGGGCCACTCAGATGTCCGACAGGATAGAAAGGAGATGGGTGCCGGGCGACACCGGGCCCATATCGCCCTGTTCGTCTGGGCCACGGTCCTGCTCGCGCTAGCTTCATTGGCAAGCTGATCAAGAGCGACGTCGGGCGCCGTCAGCGCACACTTCGATGGCTCACACCAGCCGGTCCAGGAGTCCGCGGAGCATCAGGCGCGCGCGGTGGACACGCCGACAAATGTCCTTCGACGGCGTCTCCAGAACGACAGCTACTTCGTCCGTGGGCAGCCCCAGCACATCGCGCAAGACGAACGCCGCGCGGACTGCGTCATCCATGAGCTCGAACGCTTCGCGCAACACCGCTCCGACCTCGATTTTTTCGAGAGGGCTTGTGCCGAGATCGAGCCACCGACCCGGTACCAATCGGCCATCGCGGTCGAACCTAGGCAGGAA
>WNEY01000336.1_pt1 | contig 28071 bp, 37 predicted proteins | sample 5400531 | NCBI WGS metagenome assembly WNEY01 (sample SAMN13153338, study PRJNA577476) | soil metagenome | isolation source: 200 cm saprolite under Douglas fir tree site 1 | place: USA:California | collected 2015-04-18
AGAACGTCGCCAAAAAACAACTTAGCGTCGACCACTGGATGCATGACGTGAACTACCAGCAGGCGCTAGAACTGCTGCAGTCGCGGCCCACGGTAAATATCGAGGGCCTGGTAGGCGGTTACACGGGACCGGGCGGCAAGACCATCCTTCCACACCGCGCCGTAGCCAAGCTCGATCTCCGCTTGGTGCCCGACATGAAGGCCGACGAGGCTCTTGTCGCGCTCAAAGCCCATCTTGCCAATCGCGGCTTCGGCGACATCGAAGTAAACATGACCGGTGGCTACGACCCCAACAGCACTTCCGCCGATGCTCCGCTGATCCGCGCCCAGGTGGCTTTCTATCGCGGCAAGGGAATTGACCCCATCATCCTGCCGCGCAGCGCGGGCTCGTGGCCAGGATACGTCTTCACCGGCGATCCCTTGCACCTGCCCGCCGGCCACTTCGGTATGGGTCACGGCAGCGGCGCCCACGCGCCCGATGAGTACTATGTGATCGAATCGACGAACCCAAATGTTCAGGGAATGGACGGCGCGGTGCGCTCGCACGTCGAATATCTCTACGAATTGGCCGCGATTTGAGCTTTCGAACCATGTAGGGCGGACACCCTCGCCCGTTCAGCCGGCCACAGCTCGGCACCCTTTCTTACCTCAATCCGCGCGGGCGAGAGCCCGCCCTGAGCGAAGTCGAAGGGGCGCCCGCCACACAACCTACCCATTCCGCGATTCTTCGGGGACGACGTTCAGTTCCAGCTTCTCCGTCCACCTCAGCACCGTAAGGGAGCTGCTCACGCCCACCCGCGCATCCGTCAGCAGCCGGTGCAAGTCATCCACGCCGGCCACAGGTTTGCCTTCGAGGGCGACAATCACGTCGCCCTCCCGCAATCCGGCCTTCTGCGCTGGACTGCCGCTTGTCACTGAGCTCACCACCACGCCCGTTTCTTGGGGCAGGTTGTAGAAGCGTACCAGGCGGCGGTGGAGTGGAACGGTCTGAGCCTCAACGCCAATATAACTGCGCCGGATTCTTCCATCCTGCAGCAGCCGCCCGGCGACAAACTTCGCGGTGTTGATCCCGATCGCGAAGCACAACCCTTGCGCACCCATGATGGTGGCGGTGTTTACTCCGATCACGCGGCCATCGGAAGTTACCAGCGGTCCTCCCGAATTGCCTGGGTTGAGTGAGGCGTCGGTCTGGATCACGTCATCGATCATTCGTCCGGAGTAGGAACGCAGCGAGCGTCCCAGGGCGCTCACTACGCCCGCTGTGACCGTGTACTGGAAGCCATAGGGGTTGCCGATAGCAATGGCCAGTTGGCCCACCCGCGCCTTCTGCGAATCTCCCAGGGGAGCGGCCACCAGGCTGGGCGCGTCGTTATTGGGCACATCGACTCGCACCACCGCGAGATCGGTGGCGGGATCGTCGCCGATTGTGTGGGCAGGGAAGCGGCGCCCATCCGCGAAGGACACCTGAATCCGCGTGGCGGCATGGACCACGTGACTATTGGTGAGAATCAGGCCGTCGGGAGTGAACACGAAACCCGACCCACCACCTTGCCGCTCGCGCGGCTCGCCCGAGCGGCTTTTGCCCGCCTGGGCAACATCAATCTTGACCACGGAGGGGCTGAGTTTTTCAGCGGCCCCAACAACCGCGTCTGAGTAAGCATCGAGCAACGCGGAATCATCGAGTGCGTGCCTACTCGACGGCTCGACAGCTGGCTCCGAATAATCCGCAAGCGGGAAGAAAGCCCCATCTTGATGCATGAGTGCTAGATGAAAGAATCGCCGCAGAGGATTCAGGCAGCGACCAGCCGGCCCGAAGATGCGGGCCGAGACCGAAGACTGTGCTATTCCTTCGGCCGCAGCCGGGTCGCTGCATTGGGGAGAGTGCATGCAGTGGAAGCATCCGCGAGCGACTGCTGCAGGGCCGTACCTACCGCAGACAACTGCTCCGGCGTCATCAGCTTCTGCATTTCCTCAAACAGCTCGCGTTCTTCCTTGCGAATGTGGTATGCCAGCTTTTCCACCAGCGCCTGTAAGCCAGCAACGTGGAGGGAGCGATCGGCGGCGCGTGAAAAGAAATTGCGCAGCAGCGCGTGCCCGGTGAGAAGTTCCTGGACCAGGGGCTGCAGCTCGGGGAAGCGCGCCGCCACTGGAAACAACTCTTTTTCCTCCGCCGCAAAGTGGAATGTGATTTCCTGTTCGAAAATCTGCTGGATCTCCGCTTGCCATGCTTCCAGGTCCACCTCGCCCGCCTGGAGGGCTCGATCCAGACGTACACACAGCGCCAGGCAATGTTGGTGCTGGTGCGATAGGGGAATCAGGGCCTTGTCACGAAGCATTTATCTATTGTCGACGCACCGCAGGCAAGTGCGCAACCCAGTCCTATAGCACCCCTGGTGACCGCCGTCACCTACCAGTTGGGACGCTTGGCGCGAATCTTCCGGTTGGATACTGGAATCATGGAATCAGACGCCCGCAGCCACAGTCTCGGACAAGTCCTTTACTGCAGGACGCAACGTCAGCCAGTCGGTGCGCACGCTGTCCCACTCCTGAATCAGAATTCCGTAGGACTCGAAGAACTGGCGAATGCGCGCTCGTTCCCAGCCCACAGTTTCCTCCAAAATCGGTCCCAGAACCGCCAGCGCGCTTGTGCTAAGGATCGTCCTTTTAGCGATCTGAGAGACGTGCTTGGCCTCAGACACTGCGATGGTGAATCCATCGCGCATCTTGACATGCAGCATTACATTGATGTCGGAACCTCCGTCGCCGGTGTAGATAATGTGGTCCGGCCCGATCTGCAATTCCGCCTGCAACTTGTCGAGCGCCGTCACCTTGCCATAGCCAGCCGTAGCCCGAACCAGAGACTCGATCTCGCCCCTTGCGCTATAGACGAATTCGGTGCCGTAAATGTGATCCCGCGGCACGATCCCTTCCAGCGCCGACTGAATCACCTCAACCGGAGACGCGGAAAGGACGTAGAAATCGAAGTGATAACCATCCACTCCGTTTTCGAGAATCTGATAAAGCAGCTCGATGTTATCTTTCAGGCGAATATTTTTGCCCACTTCGTACAAATGTTGCTTGCGTACCCGGGCGCGAAATTCGGGGTCATGCAGCAACAGGTACGACAGTTCGGCGCCCTGCTGGACCAGGTTCAGCTTAGCCATCCCCTGGGCCTTACGTTCGAATTCGGCAGTCGGAATGCCCACCAGTTCACTCAATACATACCCGGAATCGTCGAACGTCAGGGTCTGATCGAAGTCACTGGCAAAAAGGTAACGTTTCAAAGGCTTATCGCTCATATTGACATTAGATTCACCAGGAACTCAGAAGACCAATAAATAACATTGATCGTGGCTATTACTAAAGTTGCACTCAGTCGGAGTTCCGAAATGAAGAGAGTTCGACGCTGCCTCAGATAGGGGTGGAAATTCACACGATGGGACAATCTGCACCCATGTAGATACAATGTATCTACATGAAACCTAGGACCCAAGTTGCGCAGTGGGGCAATAGTCTAGCGATTCGGATTCCCAAGCCGGTGGTGGCCGCCGCCAAATTGAAGCGTGGGGACCACCTGGAACTCAAAGTGGCCAGACCGGGAGCAATTCAAATTCTGACAGCCAAACCCCAACGTTCCATCTCTCAACTGGTTCGAGGAATTACCCCGCAAAACTGCCATGCTCACACAGACTGGGGGGAGCCCGTGGGGTATGAACTGCTGTGATACCCAGCTATGTGCCGAAGGCCGGCGATCTCATTTGGCTGGACTTCACTCCTCAAGCAGGGCGCGAGCATGCTGGCCGCGGGCCCGCAGTCGTACTGTCGCCCAGTGTTTATAACCGTAGGTCGAGACTGGCGACCGTCTGTCCGGTTACCAATCAGGTGAAGGGCTATCCCTTCGAAGTTCCTCTACCGAAGACGTTGCCCATCCCGGGCGTAGTGCTCGCTGATCATCTCGGGAGCCTGGATTGGCGGGCGCGTCGCGCGGAAAAATGCGGCCGGGTATCCAGGCGGGTAATGGCGGAAATCCTCGAACGCATCGCGCCTCTGCTTGGGCTTGCTGGCTGACCAAGCGCATGGATCACCAGGTGGTGGCTCAGTTTTAAGTTCTGCCTTATGCACGCCGTCATCCTGAGCTTGCCAAGGATCTTGCGGGCAGCGGATCAGAATTTTTCCCCAGCAATTGCACTGATGCGCGCCACATCCCTTCGCCTTGGCTCGGGCCAGGCTCTTCGGGACTGAAGTCCCTCAGGATGACGCCGGTGTGGGGGATTTGTTCAAACCAAGCCACTACTGGCCCCCAACGTGCCTTTACTAAACCGTCTCCACGGTTGAGAATGGTGGCATCACCCGAAGCGTGTGACTGCGCACAAACCATCAGCAGGCAAATAGCGTGACGCCCGGACAGCGGGCAACAGGAGCAGGTTGAACTATGGCAGCTACCGGAGAACTAATTCGTCTCATCAACTACGTCGACGACATTAACACCACGCTCCGCCGCATCAGCGCCTCTATTCCATTGATGGACGCAGATGAGCGCAAGCGTCTCGCCGAGAACATTCGCACTGCCAGTACCAATCTCAACGCCGTGCTGGGGCAACTGGACAAGGGACAGTAGTGGCCGAAGTCCGCGCGATGGTCCGCGCCATCGGTGTGATTGGCGCCGGCAAAGTGGGCCGAGGGATTGCACTGGCGGCAGCCATGGGCGGCTATCGCACCATTTTGGAGGATCTTTTACCCAACGCCCTGCGCCGTGCCGAGAGCGAACTTCGCGACAGCCTTGATCAAGCGCTAGAAGCGGGGAGGTTTTCCGCTGGCGCGGTCGATGCCGCGTTCTCCCGTCTGGAGTTTGCCGGCTTTGTCGAAGACGCTGCCCGCCAGGCTGACCTGGTCATCGAAGCCGGCCCGGAAGAGATGGAATCGAAGATTGAGATATTCACCCTTCTCGACAAGATCTGCCGTCCGGACACGATTCTTGTTTCCAACCTTGCTTCCCTCAGCATCACCGAAATTGCGCGCGTCACCTATCGCGCCAGGAATTGCCTGGGCATGCGTTTTTCTGGCCCGGTCGAGACCGGGACGCGGTTAGAAATCATTCGTGGTCTCGAGACCGACGACGATACCGTTGCTACCGCGATGGAAGTGGGCGAGCGCATGGGAAAAGAAGTTGTTGTCGTCAGGGATGGCGTCGCAGCCTTGCCGTAATGCCGGTGTCTCGCCGGCAGCCGCCGGGACGCTTGCCGTTCTGTAGATGCTGGTCCATCTTGACTCGTCGGAGCTGCTGGAACAGTACGTGCTAATCGGGGTGGATTTCGATCCGTCGCTGATCAGAACGGTTGAGCCCTCAGCCTTGCCCAGGCACTGGAGGTCTGATCCCGCGCCTGCACAACTCCGGTCCATCGGCGATGACTGGATTCTTCGTGGCCGTCCAGCTGTGCTCCGGGTTCCGAGTGCCCTAGTCCCGGGGGAAGACACTCTTCTGCTGAATCCAGTCCATCAGGATTTTGCCCGGGCGCGCATCGGCCAGCCGCTGGCCTTTCGCTTCGATCCTCGCTTGGCAACCAAGACGTAACCGAAATCGACTGGCAACCCGCAATCGGGCACCCCACAAGCAATTGCGCGTACACATAGGACTACCAGCATAAGCTCAGATTTTCGGTTACCTCGGTTACTTAGCCTTCCAAGAAGTTATCCGTCAAAATTTGGTTCAGCAGAGAGCAGTTCTAAGGAGCCTTTGGTTGAAGCCGGTCCCAGTTGCGTCATCCTTCGACGAGGCCGCCGGGCTGCTCCGGGTCTGTGGGCTAAGTGTGAGTTACGCTGGCAGCGGCCCATCGCCGGTGATGGCGCTGCGGCAACTCGATCTTGAAATAGCGGCAGGCGAAGTGCTCGGAGTCCTGGGAGAATCCGGGTGCGGTAAGAGCACTCTCGCGTTATCCATACTCGGATTGCTTCCTGCGGACGCTCGGATTGAGGGTTCGATTCTGTTTCGCAATGAGGAATTGCTGGGGTTGCCCGAGAGACAACTGCGCAGAATTCGAGGCGCGAAGATCTCGTTGATCCACCAGGAGCCCGGGTTTGCGCTGAGTCCGGTAATGCGCGTCGGCGACCAGATTGCTGAGGTTATCATCGCGCACCGCAGCCTCACGCGCAAAGCGCGCAAACAGGAAGTCGAGTCGATGCTGCGCGAGGTCCAACTGGCAGACACCGGGCGGATCTATGCCGCTTACCCACATCAGCTGAGCGGAGGAGAACTGCATCGAGTTGCGATTGCCCAGGCGCTAGCTTGCCGGCCAGATCTGATCATTGCCGACGAACCGACCAGATCTCTGGATGTAACCGTACAGGCAGAGATTCTGGGAGTACTGCGAAACCTCAATCAAACCGTTGGCACGACGCTCATCTTCATCACTCACAATCCAGCCTTGCTGGCCGGATTTGCCGACCGCGGATCCGAAGATGTTCTGGAGTATTGCGAAAAAGAGAAAATGGGTTTTATTCCGTGGTTCCCACTGGCGGCCGGTCGTGTTTCCAGTTCTGAGAGCCCTATCAGTCGTATAGCAGCGCGATGGAAAGCTAGCCCATCGCAGTTGGCTCTGGCATGGCTGCTAGCTCGATCTCCGGTCATACTCCCGATCCCAGGAACTTCCAGGGTCGAACATCTCGAAGAAAATGTGGCGGCAGCGGAGTTAAAGGTTGACGTAAACAAATGGCAGGAACTAGACCGTATGGCACGTGCCAGCTAGGAAAGAGCAGCATTCCCGAGGTTGGGATGATGGATCATGCCACCCACCTGCATGGTACCGTGAAGAGGGAGCAAGTTGGCGAACTCACGATTCTGACACCAAATCTGCGACCAGCCTCGATCGCGAAGTGAGCGTGACTGACCACTGATATACGGAAGGAGCGCATGACAACGCTGCAGGAATTCAGGTGTGAAGTCTGTGGACTGGTTGCCAGCAATCCCATCCACTGGTTCGTGATTCGATGTGGAGATTCCGATCTTACCGTGTACCGATGGAGTTCTGAAAACGCCAACGCGGACGGAGCCCGGCATTACTGCGGTGAAGCCCACGCCGAGGTATATATCAGTCGCTGGTTTGACTCAGTGTGCGCGCCGCCGAAGCCAAATTTTACCTAGCGCCTCGCCGGTGAGTCATCGATTCGCAACCACTGAACTGTAATGCGATGGTCCGAGGATTCCTACCTTTTTTTTCTGGGAGCAGCATCGTTTTCAGCGGCAACCCTCGGACGCGCCGCGCGGAGACAACGATGGCAAGGGTGGGTGCCGATACACATCACCGGGATGGGGTCGTCTTACATTTTGATGTTGATTGCCTTCTACATGGACAACGGCAAACAATTGCCAGTATGGAAACACCTTCCGAGCGCGACGTATTGGCTATTGCCTACCGCCGTGGGGGTGCCTCTTATTGTGCGTGCGCTGCTTCGGTACCGCAGGATTGGCGAACAGGGACACTAGTTTGGCAATCGGACACTGCTTTATCCAACTCTGCACAAACAGTAAAGAAACTGCTGCATTGTGCCAAATGGCGTCGACGAAATTTCTCTATGCCCTTCTATAAAGATCGCGTCTATCCCCATCTTGTGACTCTGCTGGGTAATCCCAAACCTATTCAGAAGATCCGCCAACGTATCGTCCCGTTGGCGCACGGAACGGTCCTCGAAATCGGCGTTGGACCGGGTGTGAATTTCCCCCTCTACGACCCGATGAAAGTTAGCAAGATCTTTGCCCTGGAGCCCAACCCTGGGATGATTCGACGCGCAGAAGAGCGGCAGCGTGGAACTACGCTGGACATCGAATTCTTGAATCTACCTGGAGAACGGATTCCCCTGCCGGACGGCAGCGTCGATAGCGTGGTCAGCACGTTTACCCTATGCACGATTCCAGGCGTCGGCGAGGCCATTCGGGGAATCGGACGGCTCCTGAAGCCAGGCGGCAAGTTCATTTTCTTCGAGCACGGACTCGCTCCTGATCCCCCTGTTCGGCGATGGCAGGAAAGGACCGAGCCGCTTTTTCAATGGGCATTTGAGGGCTGCCACCTGACACGCGACATCCCGTCGCTCATTAGGGAGGGCGGATTCCAGATTGAGGAGTTGGACACAGCCTACCTCGCCCCGTTCCCCAAGTCGGGATCGCATTGCTTCTGGGGCGTGGCGCTTCCTCAACCGTGAGGTCGAGACGCTCCGTTCAACCCACGCAGAGCGTCACTTCACGCGCTTCCAGTGGCTCTCGGGATAAAGCGCACAGTCCTGGTTTCAGGCCGTCGAGAAGATCTAGCTATATGTCACTACATGAAGTTCCTCGAAAATGCGAACTTGTGGTTATATTATATAGCTATGAAACGTGAGATCGACTCCTTGCCAACCCGCCGCGCACGGCTCGCTTCAGTGCTCCGCGCCGCAAAGGAAGTGGTGTCGGTCGATATTGCGTGTCAGACACTCGGTATCGAGCGGCGTGCAGCGGCCAAGCTCCTATCACGGTGGAAACAGCAGGGCTGGCTTCGGCGGATAGGACATGGGCTTTACGTTCCCGTCCCGTTGGACTTAGCTGGCAGCGAACAGGTGATCGCAGATCCCTGGGTCCTCGTACCAACGCTCTTCAATCAATGCTACATCGGCGGCTGGACGGCCGCCCATCATTGGGAACTCACCGAGCAGCTCTTCAATGAGACCCTGGTCTTCACTACGCGGCGGGTTACAGAAAAGCGCGTGATCGCCCAAGGTGCGGTTTTCGTGTTGCACAACGTGAAGCCGAAACGTTTCTTCGGATTGAAAACGCTATGGCGCGGTTCTGTAAAGGTATCTATATCGGACCCCGCACGCACGCTGGTCGATATGATCGCCGCGCCCGAGGTGGGCGGTGGCATCGACCACGTAGCTGATAGCCTGAGCGGGTATCTCGAAACTAAGACCGCTGATCGCGACTTGTTGATCCGGTACGGGGGGCAGTTCAATAACGGCGTCATCTTCAAGCGCCTCGGATATCTTGCGGAAACGCGGTTGCACGATGCAAAGCTCGCTGCCGAGTGCCGCTCCCGGTTGACACAGGGTTATGCCCGGCTCGATCCCGCGCTTCCCTCGAAAAAACTCGTCACGGCCTGGCGTCTCTGGTTGCCGTCAGCCAGGAAACAAACGGCCTCATGATCGACCGGCGCGAAATCCTCGAAACCGCGTCGTCGTTTTCTCTGTTGCCTAACATTGTCGAGAAGGACTACGTCCTCGGCTGGATGCTCGCGGGCATAAATGCGCATGACGAACTTGCGGAAAGCTGGGTATTCAAGGGCGGCACGTGCCTCAAGAAGTGCTATTTCGAGACCTATCGGTTTTCAGAAGATTTGGATTTTACTCTGCGCAATGAAGAACACCTCGACCAGGAATTCTTGCAGACGGTGTTTGAGGAAGTCGTCGCCTGGGTGATGGAACAATCTGGTCTCAATATTCCCGCCGACCAGCTCGAATTCGATATCTATGACAACTCCCGCGGACGTCCCAACTGCCAGGGCAAAATTGCGTACTGCGGACCGGTGTCGCCGACTTCGATGGGGCACAGGGATATCAAATCAACCATGGTCTACTTGAAAGGTGTCCAGTCGAAGGATGTCCTGGAAAAGATCAACGCTGGAGCACTGGCCGGATATGTGGCGTGAGTTGCATTCGCGTCCGTCATTTCTTGAGCAGAATAACGGCATCCACGAGCAGACATTTAGCTTGCACTCCATCGAGCTCAGGCTTGGACGCTAGGGACATCCGCCTGCGGTTCGAGGTTGGGCAGGGCAGGAAGACGTTCCGCTCACGAGACTTACAGCATGTACTGAACATCAGAGCCTAAGGTCGGATAACCAAAAATACTGTGTTTCAACTTGCTGGCGGGAACTTCGGTTTGCATGGCCAGAGCGAAGACGTTAATCAGTTCGTCAGCGTGCGGGCCAATCAAATGGGCGCCAAGAAGGCGATCACTTCCTTCTTCGACGAGAACTTTGAAGCCCGAGCAATCCTCCGCTACCCTGCGCGATGAGTACCAGCCGGACGTATCTTCCTTGTTGATTCTAAATTTCAAGCCTTTTTCCTTTGCGGTGCGCTCCGAAAGGCCGACTGCTGCAAGTGGAGGAATGGTGAACGCGACGGTCGGTACAGCAATGTGCTCGACCTTCCTGTGATTACCCTTAAGCAAATTCGATGCAACAATTCGGCCTTCATATCCGGCCACGGGGGTCAGTTTGGGAAGGCCGGCGGCGGCAGCATCGCCAGCGGCGTAGACTGCTGGATTCGATATGCTCTGTAGATAATCATTCACTCGCACGCCGCGCTCTTCCGCCTGAACACCGGCAGCAGCCAAATTCAAATCATCAATCTCCGGAACACGACCGGCGCCGTGGACGACCAAATCTGCCTCGAACGCCTTCTGTCCGCTCCCAGTAGAAGCGTTGACGCGGATCTTGGCAGCCGGTCTCTCGATGGCTGTGACTTCGACCTTGACTTCAACTCCACCGCCAAGACGCTTAGTTTTTCTTACTAACTGGTCTACGAGATCAGGATCAAATCCTTCCAGCGGTCGCTCACCACGGTGCAGAATTGTGACCTCCGCACCTGCGCGTAGGGCAACGTGAGCAAACTCGAATGAGATGTAGCCTCCTCCTATAAAAACAATTCGCCCAGGCAATTCCTCCAACTCGAGGAACTGTTCGCTCGTTAATACGTGTTGCTCTCCCGGAACGCCCAGCGGTCGCGGCATCGCGCCCGCTGCAACAACCACATGACGACCCTCTAATACGTCATCACCTATCTGAATGGCTGTGCGGTCCACAAAGCGCGCACGGCCATGAAAAGAAGCTATACCTGCTTTGGCAAAGCTCTGTTCCTGGCGCTTCGGAACTGGATCGGTGAAGGTGCGCTTAAAACGCATTAGTTCTGCCCAATCAATTCGCTCATCGTTAGCGCGGACACCGTAGCCGCTCATTCTTGATATCCAATCCTTGAGTTCGGCTGCCCCGACGAGAACCTTCTTGGGATCACATCCGCGCAAAGCGCAGGTTCCCCCGAAAGGTCTGGAATCAATGACGGCGACCTGCCAACCAGCGGTTCGACAGTGGGAAGCAACGGTGGAGGCGGCCGTGCCGGTTCCGATTACAACGAGATCGAATTGCTTTCTCATGGGGTTCGGTTTCTCTCGTCAAACTTGCTGAGGTCAGACGCCGCTATCGCTGACCGGTTTCAATAGGCGTAGCGTCGCGGGTTTGGGAGGTGTGCCTCTCGAATTCCTGAATCGCGCGGGTAATGTCGCCGAGGCAGCACGCTCCGCTGGGGTTCTTCACTTCACAGGCGCAAAAGCCGCCCTGAACCTCAGCCTTGATCTTCTCAAGGATAGTGGTATTGCCGGTGGCATCCATATCGCGACGAATATCCTCGCGGTCGTATTCGAAACAGTAGCAAAGGGGAACTGGGCCTGTTGTCTCTTTGGCTCCTACAAGTACTTTCAAGTCCGGCTTCTTAAACAGGACTCGATCGGAGAAGTAGACGACTTCACAGTCCGGAGTTCGGCAAAACAAGAATTGAGCGGCGGCCGGGACAGCCGTGTGGTCTCGAACCAAACTCTTGACCGTAAGCGTGGCCACTGCTTTGCATTTTGTCCTGCACTCTGGACAGAGGCCCGGTTTACCAGAAGGAAGCGAACAGGGCTGGTTCTCCGCGACTGAGCAGCAATTCGAATTCACCTCTTGTTCCTTCACGCTGAAAACTCCTCCGCTATGCCGCCAACAAACCTGCCGTGTAGAGGGCTTCGTTCCTTCGGCGGGCCACGACGCTCGCCTCATCAATCGACAGGAGGAAGGTGCCCGGATGCTGCGCAACCCAACTCTCGGCGCTCTGCCGCGAGGGAAAGAAGTGGATGAAATGACAGAAGGCAGTCACGACATTCCTCTGGACGGCTGCAGCGTCGGGAAGGAGAAAGGACATTTGGGTATCGGCGGGTTCAACCTGCTCCACGCGCTCCGGCGACACTGTCAGCCGCACAGTCGCGCCAGAGGCCGGGCTGATGGATTCCACATCGGCGGACTGACCGAGTAACTGGGGCAGGAATAAGGTATCCCAGGCGCACCATGCGGAGAGTGTCCGATCGCCGATCGTGAAACGATGAGGGCTTTTGTACGCGTCTGGAACCGCCAAACCCCAGTAGCCGACTATGTTTCCCTGAGGGTCAGAGAACACACTAGGCCAGCTATCGAGAATCTGGCTGACGGTCGCAATCGCGATACCCGTTTGTTGGGCTAGCATGGCACGTGAGACCGGAACACCTTGGGCCAACAGGCGGTAGAGCTTCAGCGAAAGGCGTTGTTCCACCAAGCCGAGCGCAGGCCAGAGCCGAACCGTGTCCGTTACCAAACCATCAAGATTGATTTCGGCCTCTGTTGACGCAGTCAGTTCGGGCTGAGCCTCAGTCCGAACAGAGTCTTTCGGAGCGCAGCACTGCGACATTTACTTTTTCCCTTCAGGTGGCTCTGGTTTGAATCCGGTGCGATTAATGGCCTCACGGAGCTGTTGTTCGTTGGTCTGTTCATCGTCGTATACAACGGTCGCGACTCCCTTTTCGTAACTGACATCGGCGCTCTTGACGCCTTTGACTTTCGTCAGTGCGCTCTTGACGCTCACTGAGCACGCGCCGCAGGTCATGCCGCTGACCTTAATCTCCGTCTTGGCGTCTTTCCCAAAGGCAGAGGCGGCAAAGAGAAGCAAAACAAACAACGTAGCAAGTGATTTCATTAGGTGTGTTCTCCTTGGATTGGATGGGCGCGGTAGCCCGCGTCCCGAATGGCTTGTTCAAGCTGCGTGATGGTGATTTTGTCGACGTCGAATTCTACCGTTGCCCGCTTCTGTTCGTATGACACAGCGGCGCTGCGGACGCCATCAAGACTCCTTAGCTTGTTCTCGATAGCCGTTGCGAAGGCTGTGCAATCCATGCCGTCGACCGTGAAGCTGGCCTGGTTAACGCGCGGCGTGTTTGCCCTCGTTTCCGAGGCTTTGGTCGAAAGGAGCAAATTGGCAACAGGTTCGGAATAATATGGAAATGCGGCAACAATGAGCACAACAGCAGTTGTAATCCATAGCCAAATGCGTCCTGTTCTGTTTGTCGCTGGTTTCTCGCACACCGATCCCGGTTCGCAGGCATGTTTCGGTCTGCGGTAGGCGAAATAGAATCCGAGTCCCAAGAACAAGAGAGTAACCCCTAGCAGGTAGGGCCGCCATGCGGCGAAGAAAGCTGAAGCACCGACGATCCCAGCTCCAGCCAACGCAAACACGATGGGCAAAATGCAGCAAAGACTTGCGGCGATGCCCGCTATCAAAGATGCTCCGATAGAGGCTTTGTCCTTCATTTTCTCTTTCTCGGGATTGCGCGGCTGCCCGGTCCCACCTCTTTTGCCTTGGCGATCACTACAACGGGCTTTAGTTCGCTCTCCAGCGTTTGGCAGCTATCCAGGGCGGGCGCATATTTCACGAGGTGCTTCTCAATTCCCGCCAGGATCGGCTGCAGGTCTGAATTGAGCCGGTAGACTTTGTTCTTGCTGTTCCATTCCCATTCCACAAATCCGCAGTTCAGCAGGCAGGCCAGATTGTGAGAAACCCGGCTCTGCTCAATTCCGAGCTCTTCGACCATCTCGTTTACGTAATGCGGCCTGTCCCTCAGCAATTGCACGATTGAGAACCGGGTCTGATTCGAGAGAGCCCGGAAGAACTCCCGGTAAAGTCTGGCCTCCAAGTTGACCTCCAGTGATATGATGCATCTTGCATATGACAGTTTACACATATGAACTGCTGGGCGTCAATTGCTGAGGAGGCGCATGCAGGGCGAATTCATCGGAAAGGCTTCAAAGGATACTGGCCTGAGTATTGACACGATCCGTTTTTATGAAAGTTTGGGCTTGATTGAGCATCCGGCCCGCACGAAGGGCGGGTTCAGACGTTTCGGTGCTGAGGATATTCGGGATCTGCGAGTCATCGCAATCTGCTTGATCTTGGCTTCTCATTGAGTGAGTTGAAGCGGGTGCTCGGCTTGCGACGTAGACATATGGACAACTGCATCGACGTCCGCGATCTTTTGCGAAGGAAGCTCGTAAGGGTGAGGGTTAAAATTCGTTTTTTGCGGCGACTGGAATGGGAACTCCGAAAGGGACTGCAAAGACAACCGCTCACCTAGAACACCACGGGTACGTCAAACGAGAAGTGGCGTGGCCAGCATTGGTTGGTTCAAACCGAGAGCGAACAGGGATCTCCGCCTGCTCTAGGGTTTACCTCCCAGAGTGAACCGTACCCCAAGCCGCGGCACGCGGCCCCAGACCCAGGAGGTCGCGTCTGCCGTCCAGACAACTTTTCGGAAGAAATCGCGGTCGAGAGTCGTTATCACACCAGAGAGTGCTGAACGAACAAGTAACGGCACTATATAACGACCACCATGAAGCAATTTGCCGCTTCGCGCTACTTCTTCTTGGCAATCGAGGAGATGCAGAAGAAGTGGCGCAGGAGATTTATGCGAAGTTGCTGGAAGAGCGCGCAGTGTTGCCGTCTCCGTTCAGCCGATCCTGGCTCTTTAAGGTTGTGCTTAACACATGCCGGGATCAGCGGAAATCTTGGTGGTCTCGGCTGCGGAGGAATTCTGCGGACGTGACCGTATTGGAGGGCCTCATGGATCATCGCCCGACGCCTGAGGCTGCGGTCCTCGATTCGGAGCGAGAAGTGATGCTTATGGAATTACTCAAGAGCTTACCCTTTCGACTTCGTGTGCCCGTAATTCTGCGAGATATAGAGGAGCTTTCGTACGAAGACATCGCCGCAACCCTCGGCTGCGGAATTGGCACGGTGAGTTCCAGGTTGAATCGGGGAAGGAAGATCCTCGCGCAGAAGCTTCAAAGGAGCACCACGTGAAGGGACTCAAGGCGCACTGGACGTTGCGACGCTGGCTGTCGGCATATCTCGATGGAGAGTTGACCGGGGATTTGCTTCAGCGGGTTCGTGAGCACGTTGTGCGCTGCCAAGCCTGCGAGCGCAACCTAGAAGATATCCGCAGGGGGCGTAATCTACTCATGCACCCGGAACTGTTCCATCCTCTTGTTCCCGGCGCTTCCAGGGCTTCGGCGTTCCGGAGTCTTCGTTTGGTACGTCGGGCTAGTGTTGCCGTGCTTGCCGTAACAATCATTGCGGTATCAGTCTGGTGGAGTCTCCCTTCCGTACACGCGATGGATATCGACTTCTATGCAGCGCAGTTTCGAAAGACTGATCACTGCGTCTCTCCTTGCACGTCACTTGCGGAGACAACCCTTGCTGAGCTACGGGGGGCATCGCCCTTTGCGATTCAGTATCCCGCTTGGCTACCGGAGGGCATGGTTCTGCAAAGGGTGGTTCGGTATCGAACGCTCCTGGCTGAGGGAGTCGGCTTGATTTTCGCCGACCACGGGAAAGAGTTCTGCCTATTCCAGCAGCCGAGAAAGCTTGGAGTCGCCGCGGCCGGCAAGCGCACAAGTTCAACAAGAATTTGCGGCCAACGCTGCACCAGGATCGACGGCGACCGAGTGCAGTTGTTCAATTGGACCAAGGGAGGAATCTGCTTCGTCGTAGCCACCAATATGCCGAAGGGCGAAGTCGAGGAGGTGGTAAATTCCCTCTCCGAGTTGCACGAATGACGTTTTCTAGAAAGGAGGTGACCTATGATGGTACGCACACGCTGGTTCTTGCCTGCCGTTGCGCGCTGTGAGTGCGGCGCGAAACGGAAGTCCTGGGCACGACGCTAAACGGCCCGCAACGTTACGGTGAGCCCGGGCCGCCGTAACAAAACGCAACAGGAAAGCCAGCGGAGAGTGTCATGGATGGAGCGTGTCGGCCGTAGCCCATGCCCCGAGATGGAACATGGGTTTTGGGCATACTGGGTGAACTGCGCGAACAGATTCGGACTCTGCAACTGCTGGAACGGCAACTGCGCGCCCTTAGTCGCGGCCTTAGCAAAGGACGCCACGATAGAGACGGCTCTAACGAGATTTGCAGCTTGATCGTAGGACTGCCGGAAGAAAAGAGATTCCGCGAACGCAACCGTAATACAACGATATGCGCCGATAGCGAGTGCAAGGGAACCGATGCTGCCTGCCACAGAAGACAAACAAAATGAGAGTGGTTTCCGTTCAAAGAGCACGATAGCCGCCAGCTTCGCGGCCTTGGGAAGCGTGGTGTTGGCGTCCAGTTGCTGCTTGCCGCTCTTGCCCTTTTTGTTCGCTGCGGGGACAGCAGGAACATCAGCTTTTTTTGTCAAGCTGCGGCCGTTCCTCCTGGCGGCCTCGCTATTGTCCATCGCCTTCGGCTTTTATCAAGGCTGGCGGGCGAAGCAGTGTAAATGCAAACCAAGTGTTCTCAGCAGATCTCTGTTGTGGTTCTCAACCATTGTCGTGATTGTCTTTACCCTGTTTCCGCAGGCGGTAGCAAACTTCGTAGCCAACGTGCTGGCCAGATGACATGAGGGGCGGAGGCATCATTGTCACGAGTGTGGCAGGAATCGGATTCATGACCTTTTATCACTTCAATCCGTTTCTCATTGTCGGTGGTGCGCAGGATTCCATTGCAAGGCTGCGTCCATTTCTCCTGGCGGGGTCGGTTCTCTCTGTTGCCGGCGGCTTCTATCAATCTTGGCCGCAGAAGCAATCGAGGGTACGTGGCTCGGGACTAAGCGTTTCTGTGCTTTGGATTTCAGCAGTGTTGGTGTTCAGCATGATTGTGTTCTCGCAGGCGATAGCAAACGTCCTGGCGAGCACATTGGGAGATTAAGCATGAGGCGCAAAGGCATCATCGTGGGAAGCATCGTGGTACTTGGACTTCTCGTTTTTTTTTACTTCTATGGAGGCAGCACCGTTCCGGATGGCCAGCAACCGCTGGTTCGTTTGAACAATTCAAACATTGCAGCGCTGAAGGACGCATTCAATGGATCCGCCAACTCGGTGCGAGTGCTCGTTCTCGTATCTCCGACTTGAGCGGTCTGCTTGCAGGGGGCCTCTGCAATCGAAAAGCTGCTCGACGAACAGCACGACTCAAGAATCCGCGTCTTTGTAATTTGGGAACCAGTGTTGGCGACCGACCTGGGAGCGCCTTCGACGGCCACATTGCGGCGAGCGTCTGATCTCAGGGTCTCTCAATACTGGGATAAGGAGCACATTGTATCTCGCTTGCTTGGCGAACGAGACCGGGCGTCTGTCGTTTGGGACCATGTTGCGGTTTATCAGCCGGGAAAACTTTGGGACCAAGCGCCACCAGATCCGGTTTATTCCAGGGTTCCGGTGATCCGCGGGATTGATGGCGCCAAAGATGCAGTCCGCCAGCTATTGCGCGGAACCGGACTGCTGGGTAAAGAAAGGTTTCCATTGGGACGAAGCCATTCTTTACGCTCCGTGCGAGCACTGGAAGGATGCACAGACTGCATTTTGGAACGGCCCGGTTTTTCGAATCGCTCCGGCGCTGGAGAAGTCCTTGAGCGAACAACATTGATCGCGGGCGCAACTTCAGATTGAGACGCCTGGGAGCCAGCACCAATGATGGAAATCTTTTGGCAAGACCTGCAACACAGCATGCGGCTGCTCTGGAGCAGACCAGGCTTCACCCTTACGGTGGTAGTCACGTTGGCTTTGGGCATCGGCGCCAATGCAACGATCTTCACTTGGATCAAGGCGGTTCTTCTTGCTTCTTTGCCCGGCATTGAGGAACCGGAAAGGCTGGTCGAGATTTGGGGTGCGACTCACAACAACTCAGCCCTCTCGATGTCCTATATCGACTACCTGGACTTCCGCGACCGCAATAACGTCCTCTCCGGTTTGATCGCCCACCAAATACTGCCTCTCAACCTGGGCCGCGGCGAGAAGCCAGAACGGGTGTGGGGAGGCATCGTTTCGGGCAACTACTTTGACGTCCTAGGCGTGAAGGCACTGATCGGGCGCACGTTTCTTCGCGAGGAGGATAGGACACCGAATACGCATCTGGTCGCCGTGATCAGCTATGGACTGTGGCAGCGGCGCTTCGGTTCCGATCCAAACGTTCTGGGACGAAAGATCACGTTAAACGAGCACGACTTCACGGTCATCGGCGTCGCTCCGAAGGATTTCGGCAGCCCCTTTGCGGGCATCGCGCTCGATGTGTGGACGCCAGTGATGATGAAGGACTACGTGGCTCGCCCGCATTTCTCGCTGACTGATCGCGGTAGTCGGTGGCTGATGGTCATGGGCCGCCTGAGGCCCGGTGCAACCGTGCCACAGGCGCAAGCGAATATCGCCGCAATCGCGAGTCACTTGCAACAAGAATACCCGCAAACCAACGAGCAAATGGGCGTGGCGGTCTACCCCGTGATGCAGTCACCGTTCAGCTTGAAAGCGGCTATCCGACCAGCGCTTGCGATTCTAATGGCCGCAGTCGCGGTTGTGCTGCTGATCGCCTGCGCCAATGTTGCCAACCTGCTGTTGGCGCGCGCCGCCTCGCGGCGTAAGGAGATCGCGGTCCGGCTGGCCTTAGGCGGCAGCCGGGGGCGACTGGTGCGGCAAATGCTAACCGAGAGTTTTGTGCTCGCTTCACTTGGCGCTGCATTGGGGCTTACGATCGCGTTCTGGACATCCCGATCACTTGCGGCATTCCTTCCGCCCTACGCCAGTAGAGCTAGTTTTGATACTCGACCGGACGCAGTTGTCTTCGCGTTCACTCTCGGGCTGACAGTCGTTACGACTCTCCTTTTCGGCTTGGCTCCGACGCTGGCGGCATCCAAGCAGGATCTGCTCACAGCGCTGAAAGACAATACGGCGGTCGGACGCGGACCGCGCAAGGTTTCCCTGCGACACGTGCTTGTGATCACGCAAGTGGCTCTCTCGATGGTGGCGCTAATCAGCGCGGGGCTATTTGTCCGCAGTTTGCGGGAAGCATACAAGGCTGATCCGGGATTTGATCCTCAAGGCGTTCTGCTCGTTTCATTCGACCCGTTTCTAAGCGGTTACGATGAAATGCGCGGGCGCGAGTTTTATCGCCGTCTGATCGAACGCGTCAACACGACGCCGGGTATTCAATCAGCGACACTGGCGCGACGCTTACCCCTCACCGATGGCGGAATTGCGTTTGCAAACGTCGTGATCGACGGTTACGCGCCAGCTAAGGACGAAGACATGCGGCTCAACTATGAGACCGTTGGACCACAGTATTTTCGGACGATGCGCATCCCGCTCGTGCATGGCCGGGACTTCGATGAGCGAGATCAAGAGAGTACTCGGGGTGTAGTGATCATCAATGAGACGATGGCACGACGGGGTTGGCCGGGAGGCGATGCTCTTGGCGGGCGTCTAAAACTCACCAAGGATTGGCTGGAAGTGGTCGGCATCGCCAAAGATGTCAAGAACCGCAGCTTGAGCGAGGCTCCCCAGCCTTTTCTCTACGTGCCGTTGCTGCAGGACTATCGGTCTAACATGATCTTGGTCGCGCGCACGGCTATCGAACCAGAGAAAATGTTCCATGCGGTACAGGCCGAGATCGCTACACTCGACCCGGAAATGCCCGTGTTCGACGCCAAGACCCTGGAGGACCACATTGGTATCTCGCTGTTCTTGCAACGCATGGCAGCAACGCTCCTGAGCATCTTCGGCCTGCTCGCGCTTTCGCTTGCCGCCTTGGGGCTCTACGGTGTTATGGCGTATTCGGTGAGCCAGCGCACTCGCGAGTTGGGAATCCGCGTTTCAGTTGGTGCAAAACAACGGGACATCTTGAAGCTTATCCTTGGCCAGGGACTGATGTTGTCGGTAATCGGGGTGATCGGGGGCCTCATGATCGCGCTCGCTGTCACTCGCCTTTCGGCTCACCTGTTGTACGGAGTCAGCGTTGCCGATCCTATGACATTTACAGTCGTCGCAGTGATGCTACTCGGCGTCGCTTTGTTAGCAGCCTATTTCCCGGCGCGGCGAGCCACCAAGGTCGATCCAATGATTGCACTCCGAAACGAGTGATGCATCGGCCTTAACAAAAGCCGCTCGGGTCATTTCGAATCGTTCGCTGATCAGGGGTGGACAAGATCTATGGAAGAGAAAGTGATCCCCATTCTTCGCATTCAGGATGCCGGTGTTGCACTTGCCTGGTACAAGCGACTTGGCTTTGATCAAACCTCGGTGCATCGCTTCGAGTCCGGATTCCCGGCTTTTGTTACCATTGAGCGCGGATCGATGAAAGTGTTCCTGTCAGAACACAAAGGCGATGCAAGGCCGGACACACTGATATACCTTCAGGTCGCCGACGTCTATCCGATCGCAAAAGAATTTGGAGTCGAAGTAGAAGAAGCGCCATGGGGATTCGAAATCGAAGTTCGCGACCCGGACGAAAACCGGCTGCGAATCGGAATGCCTAAATCAGTATCAAATAGCTCGTGCTAGCTCCACCCTCCACCGGCCAACACTAGCGTTATTCCTTGGTATCGCACGCCACGGTCCCATGTTGGCCTTGGATTCCATTGGATTCCAACTCCAGCTGATTCGCTGATTCTACGTCCGCGGCGCGTGGAGCACGCTACTCGATGCGGAGCTCAACTGCTATGTCATGGAGTCGGTCTTCTTTCTCGCTGCGATCTCCTAGTGCTCCCGGCAAGAGGTTAGGGCCAATTCGTCGGGGCATTTTCATACTTCCCGTGATTTTGGCGAGAACGATGGGACTCGAACCCGCGACCTCCTGCGTAACAGGCGTTCTACCCAACTCTGAACTACGCTCAACAAACACACAGCAATCACTGCCCAGTTTTTTAGCGCATTGAACTCTTTTTCCATGTCCCTTCCGTGACAGGGCATCTTCTCAGGTATTTGGACTACGGCTCCGAGCGATCTGTTACAATCAAAAGAGGATGGGGATGTTCCGGCCAGTTTGAACCATCTCTTCCTGTCAATTTTCTGGTTGGTGCTTTCTTGTTCATTCCCTATCTGGTTGAAACACTGGATTCTTGAGACTGTGTGGAAAGGAAAAGCAAATCGACGCCGCTTTTGGCTTTTAGTATAAGTTGTTTTAATACAACGATCTAGGGGACGTAGTTCAGTTGGTTAGAACGCTGCCCTGTCACGGCAGAGGTCGCGGGTTCGAGTCCCGTCGTCCCCGCCATATTTATCAAACACTTACGAATATGGCCCATCCCAACTGGGACTCAATTGGGGCTTGATCTCAGGCCACCTCACGTCGCTTGTTGATCCTGGCTTCCGTGAAAGAGCCAAGATTCTCCGCGCCTACCGCGTCGACCAGTCGAGCGTGTGCCCTGGTCTTAGCCTGTGTGCCAGCCCGCACGTACTTGTTCGTCACACTCAGATTGCTGTGACGCAAGTAGTCGCGGATCGTCACTTGGTGCTCACCCATCCCGGCCAACAACATCCCAACCGTGTGCCCGAAGCTGTGCCAGCCGACTCCCCGAACACCCAGCTTCTCGACCACCGGCTGGATCTTCTTTTTTAAGACCGCAGCCAGATCGAGAGGCTTTGTCCCTGGGAATTTCTTACGGCGGGAAGCGAATACAAAGTGAGTTGGCCCGGAATACGGAGCATGCAGCTTCCACTCACGTAGTGCCTGCACGAGTATCGGGTGCAGGGGCATAGGCGCTGCGGAAGTGCGCGACTTGGTGGTTTTCAAAATGCCACCCCGCCGCCAGTAAAAGGAATGTCTGATTTGGACAACTGCGTTTTCCAAATCACAATCCTGCCACTGTAGCGCTCCAGCCTCGCCCCGACGAGTTGCCAACGTCGAGAAAAGGAATACCAACAGCCGATCACGGAAATCCAGTTTAGCCAAGCCTAAATTGAACTGCTCTGGCGTGACCACCGTTGGCTCCTTCCTTCGTAGAGAACTCACGCGAACACCCGCGCTGGGACCTCTCTTTCCACCCGATCCGACAGGGACGCCCGACGAGATCGGATGGTGGGAGATAAATTCCCAACGCACCGCATGAGAATACATCGTGGACATAGCTGTTCTGATCTTGGTTCTCGAACCGTCCGCTAACGCAACATCATCAAGCAACCAACGCTCAACCTGAATGGTCTTCACATCGCCGATAGCGTAGTTACCCCAGCGAGGAAGGATCCACTTCTTAGCGTAAGTGCTGTAGCAATCCGCCGTGCTCGGAGCCAGCCGCGGCATTTCGTTCATGACGTAGTGGTCCCAAAGTTGCTGAACACTCATCCTGCCCGGTGTGCCGCGTGCGGTATCGCTGTTGATGGTTATCCTGAGGGCGTCAACTGCCTTCCGTGCTGCAGACTCCGTCGGAAGTTTATTGACGTTCCCGATCTGTTTCTTGAGTTGAACGCGCTTTCCGGCAGCGTTGGTCGTCCAGTATCGGTAGACCCACACATCGGGACCGCGCGTCCGCTTCTTACGTCTCAAACATCCTTCTTGATACGTCGCCCGTTTAAACAAAAAACCTCCTTGTCTAAACGGCACGAATCGCCCGTAAACAGAGTACAGTCGGATCGTGCCTCCAGTCGAGAGCCTGGATATCCTTTTTTGGTGAATCAGCTGGCCACTTTGTCGAGCCATCGGGTCACTGATGACAGTCGAAATCGCCACAGTTTGCCCACCTGGAATCCCGGGATTTCCCTGCAACGCGCCATCTTTTGCAGTGTCTTTGGGTGAATTTTCAAGATTGCTGCCGCTTCCGTACTCGTGAGGATTCGATCAGCTTGTACTGGCCTCTTGGCATCCCTTTGAGCGTCGTTGTCATTCTCAATCTGCATACATCACCATTTCATTGCGATTCTTGGGTTATTCAGGGCAGGAGCATCTGGCCTTGGCTGGTTGCGTGACCTGCTGATTGTCAACCCCTCTGATGAAGCTTTGTATCCGGGAAGGAAATTTCGGTCAAATGGCGCATCCACCGCGCGATTTGACCGAAATTTCGTTTGCGGTTAGGTTCTTCACGCTCAGGACAGAATTTGTTTCGTCCTGGCCGGAGGAAAGGCGAGGAATGTTTCTGACTCTGCAAGACGTTGAAGCAGGGCTCCGCGCGACAGGCTACATCGCGGATTCGATTGCCACGACAACCGTGTATCTGGCTGCGAGGCTCCAGAAGCCGTTGCTGCTGGAAGGCCCCGCGGGCAGCGGAAAGACTCAATTGGCGTATGCAGTTGCCGATGCTGCTGGCACCACGGTCGAACGCCTCCAGTGCTATGAGGGAATCAACGAAGAAAAGGCCATCGGCAAGTTTGATGAGCCGCTGCAGCGGCTTTGCGTCGAACTCAAAACCAAATCCAGCGGTGTAGATTGGGAGTCCCTGCAGACAGAATTGCACAGCCAGCAGTTCTTCAGCGCCGGCTCGCTGCTGCGCGCGTTGCAATGCGAGAAGCCTTGTGTCCTGCTGATCGACGAACTGGACAAAGTGGACCATGCGTTTGAGGCACTTTTGCTGGAATTGCTGAGCGTGTGGCAACTCAGCATTCCGAAGCTGGGCACCATCAAAGCCAAAAGCATTCCCTTCGTCGTTCTCACCTCGAACGAAGAGCGCCGCATAGGCGATCCCCTTCGACGGCGTAGTTTTTATTTGCGCGTTGAACATCCCACCGCTGAGCGGGAGGCAGAGATTGTCGCGCTGAGAACACCGGATTCCAGCCACGAATTTCATGCGGGGATGGCGGGGCTCGCCAAGGCGTTACGGGGATGGAGTTTGGAGAAACCACCCTCCGTCTCGGAAATTCTGGATCTGGCCCAGGCGCTCAAGGTACTCGGGGCTGAGCGGGTTACGGCAGAAATGAGAGACGTTTTGCTGCCGTTGCTGGCCAAGACCGAGGCCGATCGGCGAAAGCTGCTCTTGCGAGATGGCTTCGCCAGCCTGGTCTACGACGCCCAGCAGTACAGCGCCGATACTTTGCGAGGGAGCGTCGCATGAGGCGAGTTCTCATTTTGCCGTTAATGATTTGCGCCGTCTCGAGTTGCCTGGCAGAGTCGAGCCACCGTGCGATGCGGCCCGAGGCTGAATACTTCGTCGCCGCCTACGAGAAACACTACCGTGTGCCGGTTCCGTTGGTTCGCGCCGTTGTTGAGCGCGAGTCGAACTGGCGCGTATGCGCTGTCTCCCCGAAGGGCGCCGTGGGACTGATGCAGCTCATGCCAACGACTGCCCAGCGCTTGCGAGTAAGGGACCGTTGCAACATCGATCAAAACGTCTCTGGCGGGGTGCGTTACCTGGCATGGCTGATGCAGCTGTTTCATAACGATCTCAGGCTCGTAGCAGCCGCCTACTACGCCGGTGAACACGTGATCGGCAGGCGCGGACTGGCATACCGCAATCCGGACGTAGTCGCGTATGTGTCGAGAATTAGAGCGACTTATCTTCGCCAAGTCGAATCGGCAGCCAAGCTTGAGAAAAACACTTCGGAAAGAGATGTGCGATGAAAATCTGTTTGCGTTTGGTGCATCTCATAACGCTCACGACCGCGCTTGCCCAGACGGCAACAGCGCAAGCTGGCCTGCCTAAGGCACAAATTGTAACCCTGAATCTGGACCCGCAAAGCGTCACCATCCTGCACTTGAGACGAGGATTTGTCAGTTCCGTATGGCTGCCGGAGGAGATCAGTTCCGTCGTGCTGGGAGATCCCGGGGCATTCAAGGCCGAACACTCAGAGGCCGAGCCACAGCTGGTCTTCTTTAAACCGATCAGCCCAAAGCCAGCCGAAACGAACGCGCTGATTACCACCAGGATCGGGCACGAAGTTTCCTTAAGCCTGGTGAGCGAAGGGAATTCAGATCGCGGCGGGGCGGTCGATTATGTCCTGAAATACGAGCATCCACGTAGTTTTCTGATCGGAGACGCCGATTCCAGCTTCTTGATCGGTGACACGAAGAGCCTTACACAGGAGAGCCCAACAAATAGCAATGCCCAAGGCATGGCCGTCAGTGACGAACAGGAGTTGCTCAGACAACTCAGACAACGAAGACTTGAGGCTCCGCATTGGGAGGGCAAACAGTTGCGGGTTTCAGTGGGACGGGCTGCCGGGACCGACGAGCGGATGACAGTAACGTTTTCCGTTCTAAATTCCTCTCCCAGGACGATCGAATTGTTGCCGCCACAAATACAGCTTGCCGGGACATCGAAGTCCAGACATGGGAAGACGATCAAGTCCGAGCCGGTGGCCATCAAGGATTACCGAATGACCGCACGGCGGCTGGCGCCCGGTGCAAGGGTGGACGGAGTTGTCATGTTCGAACGTCCCACCTTCAAGGAATCAAGAGAACGATTGTTGCTGCAAGTTGCGCAGGCGGAAGAAGTGGACCGCCCGGTCCTGGCGCCGATTGCGTTTGTGGCCCCGGCAAAAGGAGGGACGAAATGATTCAACCAAACGGACAGAACGGCAGCGGAAGCGCTGCAACGATTCAAGCGCCAGCGGCAAGGGAAGCGGTCATCGCCACGCCCACAGCCGGGGACGCACTCGGGCAGGGCCCGGAGCTTGCGACAAGAGGCAAGCAGCGAACCAAGCAGCAGTTCCAACAGAACCGGTTCGTGATCATCGGGGCAGGCGCGATTGTAGTCGCTCTGCTGATCTTCGTTGCTACGTCGATGCCCAGCAAGCGCCCAGCTCCGAAATCAAAGAACGATGCGGCCGCCACCACGCCCAGTGATAAGAGCCTGTTTCCCATCACCGATTCTGGCCGGCCCGCCACAAAAGAGACCCGCGAAGGATTTCTCAACGAGCGAGATCTGCAGCGGACGGCAACTGGGCGGCCGGCTTCCGATACGCCACGTGCAGGACAGGGAAATACAGACGGAACGCTGGCTTCAATACCGCCTTTCGGAGAGCAGCAGAGCTGGCAAGCGCCGCCTTATCAGCCGGGGACAAGCGTAAACAATGCGGCTGACGTACCTGACCCGGGCAAGGCGGAGCGTGAAACGATGGAAAAGTCCTCGCTGGTGTATGTGCGCAGCATTTCTGCGCTACAAGGCAATTTTCGCAGCGAGGAGATATCCAGTAACCCAGGGCTGGATATTGGCTTAGGGCTGGCAACGGGAACGCGATTGCGAGCGCGCCTGGAATCAGCTGCAAGTACGGCGGTGCGAACTCCGGTGCTGGCGGTGATCGAGTACAACTACGAGCGCGACGGGGAGATCGTTGTCCCTGCTGGGGCGAGAGTGGTTGGACACATGCAGGCCGCGGACCGCTCAGGGTACGTACGCATTGAGTTCGACTCACTGATGATGCCCGGTGGTGCAGCCATGCCAATCCAAGCTGTTGCCACGGATCTGGAAATGCGTCCGCTCAAGGGAAAGGTCGAGGGGAAAAACACAGGTAAGAACGTGTTGGTCAGGTCGTTGTCGGGGATCGGCCAGGTTGGGGCCACGTTGGTCGGACGCGGCAATTTGAACCAGCCTCTAAGCGAGTCAGACCTTGTGCGAGAGAGGGTCAGCAATAACATCGGAGAGGCCGGTGATGAGCAAATATCTAGGATGGCAGTGACACAGCACATCGTAGTCACGATCTCGGCCGATACTCCGATCTACGTTGTGCTGGAGCAGACACCAAAGTCGACCGCGGTTCGGAGCCAATCAGGGCTGCACGGTACCCAGCTAGCTGACTCGCCGAATGCTGAGCAACTTCGACAGTTGTTACAGTTACAGCGCGAACTGAATCAGCAGGCGAAAAGCGATCAGTGATAGGCCGGTCATCTCGACATCGGGCGGCTCTCGATGGGCGCTGCTGAATGCACTGATTTCCATAACGACGACGCGAGGATGACTGTGGCGTCTGGGGCGAAGGGCTCGACGGCATCAGGCGTTCGTCTTGCGCCCGGCGCCCTTCGATCGATCTGCCAGATCGCTATCCTCTCTGCTAGCGGGCGAAGAGCTTCACGTAAAGGCATCGTTGTGGACCTGAACCAAACAGACCATTCATGCCGCTGGTTGGCTCGAGCCTCGCGTTTTTGAGTGTTTCGGCCATCTGGAAGCTGGTCCTGGCCATGGTCGGCTGATGAAGATTAAGGAGGTGATCGAAGTGAATCTTGCAAATGGAATGCTTAACCTGACCAACTGGCTGGGCAACGTCATCATGCCGACCGTGGCCGGATTGTTTGCCGCTGCAGCGATCTACAGCTTCAGCAAAGCCCGGCCCTACCAGCATTTCGCTTATGCGGCGCTGGCTTCCCTGATGTGCTCGGGGCTCCTTCGCACGCTTGAGTCATTCAGCAACCAAGCGGCCTGGAACAACCCGGACCGCTACTGGATTGCCGTTCTGACGCTGGTGAACTGGGTCGGCAATGTGTTGCTCCCGTTATACGGCGTGGGACAGGTGGTGCTGGCGGTGACGCACTACGCCGGGCTCCTCGAACGCATGACGGTCGGCGAGGCCTGGGTGCGCAACCTGGTCGCGGCAATGTGCTGCTTCGGGTTGTCGGGCTTGCTGCGCCTGGGCGAGTTCTGGATTCAGCACGGAACGGCCGGCGTGCCGTAGGTAGGAAGGAGTTGAGCGATGGCGTTACAGGTGACACCGGTGAACCGGAATTTGCAAACGAGAGTGACGTTCATGTTTTTGGAATTTGAAGATCTGTTCGTGGTGCTTGGGGCGGCGGCGGTGATGAATATCGTCGGCCATTTTGTCGGAGGGGAGGTCGCGGGCATGCCGATGAACCTGGTTCTTCAGTACGGAGTGCCGTTGTTTATGGTGCCGGTGTTGATGGCCTTCAAGTACGGCAAGCCGCACGGGTATGTCCGGGACCTCGCCTCCTGGTACGCGAAGCCCCGCGCATATTGTGCGGCGGCGCGAGACCGAGAGATCAGGTCGGCATATCTGAGGGAGGAATAGACAGTGCCGCTGACGCTGGAAAAACACGAGCGCAAACTCCACGATCCCGCCATGTGCGAGCTACTGCCGGTCAGGGACTACCTTGACAACGTCGTCGTACGCACGAATGGCACGCTCGTCGCTGGGTATGAGTTGCAAGGGCTGACTTCCTATTTTGCCAGTGACGAAGGCCGGGATAGGGGCAAGCTGATGCTCGAAACACTGCTACGGTCCGTGCCGGAACAGAGCATGAGAGTCCAGTTTCGCTATGAGAT
>WNEY01000348.1_pt1 | contig 28047 bp, 29 predicted proteins | sample 5400531 | NCBI WGS metagenome assembly WNEY01 (sample SAMN13153338, study PRJNA577476) | soil metagenome | isolation source: 200 cm saprolite under Douglas fir tree site 1 | place: USA:California | collected 2015-04-18
TGGACTTCGCCGACGAGGAGGGCGAAGACCGGCTCGCGAAGGCACTCACGGAGCTCGACGAAGAGCGCGGCACCAACGGCAACCGCGTCTACTACCTTGCGACCCCGCCGAGCGTGTTCACTACCGTCGTGCGCGAGATCGGCAAACGGCGGAGCGCGCAGGGCTGGACGCGCCTGATCGTGGAGAAGCCGTTCGGCCGCGACCTCGCCTCGGCGCGCGAGCTGAACAAGGTGATCCACAAGTACTTCGACGAGCGCGAAATCTTCCGTATCGACCACTACCTCGGCAAGGAGACCGTGCAGAACATGCTGGTGCTCCGCTTCGCGAACGGGATCTTCGAGCCGATCTGGAACCGCCAGTTCGTCGACCACGTGCAGATCACGGTCGCGGAGTCGATCGGGATCGAGGGCCGCGCCGCGTACTACGAGCAGGCCGGCGCGATCCGCGACATCTTCCAGAACCACCTCCTGCAGCTCATTGCGATCACGGCGATGGAGCCTCCGATCGACTTCACCGCGGACTCCGTCCGGAACGAGAAGGTGAAGGTGCTGCGTGCGATCCACACACCGGGACCCAGGTCGGTCGTGCGCGGGCAGTACGGGCGCGGCTTCATCGAAGGGGTCGAGGTGCCGGGCTACCGGGAGGAGGAAGGCGTCGACCCGCAGTCGATGACGGAGACCTACGTCGCTGCGAAGCTCTACGTCGACAACTGGCGCTGGGCCGACACGCCGTGGTACATCCGCACGGGAAAGCGCCTGCCGCGGCGCGAGACGACGATCGCGATCCAGTTCAAGCGCGCGCCGCATCCGCCGTTCGAAGAGCTCGCGGCGGAGGGATTGCGACCCAACGTCCTGCTCGTGCACGTTCAGCCGGACGAGGGCATCTCGCTCGCGATCGGCGTCAAGGTCCCCGGCCAGGGGATGACGATCCGCACCGTGCACATGGACTTCCTCTACGGCGGCGCATTCCGGACGGGGCTGCCGGAGGCGTACGAGCGCCTGATCCTCGATGCCATGCTCGGAGACGCAACCCTGTTCACGCGCATCGACGAGGTCGAGGAGCAGTGGTCGCTGGTCGACGCGATCGTGGCGGCGTGGGGGCGCGACCGGCCGGCGTTCCCGAACTACCCGGCGGGCACGTGGGGCCCGCCCTCGGCAGACGAGCTGCTGCACCGCGACGGACGGTCCTGGCGTCGACATTGAACGTTCCGGTGAACCAGGTCGGCGATTTCCGACGGATGCGCGGGCAGAGCCCGCGCATCCTGGAGTCGGCACCGCAAGCGGAGCCTCGGTGGCGCAGGCACTAGCCTCGATCCGCGAGATCGAGCGCGAGGTCACGGCGCTGCGCGCCGATCCGGGCAGCGACACGCCCTACCAGCGGACGAGCGTGATGACCCACACGGCGTGGGTGCCGCCGGAGTGGGTCGAGGCGGCGGAGGACGTTTTGGCCGGACTTGCGGAGCGCCACCCTTCCCGAACGATCGTCCTTCTGCCGCAGCCGGAGGAGGAGGACGGGCTGGAGGGGGAGGTCGAAGTCGACGTCTTCCCCGTCGGAGACGGCCGGCAGATCTGCACCGAGACGATCCGGATCCGCCTGAATGGTGGACGGGCGTCTGAGCCGGCCAGCGTCGTCCAGCCGCTGTTCATCTCCGACCTGCCGGTCTTCCTGCGCTGGCGCGGAGTGCCGCCTTTCGGGGAGCGTCCCTTCGAGAGCCTCGTCGACGTCGTCGACCGGCTCATCGTCGACAGCACCGAGTGGCCCGACCTGCCGGCCCCGTACGAGACGTTCGCGGACGTCTTCGACCGCGTCGCCGTCTCCGACATCGCGTGGGCACGGACGAGCCGGTGGCGACCGCAGCTCGCATCGCTCTGGCCGGGCATCGGCGACGTCAAGCGGATCCGCGTCACCGGCACCGCCGCCCAGGCACATCTGCTCGCCGGGTGGCTTCGCTCGCGCCTGCAGCGTCCCGTGGAGCTCGACCACCAGCCGTCCGACCGGCTCGCCGGCGTCGAGATCGACGGCAAGCCTGCGCCGTTCCCGCCCGGTGATCCACCCAACCCTGCCGATCTCTTGTCGGAGGAGCTCGACCGCTTCGGCCGAGACCGGACCTACGAAGAGGCCGTCCGCGCCGCGCTGCCATGAGCGAGTTCGAGGTGCGCGTCAAGCCGCTGATCGCGGACGTTCCCGGCTGGCTCACTGACGAGGAGGGCGAGGCGCTCTATGACCTCGCGCGCGCGTGTACGGGAAAGGGCGTGATCGTGGAGATCGGCTCCTGGAAGGGCAAGTCGACGGTGTGCCTGGGACTCGGGTCGCGGGCGGGCCGGTCGATTCCCGTCTATGCCGTCGACCCGCATGCCGACTACCGCTTCGGCGACTTCAAGGCGAACGTCGAGCGCGCCGGGATCACTGATCTGGTGCGGCCCCTGGCGTCGCTCTCCCAGCCTGCTGCGGACGACTTTCACGAGCCGATCGAGCTCCTCTTCGTCGACGGCTCGCACGAATACGAGCTCGTGCTCGAGGACTTCGAGAAGTGGGTGCCCAAGGTCGTCGACGGCGGTTGGGTCGCGTTCCACGACACGACCTGGACGTCGGGACCGCGCAAGGTCGTCGGCCACGCGATCTACCGCTCGCACCGCTTCAAGGACACGAAGTTCGTCGTCGGTTCCACCACCGTGGCGCGCAAGGTGGAACGCAACTCACTGCTCGACCGCGCAAGGAACCGCTACGTGCTGGGTGTGAAGACCGTGTTCTGGCTCGGGTCGTCCGTGTTGAAGAAGCAGCGGCGCCTGCTGCCGAAGCAAGTGGAGCGGCTGGGACGCCGGTTCCTCCGGGCGATTCAATAGCCGGCGCGTCGCTTCTCCGGTTGAGCCACGCCCACGCTTAGGCCGGAAGCTAGTGCGGGTGAACCCGCACTAGCTGAAGGCGACCTAACGCGGGCGGGGACGCGGAGCGCCACCGCCCGCGGACCACACCAATAGCCCAGCGCAGCCTGTCGAAGAGTGCGCGGGCTGTGCCCGCGCACGTTCACCGCGAAAGCGGCGAACCCAAAACCCGAGCGGAAAGCCCGAGCTTTCGCTCGGCTAGTGGCCGACTTTGAACTTCGGCTTCGCGACGACGAGGCCCATTCGTTCCGACCACGTCATCTGCGCCGATCCCGTCGGGAGCGAGAGATCGATCCCGCGGACGCGGTAGTACCACGCGCCCGGCTTGAGCGGGAGATTCGCCGAGGTGGAGAAGGTGAAGAGGTTCCCCTCGGGCCGCCAGGGATAGGCGTGCTTGCTCCACTGCACCTCGTACGCGCTTGCGCCGAGGACCGGCTGCCAGGCGACGAGCGGCGCGGAAGCGAACACCGGCCGCCTGGTGGAGGCGGAGACCAGCCGTCCCTTCGGTGAGAGTCCGGAAGCGTACGGCGTCCCGCTCGCCGTGACGGCGGGCTCACTGAGCTTGCCGAAGCTGGCGATCCTGCCGGCGGCGCACGCGTCCTGAGCGACGTCCTGGTCGTAGTAGGCGATCGGCGGGTTCGCCGGAAGCGGTGCGCTGGGATCCGCGTCCGGCAGTACCTCGACGTAGTACTGGGTCGGGATCACCGTCCAGTAGTAGCGACCCGTCGGCCACTGCGTGTCCCAGAGGTCGACCGGTGCGCCTTTCCCCGTCAACGAGGTCGGGAAGACGGACGCTGGGGGCGTCGTTGTCCCCGTCCCGCTCGAGCCCGAGCCGGAGCTGCCCGATCCGCTCGTTCCGCCGGAGCTGGAACCGGAGCTCGAGCCGGCCGCGGCCGCCTGCTGCTGGATGAGCGTTGCGGTGAACGTGCTCGGCGTCTGCGCCTCGGTCGTCAGGACTTTCGCTCCGTCGGCGGTAGAGGTCTTCCCCTCCGCTCCGTCCGGGAGGTTCTTGAGGCGAGCGGCCGCGAGCTTCTTCACGTCCCCCGGAAGCAGGAGCGGGCCCGTGATTCGAGGTGCATACGCCGGGCTGCCGACGAGCGCGCCCTTGTAGACGACGTTGATGCAATCGCTGTCGGAGAAGATGTAGACGCGGAAGAGCTCGCAGCTCGTGGCGAGGGTCGACTGGCACCCGAACACGCCCTTGAGCGATTGGTCGCCCGAATACTGGAAGACCGGCATGATCTTGTGCACGGTCGGTGCCGACGGCGTCGAGGTCGTGTCGGAGACGGCATTCCCGAGCGTCAGTTGACCCTGCGCAAAGTCGGAGTTGGTGGACGTGAAGACCGGGCTCCAGGGGCCGTACGTCACGGTCGGCAGGCCGTTGACCGGTCCCGTGGTGTCCTGCACCCGTCGCACCGCGCGCACGCGCCACAGGACGGTGCCGATCCACGAGCTCGAGTGATGGAAGCTGTAGTACTCGCGCTCGTCGGCGACGTTCGTGATCGTCGAGACGATCTTCGAGATGCCTCCACCGACGTCCACGTTCATGAACCAGACGTCGTACGAGGTGGCGCCGTCCACCGGCGCCCAGCGCACGTAGCCGTTCCCGCCCTGCAACTGTGTGGGGACGGCCGACCAGCGCATGTTGAAGCCGTACGGTCTGCTCCACGCGCCGACCGAGCCGTTTGCTGTGATCGCGCGCACTCGCGCGTAGAGGGAATACGGATTGCCGGTGATCCACGGCAGCGTCACCGGAACGGCGGCGGCGGGAGCCGTCAGCGCCGAGTCGTCCCAGACGATCGCGTTGCCCGCGAAGGTCGGGCTCGTGGCCAGGACGAACTCATATCGCTTCGCGCCGCGCACCGGGCTCCAGGCGAACGAGGGCGTGCGGGAGAACACGGACGTGGGCTGCTCGTTCGCGCGCAGGAGAAAGGCCCTGAGGCTCTGCGGTGCGGCGAGCTCGGCACGGGTGCCGGACCGCTGTGCAGCATCGGCCGGCGCAGCGAGCGCGAGCACGGCGAGAAGGGCGGCCGCAAGACGTGCCATCCCATGGTTTGTCGGCAGTTCGTACTTTTCGGGTGTCCCTCGAACGAGGGATGCCCGCGGCGCCGACTCGCGGCGCCGCATAGAGGCAGTCCGGGCTTTGCCCGTGCTGCCGTCTAACCCCCGCTACTAGGTCAACGGAGGCACGAACCCGCGCAATGACATCGCCAGCAGCTCCCCAGCGGCCAGAACAAGCGCATCCGACCCCGGCCGGCCGACGAGCTGAACGGAGGCGGGAAGGTCGTCGTCGGCGGGGCCGCAGGGCAGCGCGAGCGCCGGCCAGCCGAGCGCATTGAAGGGAAGCGTGTTCCGGGTCAGCTTTCCGCGGAGCGCAAGGTCGCCGACCCCCGTCGGCGGCGCGACGCACTCGAGCGTCGGCGTTAGCAACAGGTCGAGATCGCCGAGCAGGTCGTTGCTCCGCTCGTGGTACTCGGCCCGTGCCCGCTCGGCGCGGGCCACGTCTCCGCTCGAGACCGTGAGGCAGCGCTCGATCTTCACGGCCACGTTCTCGCTGTAGAGCTCGCCGTGCTCGGCAAAGAGCTCGCGATGGACGTCCGCGACCTCCCGCATGAACTGCGCATCGATCTCGGCTCGCGTCCAGTCCAGCTCGCGACGGCGCGGGAAGTGAGCGGCCGCTTCCGCGACGCGCGCCCGCACGAGCGGCTCGGCAGCGTCGACCCACGCGACCCCGACCCCGACCTCCTCGAGCGACTCCAGCTTCATGCGCCGGAGGCCGGGCACGAGCGCTTCCAGCAGTGCGACGCATTCCTCCACGGTTCGCGCCATCGGCCCGACGTGGTCGAAGCTTGGCGCAAGTGGAAAGCAGCCGCCTGTCGGAACGAGGTCGAACGTCGGCTTGAAGCCGACCACGCCGCAGCACGCCGCGGGGATGCGGATCGAGCCGCCGGAATCGGTGCCGAGCGCCGCGTCTGCGAGGTGGGCCGCGAGGGCTGCCGCAGATCCGCCGCTCGAGCCGCCGGCGATCCGGCCTAGGGCGAGGGGGTTCGGCACCGTTCCGTAGTGCGCGTTCTCCGACGTGGTCCCGTAGGCGAACTCGTGCAGGTTCGTCTTGCCGACGTTTGCATAGCCGGCTTCCTCTGCACGGCGCACCGACTCGGCGGTCGTCGTAGGGACATGCTCCGGGAACACGGCGGATCCGTAGGTCGTGACGAGACCGGCCGTGTCGAGGAGGTCCTTGACCGCGAGCGTGATTCCATCGCCCGCGCGCTCGGGTCGCGCGAGGAAGATGCCGGCAGGCTCAGGCGTAGTGAAGGTAGATCAGCGAGACGGCGACCGTTCCCGCGACCATCAGGAACGCAATCGCGGCGAGTGCGATTCCGAGCCTGATGTTCTTGCGCGCGACCTCTCCCGTGGGCTCGACCGGCTCGGTCATCGAGCGGGGCGGCGCGGCTTCGGGCATTCGTTCGGTCATCAGAGGAGCGGATCCACGGCCATCGCCGCGAAGAGCAGCGCGAGATACAGGAGCGAGTAGTGGAAGAGCGCCGACGCGTGCCGCGGCGTCGTCTCACGGCGGAGTATCACCGCCAGCCAGAGGAAGGCTGCGCCGAGCACGAGTGCCGCGCCGAGGTATGCGAGGCCGAGCGGCCCCCAAAGGACGGGGACCACGCTGACCGCGACGAGCACGGCCGCGTACCGGAGAATCTGCCGCGTCGTCTCAGGTTCACCGCGCACGACCGGGAGCATCGGTATGCGGGCCGCTTCGTAGTCCCGCCGGATCAGCAGCGCGAGGGCCCAGAAATGCGGCGGCGTCCAGAAGAACACGATCAGGAAGAGCCACAACGCCGGCAGGGCGAGGTTGCCGGTCGCGGCCGCCCAGCCGACGAGCGGTGGTACTGCGCCGGCGGCTCCGCCGATGACGATGTTCTGCGGCGTCGTGCGCTTCAGCCAGCGCGTGTAGACGAGCACGTAGAAGAGATTTCCGACGAGCGCGAGCGCCGCGGTGAGCACGTTTACGAGCGAGGCGAGCAGGACGAAGGAGAACGCCGACAGCGTGAGTCCGAACTCGAGCGCGCGGGACGGCGGCATCCGCTCGGCCGCGAGCGGCCGGGCGCGGGTGCGCTTCCCCATGAGCTTGTCGATGTCGCGGTCGAGGACGTGATTGAGCGCGGACGCCCCGCCGCAGGCCAGCGCCAGGCCGCTCATCGTGACGACGACGAGCCAAACAGACGGCGCACCATGGGCGCCGACGAACATCGCGCCCAGAGCGGTAATCAGGAGCAGCGACATGATGCGCGGCTTGGTAAGCGTCACGTAGTCGCGCACAGACGCGCGTGGCGCTGGCTCGCCACGATACGTCGCAGCTGCGGCGACGAGCGACGCGGCGAACGCGACCGCGGAGAGCGCAAGGTGAAGGCCCGGTGCCGTGACGAGCGCCGCGATCCCGAAGAGGACGAGGGCAGCGAGGGCGGGTGCAAGAAGCTGCCGATGGGAGAAGAACGCCGCGGCGACGAGAGCTACCAGCGGGGGCAACACCAACGCCGCGAGCACGCGATGCGCCGCACCGAGCGACGCTGCGCCGCTCACGACCGCGAGCAGCGTCGCGACGGCCGCGAAGAGTGCCGTCAGCCGGAGCCACGGACCGGGCCTAGGCACGGCCTACCTCCGCGAGCCGCCGGCGCAGGTCCCGCAATGGCCGCGCGCTCGTGATGTACGGGAGACGGTCGAAGTTGTGAGGCGGCGGTGGGGACGTCGTGTACCACTCGAGCGTGTCGGCGAGCCACGGATCGTTCACGGCGCGTGGGCCACGCCTAGATGTCTTCACGACGTTGATCACGAACAGCAGCAACCCGATCGCCATGATCCCAGATCCGATCGTCGAGATGAGGTTGTAGACGAGCCAGAGGCCGTGCTCGTGGTACGTGAAGTTCCGGCGTGGCATTCCCAGCAGCCCGAGCAGGTGCTGCGGGAAGAAGGTCAGGTTGAAGCCGATGAACACGAGCCAGAACTGCGCCTTGCCCAACCGCTCGTCGAGCATCCGACCGAACATCTTCGGCCACCAGTAGAAAAGGGCCGCGAAGACGCCGAAGACGGCCCCTCCGAAGAGGACGTAATGCATGTGGGCGACGACGTAGTACGTGTCGGTCACCTGCCAGTCGACCGGGAAGGCGGCGAGGAAGATCCCGGAGAGGCCGCCGATCGTGAAGACGGCGATGAAACCGAGCGCCCAGAGCATCGCCGTGTCGAAGATGAGGTTCCCACGCCAGGTCGTCGCGATCCAGTTGAAGATCTTCACGCCCGTCGGAACCGCGATCACCATCGACGAGAGCATGAAGAAGACGTTGAGGAAGTTCGGGAGCCCGACGCTGAACATGTGGTGCGCCCACACGAGCATCGAGTAGAAGCCGATCGCGACCGTCGAGAACGCGACCGCCTTGTAGCCGAAGATCGGCTTGCGCGAGAAGACGGGGATGACCTCGGAGATCACGCCCATCGCGGGCAGGATGATGACGTAGACCTCGGGGTGCCCGAAGAACCAGAACAGATGCTGGTAGAGCAGCGCGTCTCCGCCCTGGCTCGGAATGAAGAAGTGCGTCCCCACCTGGCGGTCGAGGAGCAGGAACGTCAGACCGACGCCGATCACCGGGAGCACCACGAGGAGCAGCACCGAGTAGATCTCGATCGTCCAGACGAAGAGCGGGATGCGCATCCAGCTCATCCCCGGCGCGCGCATGTTGTGGATCGTGCAGATGAAGTTGATCGCGCCGAGCAGGGACGAGAGGGCGACGAGGTGCAGCGACAGGATCCAGAGGTCCTGGCCGGTGCCGGGGGAGAACTGGCTCTCCGAGAGCGGCGGGTAGCCGTACCAGCCCGACTTCGAGGCGCCGCCCGAGGCGAAGAAGCTGAGGAACATCCCGGCGCCGCCGAACAGGAAGAACCAGTAGGACGCGGCGTTGAGGCGCGGGAACGCCACGTCGCGGGCGCCGATCATGAGCGGGAGGAGGAAGTTGGCGAGGCCGGCCCAGAACGGGACGATGAAGAGGAAGATCATCGCCGTACCGTGGATCGTGAACAGTTCGTTGTAGGAGTTCCGCGTGATGAAGTGCTCGTCGGGTGTCGCGAGCTGAGCCCGCATGAGCAGCGCGAGGATTCCCGCGGCCGCGAAGAACCCGAGTGCCGTGACCGTGTAGAGGATCCCGATCCGCTTGTGGTCCACCGTCGTGATCCAGCTGACGACGCGGCCCTGTCGCCAGTCCGGCCGGTAGGGCTCGACCGCGGTGACCCTAACCGCCACTCGGCTGGCCCTTGTAGATCACCGCGCCGAGATACTTCTCGAGCATCTGGAACTGCTCGTCGTTCCAGCCGCGCGCCACCGGGGGCATGTAGCTCGAGATCGGCTTGGACTGATTGCGGCCGTTGACGAGGAGGCGACGGAGGCTCTGCGTCTGCACGAGCAGCGAGCTGTTCGCGATCGTCGGCCCATAGCCGCCCTGGCCCTGCAGACCGTGGCACTTCGCGCACACGCCGATCCACTCGTTTTTGCCGAGATTCAACGGCGCTTCGTGCAAGACCCAGGCGTCGTAGTCGTCCTGCGATTCGATCACGACGCGCGCCGCCATCTCCGCGTGGAAGACTCCGCAGAACTCGCCGCACTTCCCCCTGTAGGTCCCGAGCTGGTCGGCTTTGAACCATGTGTGCGTGCGCCGCCCGGGGATGGCGTCGAACTTCCCGCCGAGCTCGGGGATCCACCAGCTGTGGTCGACGTCCTGCGAGAAGATGTCGACGCGCACGACGCGGTTCACGGGGGCGTGGAGCTCGTCGATCGAGACGGTGCCGTTCGGATACGTGAACTGCCAGTAGAACTGGTGCGCGTCGACTCTGATGTCGAGCGGCCCGCCCTGCGCGCCCGCGCTCGGGATGTTCTTGATCCCCGGTAGTTCGTAGAGGACGAACGAAGCGATCGCAACGAGGATGAGGACCGGGATCGCCGTCCAGATCAGCTCCAGGCGCGTCGCGCCGTGGATCTGCGGGCCTTCGGCCATGCGCGGGCGGCCTCGGCGGCGGTATTTGAAGACGAACCAGATCAGCGAGCCTTCGACCACCAGGAAGATGGCGGCGGCGAAGATCGCGATCCACGCGTACGAGTCGCTGATGCGTTTCGCGTTCGGCGAGTGAGGCGGCGGCGGCGCAAACCCGCCGTTGCCGGCATAGGCGACGGAGCCGAGCGCCAGCGCGGCGCCGAGAGCAAGCACGAGGAAAAGGGTCTTGCGCCTCACCGGCCGCTGGCATCCTACGAGATGGTTGCGAGATGAGTTCGAGTGAGTCGATCGGCGATTTCAGACGGACGCACGGGCGGAGCCCGCGCGTCCTGGAGGCGGCACCGCAGGCGGTGCCTTAGGAGATGGTTGGGTGATGAGTCCGAGTGAGTCGGTCGGCGATTTCAGACGGACGCACGGGCGGAGCCCGCGCGTCCTGGAGGCGGCACCGCGAGCGGTGCCTTAGGAGAGTGGAGGGACAGTCGCGCGTGCAGCTGCCGCCAGGCGTGGGAGATCGTTACGAGGTGTACGTGAACGGCGTCCAGCAGGAGCCCGGCCGCGACTTCGACCGCTTTGGCGACCAGCTCGTGTTCCGCCGTGTGCTCGCCCAGGAAGGCCGCCTCGGCCCCATCCGCTGGCTGTCGATGCTGCTCGGCGTCGCCGGCACGTACAGGAAGCACGAGACCGTCGACGTGATCTACGAGGAGGACGGCCGCCGTACCGTGGCGACCCTTACTCCTTCGTCGAGCGCTTCGCGCCCAGCCACGTGATCGAAGCGCCGGTCGCGGTCGCCCCGAGGCACGTCGGGCACGTTCCGCAGCAGGCAGGCGCGTACTCGGCCCACCGCTCGAGGAACGGGAGCGCGCGGTAGAGCCAAAGCCTGAGTCGGAGAAGCACCTCTCCCGAGTGCAGACCTACTTCTTCGCGACGGGGTCGAGGCGGTACCCGACGCCGTAGCGCGTCTGGATGAACGTGTGCCGGGGAGCCCGGCGGTCGATCTTGTCGCGCAGGCGGCGGACGAAGACGTCGACCGTGCGGTCGCGATGCGTCTCGCGCCGGCCCCAGATCTTCTGCAGCAGCTCGTCGCGCGTGACGACGCGTCCCCGCTCGAGCGCAAGCTGGTACAGAAGTCGGAACTCCGTCGGCGTCAGATCCGCGCTTTCCCCGTCCACGAAGGCCTGCACCTCGAGCGGGTCGATCCGCAGCTCCTCGATGTCGATCGGCTCGCCACGTGGGGCTTCGTCCCTGCGCGTTGCGCGCCGCGAGGCGGCACGCACGCGCGCGACGAGCTCCTTCATCGAGAACGGCTTGACCAGGTAGTCGTCCGCGCCGATCTCCAGCGCATGCACGCGGTCGTGCTCGGTGCCGCGGGCGGAGACGACGACGATCGGCGTTCCGATCCCTTCGGAGCGCGCCGCCTCGATCACGCTCCAACCGTCGCGCTCGGGGAGCATGAGGTCGAGCACGACAACGTCGGGTCGTTCGAAGCGGAGCCGGGCAAGTCCCTGCTCCCCTTTGCCGACGACGACAGGGTCGAAGCCGGCCGCAGCCAGGTGGCGCGACATGCCCTCGGCGATGACAGCGTCGTCTTCGACGATCAGGACTTTGGCCATACTCGCCCTGAATGATGGACGACCAGGCCTACCGTGAGCTTCGGGTCGGTTTCACGGCCGCCGTCTCCCACGAGTTGCGAACGCCGCTGGCGCGACTGCTCGCGCTGCTGGAGTCGGCAGCCCTTCCCGATGCTGACCGCGACGCACTGCTTGCCCAGGCGCGGGAGCAGGTCGAGCAGATGACCGAGCTCGTCAACGACGTCCTCTTTCTCTCGGAGCTCGAGAGCGGGCGCGAGGTCGTCGCGCTCGGCGGAACCCGTGTGCTGCCGGTGTTTGAGGATGTGCGGGACCGGCTGGCCGAGAGCGCGGAGTGGGCGGACGTCGCCATTCGCATCGATGCTGCGCCGGACGTCGAGCTCCCGCTCCGCCGTCGCATGTTGCTTACCGTCGTCGAGAACCTCGCCCAGAATGCGATTCGCTACGCGGGGCCCGGATCGACGTTGACGCTGGCGGCGCGGCCGGGTCTGCTCGAGGTTGCCGACGACGGACGCGGCGCCGAAGAGGACGAGTTCCCCAGATTGTTCGAACGCTTCTACCGGAGTGACCGCGCTCGCGCGTCGCGCGGCACGGGCCTTGGGCTCGCGATCGTGAAGCACGTCGTCGTCTCGGCGGGGGGCGAGGTCGAAGCCTCGGGTGGCCCGGGCCGGGGGCTGCGCGTCACGTGCAGCTTCCCCGCCCCGTAGCAGCCTCATTAGGTGTGAATGAGGTTGAGCGTCTTGAGAGACGCCGTCAGCACAACCTTGGGGATGGGCTGGAACAGGAGTTTCGGCCCATCCTTCTGCCCGTTGGTCAGCGCCCAGCGAACGAATTGCTTCAACTCCTGCGCCTTCGCGGTCTGCTTCGGGATGATCACGTAGGTGAAGGTGCAGATCGGGTAGGCGAGCGGCTCGCTCTTTGCCGGATTCACGATCGAGATGCCGCCGTTGTCCGGAGCGACTCGGTTGATCGTCGCTGCCGCCGCGGCGATGCCCTTCAAGCCCGGGAGCGCGAAAACGCCGGCCTTGTTCTGGATCGCTGCGAACTTGAAGTGGTTGCTGAGCGAGAACGCCACGTCGACATACGTGATGCCACCGTTCGTCTGGCTCAGCGCGGCGGAGACGCCGGAGGAGCCGCGGCCGCCGACTCCAGTCGGCCAGTCCACTGCCGTGCCCTTGCCGACGCGGCTCTTCCACTCAGAGCTCACACGGCTGAGGTAGTCGGTCATGTTGTAGGTCGTCCCTGATCCGTCGCTGCGGTGGATGACCGTGATCGCCGTGCTCGGGATGCTCTTGCCCTTGTTCAGTTTCTTGATCGCGGGGGCATCCCACGTCTTGATTTTCCCGAGGAAGATGTCGGCGAGCACCTTGCCGTTGAGCCGGATGCGGTTCGGGCCGCCGTCGAGCCGGTAGGGGATCGACGTCGCCGACAGCGCCCATGGGATCTGGACACAGCCCTTGCAGGCCGCGAACTGGTCCGGCGTCAGCGGGGCGTCGCTGGCTCCGAAGTCGACGGTGCGATTCGTGATCTGAGCGATGCCGCCGCCGCTTCCGATCGGCCCGTAGGTCAGCTTGAGGCCGAGTGCGCTATCCACTTTGGGGACCCAGGCCTGGACGAGCTTCGAGACGAACGTGCTGCCGGCGCCCGTCAGGCTGCCGGCGGTGCTCTTCGAGCCGGATGCTCCCGCCCCGCTGCTCGCGGCCAGCGCGAGCGAGGCGATCAGCGCGAGCAAGGTGGTGAGCTTCCTGGTCAATTCCTTCCTCCCCTGTTATTGATCTCGTCGGTAGTCGAGCCGAGCATGCCCGCGCGCGTGTGGCGGGTGGGCTGACGGAAGTTGTCGTTCTGGTAACAGGCTGGTGACCGGCCGTACGGCCGTCACGCCTGCGATTTAGGGTTGCCGCTCGATGTCCGTGGTGCCGACGACAGCTCCTTTTGCAGCCTCCCGCCGCGGGATCGTCGACCGTCTAGGGGAGCGCGCGTTCCATCTCCTGACGCTCGGCGCCGCGCTTCTCTGCGTCGCCGTCGTGGGTGCCATCGTCTGGAAGGTCTTCTCGCTCGCGCACCCGGCGATCTCGCACAACGGGCTGGCGTTCTTCACCCACACCGTCTGGGATCCGGTCAAGAATCACTACGGAGCGCTCCTCTTCCTCTACGGCACCGCGGTCAGCTCGTTCGTTGCGCTCCTGATCGCGACGCCCCTGTCGATCGCGATCGGTCTTTACCTCAGCGAGCTTGCGCCAAGGGGAGTTCGGGGAATCATCGCGTCGCTCGTCGAGATGCTCGCCGCGATCCCGAGTGTCGTCCTCGGGCTCTGGGGCATCCTCGTTCTCGGCCCGTTCATGGCGCACCACGTCGATCCGTGGCTGCACCGCACGCTCGGGGTCCTGCCGATGTTCACTGGCCCGATCGGCCAGAACGGGCTGAGCCTGCTGACTGCGATCGTGATCCTCACGATCATGATCGTCCCGATCATCTCCAGCATCAGCCGTGAACTCTTCCTCCAGGTTCCGAGTGAGCTCGAGGAGGGTGCTCTCGCACTCGGGGCGACACGTTGGGAGATGGTGCGCGGCGTCATCCTTCCCTCGGCGCGGTCGGGAATTGCAGCCGCGATGATCCTCGGACTTGCGCGCGCGCTCGGCGAGGCGATCGCCGTCACGCAGGTCATCGGCGGCGCGACCCGGTTCGGCAAATCGTGGTTCGCGCCCGCGGACACGCTTGCGAGCAAGGTCGCCGGGAACTACCAGAGCGCCTCGACTCGTCTCGAGGCGTCGTCGCTCATCTACCTGGCCGCCATCCTGCTCGTGATCGGCCTCATAGTGAACGTGCTGGCGCAGGTGGTCGTCAGGCGGTTCGATCCGGCACGCCTGAGCTCGAAGACATGAGCGCCATGAGCCCTGAGATCAACCTTCGCCCGGGCGGACGGCTGCGCCGCCGCCGGATCGTCAATCGGATCATGGAGTCTCTCGGCACATTGGCCGCGCTGGTGGCCGTGGGTGTCCTCGTGATCGTGGTCGTCTCCGTGGTTCGGAAGGGGGCGGGCTCCCTCAGCTGGCATTTCCTGACGGGCAAGCCCAACCTGTTCGGCGGACCGGGCGGAGGAATCGCAAACGCGATCGTCGGCACGGCGATCATCGTTGGGCTGGCGACGGCCATCGCGTTGCCGGTGGGCATACTGACCGCGGTCTACCTGACTGAGTTCGCGCAGCGGCGTGTCGCTGCGTTGATCCAGCTTGTCATCGACGTCATGGCGGGGTTGCCCACCATCGTCGTCGGTGTCTTCGTGTACGGCCTTCTCGTAGTGGGTCACCAACAGAGTGGTTACGCCGGCTCCGTGGCACTTGCGATCGTGATGCTCCCGCTGGTCGCGCGCGCAGCCCAAGAGGTGCTGTTGCTCGTTCCGTCCTCGCTGCGCGAGGCGAGCCTGGCACTGGGTGTGAGCCGCTGGCGCACGGTGCTCGGAGTGATCCTTCCGACCGCGTTCAGCGGCATTGTCACTGGCGGAGTTCTTGCCGTGGCGCGAGCCGCCGGCGAGACGGCACCGCTCCTCTTCACGACCTCTATCTTCTCCAACGCGATCACGACGGATGTCACGCACGCGATGCCGAACATCCCGGTCCTGATCTTCATCTACTCCGAGCAGCCCGACACGGCACTTCACCAAGACGCGTGGGCGGCAGCCGTCGTCCTCATCGGGTTCGTGCTGGTCGCGACCCTGGCCGCCAAGGCGCTTCTGGCCCGCTACACAAGGAAGCTGGGACGATGACGACGCGTGACGTTACGATCCCCGTCGACGTGGCGCCTGTAGAGATCGCTCACGAGCGGAAGGCGCCCGCGCCCGCCCAGCGGGAAGTCGTCTTCGACATTCGTGACCTGACCGTCTCGTACGGCACCACGACCGCGGTCAGCGGCATCGACCTCGACATCTACCGCAACTTCATCACCGCGGTGATCGGCCCGTCGGGCTGCGGGAAAAGCACTTTCATCCGTTGCCTCAACCGGCTGAACGACCTCGTCCCCGGCGCGCGCATCGAAGGCGAGGTGCTCTACCACGGTCAGGATCTCTACGCCGACGATGTCGACTCGGTCGAGGTGCGCCGCAGGATCGGAATGGTCTTCCAGAAGGCGAATCCCTTCCCGAAGTCGATCTACGACAACGTCGCCTGGGGCCCGCGCGTGCTCGGGATGAAGAAGGGTCTCGGCGAGCGCGTCGAGAAGGCGCTCACGGCGTCGGCGCTGTGGGACGAGGTCAAGGACCGGCTGAAGAAGAGCGCGCTCTCGCTCTCGGGCGGCCAGCAGCAGCGGCTCTGTATCGCCCGCGCGATCGCGATCGAGCCGGAGGTCCTGCTGCTCGACGAGCCGGCCTCGGCGCTCGACCCGATCGCGACCGCGGCGATCGAGGAGCTCATGCACGACCTGAAGCGCGACTACACGCTCGTGATCGTGACGCACAACATGCAGCAAGCGGCCCGCGTCGCCGACCTGACCGCGTTCTTCACCCTCGAAGTCGGGGAGGGTAGACGCACCGGCGTGCTCGTGGAGTACGACACCACGGAGAAGATCTTCACGAACCCGTCCGACAGGCGAACCGAGGACTACGTCACCGGAAGATTCGGATGAGAACGACGTTTCAAGAAGACCTCGATCTGCTGGAGACGACCCTCCAGGAGGAGGGAGCGCTCGTCTTGCGAGCGCTACGTGGTTCGATCAACGCGCTCGAGCAGCGCGACAACGAGTTGGCCGACGAGGTGATCGCGTTCGACGACGACGTCGACGAGCGCTACATCGCCATCGAGGAGGGGATCCAGTCGCTGCTCGCGCGGCAGACGCCCGTTGCAGGCGACCTGCGACTCGTTCTCGCGATCCTGCACGTCAACCTCCACCTCGAGCGCATGGCCGACTACTGCGTGACGATCGCCAAGCTGTCGAAGCTCGTGCCGGAGGTGGATCCGGGTCCGCGTTTCGTCGAAGGCTTCGAGGAGATGGGATCGCGGTGCGAGGAGATGATTCGCGTGGCGCTCGACTCCTTCGGAAACCGGGATCTCGCCGGCGCGGAGTCGCTCGTCGATCTGGACGAGCTCGTCGACCGAGCGAACCGCCGCGTCGTGGAGCGCATCCTCGAGCTCGGCAGCGACCCGGAGATGCGGGAGTACGGCTTGCGCATGGTCGTCGTCTCGCGGGCGCTCGAGCGCATCGGCGATCACGCCGTCGACATCGGGGAGCAGACTGCTTACTTGCTGACGGCGGAGTTCCGCGAATTCACGGACGCATCGCACCCGACGCCGCGCGAAGCCTGACAAACTCCGCCGGTCAAATCCGGAGAGGAGCGCCGTGCCTCGCATCTCGCTGGTCCCGCAGAACCGAGAATTCTTCCGGCTCCTGGAGCGCGCGTCGGACAACGCGGTGGGCATCGCGCGCCGCCTCGTCCACCTCCTGGAAGAGTTCCCCTCGAACGGTAGGCAGCTGAGGGAGATCAAGGAGCTCGAGCACGAGGGCGATCGCCTAACCCGTCAAGTGGTCGATCTCCTGAATCGAACGTTCGTGACGCCGTTCGACCGCGACGACATCTACCTGTTGGCCGGCGCGATCGACGACGTCTGCGATCACGTCGACGAAGCGGCGGGCAACATCGCCGGGTACGGGGTCGTGGAGATCCGTGCAAAGGCGAAGGAGCAGGCGCAGGTGATCTTGCGCAGCGCCGAGAAGCTTCATGAAGCCGTGGGACGGCTCGAGGGATTCAGGGACTCGAGCAGCCAACTCCACGCACTGCGTGCCCTCGAGGACGAAGGCGATCGTCTCAACCGCGACGCCGTCTCAGAGCTCTTCTCCTCCGGCGAGGACCCGATTGCGGTGATCCGCTGGAAGGACATCCACGAGCAGCTCGAGGAGGCCGTCGACGCATGTGAGAACGCGGCCGACGTGCTCGAGGCGATCCTTGTAAAGAACCGATAGCTACGTGAACGACGTTCTGCTCGTCGTCGTCATCGCCGTCGCCCTGGGCTTCGACTTCACGAACGGCTTCCACGACACTGCTAACGCGGTCGCGACATCTGTCTCCACGCGTGCGCTCACGCCACGGATGGCCGTGCTCGTCGCTTCGGTTGCGAATCTCGCGGGTGCGTTCGTCACGACAACAGTTGCAAAGACCGTCGGGAAGGACATCGTGGCCAGCGACATCATCACTACGCGCACGGTGCTGGCGGCGTTGCTCGGTGCAATCGCATGGAACCTGCTGACGTGGTGGTTCGGTCTGCCGTCGAGCTCTTCGCACGCGCTCATCGGTGGGCTGGTCGGCGCTGCGCTGGTCCAGTCGGGGGAGAAGGGCGTGCTCTGGCACGGGCTCGCTCACAAAGTCGTGATCCCGGCGCTCCTCGCACCCCTGATCGCGTTCACGGCAGCCTTCTTGCTGCTGCTCGCCATCTTCTGGGCGTTCTCCTGGATCACGCGCGGCGTCGCCAACCGCGGCTTCCGGCTCGGCCAGCTCGTTTCAGGGACGTTCATGGCATTTACGCACGGCGCGAACGATGCGCAGAAGACGATGGGTGTGATCGCGCTCGCGCTCTTTGCAAACGGGAACCTGAAGGAGTTCGAGATCCCGACCTGGGTCAAGATCGCGGCCGGCGTGTCGATCGGTCTCGGCACGTACGTCGGCGGCTGGCGGATCATGCGGACACTCGGCCAGCGGATTTACCGGATCGAGCCGGAGAGCGGCTTCGCCGCCCAGGCGGCGGCTGGGGCGACGATCTACGCCGCCACAAAGTATGGGTATCCGCTCTCGACTACTCACGTGATCTCCGGCGCGGTCATGGGAGCCGGGGCGACGCAGCGGCTGTCCGCCGTGCGCTGGGGCGTCGCCGGGAACATCGTCGCGGCCTGGATCCTCACCATTCCGGCCGCAGGTGCAGTTGCGGCCGCGTTTTACTGGCCGATCCAGGGAATCTTCTGAGCCATCGGTAGCCTAAGGGGGTGGAGCACCCCCGCGACAACAGCATCGAGGCGCACGGGCTCGTCCGCGAGTTCAAGAAGGGTCCGCGTGCGGTCGACGGCATCGACCTTAAGGTCGATGCCGGTGAGATCTACGGGTTCCTTGGCCCGAACGGCGCGGGAAAGTCGACCACCGTCCACATGCTGACCACGCTCCTGCCGCCGACGGCAGGAACTGCGCGGGTTGCCGGCTACGACGTCGTCGAGGACGGGCCGGAGGTCCGCAAAGCGATCGGCGCCGCGCTGCAGGAGGCCGCGCTCGACCCGTTCCTGACGGGCCGCGAGCATCTTCGGCTACAGACGGCGATGCACGGCATCACCGGCGAGGAGCGGCGGCGCCGCAGTGAGGAGCTGCTCGCGCGCGTCGGTCTCACGGAAGCCGCCGACCGCAAGGTCAACGGGTACTCCGGCGGGATGAAGCGTCGCCTCGACCTCGCGCTCGCACTCGTGCACCGGCCGCGGATCCTCTTCCTCGATGAGCCGACGACGGGTCTCGACGTGCAGAGCCGCACCGCCCTCTGGGAAGAGGTCGGCCGTCTGGCAAGAGACGAAGGCGTCACCGTCTTCCTGACCACGCAGTACCTGGAAGAGGCAGATGTGCTCGCCGACCGGGTCGGGATCATCGACCACGGCCGGATCGTCGCCGAGGGCACGCCCGAGGAGCTCAAGTCCGAGATCGCGCGCTCGACCGTGGAAGCGGTGCCCGCCGAAGCGGAGCAGCGCGGTGCGGTCGCGATGGTGCTCGAGCGCTTCGGCGAGCAGACGACTGGCTTCGGGCCGGGAAGTGTTGCCGTGCAGCTCGCATCGGCAGACGGGAACATCGCCGAGATCGTTCGCGCGCTCGATGCGGAGGGCGTGCGCATCGCCCACCTGCAGATCCACGAGCCCACGCTCGACGATGTCTTCCTCGCCAAGACGGGCCGCCACCTCGAGGGTGCCGGGGACGAAGAGGAGCAGGAGCCCGAGGGGGCACGCGAGCCCGCGCGCGTGTGACGGGCACCGTCCTGACTCAGGCCGCGACGCTCGGCCGGCGTGCGGTGATTCGAACGGCGCGTCAGCCTGCGAACGTCGTCTTCCCGCTCGTCTTTCCGATGCTGCTGCTCGCCGTCAACGCTGGCGGCTTGAAGGCCGAGACGCGCCTGCCCGGATTCCCGACGAACTCGTTCCTCGCGTTCGCGCTCGCAGTGCCGTTCGTGCAGGGCGCGCTGCTCGCGACGATCAATGCGAACGTCGAGTTCGCGCGGGACATCCAGACCGGTTTCCTGAACCGGCTCGCGCTGACTCCGGTGCGCGGAATCGTGCTGCTCGTCGGCCAGCTCGGCGGGCTGCTGACTATCGCGCTCGTGCAAGCAGTGTTCTATCTCGCCGTCGGGCTCGCATTCGGCGTCCGGCTCGAGAGCGGGATCGGCGGCGCTGCGATGTTGCTCGTCCTCGAGACCGTGATCGTGCTCGCCTTCGCGTCGTTCGGGACCTGGGCGGCGTTGCGGACGGGCTCGACCGAGGCCGTGCAAGGTCTCTTTCCCGTGTTCTTCGTGTTCCTGTTCTTGTCGTCCATGAACATCCCGCGTCACCTGATCGAGACTGACTGGTTCAGGTGGGTCGCGACGATCAATCCCGTCTCGTATCTGATCGAAGCGGTGCGCTCGCTCGTGATCGAGGGCTGGAACTGGGAAGCGATCGGGCTCGGCTTCGCCGTCGCCGGCGGCATGAGCCTGATCGGCTTCGCGCTCGCGGCGCACGCGCTCGGAGGGAGGCTCGAGCGCACGTGAGGGAGGCTTTCGACGTCGCGCGTGGCGTTGCCTGGCGTCAGCTCCACACGTTCTTCACGAACAAGGCGTTCTTCCTGCCGTCGGTCATGTTCCCGCTCTTCTTCTTCACTGCGTTCGTGGGCGGCTTGTCGCGCATCACTCAGGTCCCGGGCTTCGACTTTCCGTCAGGCTATACCGCCTTCCAGTTCGTGTTCGTGCTGCTGCAGTCTGCGGCGTTCGCCGGTGTCTTCACCGGCTTCGGCATCGCTCGCGACTTCGACAGCGGCTTCATGCGGCGACTGATGCTCGCGGCGCCGAATCGGCTCGGGATCGTACTCGGCTACATGGTGTCTTCCCTCGTGCGCTGGATCACCGTGATCGTCGTCGTGACGGTGGTCGCGCTGCTCTCGCGCATGGAGATCGGCGGCACCGGGGTCGATCTCTTCGGGCTCTATGCGCTGGGACTGCTGGTGAACCTCGCGGGGACGTTCTGGGCTGCGGGTGTCGCGATGCGTTTGCGGACCCAGCAGGCCGCACCCGTGATGCAGATGCCGGTCTTCCTGATCCTCTTCTTCGCCCCGGTCTACGTGCCGCTCGACTTGCTCCAGGGGTGGATTCACGCCGTGGCAACGGTCAACCCTGTCACTGCCTTGCTCGAGGCAGGCCGCGGATTGATCTCCGGACGCCCTGAGTTGGTCCTCGCCGCGTTCGCGATCGCGGTCGGCCTGATCGGCGGCTTCGCCCTCTGGGCGATCCGCGGCCTGAGGCGCGCCGAAGCCGCCGGGTAGCCCCAAGTAGCGCCATACTTCCTGCTAATGGAGCAAGAAGCCTGGCCGACTCCCCAGACGCCGGCGCGCGAGCCGCTGCCGCGGGTCGAGGACCTGCCGATCGCCGAGCAGGGCTACGAGCAGGAGAGCGTCAAGGCGGCGTTCGACGATTTCTACCGCCATGCCGCCCAGATCGACGCGGCGCTGCGGACGCTCGAGGCGGTCGACTCGTTCCATCGTCACGCCGCCGCTCTCCGCTCGGACCTGCGTGCGCTCCGCGCCGCGGGCTGGACGCAGCAATCGTGGACGGCGCCGCCGACGTACGGCTACGGCCTGCGTGCCCCGCGCGAAGGGATCTCGCCGGCGGTCTGGCGGATCGGCGGCGAGGTCGGCTTCCTCATCGCGGTCGCGGTGGCCCTCGGCGTGGCGAAGGTCTCGTGGTGGGCGATCCTCCTCGCCATGGCGGGTGCGTTCGCGATCGTCTGCGTGCTCGAGTGGCTTGCCGGACGCCAGGAGCTGTCGTTCGCGCGATCTGCGGCGCCGGCGCCGGTCCATCCGGTGGTGGACGCGCAACGGGCCGAGGACGCCGACGAGCAGGAGGCGCTCGGGTGGACAGCCTTCGAGGAGGCGCAGGAGCCCTCGGATGCGATGACGATCATCGGCACGTCGCCCCGTGAGGAAGAGGCCGAGCCGGCCGCGAAGCGGCCTGTCCGCGTGGAGCGCGGACCGGTGGAGGGGGTTCGGGGGAACGGGGAGGTTCCCCCGACCGAGAACCCGGTGCCAGTGCCCGAGCCCGAGCCGGATCCCGAACCAGAGCCGGAGCTGCCGCCCGCAGCGGAGCAGGGACCGGAGTTCGCCCCCGACGGACACCGGCGTTGGTGGCATCGACGCCGAGACGGTGAGGACAGCGAGCCGGAGCCAGAACTTCCACGCCACGTCCGTGTCTTGCCGGCGGACCAGGAGCCCGCCGTGTCCGACCCGTGGGAAGAGGGTTTCGACGCACCGATCGCCGCGGAAGCGGACGAGATCGGGGAGCCCGACGAGGAGGCCGCGAAGCGGCCCGTCCGCGCGGAGCGCGGACCGGTGGAAGGGGTTCGGGGGAACCGGGAGGTTCCCCCGACGCAACACCCAGCGCTCGAGCCTGCGCGTCGCCGCTTCCGGCGCCGCTGACCCTTTCGTTCCGGCCGACTCCTGCCGATAGGAGTCGCATGCGGAGGCGTCCGATTGGCCAGATCCTGGTCGAGAAGCAGGAGATTTCCGAGGCTGAGCTCGCGGCTGCGCTTGCCGAGCAGGAGCGGAGCGGCCGTCGCCTGGGGGAGATCCTCATCGAGTCCGGCCAGATTTCCTGGCTCGGCCTGGCACGCGCGATTGCCGAGCAGGTGCTCGACATCAAGGAGGAGCCGGAGCCGGAACCGGCACCGAAGCTGGTTGCTCCCAGCCCGCTCGATGACCCAGAGATCAAGCTTCACAGCGTCGAGGCGCTGCTGCGCGAACGGCAGCGCGCCTTCATCGAGCTCGTCACGACCGCAGAGACCCTGCGGATGAAGGTGGCGCGACTCGAGGAGATCATCGACGAGCGCGACCGCGAGCTGACGCGTCTGCGCGTCCTCCGGGCAAGCTAGACGGCTACGCGGCCTCGCGGACGGGCGTCTTGGCCGGTCGCGCGATCAAGAGAACCGGCGCCGCCACGATGACCGTCGCGCCGATGGCCAGCGCGGCGACGCCGATCGCGTCGAGCGCGTAGCCGCCGAGCAACGCCAGACCTGCGCCGAGGAACGCGCCGAGCAGGTCGTTGAAGCCGAGCAGCTTGCCGCGCTCGGCCGGGCTCGTACGGTCGGCGAGCTGCGCGCGGCGACGAAGGAGATGTTCCATCCGACGCCGAGGCCGAGCAACAACACGGCGGTCCCGAGGACGCCTTCGACCCAGAGCAGCCCGATCGTCGAGAGAGCCATGGCGACGAGGCCGACCTCGAGCGCGGGAGTCCACCCGAGCCGGTCGATGAGCGCGTCGATCACGAGGACGAGTGCGTACATGCCGATCACGGGGCTCCGGATCGGCAGGCCGGCCGGGGAGCCGCTCGTCGCGGAGATCATTCAATCAGGCAGGGTTCGGCGCGCGATTGGTTCAATGGAGCACGTGGCGGACGCACGCGCCAGGCTCGTCGTCCTCGGGTTTGCGCTCGCGGTCGGTGCCGTGACGGCTGTCGATTCACGTTCCGCTTCGGGCGGATGCAACGGTTTCCCGCAGACTCCGGCCCAGATCGGAGGTACGCACTTCAAGGCCTCTCCACTTCGTCACTCGGTTGTCGAGCCGGGCATGCACGGAACTCGCATCGACCTAACGGGCTTCGTCCTCACGACCGACTGCAAAGCGGTCCGCGCCGCCCGCGTCGACTTCTGGCAGGCCGATGCGAACGGCGTGTACGACGACCGGGGCACCCGCCTGCGCAGTCACCAGTTCACGGACGCGCGGGGTCGCTACAGCCTCGAGACGATCCTGCCTGGGCCGTACTCGAACCGCACCCGTCATCTCCACGTCATGGTGCGCGCGCCGGGGGAGCGCACGGTCACGACGATGCTCTACTTCCCCGGCGTCTCACTGAACGCGCATGACCCCTTCTTCGACCGGCGCCTCCTCGTGCGGCTTCGAATCGTGAAGCACCGCTTCCTTTCACGATTCGACTTCGTCTTGGGCGGCCGATGAGCGCGCAGGCCCATGCCCTGATCGCCGGAATCCTGCTGGATCGCAGAGAGCGCCGCGCCGACCCCTAGACCCCCTCCGGTTTGCGCCGTACCCTTCGGGCGAGATGATCTGTCCCGCCTGTAGCCAGGAGAACCCAGCCTCTGCGCGGTTCTGCAACGCCTGCGCCGCGCCGCTTCCCGCGCCGGAGCATGGTCTGCCGGAGGAGCGCAAGGTCGTGACGGTCCTGTTCGCCGACCTCGTCGGCTTCACCGCACGCGCCGAGAAGCTCGATCCCGAGGACGTGCGCGCGATCCTGACCCCCTACTTCGCGCGCGTCCGGGGTGACATCGAGGGATTCGGCGGGACCGTGGAGAAGTTCATCGGCGACGCCGTGATGGCGGTTTTCGGAGCGCCGGTGGCCCACGGGGACGATCCGGAACGCGCGGTTCGAGCCGCCCTCGCGATGTGCGCCGCCGTCGACGAGCTGAATCAGAACGATCCTGAGCTCGAGCTAAGGGTCCGCATCGCAGTCAACACCGGAGAGGCCCTCGTGTCGCTCGCTGCGAGCGTTTCGCACGGGGAAGGGGTCGTCGCAGGCGACGTCGTCAACACTGCTTCGCGTCTGCAGGAGGCCGCTCCGGTCAACGGGATACTTGTCGGTGAAGAGACGTACCGAGCGACGCGTTCGGTCATTCGCTACGAAGAGGCGGAGCCGGTTGTCGCCAAGGGCAAGCAAGAGCCGGTGCGTGTGTGGCGGGCTCTTGCCGCTTCCGCTGGTCCGGGAGAGCGCGCGGCAGGTCGCGTTCCGATGTTGGGGCGAGTGTCGGAGCTGGCCGTCCTCCAGCGGATCTGGGAGCGGGTCGTCGCCGACCAACGGCCGCAACTCGTGACGCTCTTCGGCCCCGCCGGCATCGGCAAGACGCGGCTGGCAACCGAGTTCGGGCAGCTTGCCCGCGCCGGGGCTGCGCGCGTGATCAAGGGCAGATCTCTTCCCTACGGCGAGGTGATCCCGTACGGCGCCTTCGCCACCCAGGTGAAGCAGGTGGCGAGGATCTTCGACACAGACGAGGCGGAGGCTGCTTGCGAGAAGCTCGACCGGGCGATTGCAGAACTGCTCGACGGCGAGGCGAATGAGGCCAGCTCGCACATCGCAATGCTGATCGGTGTGGGGAGGGAAGGCGGCGTCGGCGACCGCCAGACCCTCTTCTTCTCCGCCCGTCGCCTGGTCGAGGCGCTTGCGAACGAGCGACCGACGGTGCTCGTCTTCGAGGACATTCACTGGGCAGACGCCGGAATGCTGGACCTCCTCGAGGTGCTGGCCTCGCGCGTCCGCGACGTTCCGCTCCTCTTGCTCGCCCTGGCCCGTCCGGAGCTGCTCGAGCGTCGGCCGGCCTGGGGAGGTGGCCTGCCCGGGTATACCGCTCTGCCCGTCGAGGCGCTGAGCGAAGAGCACGCGAAGGAGCTGGCGGTCCAGGTCTTGATGCAGATGCAAAAACGCAGCGACGAATCCGGCGAGATCAGCCTCGTAGGTGAAGGCAACCCCCTCTTCATCGAGGAGCTGGCGGCGTCGGTGGCCGAGCACGCGACGGCAACGGCCGCAGAGCTGCCCACGACGATCCGCGGCATCGTCTCGGCGCGGCTGGACGCGCTCCCGCCGGGCGAGCGGACGGTGCTGCTCGATGCCGCGGTCGTCGGAAAAGTCTTCTGGACGGGCGCGCTGGAGCGGATGTCGTCAGGCCAGCTCGACCTGGCCGAGCTGCTCGACTCGCTCGACGGGCGAGACCTCATCCGGCGAGAGCCCGTCTCCAGGCTGCGTGGAGACCAGCAGTTCAGCTTCAAGCACGACCTGATCCGCGACGCGGCCTATGCGACGCTCCCACGCCAACAGAGGCGCAAGCGACATGCGCAAGTCGCGGCGTTTCTCGAGGAGACGACGCCGGAGATCCCGGCGGCGGCTTCGGCTCTGGCGCAGCACTGGCGGGAAGCTGGGGAGGACCGCCGGGCCGCCGACTCTTTCGTCATCGCAGGCGATCAAGCCGGGCGGGGCTGGGCCAAGGAGGAGGCAGTCGGGTTCTACCAGCAGGCGCTGGATCTCATCGGTGACGAGGATCCGGAGCTCCGACGTAAGGTCACTCAGCGTCAGGCCGTCGCCACGGTCATGGTCACCCACGTAATGGATGCAGAGCTGCTGGGGCGCAGAAGCCCTCAGCCCGCCGACCCCTCCCGGCCCTAGTCCAGCGGGAAGTCGTCCGGCGTGACGTCGCCCGCTATCTCGTAGACCCCCTCGACATCGTGAACACCGAGTTCCTCTGCGTGGCGCCGGACGATCTCCTCGGTCGGCGCTTCATAGACGCAGTAGGTCTTCACGGTCCCGGCGCTATCGATGACCACGTGACTGTGCACCCACGTGATCTCCGGATAGTGGTCGATCGCGAGCTTCTTCGATCTCCGGCTGACCTCGGGCATGTCCTTCTCACCGACGTGAAACCGGCGCTCAATTAGGAATTTCGTCATGGGTTAAGGCTACGCCGTCGCTAGAGGCTCTGTCCAGACCAGGGCCGTGCCGTCGAGCACCACCGTGCCTGCTCCGTTCGTGATCGTCGTCCGCAGCCGCGTGATCGGCTTGTCCTCGCGGGTTTCGAGCACCTCGACCTCGGCCGTGATCTCGTCCCCGGGCCGGACGGGCGCCTTGAAGCTCCAGTCCACCTGCAGGAAGACGCTGCCGGGCCCGGGCAGGTCCTCCGCGACCACCGCGTTCAGGAGCCCGGAGGTGACGCCGCCCTGGACGATCAGGCCGCCGAACCGCGATGCCGCCGCCAGCTCCTCGTCGTAGTGGAGCGGGTTGCGGTCACCGGTCAGCTCCGTGAAGAGCCCGATGTCGCGCTTGGTCACGGTGCGTGTGCGGCGTGCAGCGTCCCCGACGTCCGGCATCCGGAGAGCATCTCTCATCGAACGGTCGAGTGGTACCCGCTGGACGCCGGCGATCACACCCGGGAGCCGCGCACGAGTGCTATACGATCGTGTCGGCGATGGGATTCAAGCTCCTGTCCATCTTGGTTGTGGTCTTCGTGGTGATCGCCGCAGGCTGCGGCGGAGGGAAGAAGAAGTCGGCGTCGCCCGCGGCTGCCACAACGACGACGTCCACGGCCGCCACGACCACGGGCTACAGGACGACTACGGCGGCGCCGACGTTCGCGAGCACGAAGAACTGCGCGCAGCTCCTCGGTCTCGCGGCCAAGTTCGCCCAAGCGCTCGGCGCAGCTTCCGGGAACGCCAAGGCGAGTATCACCGACGAGGCGAAGGCCTTCCAAGCAATGGCGGCCGCGGCGCCGTCGGAGATTCGCGGGGACTTCGAGACGCTCGCGAGCGCGTTCAACGCGTACGCGCAGGCCTTTGCGAAGGCGGGCATCAAGGCGGGCCAGACGCCGACCGCGGCGCAGCTCGCCCAGATGCAGGCGGCGGCGAAGGCGTTCAGCACGCCGAAGCTGCGAGCGGCGGAACAGCACCTGTCCGTCTGGGGGCGGAAGAACTGTGGTGCGACCAGCTCCACAGGCTAGAGCTGCTGTCGCTAAATCCAGCAAGGCCCGCGGGCACACGCGGTTTGGGAAGCCGCGTGCCAAGTGGCCAAATTGCAGGGAAACATGTTCCGCACGCCGCAGCGGGATGCCCCCGGCCGGAATCGAACCAGCGCACGCGGTTTAGGAAACCGCTGCTCTATCCACTGAGCTACGGGGGCCTGGAACCGGCAGCGTAGCGCCGCGGTCGCACGGCTTAGAAGCTGCCGTGACCTTGAAGCCGTACGCTGCGACACGTACAAGCGGACTCGGAAGGGGAGGGACCGATCGCCGGCATGAGGCTCGCCAACTGCTTGTGAGTGATCTCGATACTTCCTTCCCGCGCGCACTCGTCGGGACCGTCGGACATCAGTCGAGCAGCGTGGCGGCTTGGGCGATCAGCCCCCACTGGGCGTGCCAGTCGTCGCCGATCGTGCCCAGGACGAGCCATGTCGCGCCGGCGTCGGCGTACGCCGCGAACCGCTCGGCAGCCTGCGCCGGTGTGCCCGTGATCGGAAGGTCAACGGCGTCCTCGGGCGCAGAGCCATGCCGCCCACGGCGATCTGCGCCGTCTGGGGGAGCTGGCGGGCGCCGTCCGCGATCTGCTGGGGCGTGGGCATGCCGGGAAACCAGCCCGCGCCGTGGCGGATCGCGCGGCGCAGCGCGGCGGGCGAGTTGCCGCCGATGAGGATCGGCGGGACATCGGCGCCCGGGGAGAGCGTGATCGACGCGCCCGACGGCAGCTCGACCGTCTCGCCGCGGATCAGCCCGGGCAGGAGCGCGAGCGCCTCGTCGGTGCGGCGGGCG
>WNEY01000338.1_pt1 | contig 28026 bp, 26 predicted proteins | sample 5400531 | NCBI WGS metagenome assembly WNEY01 (sample SAMN13153338, study PRJNA577476) | soil metagenome | isolation source: 200 cm saprolite under Douglas fir tree site 1 | place: USA:California | collected 2015-04-18
CGGGTAGCTACGTCCGGAAGGGAGAAACGCTGAAGGCATCTAAGCGTGAAACCCTCCACAAGATGAGATCTCCCGAGCCGTAAGGCTCCTAAAGGCTCCTGGAAGATGACCAGGTAATAGGTCGGGTGTGTAAGCGCCGCGAGGCGTTGAGCTTACCGATACTAATCAGCCGTGAGGCTTGACCATAAATCGTTTCTAACAACACATGCACGCGGAAACCGCTGCGTGATGAGGGTTGGGGGAAAACTGCCGTTTGCAGAGTATTCAGTTGACGGATCTAAGGATCTAGGGCTCGTGGCTCTTTGACAAGATTGTCTGGGACGACCCACCTTCGCGCCTTCCGGCGCTTCGGCGGGCAGGCCTCGTAAAGGGGCTTTGCCCACCCAGCTCGCGAAGCGAGCGGAGGCGGGACCCCAGGCAGCCAAGTTTGCCGGTGGTCATAGGATCAGGGTCACACCCGTTCCCATTCCGAACACGGAAGTTAAGCCTGATACCGCCGATGGTACTGCATGGGAAACTGTGTGGGAGAGTAGGTCGCTGCCGGCATTAATCATCCCGCCCGCGAGTTCCGGCTCGCGGGCGTTTCTGTGTACGCAGGCAGCGCCGGCAGACCCACACAGTTTCCCATGCGCATGGGCTCCGTTGCCCGGGCCGCCTCGCATGCTCGGCGGCGGTGTGGGAGAGCAGGTCGCTGCCGGCATTAATCATCCCGCCCGCGAGTTCCGGCTCGGGGGCGTTTCTGTGTACGCAGGCAGCGCCGGCAGACCCACACAGTTTCCCATGCGCATGGGCTCCATTGCCCGGGCCGCCTCGCATGCTCGGCGGCGGTGTGGGCGAGCAGGTCGCTGCCGGCATTAATCATCGCGCCCGCGAGTTCCGGCTCGCGGGAGTTTCTGTGTACGCAGGCAGCGCCGGCGGCCAACACAGTTTTCCCAGTCGGAGTTGCTGCTCAGGAGCCGAGGTCCGCATCCCAGTAGTTCGTCCGGGGAGAAGCCAGCGCGCGGTCGACGACCGCTTCCACTCCCGGAAAATGCGCGCGCACCCGTTCATCTCGAAGGAGCGCCTTGAGCACGCGAACCTGAAACGCTTCCTCGGCGTGGAGCCCATCGCTCATCGCACGATCGTCCATCCCGAACGAGGCCACGTCGGAGGCGTCGATCAGCGGGAAGCCGTGCCTGCGAAACACCTCAGGCATCGCGCGTCTGAACTCCACCCAGAAAAGCGAATGGCGGGCATCGACTTGAAGCTGCCCGACGACCTCGGACGAAAACGGCGGAAGATAGCCGATCACGAAAACGCCGTTCTGCGCGTAGCGGGCGAGCACCGAGTCCAGAAGCGCCAGTCGGTCGGGCGCCACTCTGTTGGCAGGCGGAAAGTTGGCGTACGCGTTCTTCACCCGATCGATCGTCGGGGGCGTCTCTCGGTCGACGAACACCCATTCCTTCTCCGACCGCGGCGTTTGCCAGGCCGACTTGAAGCTTCCGTCCGGCCGGAATCCACCGCCCTTTTCACGGGCGCTGATGCCGATCGCCATGCTCTTCGTCCCGCGGGGGAGCGCGATCGATTCCTGCGCAAAAGCCCCGGGATGCCTCAGCAGCCATCGGATTCCAGCGATGTGCTCGTCAAAGCTGAAGTCGGCGCCTCTCGCGATTTCCTCTGGAAAGCTGAAGACCGGCGAGACGTTTTCATTGAGCCACCAGAGATCGATCCCCAGTAACAGGACATCGGGCCTTCGCGACGAGGGAAGCGCATAGCAGAAGTCGCGCACATCGCGCAGGCTGTTCAGCATGCCGCCAGCGTTGTAAAAGGAATCTGCCCGATCACCGAACATCGGCGAGCGAAATTTCATCACTCTGGAGGATCCGGCGACGACGATCGAAGCGTTCTTCTCGACGATGCCGCGGTACTTGTAGGCGTAGAACGTCTGGTCAATTCCGCTCAGGTAGAGCGAATCCGGATGGGCGCGCTGAAAGGCGAACACGCGATCAACGGACCACGCTTCGCCCGACACCTGCAACACCGCTTCGCCGAGAAGCATCAGAGCGCCCGGCAGGACGGAGAAGGCAAACAGGTGCGAGAGGAATCGTCGCAATGCGTGCCTTGACGGCTGACCGGCGACCAGGACCGTGGCGGCGGTCGGCATCAAGATCTCGCGACCATGCTCAGAACTGAAAATAGATGAACGGGGTGTAGTGGAGCGGGGCGAACATGAAGATAGCGGTGGCGAACGCGTAGTAGAGACTCCACCGGACCGCGCGCGGCAATGGGTCGACATGAAGCGGGTTCGCATGATGCCGCTGGATCCATTCGATCGCAAACAGGACGACGATCCAGACCGCGCGTTGTTTGTAGGCGAACGCGGGCGCCGTGGTCGCGACGTCCGAAGCGATCTTTCTCAGGATGACGAGGCCATCGGTGACCGAGGCCGCGCGGAAGAAGATCCAGGCGAGGCACGTCAGGGAGAACGTCAGCGCGATTTGCAGAAACGACGACAGGGACGGCACCAACGAGGTCCCTCCGGGCGTCTCCGCAGCCATTCCGCGCGAATCCGGCCACGCGAGCGAGTACACGATGTACAGCACGCCATGAAGAAGGCCCCAGACGACGAATGTCCAGTTGGCGCCGTGCCAGAATCCGCTGACGATGAAGACAATCAGAATATTCAGAAGCCATCGGCGATACGCCACGCGGTTGCCGCCGAGCGGATGGTACAGATATTCGCGAAACCAGGTTGTCAGGGAGATATGCCAACGTCCCCAGAACTCGGGGATGCTCCTGGAGAAGTAGGGGTAGGCAAAATTTCTCATCAGATCGATGCCGAGGAGTCTGGCGCACCCGATGGCGATGTGCGTGTACCCGGCGAAGTCGCAGTAGATCTGGATCGCGAAACACACAGTCGCGTACAAGAGCTGCCAACCCGACGTGGAGCCGACATGGTCGTAGGCGTCCGAAACAACTACCGCGAGATTGTCCGCGATCACGACCTTGATGAAAAACCCCCACAGCATCTGGCGCAGCGCGTCGGGCGCCGTTGCGGGGTTGAACACGCGGCGCGCGTTGAACTGCCCGAGCAGGTTCTTCGCCCGTACGATGGGTCCCGCAACGAGGTGAGGAAAAAAGAGAATGAACCCGAAATATCGCACCGGATCGTGGACCGTGTGGAGCTGACGGCGATACACGTCAATCGTGTAGCTGAGCGCCTGAAATGTGTAGAAGCTGATACCCATCGGGAGGACGATCTTGAGGGTCAGCGTCGAAGGATGCAGCCCGAACAGTCCGCTGAAGCGCGCGAACGAATCACTGAAGAAGTTGAAATACTTGAACAACGCCAGGACGCCCAGGTTCGTGACGAGGGACAGGACCAGCCACGCTCTTCGCCTGCCTTCACGCTCCTCCTTTTCCAGGGCGAGGCCGACCATGAAATCGATCCCCGTCGTCAACAGGAGAAGCAGGGCAAATCGCCAATCCCACCAGCCGTAGAACACAAGGCCCGAAAGCACGATCAGGCGGTTCTGGCCGTCCTTGCCGAGCGGCCAGTAGAGCCCGAACACGATGATGAAGAAGACAATGAATATGAGAGACGTGAAGACCATGAAGCGAGAGGGGTCTCCTATCCAGCGGGGACGACGGGCTGATGAGCGATTATCGCGGCGACGCCGATCTTGTCAATGATAAACGGATCCGTTGCCATTGAGGAAGAGTCAGATTCGAACCGGACGCGGTCGTTCTACTCCAGCATTCGCTTGGTCTTCCTCGGATCGTCGGTGACCACCGCCAGCTCCACCAGATTGTCGACCACGCCCGTCAGATAGATCGCGCGGAGGTTGACCTTGGCCTCCGCAAGCTTGGTGGTCACCGCCGCGAGCTCGCCGGCGCGGTTCTCGAGCAGCACCTGCACGACCTCGCCTTCGGTGAACCGGATGCCAGCGCCTTCGAGCGCCGCCCGCGCCGCCTCGACATCGTCGGCGATGAAGCGGACGACGACGTGGTGCTCCAGGGCGAGGCCGGTGACGGCTTTGAGGTTCACGCCGTAGCGTGAAAGGGCGGTGGCGACGCGGCCCAGTTCGCCCGGCCGATCGGTGAGCTCGACAGCAAAATCTCTCATCGTGACCTCCGTTCAGTGATCTCGTGCAGACGATCATGCTCGAGTCGGGTGCCGTCGCGCTCGAAGGCGGCGCCGATGCGCTCGGCCACCTCCAACGACTGCTGCAATCGGACCTGCGCGTCGCGCTGTCGCCGCGATCGCGCGCGACGGGTCCCGCGGCTCGATGGCTGAATCCCACGGCGTACCGATGGCCGGCCGCTCAGCGCGACGTCGATACGGTGAGACCCGAACTCGTACGCCTGCTTCTCGGGCAAATGCTTCCTAGCCCTAGAGGGTTCTGATGGCCGATTGATGCCGGCTTGAAGACTCCCTCGACAGGCGGGGGCATCATGGCCCCGATGCGGCCGATTGTAATCGAAGGAGGTAGAACCATGACGATCACAGCCAGGCGCGCGCTCGTTGCCGGCGGCTCCAGTGGGCCTGCGGTATCTCAAATGAAACAGGCGGAGCAAGGGGTCCATGGCGCTATCAACACCTGCGCGACGAAGCGCACGCAACGGCGGCGCTCGAAAAAGTGAGTGCGAAGGGCGCGGACGAACTGATCGTCCAGGCCGACGTGTCGCAGCCGGCTGAGGTCGAGCGTCTCTACCGCCGCGTGCGGCACGATTCGGGAGTCTGGTGGCCGATGGCGACGCGCTAAACTTGACGCGATGAGCACAGACGTCGCGGCGCTCGAGCAACGCGCGCTCGAGCTGATGAAACGAGCGGACTTCGGCCCGGAGGCCGTCCGCGTCAATGCCGAGATCGTGGAGCAGGCGCCGGACCACGAGCGGGCGTGGACGCGGCTCGGGCGCTGTCACATGGAGCAGCAGAATTTCGACGAGGCGGTCTCCGCGCTGCGCACCGCGCTCGCCCTGAATCGCTCGAGCACCGTCGCGACCAACCTGCTGAACGAGGTGCGCAAGCGCCGGGCGATGACCCCCACTGCCACCGAGCGCACGGTCACCGGCTTTGGGGCACGCGAATTCGCGATGATCGAGACGTTGTCGCCGGACGAAGCGATACGCGCGCTGCGCTCGCGGATCGAATTGCTGCTCGAAGCCATCAACGCGTCGAGCGTGGCGGCCCGGATCGTCGAGGCTCGCCAGCGTCAGCGGCAGACCGGCTCGAAACTGTTTCACGCCAACAGCTTTTACTCGACGTCCACCGGCCACGTCTTCGCGTTCCACCATGGCGGCCGCTGGGAGCCGCAATTCAGCCTCGGATGGTTCAGCAGCCCACCGAATCCCGCGAGGTGCGTGCGGATCGGAATCGGCTTCAACGCGTCGCAGGCCGCCCGCGATCCCGATCGGGCGAGCGGGCCGGAACGGGTCCTCGCCTTCTTCGAGCGGTTTCAGCGGGTGCTCGAGACATCGTGGAAGCGGGAACTGGCGCGGTGGATGGGCGCCGACGCTGGATTCATCCAGTTCGCGAATCATCCGCCTGCGCTCGACCTCTTGCCGGAGCAGGCGGTCGAGTGGCTGCTGACTTGCCGGAACCTGGCAGCGCTCGAATGGATCTTCGTCGGCCGATGGCTGTTTCTGGACAAGCCGGACGACGCGAAAGTTCTGGGCGATCGAGCGAAGCTCGCGCGGATTGCGGACGAGACGTTTCGCGCGCTCTATCCGTTGTGGTTGAGCGCTTATGCCGGCTAGAAGCTTGACCTGGTCGGTTAATCCCTAGGCGCCCGAGGCGACCGCGATGGCTTTGCGAGCCCACGCGGCGAGATCCGGCGGGCTCTCGAGGACGTCGAGTGGCACCGAGTAGTACCGCATGGTGCCGGAACGATTCGGATACGGCCTGAACGGCTTCATGCCCGCGCGCAGGTAATCGGCGAGGTTGGTGTCGTTCACTTTCAGATACAGCGTGTCGCGCGCGAGAATTCCGAAGAAGACGCCCCGGCGATACAGTCCGACGCCGCCGAACATCGATTTCGGCATCACGTCGCCGAGCTCCTCGAGCTGATCGAGGACGAACGACTTGAAGCCGTCGCTGACTTTCAGCGAGCGCGGATTGGCGCCTCGTGCTTTCGATCGCGGCATGCCCATCCAATGGTCGAGCGCGGAACTCGGCTTACGACCAGCTCAGAGCGGACTGTTGCCGTGAGCGTGTCGAACGGCGTGTGCTGCGGCCTCAGGTTGATCGCGATCTGTTTGCGCGCGTCAAGGACGGCGACATCGGGCGCAGCTCCCGGCGAACGGATCCATCACCAGACCGAACCTTTCCAGCATTGTCGCGCCGGGCAACGGCCGCCGCTCCGATCGCCGACGGTTACCATCGAGTCGCCGCGCCGGCCGTCGTATTCAAGGTCGCCGTCGTGAGACACCGGCGGAACACGTCGCCGCTTGCGAGCACGTGCGTGAGGCCCATTCCCGGCGATTATCGCTGATCGCCGAAGACGGCGTCTCGCTCCTGTTTCAACCCGCGTGCCGGCCATATCTCCAGGAACCTCATGTCGGACCAGTCGAGGCGATAGACCTCGTGCACGGGCACGTGATCGCGAAGAAACACGAAAGCCGCCTCGCGTCGACGGTGCTCCGCGGCATACTCATCCAATTCACCGACCCACGCGGGCCACAAGGCACCCAGTTGTTCGTCGGGATCGGCCGAATCCAGCCTGCTCGTCGACGAGGTGGCGCGCGCGCGTCTCCGGTCGCATTCGATGGCGGCGTCGCGATGGTGCTCCGCCCGGTCTCCGAGATAGCCGATCAGTTCCTGCGCCGCCATTTCGATTCTGAATCCTTCGATCACGATCCACCTCGCGTTCAACATTGAAGAGAGCGGGCTGCTTCGGCAGTGCCGGCGCCGAGTCGGATCGGCGGGGGCGGCGCACTCGATCTCAGGTCGCGGATGGACGTCCACGCGGCGCAAACGGCGGCAGCGCCGCCGGCGCACCCGCGGCGATCTCCGGCTCGTCGAAGCCGGGCCTGACGAACGACATCGCTCTCGGGAAACGATCGCGGATGCTGGCTTCCAGTCCGTCGAGCATCTTCACCGCCTGCGCGGGCACGCCGTCGGCCGTGGCCTTCCCGGCGTCCATCAGGACGCGCCACCCGCGGCGCGACGCGTCGATGCCGATCAGCGCGACCTTTGCCGATCCGTTGAAGTCGGTCTGCACTTCCTCCTGCGTCTCCGGCCCTTCGGCCAGGCCGCTCACCGCGCGACAGAGCTTCGAGGCGATCAGCGACGAGAACCAGTTGATCGTTTCGACTGCCTCGACGACGGTCGGATCGCCGCGCGCCGCAACGAGCGGCTCGATGCCCTTCGCGATGCGCCAGGCCAGGTGGCCGTACTCGTGCGCGCGCACCACGAGCGGATCGCGTCGGTGGCGCTCGAATTCGGCCTCCACGTCCGTGGCCGCCGTGCCCGTGTCGAGGTCACTGAGATCGATTCCCTCGCGCCTCGCTGCCTCCGCGAGCATCTCGATCGTCCGCTGCAGCGACGCTCCGATCGCGTCCGCGAGCGACGCGTCCTCATCGTCGCCCGCGGCCTTCAGTTCCTGGTCGTCGAGATACGTGAGGCAGCGCTCGGTAAAAGGACAGCGCGGACACCGGCCGTCGCAGTAGTTGTAGATGCCGGGGATGAGCCGCGGATTCTGTGCGCGCGCGACGAGGCGATCGAATTCAGCTGGATCCATGCCGGCTGCCGGTGCAACGGGCGAGCCAGCGCGTTTTACCTGATTTTTCACGCGCGGCGCCCAGAAACATTGCAGATAATTCAACGGTCATGAACCCGCTCCTTCGCGATTTTTACGATCATCAGATCTGGGCCGATACGGAGCACTGGCGCGCGATCGGCGCGCACGCGCCGGCGCGCGAGGACCAGGCCATTCGCAGCCGGCTGCATCACATCGCCATCGTGCAGCGTGCGTTTCTCTGGGCGGTCGGCGACCGACAGGAACCGTTTGCGTTCACGAAGCCGGAAGACTTCGCCGCGTTCGATGACCTGAAGCGGTATGCCCGGGAGCATCACGATCGCATCGGCGCGTACATGGCCACCGTCGGCGACGCCCGGCTCGGCGAGTCGATCGTGATCCCGTGGTTCGAAGATCCGCCGCTGACGATCACCGTCGCGCAGGCGCTGACGCAGTGCGCCCTGCACAGCCACTATCATCGCGGCCAGAACGCGACGCGGCTGCGTGAGGTGGGCGGCGAGCCGCCGCCCACCGACCTGATTTTCTGGTACTGGAGAGGGCGGCCGAAAGCGGTGTGGGAGTGATCCGAGCGGCTCGATTCAGAGGGGAAGCTGCATAAGGACAGCTGGTTTCGCTGACGTATCGGACGCAAATGAGCTGCTGGCGCGATCACACCCCTGTAATCGAAGGGTCAGGATGGCACGTTGTCTGTCGAGGGCTGTTGCCCTAGATCGTTGAAACCAAACGTCCAGCCGCTCGGACCTCACTTTGCCTTGTCAGACGCCCGGGGGAATCATGAACAGCACCGCAGAGATCGGTCCTTCGATAAAGATCAAGGGCAAAGTCACGGCCGAGGAGCCGCTCACGATTGCCGGGCAGGTTGTCGGAACGGTCGAGGTGGTCGGCCATCCGCTGACCGTGACTGAGGCGGCGCGCGTCACCGCCGACATCATCGCGCACACGATCCTGATCGACGGATTCGTGAGCGGCAGCCTCTGCGCTGATGCGCGGATCGTCGTACGCGCATCCGCCACGGTTGAAGGCGAGCTGTCGGCGCCGGCCGTGAGCGTCGCAGACGGCGCGTCGCTGAGCGGTCGCGTCCAGACCGCCGAACGCCGCGGCTCCACGCTTCCGCTCGCATCGTAGAAGCCGATCGGGCCTGCCCCGTGCTTCGTCCCTGCCGAACCTTACGCGCTGCGCTTCGTCTGGCGACATGCGATGCGCCTTCGCCGCCTTCAGGCGTCGTCGAACTGGGGACGCCCCGGCGGTCCGTCCGTTTTCCGTGAGCGCCACCACGGCAGCGTCGCCGCGCGATTCATCGACCTACCCAGCGACGCGCGCGGCTTGACCTGCCGCGCTCGAGGCGGCGCACCGGATCTCCGTTTGTGACTGGATACAAGCCCTGCCGCGCACTCGAGCTTGAAGCCGCTCGCGGCGGCTATTTGCGGCGGGTACTCGACTCACGGCGGTCGCGAACGCCAGCGACGATGATCTCGATCAGGTCGGCAGTCGGCCGTCGATTCAATGCGTCGGCGTCTTCGTTGGCGAGCGCAAAGGCCTGAATCACGTTTACCAGTTGCCAGGCGGAGAACGCCGCGAGCTGTTTCCTGAGCAGCGCCTCGCCCTTCTCGTACACCGAAAACGGATTGAAGACACTCTCGATCCCCTCGACTCGAACCGTGCGCGGCGCGGGCCCTGGGAACATCGACGGTCGTGGCGGCGACCTCAGCACCACCGGCGGCGACGCCAGCGCGCGGAGCAGCGCACCTTCCAGATACACCTGCGTGAGTCCCGTCGCCCAGTACTCGGTATCGATGCGGTTCGGCTGCGTCGTTTCACGCGGCGTATGCACCGGCTCGCCGCCGTCGATCGGCACGAACTCGATCCATCCGTGCCACGTTCCGATATCGGTCGGGCCGCCGCATGCGCGGGCTTCGTACAGCCTGCCGTCTGGTCCGGCGACCGGGTGTTTGTACTGCAGCAGGGTTTCGGCCATAGGCGCACGTCCTCCGCGTCATACCACGTGCAAGAGAACGACCATGTGTGTCAGGAAGCGCGGCAGCGATTCGGCGTCGCAGTGACTTCGACGTCGCAATGACGCGGATTGATTTGTCGCAGCCCCATCCGACGTCGCTGCATTTTGCGAGTTCTCTCAGCTCGGCATTTTCGGGAATGGGCGCTCTGCCTCGACGGCGGCCGCGCCAAATAGAAAAGCACAGGAATCGCATCAAAGCCGACGCCCGCAGGGGCGCGGACTCAGCGCGCGCGAGGTAGAGATCGGCGCGCGGCTGCCCGTGCCGTCGCAGGCTGGCCGGGCCGGCGCGACTTCGGCAGCTTTGCAAGCACGAGGTCGTAGGATGCACGCAGCAGCTGTTCGAGCTCCCGGCGCTCCAGCGTTTCTCCGAGCTCGGTCTGCTGCACCCACATCGCCCGTGCGAGGTACGGCGCGGGGATCATGCCTTCCCGCTCCACGAGCTCCGCGAAGGTGTCCGGCGAGCACTTGAACGACATCTGATGCGGCGGCTCGGTATTCACGACGCAGAACATCTTGCCGCCGACGCTGAAGGCGAGATCGGCGCCCCACTTGATGTCTTCGGTCACGCCTGGAAGCGCGCGGCAGATCTGCCGCACGGTCTCGATCGTCATCGCGAACCTCCTGACTGGAACGCCAAGGCGAGCGTATAGTAAGGCCACTCTGGGAGCGTGTCCGAGAAATGTGAACGCTCGAGGAGCCCGCGAGGCATCACTCAGACGGGAGAAACCATGAGAAAAGCGGCCCCGTCCATTCCGGCTGTTCTGTTCGTCGTATCGCAGGCGGTGATTTCATCACAATCGCCATTGCCGCTCCGTTCGGCCACGGACGTCACGAACGAGCAGATCCGCGCCACCATCAGGCAGGCGCCGGCCGACGGCATCCTCGATCAGCAGATCCGCGTGGTCGACATGGGCAAGTACAACGTCGCCGTCGGCGTGCTGCATCGATCGGCGAAGCCCGCGCAGCAGGGCGCGATCGAGCACGCGCAGGTGACAGAGGTCTACCACATCATCGACGGGTCGGGCACGTTCGTGACCGGCGGGACCATCCCCAACGCCAGGCCAGTCGCCAAGGACAACGTCATCAATACCATCCTCGTGGGACCGAGCACGACAGGCGCGGCCATTCAGGGAGGTCAGAGCCGGAAGGTCGGCCCCGGGGACGTGGTCATCGTGCCGCCGGGCGTCGCGCACTGGTTCAGCGCGGTCGAGGCGGACATGAATTACCTCGTGGTGCGCGTCGACGCGGATCACGTGCTGCCAGCCGGGTACGTCAATCCGGCAGTCGCTCCGAACAGGGCGCGGTGAGCCGAAAAGGGGCCGTACCCCTTTTTCTCATTCGTAGCGGAGGGCGCTGACCGGATCGAGCCGCGTCGCGCGGCGCGCCGGCCAGAAGCAGGCCGTCAGCGACACGAACACGAGCAGGACGACGATCGACGTCAGCGTGACCGGATCACGCGTGCCGGTCTGGAACAGCAGGCTCTCGAGCAGCTTGCCGACGCCCAGCGCTCCGCCGATACCGATCGCGAGCCCGATCACCAGCTGCACGACCGCGCGGCGGAGAATCAGCCACCAGACCTGCGTGGCCTGCGCGCCCAGCGCCATTCGCACGCCGATCTCCTGCGTCCGCTGCGCGACCGAATAGGCGGTGACCGCGTAGAGGCCGACCGCCGACAGCGCGAGCGCAATCAGCGCGAAGATCGCGAACATCGAGCCGAAGACCTGGAAGACCCAGCGCTGCTGCGCGAGCTGCTGGTCCATCGTCAGAATGCCGAACAGGGGGAGATCCGGATCGATGGCGCGCACCGCCTCGCGCACGAGGGACGTCAGGCTCGCCGGGTCGCGCGGCGCTCTGATCAGCAGCATGGCGAATGCCTGAGGCTGCGCGCGCAAGGGAATGTACACGACCGGATCGGGCAGCGGGTCCTGCGCGTTGCGCTGGCGGATCGTCGGCGCGATGCCGACAATCGTCACCCACGAGGGCGGCGGGCCGGGCAGCGCCGGACCATCGGGCGTCAGCTTGATGCGGCGGCCGATCGGATCCTCGCCGCTGAAATGCATCGCAGCGAAGCGCTGGTTGACGATGGCGCTGTCGTGGCCGGTGGTGCCGTCTACATCGTCGAATGCGCGGCCTCGGACGACGCGGAGGCCGAGCGTTTCGAAGTACCGCGGGCCGATCGTGACCTGCGTCACCGTCTGCGGCTGTTCGCCCGCAACCGGCTCGCGGCCGTCGATGGCCAGCAGCCGCGGGAAGCCGCCGCCGAGTGGCATGTTCGTCGTGATCGTTGCCGCCTGAATACCGGCGAGGCCGGCGAGCCGCTGATCGAGGCGGTCGAAGAAAGCGCGCCGCTGTTCGGGCGTCGGATATTTCTGGTTGGGCAGCGCCAGCCGCATCGTCAGCAGATGCGACGTTTCAACGCCGACGTCCAGCCTGTACAGCGTGAGGAAGCTCTTCATCATCAGGCCGGCACCCGCCAGCAGCACGAGCGTGAGGGCGAGCTCCGCGACGATGAGCACGCTGGTCCACCGGCGCGCCCGCATCCCGCTGCTGCCTGACCGGCCGCCTTCTTTCAGCACCTCGTTCAAATCGGTCTTCGAGACGTGCAGCGCGGGCGCGAGGCCGAACACGACGCCGGTCCCAAGGCAGACGGCGGCGAAGAAGACGAACACGCGCGCGTCCATCGTGAACTGGATCCAGTACGGCTTGCCGACACCCTGGACAGCGGCGTCGAACAGCCGCACGCCGACAGATGCGAGCGCGAGGCCGAAGAGGCCGCTGATCAAAGACAGCAGCACGCTCTCCACGAGCAATTGACGCACGATGCGCCAGCGGGAGGCTCCCAGCGAGACGCGCACCGACATCTCGCGCGCCCGGGTGGCCGACCGCGCGAGCAGCAGGTTCGCGACGTTGGCGCATGCGATGAGCAGCACGAATGCGACCGCGCCCATCAGCGAGAGGAAGACGAGCCGGATCTGGCCGCCGTTCACACGCTCGTTGAAGGTCATCACCGCCGCCGAGATGTCCTTGTTCGTCGCCGGGTAATCATGCGCGAGCTTCGTCGCGAGCGTCTTGAACTCGGACTGCGCCTGGGCCAGCGTGGCCGTGTCCTTCAAACGTCCGAGCATTTCGAGGTTGCGGGCGTCGCGCTTCTGCTCGGCAAGCTGCGGCATATGCACCAGCGGCTGCCACAGGTCGGCGTTGACCGGAAACTTGAAGCCTTCCGGCATGACGCCGATGACCGTCGACGGCACGTCGTTGACCTTGATGGTCCGGCCGATGACCGACGGGTCGCTGCCGTAGCGGTTCTTCCAGATGCCGTTGCCGAGGATCACGGTTGCGGCCGCCCCGGGACGATCGTCTTCGGGCAGGAAGTCTCGGCCGAGTACCGGCGTCTGACCGATCAGCTTGAACGCGTTCCCCGAAATGTAGGGCCCCTGGAATCGTTCCGGCGGGCGGCCTTCGTCGCTCACGTTCATCGTCGCGCCGCTGAACGCGGCGAGCCCGGCGAAGGTGCGCGTCGCCTCACGATAGTCCTGAAAATCGAGGTACGAGGTGCCGCGGTCGCGATTGCGCGCGTCGCGCGAGCCGACGGCCAGGATCCGATCGGGATCGTTGAACGGCAGGCCGCGAATGAGCACGGCGTTGACGAACGTGAACACCGTGGCGTTGACGCCGATGCCGAGTGCAAGCGCGATCACCGCGACCGCCGTGAACCACTTGTCTTTCACCAGGAGGCGAAGGGCGAAGCGCAGGTCCTGTAGCAGGCTCATGACGACTCCGGAGGTGATAAACACCGGTGCAGCGCGGCGGCGAGCACGCCGGCGGCGAGGACAATCGGGACGAACGCGAGCGAAAGCCAGAGGCCGCGCATCGACTGCTCGACGGGCAGCGGGCCGCCCGACGCCAGCGTCATCGTGAGCGTCGCGATGGCCAAGGCCGCCGCGGCGGCACGCCGGCGCGTCAGGAGCCAGCCGGCGGCGGCGCTGGACGCAAGGGCTACGCCCATGGCCGAGGCGGCGTTCGCGTTGCTGTGGCTGACATCGAATCCGCGCAGCCGGAGCGCCGCGTCGAAGAGCGTCGCCGGTGCGAGCGTGGCCACCCTCGAGGCGCCAAATTGGACACCGGCGGCGAGCGATCGGACTCCGTCCGACGCAGTCTGCCGAAGGCAGACTGCAGTAACTGAGCACCGCGCGGTCGAACGCCCACGCGAAGGTGACGCCGGCCGCAAGCGCGAATGGCAGACCGCCCGGCAGCCGCGCCCAGATCGGGACGTGAGCAGGGCGTGCGCGGTGCCGAAGGCCATCAGCCCGGCGAGGCTCGCGCCTCCGCCGGTGATCAATACGATCGGGAGGCGGCTGCGGTTAACAGGCTCGACAGACTCTGGCCGGCCCGACCACGGAAGGGAAACCGCAAGCGCGCACACGTCCCTGTCTGAGACGAAGATAAGCTGTAGCAGGTTCAGCCAACTACCACGAGGCTGCGCTAACGCTGCCTGTCGATACATTTCCTGACGGCCCGATCCCAGCTATAACAAGGCCGTGACGATGACGTCCGCCCGCGTCAACTGGCTCTTCCTTCGAGTGCTCGGCCTCGTCTACGTTCTCGCGTTCTGGTCCCTCGCGACGCAGGTCATCGGCCTGATCGGACGCGATGGCATTCTGCCCGCCCGCGAATACATGGACGGCGCACGCCAGTTCTTAGCGGGTGAGCACGTCGGGCTCGATCGATACAGATTTCTGCCGACCCTCTGCTGGCTGAGCACGACCGACACCTTCCTGCGGCTCCTGTGCGTGGGCGGGATCGCGCTGGGCGTTCTGCTCATGGTCGGCGTGCTGCCGGCGCTCGTCCTGCCGCTGCTCTGGCTCGATTACCTGTCGCTGTCGGTGGTGGCGCAGGAATTTCTGTCGTATCAGTGGGACGCGCTGCTGCTGGAGGCCGGCTTCCTCGCGATCCTGATCGCGCCGCTGGTGATCCGGGAACGCGTCCGCGCGCCGACCGACCCGCCCCGGCTGGGTGTGTGGCTCATGTTGTGGCTCACATTCCGGCTGATGTTCGGCTCCGGCGTCGTGAAGCTGGTGAGCGGCGATCCGACCTGGCACAACCTGACAGCGCTCAGCTTTCACTACGAGACACAGCCGATCCCGACGCCGGTCGCGTGGTACGTGCATCAACTGGCGTCATCTCTGCAGAGAGCCTCGACGGCCGCGGTCCTGGCGATTGAGCTGATCGTACCGTTCTTCATGCTCGGCTCGAGACGATTGCGGCGCATCGCGTTCGTGGTGCTCGTGGGACTGCAGGCCGTGATCGCGGTCACCGGCAACTACGCGTTCTTCAACCTCCTGGCGGCGGCGTTGTGCGTGTTCGTGCTGGATGACGCCGCGATGGGGGGTCGGGTCGACCGCTACGACGCTCCCGTTGGGGCGGACCCGCGTGTCCGCCCTCGCCTTTCGCGCGTTCGTCATGCCATCCTCGTCGCCGTCGCGATCGTCACCGTGCCGGTCTCGCTGGTCGCGTTCGCGGGGCGCGCGGGTATCGCGCTGCCCGTCTGGCCGATCGTCGACCCGCTCGCCGATTGGGTCGCGCCGTTCCGCAGCGTCAACACGTACGGCCTCTTCGCCGTGATGACGACGACGCGACCCGAAATCATCGTCGAGGGGTCGGATGACGGCATCGACTGGAAAGCGTACGAGTTCGTTTACAAGGCCGGCGATGTGCACCGTCGGCCGCCATGGGTCGCCCCGCATCAGCCGCGCCTCGACTGGCAGATGTGGTTTGCGGCGCTCGGGCGCTACGACGACGAGGTCTGGTTTCAGCGCTTCTGCCAGCGGCTGCTCGATGGATCGCCGGAGGTGATGCGGCTGCTCGGCGACGATCCGTTCGCAGGCCACCCGCCACGCCACCTGCGGGCGGTGTTGTATCGCTATCGCTTCTCAAATCGCGTCTCGAGCCAGCCGGGCGGCGTGTGGTGGACGCGCGAACGGCTGGGCGACTATTCGCCCGCGCTGTCGCGGGACCGCACATCGCGACATGAGGTCACAGAGAGGGCGGCGGACTCAGAGTTATCAGCCACGGAGACACCGAGACACTGAGGAAAAGGAGCTGTTTTCTCCGTGTCCTATCGGACCGGTTTCAACAGCAGATCCTGAAAGTCAAAACTGAAGTCGGTCGCCGGCGAAACGGCCCTCATCTTCGCCTGATCGATCGAGCCGTCCGGGTTGAGGGCGAAGGTGACGTACGCGTCGGCGCGCAGCTCACGGTCACGCCAGCGCGCGATGAACGTGTCGTGTTGCCAGTGCTCGAGGTCGCCGACGAGCGACGGCGAGTGCGAGAAGCGCACCACGAGCTTGCCGCCCTCCTGCACGATGGCGATGTCGCCGTACCATGCATCGCGATACGTCCCGGCATACTTCGAGAGCGGCAGCGATGGCTTCGACGCGGCATCACGCGATGCGGCAGAGCGGCTCTCATCCTGCGCTGCGCTTGCCTCGCTGCGCGCGTGGAGCTTCATATACCCGTCGATCCAATCGAAGCCCGGCGCGCCCAGGAAGTGGTCCAGGATGTGGAAGGCGATCGAATCGAACGCCTCGCTCGATTCCTGATTCGTCAGCACGGCCACGCCGACGTCGAGATCGGGAATCATCGCCACCCGTGAAAGGTAGCCGGGCAGCCCGCCGGTGTGCATCACGATCTTGTGGCCGCGGTAATCGCGGATGTCGAAGCCGAGCGCGTAACCATGGAAATTCATCCTGAGCGCCGGGAGCTCAGGCGGTGGATCGCCGATCGGTATCGGCGTCACGATGCTCGTCAGCTGCCTGGCCGTGGCCTCTGAAAACAACCGCGAGCCGTCGGCGAGCCGGCCGCGCGACAGCTGCACGCGCAGCCACTTGGCCATGTCCACGGCCGACGAGTTGATGCCGCCCGCCGGATTCGTGTTGTCGCTGTCGAACGGCGCGATCGCGCGGACCCTGCCGTCGATGCGCGCGTGCGTGACCGCGACGTTGCCGCCGGCCGCGGCGGCGGAGTGCCGCACATTGCTGCCGGTCATCCCGACTTTCGCGAGAATGCGCGACGACACGAAGGTCTCCCACGTCTGGCCGGTAATCGCTTCGATGAGCTCGCCGGCGATCAGGTACAGGACGTTGTCGTACGCGTAAGCCGCGCGGAAGCTGGTGGCCGGCTGAATGAAGCGCAGACGGCGCGCGATCTCCTTGCGGTCATAGGTGGACGGGGGCCACCAGAGCAGATCGCCGGCCCCGAGTCCGAGGCCGCTGCGGTGCACGAGCAGATCCCGCACCGTCAGCTCGTGCGAGACGAACGGATCCCACATCGCGAACGCGGGGAGATACCGGACCACCGGCGCGTCCCACTCGATCTTCTGCTCTTCGACGAGCAGCCCGAGAGCCGTGGCCGTGAAGGCTTTCGTATTCGACGCGATCCCGAACAGCGTCCGCGCGTCGACCGGCGGCGACTCGCCGATCCTGCGGACGCCGTAACCCTTCGCCAGCACGACCGCATCGTCCTTCACGATCGCGAGGCCGATGCCCGGAACCTCGAAGGTCCGCATCGCGCGCGTCACCCATTGATCGAGATCGGGCGGCGCAGCGGACTTGACGATCGGCTGCGCCGATGCGAGCGTCGCCGACAGCAGCACCAACAGAGCGACCGTCATCGTGCCTCCCCGCGCGCCACGACGAACTCGCCGGGCACGGCGTAACCGCTGCCGCGCCGATACGGCGCGATCGAGTCCAGATACTCGCGGTGGACGCTTGCGCGCGTCTCGTCGTCGAATCGCGAGTACGCGAGCGCCACCGGGCCGCCGATGAAGGCCGCACCCAGCGCCTCATCGCCGGTGGCGTAGTCGAGCGTGGTGGCGATTCGCTCGACGCGCGGGTCCGCGAATCCCGCGGCGTGCATCACCTGCGCCAGCTGGTCGCCTGTGCCGAGCTGAAAGAACATCGGGCACACATCGGAGGCGACCCGGCGATCGACGATCGGGAAAATCTCGGCCCATCCACACCGGCTGCGCGCGCCCCAGACCGCGGCCACGGCGCGGCCGCCCGGGCGCAGCGCGCGGCGGATTTCCGACAACCCTTTTTGAGGGTCGGGCACGTACATGAGGCCCAGCGCGCACAGGACCGCGTCGAACGATCGCGGCTGGACCTGCAGATCCTCGGCGTCCATGCGCGCGAACGTCGCGTTCGCGATGCCGAGCGCCGCCGCCTCCCGAGCCGCGCGGCCGACCATGTCCTGCGAGATATCGGTGCCCAGAACGGCGCCGCCCGGCCCCACGGCGTGCGCCGCGGGGAACGCAACGAGCCCCGTTCCGCACGCCACGTCGAGCACCCGCTCACCGGGCCGAAGGTCCGCGAGCGCGAGCAGCCGCGCCTGCGCCGGTGCGAGCTGCTGCCGCCAGTACCGTTCGTAATCCCGGCTGGCCTTGTCCCAGCCGTACCGCTGCACGCGGCGCTGCAGACGTGCGTCCATCTATTTCACTGGGTGGACCTGGCGCCGACCGTCTTCAGGCAGACCGCGCGCCGCACGTCGATCGCGCGCGCGAACACGTCCAGGTACGGGCAGTGCGCGTCGGCCTCGTCCAGCACCCGCAGCACGTCGGCTTCGGGAGCGTCGCTCTCGACAGTGACCATGTAGCGGACCTGGCGATAGCCGGGGGGAGCATCGGTGACGCCGTGCCAGCCGCCCGAATCGTAGTCGGCTTCGACGTCCACCTGCAGGCTCGTGAACGTAATGTCGCGCCTCGCGGCCCACATCGTATAGGCGATGGCGAGGCAGGAGCCGAGCGCGGTCCGGCCGTAGACGCCCGGATCGGGTCCGCGGCCGTCGCCCCCGGATTTCGACGACGCGTCGACAACGAGCTTCCACGCACCGTCCTCCACGTCGCACGTCAGGCCGTCGCGCAGCGTGACCCTGGTCCGGGCCGTCCCCTGTCCCACGGACGGGCGCATCGCGATGGCCTTGCTGTTGCGTTCGAACGACGATTTGATCTGTTCGGTTGGCGCCATGGCGAAATGCTACATTACGTCGATGCCCCAGAAAACAGATGCCGACTGGAAAACGCTGCTGACACCCGAGCAATTTCACGTGCTCCGCGAGCATGGTACCGAGCGCGCCGGGACGAGCCCGCTCAATCGGGAAAAACGCGAAGGGACGTTCACGTGCGCCGGTTGCGGCACCCCGCTGTTTTCATCGGACACGAAGTTCGAGAGCGGCACCGGCTGGCCGAGCTTTTACCGCCCGATTGAGGGCGCGATCGCCACGACCACCGACCGCACCTTGGGCATGACGCGCGTCGAAGTCCACTGCGCGCAGTGCGGCGGGCACCTCGGTCATGTGTTCCCCGACGGTCCGCCACCGACCGGGGAGCGCTACTGCATGAACGGCGTCGCGCTGAAGTTCGAGCCGAAGTAGCGACGTCGAGGTCAACCAGCGATGCGCACACATACCGGCCCGATCGGATGACCTGCCTCATCGCGTCCGCGCTGCTCGTTCAAAACGTCCGGAGCGAGCCGCGAACAGGTGGCGCGAAGGCCTCAGCCGAGCGAACGGTCCTCCTGCAGATCAAGGATTACGCCACGGTGCCGATGACCGGACCGACGACGGGCACGAACAACGCAGGGTCGCTGGCTCGCGTCAACATGCTGCGGGAAGAGCCCGGCGGCGCCGGGCGATTCTTCGTCAACGATCTCAACGGTCCGCTCTACATTCTCGACAAGCAGACCAGGACGTTCCATGTATACCTGGACTTCAATGGCCGCGACAGCCGGCCCGGCCTGTTCGACAAGCTGACGTTCGAGGCGGGCTACGCCAACGGGCTCATCAGCTTTCAGTTCGATCCCGATTACCGGCGCAACGGGAAGTTCTACACCATCCATCTCGAAGATCCGGCGGCCCCAGGTTCCGTGCTGCCGGATGGCACGAGCGTACCCGGCCTCAACCTGTCCGGGTATACGACGACACCGCCGATCAAGACGCCGGGCGCCATCGAGCGCGAGGCCGTCGTGATCGAGTGGACCGATTCGAACGCGTCGAACACGACGTTCGAGGGCACTGCCCGCGAGCTGATGCGCGTGCAGCTGAACACGCGCATCCATCCGATGGGGGACCTGATCTTCAACCCGACCGCGCGCGCCGGCGACCCGGACTGGCGCGTGCTGTACATCGCGTGCGGAGACGGCGGCGCCGGCGAGCGGCGCACCGCGATGCGGCAGAACCCGCAGCGCCTCGACACACTCGTCGGCAAGATTCTGCGCGTCATTCCGGATCTCGCATTGCACACCGAGACGAGCACGGTCAGCGAGAACGGGCGCTATCGCATTCCGCGCGACAATCCGCTTGCGGCTGTCAACGGTGCCCGGAAAGAAATCTGGGCGTACGGGCTCCGCAATCCGCATCGGCTGACCTGGGACGTGGATCCCGCCAATCGCGCCAACAGTCATCTGCTCGCCGCGAACATCGGCCTCCACACCTGGGAAACTGTGGACGTCATTCGTAAGGGCGCGAACTACGGCTACTCGGAGCGCGAGGGCAACCAGATGCTGCTGGGCCCCGATAACACGATGGCCTCGCTCCCCACGCCCGACGAGATTCCGGTTCGCATCACGGACACGATCACGAACGGCACCGTCGTGCCGACGTATCCGGTCATCCAGTACCCTCACACCGCCGCCGGCGGCGACGCCATCGCGGGCGGCTTCGTCTATCGCGGGAAAGTGCTGCCGGCGCTGCAGGGAAAATACATCTTCGGCGACATCTCGACCGGCAAGATCTGGTACGCCGACTACAAAGAGATGCTGGCCGCCGACGACGGGAATCCCGCGACAATGGCGGCGCTGCACGAGGTTCATCTCAGGTGGAACGCGCCGGGCGAGGCCGCTGAGGCGGGCGGCCGCGAGTACGCGACGGCGTTCCCGATCGTGCTTGCGGCGTACAAGGCCCGCGGCGGCACGGATCCGGACCTGCCTGGATCATCCACCGTGTCCGGTCCCGGACGCGCGGACATTCGTTTTGCCGTCGACTCCGCCGGCGAGCTGTACATCCTGAGCAAGGTCGACGGCATGATTCGCGCCGTTGTCGCCGCGACAGCCTCACCGCTTTCGCGGACGGGCCTCCGCGACTAAAAGACCTGTGGTAGCGTGTGCCTCGCTATGAGGACACATGCTGTCGCCCTTGCTGCCCCGCTCGGCCTCGCGGTGTTCGCCGCGGGGCTCGCCGCTCAAACGTCCGCGCCGAAAACTCATCGTCTCGAAGCCACGCCGGCCACTGTCGCGTACGGCTACTACTGGGCGGAGGCCAGACCGGTTCTGCGCATCGCGTCCGGCGACATCATCGACGTCGATACGCTGCTGACCAACAATCCGACTGGTCTGCAGCGCGCCGGCGTGCCGCCCGAGAAGATACAGGACTCGCTGAAAGCGATCGTGGCCGAGGTGACCGGCGACCGCCGCGGCCCCGGCGGACACATTCTGACGGGGCCGGTGTACGTGGAAGGGGCGCAACCCGGCGATGTGCTCGAGGTCAAGATCCTCGCGATCGATTTTCCGATCGCGTACGGTTACAACGGGTGCAGCGGGTTCATTCCGGAGAACTGCGACCGATCGGTCGCGTCGAGAATCATTCCGATCGACGTCCGCGCGATGACCGCGGAGTACGCGCCTGGGATTGTGATCCCGCTCCGGCCGTTCTTCGGGAGCATGGGTGTGGCGCCAGCGCCGGAGCTCGGGCGCGTCAGCAGCAACCCGCCGGGCCGACACGCGGGGAATCTGGACAACAAGGAGCTGGTGGCCGGCTCCACTCTGTTCATCCCGGTCTTCGCGCCAGGCGCGTTGTTCGAGGTCGGCGATGGACACGGCGCGCAGGGCGACGGCGAAGTGGACCAAACCGCCATCGAGACATCGCTGCGCGGGCGGCTGCAGCTCACGGTCCGCAAGGACATGAAGCTCACCTGGCCCCGCGCGGAGACCGCCACCGACTTCATCAGCATGGCGACCGATCCCGATCTCACGATTGCAACCAGGGGCGCGATTCAGGAGATGGTCGACTTCCTCGCCGCCTCGAAGAAGCTGACGAAGCACGAGGCGTATCAGGTCGTCAGCATTGCCGGCAACGTTGCGATCACGCAGCTCGTCGACAAACCGAACCTCGGCGTCCACGTGCGGCTGCCGAAGAGCATTTTCAAGTAACTCTCCCGATCTGCCGACCGCCCCGTCCGCGCCCGGCGTAGCGGAAGGCCGTGTGCGGCAACTGCGTGACTCGAGCGTATTCGAGGAGGGCGGAAAAATGCCTTCAGATTGCGGCCGCGTGATCGAGGTCGAGCTAACGCTCGCGCTGAGCCGCGGCGCTCTCGTCACCATCGACGCCGACGGCTCCGGCGCGGGTCAGCCGTCGCTCGGTTCCGCTCGATGACTCTGGTCGAGAACCGTTCCGCCGGACTTCGGCAACGATGTCGAGAAATGCGCTTATCCGCCGCTGCGGATCCACTTCGTGAACCACTCCAGGTTCCGCCGCATCTGCTCGCGCTGCAGCATCGGCTCGCGCAGCACGTGGCCGCCCCGCGGGTAAATCTCGAGCTCCACGGTCTTGCCCAGCGCCTTCAGCGTGCGATAGAACTTCCACGCGCCGGCAATCGGCACGCGCGGATCCGCCTCCCCGTGCTGGATCAGCAGCGGAGTCGTTACGCGATCGGCAAACGTCAGCGGCGAGTGCGCGGCGTATCCCTCCCGGTTCTCCCACGGCCGCTTGAAGTAATCGATCATGAAATCGCCGCCTTCGGAGAGATAGAAGGTGTCGCTGAGATCGCTCAGGCTCGCGCCGGCCGACGCCGCCTTGAACCGTCCCGTCTGCGTCACGATCCAGTTCGTCATGTAGCCGCCGTAAGAGGCGCCCATGACGCCGAGACGCTCGGGATCGGCCAGGCCCTGGGCGACGAGGTGATCCACGCCGGCCATGATGTCCTTGTAGTCCGGCTCGCCCCACGCGTTGACGATCGCGCGCTGGCCGGCCTCGCCGTAGCCGGCGCCGCCGCGCGGCATCGGAAACAGGACCGCGAAGCCGCGGCTCGCCATCGCGGCGGTCGGATAGGGATCGACCTGCGGGACGATGTGCATGAACTGCGGAAAAAGACCGTAGGTGAAGCCGCCGCCGGGTCCACCGTGGACGTACACCAGCAAGGGCAGGCGGCGCGCAGGCGGCGCGCCGGACGGCGTGAGCAGCAGACCCCAGATCTCCATGCCGTCGAACGAGCGCCACATGACCGGTTTCAAATCGCCGACCGGTAAGCCGCGCAGCCGCGCGTTGACGTCGGTGATCGTCGTCGCGCGCCCGCTTGCGGCGTCCATGACCACGACGTCGCCCATCGTTCGCGCCTCGACCGACTTGAAGGCCAGCCGCCGGCCGTCGCGGCTCACGCCAATCGAGAACGCGACCGTCGGACCCGTTCCCAGACGTTCGGCGCGGCCGTCGGCAATCGACACGCGCACGACCGGCTGCTCGAACATGTGCGCCGCGCGTCCGAACGTACCGTCGTTCGCTTCGATGTAGATCGATCGGCTGTCGGGCGCCCACGCATACTCGTTCACCCAGGCATCATCGAGAGCGAAGGTGCGCGGCGGGCCTCCCTGCGCTTCCACGATCGTGAGGCTCCGCGATGCCATGATGTCGCTGCGGCCGCTCGTCGAGGTGAACGCGATGAATCGGCCGTCGGGCGAGAAGCGCGGGCCGGTGTTCATGCCCGGCCGATCGACGATCGTCCGGCGCGCGCCGCCATCGAGCGCGATGGCGTAGAGCCGCGCGTCGTACGCGGCCGTGAAACCGGTCCGCGGCGCGGCCGAGTACGCGATCTCCCGGCCGTCCGGCGACCACGACAGCGTGTCGACATATTGCGACGATGGCGTCACGAGACGTACAGCGCCCGGCTGGTCCACTCGCTGCACGGCGAGGCGTATCGCGCGATCCGGCGCGTCGGCGCGGATCACGAACGACCTGTCCTCGCGCTGCCGCTCTTCCTCGGCCGTCATCGGATCGCGGGTGAGGAAGGCGAGGTTCTTTCCGTCGGGCGACCACTCGTAGGCGAACACCCCTTCGGGCGCTTTCGTGAGCTGCCGGGGTGACGCGCCGGAGACCGGAATGCCAAAGACTTCCGGCCGGCCGGCGGCGATGCCGAGAACCGACACGGTCGCGCCATCCGGCGACCAGCGGATCTGCGGCCTCGGCGTCGGCACGTTGAAGATGCGGACCGTCTCGCCCAGCCGCGTCGCCGCCCCACCCGCCGCGGGGACGATGAACAGGGCCGCGTCGTGCTCGTTCTTCTCGAGGTTCGGTGCGGACACGACATAGGCGACGCGATCGCCATCCGGCGCGATTTGGACGTCGACGATCGCGCGCATCGTCATCAGCTCGTCGACGGTGACCGCAGGGCTCGGACGCTGCGCGTGGATGGCGGCGCCCGCCACGAGGGCGCAGGCGGCGAGCATGACTGCACGGTGACGCACCATGGTGCGACGATTGTGCGTCTAAACAGGCTGCGACGCTATACTGACTGGCTCGACACGGGCCTGGCTCTAGGAGCCGGCGGCTGGCCGCCTTTGTAACGGCTAGCTGGCCGCTAACGCCACGTTCCCAGTTTCTCGATGAGCGAGATTCTGTCGGTGTATTGGACGCTGAAGGAGGTTCGCTGTGGCTGATGTCTCTTCCCACTCCCCGGGCACATTTTCCTGGCCTGAGCTGGCCACGACGGACCAGAAAGCGGCCGTCTCGTTCTACCGCGCGCTGTTCGACTGGGACGTGAACGACCAGCCGATCGGTCCGGCCGACATCTATTCGATGTTCCAATTGCGCGGCAAGGAAGTGGCCGCGGCGTACACCATGCGGACGGAGGAACGCCAGATGGGGGCGCCGCCGCACTGGAACGCGTACGTCACCGTCGCGAACGTCGACGAGGCGGTGACGAAGGCGCAGGGCCTCGGCGCCAAAGTGTACGCGCCGCCGTTCGACGTGATGGACGCCGGGCGGATGGCGGTGCTGCAGGATCCCACCGGTGCCGTGTTCCAGCTCTGGCAGCCGAACAAACACATCGGCGCAAAGATTCTCAACGAGCCGGGCGCGCTCTGCTGGACGGAGCTGTCGACGCGCGATACGAAGGGCGCGGAGCAGTTCTACACGCAGCTCTTTGGCTGGACGCCGAAGCACAGCGGCCCCGGCTCACCGATGGAGTACACCGAGTTCAGCAACCAGGGACGGCCCGGGGTCGGCATGATGCCGATGAACGAGCACATCCCGGCCCACGTGCCGCCGTACTGGCTGTCGTACTTTCAGGTCGCCGACGTCGACGCCAGCACCGGGAAGGCGAAAGAGCTGGGCGCGAATACGCTCGTGGCGCCGATGGACATCGCCGACGCCGGCCGATTCTCGGTCGTCAGCGATCCGCAGGGCGCGGTGTTCGCATTGTTTGCGCCCAGGACGCGCACATAATTGTAGGTCCGGCTTCAGCCGGGCCGTGAGAATGGGACCCATATGTTTTCCAGGAAGCCACTGACGATTCCCTCGAAGGCCGAAGCGCTGCCGGGACGCTCAGAGACGATGCCGGTGCCGGACGCGCATTTCATCAGCAAGAACCGGATCACCGCGCCGTTTCCCGACGGCCTGTCGCGCGCGATGTTCGGCATGGGGTGCTTCTGGGGCGCGGAGCGGAAATTCTGGCAGCTTCGCGGCGTCTACAGCACCGCGGTCGGGTACGCCGGCGGTCATACACCGAACGCGACGTACCGCGAGGTCTGCACGGGCATGACCGGGCACAACGAGGTCGTGCTCGTGGTGTTCGATCCGAAGACGATCGGCTACGACGAGCTGCTGAAGGTCTTCTGGGAGAACCACGATCCGACTCAGGGCATGCGGCAGGGCAATGACGTCGGCACGCAGTATCGATCCGGCGTGTACGTGTTCGACGAGGCGCAGCGTGGCGCCGCCGAGCGCTCACGCGACGCGTTTCAAAAACGGTTGACCGCGGCGGGCTACGGCGCGATCACGACCGAGATTGTTCCGGCGCCAGACTTTTATTACGCCGAGGACTATCACCAGCAGTACCTCGCGAAGAACCCCGACGGCTATTGCGGCCTGGGCGGCACCGGCGTGACCTGCCCGGTCGGGGTCGGGGCCGGCGCGTGATCACGTCGATCACGTTTAACCGCGGAGATCGCAGAGCACGCAGAGAAATTATCTTCTCTGCGATTTTTGCGTTCTCCGCGGTTCTGTTTTTGTCGTCCGTTGTGGCGCAGCCACAGACCGCCACAGCGACGTTCGCCGGCGGCTGCTTCTGGAGCATGGAGCACGTGTTCGACGAGCTGCCGGGCGTGGTGTCCGTCACGGTCGGCTACGCGGGCGGCGCGGCGAAGAATCCGAGCTACGAGCAGGTCGAGATGGGCGTCACGGGCCACGCCGAGTCCGTACAGGTCGTTTTCGACCCCGGGAAGATCGGCTACGAGAAGCTGCTCGACGCGTACTGGCACAGCATCGACCCGACCGACGGCGCCGGCCAGTTCTGCGATCACGGCACGCAGTATCGCCCGATCATCTTCTACGCGGACGAGGCGCAGAAGCGTCTGGCCGAGCAATCGAAGGCGGCGCTCGAGCAGTCGCAGCGCTTCAAGCGCGTGATGGCGCAGATCGTTCAGGCGTCGACGTTCTGGCGGGCCGAGGCCTACCACCAGCACTACTACAAGACGCATGCGGCGCAGTACCTGATGTACCGCGTGGGCTGCGGGCGCGACGCGCGCCTGCAGCAGCTCTGGGGCAAGGGTCCATCGTAGTGTGGTCTCCCTTCCGATCGATTCGCACCTCGACCTGATCGTCGGTCACGTCCGCCGCGCGAAGGCCGCTGTCGTCACGGCCGCGCCCGGTGCCGGCAAGACCACGCGAGTTCCGCCGGTGCTTGCGGCGGACGGCCCGGTCATCCTGCTCCAACCGCGGCGCGTCGCCGCGCGCGCCATCGCCGCGCGCATCGCCGACGAGCGCGGCTGGACCCTCGGACGCGAAGTCGGCTGGCAGGTGCGATTCGAGCGGCGGTTCGGCGCGGAGACGCGTCTGCTCGTCGTCACCGAGGGGATCCTGACCGCGCGCCTCCAGTCCGATCCGCTGATCTCCGGGTTCACGACGGTCATCCTCGACGAATTTCACGAGCGCAGCGTCCACGCGGATCTCGCGATTGCGCTCGCGCGACAGGCGTGGCGCGCGCGCGACGACCTCCGCCTCGTCGTCATGTCGGCGACGCTCGATTCGCAGGCGGTGTCGGCGTTCCTCGACGCCTGCCCGGTGATCGAGGTGCCCGGCCGCCTGCACCCGATCGAGATTTCGTACGCGCCCGGACAACCGGTGGCGGACGCGGCAGCGGATGTGCTCGGCGCCACCGACGGTCAGGTGCTCTGTTTTCTCCCAGGCGCGCCGGAGATTCGCCGTGCGGTCACCGAGCTTCAGCAACGGGTGCCGCACGACGTAGAGGTGGTGCCGCTGCACGGATCGCTCGACGCCGAGGCGCAGGATGCGGCGCTGCGGCCGGCGCCGCGCCGCCGCATCATCGTGGCGACCAACATCGCCGAGACCTCGCTGACGGTGCCGGGTGTGACGGCGGTGATTGACAGCGGAGTCCACAAGGTCGCGCGGTACGACGCCGAGCGCGGGATCGATAGCCTCGACACCGAGCGAATCACGGCAGACGCGGCGGATCAGCGCGCGGGCCGCGCGGGCCGACTCGCGCCGGGTGTGGTCCGGCGGCTGTGGAACGCGCGCGATCGGCTGCGGCCGCACCGCGAGCCGGAGATCCACCGAATCGATCTGTCCGGCACCGTCCTCGACGTGATCGCGTGGGGCGGCGATCCGCGCACGCTCGAGTGGTTCGAGCGGCCGGACGAGGACGCAATCGGCGCAGCGCTCACGCTGCTCGAACGTCTCGCGTTGGTGGACGAGCGTCACCGTTTGACCGAGGTCGGCAGGCAGGTGCATCGGCTGCCGCTCCATCCTCGCCTTGCGCGGATGCTCGTCGCCGCCGCCGGGGCGCGGCAGATCGCGCAGGCATGCGCGCTGTTGTCCGAGCGCCATCTGCTGCCGCCGCGCCTTGCGACGACCAGCTCGGATCTGCTCTCCGCACTCGATCACTGGCGCGACGTGCCGCCTCACGTCCGACGCGTCGCTGAGGAGGTCGAACGCATTGCGGATCGCGGATTGCGGATCGCGGAGGAGCGATCCGCAGTCCGCAGTCCGCAATCCGCA
>WNEY01000340.1_pt1 | contig 27965 bp, 23 predicted proteins | sample 5400531 | NCBI WGS metagenome assembly WNEY01 (sample SAMN13153338, study PRJNA577476) | soil metagenome | isolation source: 200 cm saprolite under Douglas fir tree site 1 | place: USA:California | collected 2015-04-18
ACGGCCTCCTGAACGGGCTTACTGGCGCTCATCAGCCAGAGGACGATAAAGAGCGACATCATGGCGGTAACGAAATCGGCGTAGGCAACCTTCCACGCGCCGCCATGATGACCGCCGTGGCCGCCTTTCTTTTTGAGGATGATGATGGGGCGAGCTTTGTCCATGGGATTCTCTGGCGCGTGGAAGGCTTATTGGGGAGCCGCTTCGGCTGCCGCCGCGGCTTCCGGTGCGGCGGCTGGGTCTTCGGTGCCGGCACGGTTACGGCACGCTGCCTCCACTTCCTTGAAAGATGGGCGCACGTGGCCCGGCACCGCGCGGCGTGCCACTTCCACCGCCATGATGGGCGCCGTGCCCTTTAGAAACGACACAAGCAAGACGCGCAGGACGTATAGGTAGGCATGCTCATCGTCGGCGATCTTGGTCATATTGGAGGCGATGGGGCCGACCAGCCCATAACACAGCAAGATGCCCAGGAACGTGCCTACCAGCGCAGCTGCCACCTTCTTGCCAATTTCTTCCGGCGGACCTCCCATCGCGCTCATGGTAATCACGATGCCCAGTACCGCGGCCACAATGCCCAGACCGGGCAAGGAATCGGCCACGCTGGTGAGGGCGGCAGTAGGCAGCCCGGCGCTGTGGTGATGAACCTCGAGATCGAGGTCGAGCATCTGGTCCAGATCGAAGGCATCCACTCCAGTAATCGCCATACGCAGGGAATCACAGACAAAGTCACGGACGTGATGGTTTTTGAAAACGGCTGGGCCTTTGGCGAACAGCTGACTTTTGTCCGGCTCTTCCACGTCACCTTCGAGGGCCATCAGCCCGTCTTTACGGGCCTTGTTCAGCAAGTCGTACATCATTTTGAGGGAATCGATGTAAGCCTGCCGGGTGTATTTGGAGCCAGCGAAAACGCCGCCAATCCCGCCGGCAATTTGTTTAAGGATGTGGAGAGGATTGGCGATAAGGACGGTACCGATGGCCGCGCCGCCGATGGTGACGAGTTCCGCGGGCTGAATGAGGACACGAAGATTGCCGTGCTCCATCAGATAGCCGGCCACTACACAGCCGAAAACCACGACAATGCCGATAATCGCGAACATGCATTTAGCTCGTTGAGTTCTTTGACGACGAGACCGCGGCAACCAGAGCAGGGCGATCCCGCAGAACGACCTGATTTTCATGGAGCGCTTGCTGCACGCGTTGAAGGAGCGATTCCGCTGCATCGCCGGCGATCGCGATCGTGCCCCCAATCAATACCTCCAGCGACAATTGCTCTCCCCACCACTGAATGGTGGCGCTGGCCGCCATATTTAGAATGCGCTGGCTAACCATTTGCAGGGCGTCCTCACGACAGCCGCTCAAGATCACCAGGAATCGATCGGCACTCCAGCGGCCGACAAAGTCGGTGGGCCATACTGTATTTCTCAAGGTCCGAGCCATCACCTGCAAGATGGATCTGGCAGCCACCTGCCCGTACTTGGCGCGGAATTGGTTGAGATCGGGAATTTCGAGACAGATGACGGCAAAGGAAATTTGAAGCTCGCCGAAGGTTCCCAGCAGTTCCCGCAGGTGGGCCTGCATCATGGCCTCATTGGGCAAGCCGGTGGTGTCGTCGAGGCAGCCGCGCTCTCTCATGTCGCGGTCGTTTGGGCCGGAACCACCAAGAGCAAATTCGCCCTCAAAAGTCTGGATGATGCCGATGATTGAGCCGTGTTTGTCGCGCAAAGGGATTGCCCAGCTATGCACTTGAGTGCGATGGCCTGACTTGTGGTGAATAAAAGTCATGGCTTCCATGGGCTTAGCGTCGTGCATCGCAATGGAGATGGGGCACCGGCCGGCGCACATTTCACAGCTCTTCTGGTTGCAATGCTGCAGAATGTTGTCGGCGCAGGAATGTCCGAGCACATCGATTCGCGAATAGCCGGTAATCTGTTCCGCGCCATCACTCCAGAAGACAATTTTTTTCTGCAGATCAAGCACGCTGACGCCGATCTGCAGGCCATCGAGAATGTCGCGACAAATATCAGGATCGTTGAAGGGTGGCATGGTAGCTTCGCAAGGATGCTGCTGATATCTCTATCGGCAGAAAAGCCGCTAACTTCAGAGGAACAGGGCGGCGGTAAATTGGAAATTCTGTGCTAAAGTCCGTGAGAATATGGCGTTTGCCGTGCTTAGGCAGGATGGCACTTTAGGGCCGTGTAATTGGCACGGGAGTGCCATTTGCAAAATTCTGCATGGCGTTTAATTTGCCAAGTGAGCAGTTCTGGGGGAGGGCTGCCCGGGCGCCTCGATCTCGAAAGAGATTTGAGGCGCTCGTTATTTTTGGCCAATCTGTCGAGGCTCGAGAGGCGGCCGGTATCAGGCCTTAGCTCTCAGGTGTTCGGCCCTTAGGGTTTGCCTAAGACCTAAAACCCAAGATCAGATATCTGAAACTCAGTTGGTTGAAATGGTGAAGTTGACTGTGATCTTGGCCTGGGTCTCGACGGCTTCAGTGCCTTGAAAGTGCGGTCTGAAGTGCCACTGCCGGACGGCGTCCTCGGCGGCAGAGGCCAGGATATGCGGTCCGCTTACCACGTGCAGATTCTGGATGATTCCATCCTTGCCAATCAGCGCCTGCAAAATTACTGAGCCTTGTACCTTCATCTGCCGCGCCAGCAGCGGATAATTGGGCCTTACCGGCTGGGCCACAATCTCGGACGCGTCGGCGGACATCTGGACATGCTCGGCGGCATTGCTGGTGACACTCGCGGCGGTCCGGGTATCGGCGGCGGATTCGGTGACCGGTTGCGGCGGCGTACCTGGTTGCAAATCCACTCGCACCGAACTGCTGCCGGGCCGGAAGGTGCGATGGGTATCGCCGGCGACAACTTCTACTTCCAGCGGAGGCAACACGGTGCGGGCGCTGGTTGCGGCCACGGGAGCACCTGGAGCCGGAGGAGTGGGCGTCTTAGCCTGAACGGTCTGGTGTTTCGGCTTGGTCACGGCAGCAGTCGTAGCGGCTGCCGAGCTTGGCTGCGAAGCAACTTTGGCGGCCGGAGAACTCTCGGCTGGTTGGTCCGATTCCGCCTCGGTCGCATCCGGAAACCAGAAGTCGCGCTCATGCCAGAGCACGATGCTTAGAGCCACCAGAAGCAGGCAGAGCGATCCCTGCATCAATTTCCGTTGTTTGGAGTCCTGGGCAGCACCTGCTCGAGGCTCCGGCAGGAAGGGACGGCCCGCTTTCGGTACGATAGTCTTTATCTCAAACTCTGACATGCTGGGGGCCGCCACCTGGGAGTTGGCCTCCGCTAGTATGCCTCGAAAACGCTCCAAAGGCCAGCAAAAGATGCGGCCTGATTGGCCGGGCAGCGGTATGATGCTCAAACTGGTTTGCGGACGAAACTTTCACGGAGGCTCGTGAATCCCATGGCTGCGGACTGATGTGTCCCGGCATTTTTTGGTTCAAAAAGAAAGCCATACGGCGAACTTCATGAAGAACAATGATCGCAAAATGGATGAAAAGAAATTCCGTCGGGTCAGCCGGCGTGAGCTGCTGAAGCTGACGCCGGTGTTGGCGCTGGGAGCATTTGCCATCCCTGGCCTGCAGGAAGCTCTACTGAACAAGGGGCTGGGGTTTAGCGACTGGACGGCTGCACGGCTGTTTCGAACGGGGCATCTGGCGCCGACTTTCGACGATGCCGATGTGGCTCCCTTCGCCAAATTTCCCATTAACGGCTATGACGTGGACGACCCTGGAGTGGATCTCGAAAACTGGACACTGACTGTCAGTGGCGCGGTGCAGAAGCCTGGCGAGTACAAGTTGCCGCAGGTACAGGCGCTGCCGCGCATTCGGCAGAACACGCGCCACATCTGCGTCGAAGGATGGGATGTGATTGGGCGATTCGGAGGGGCGCGTCTGTCGGATTTTTTTAAGATGGTCGGCGCCGACACCACGGCGCGCTTCATCACGGTGAAGTGCGCCGACGACTATTACGAGTCGCTGGATATGGCGACGGCGCTGCATCCGCAGACTTTGCTTTGTTACGAAATGTACGAGCAGCCGCTCACGCGGGCCCACGGAGCGCCACTGCGGTTGCAGATTCCCACGAAGGTTGGCTACAAGCAGGCGAAATATTTGACAGAGTTGAAAGTGACGAACGTGCTGGACAAAATTGGGTATTGGGAAGACCAGGGGTATTCGTGGTTTTACGGGTTATGAGTTTGTAACCGTCTGGCGTTGGAGGTTGGGAAATGAGCGGCGCAGTTATAGAAATTGTTGAGCCAAAGGGTAATAGCAGCGAAGGCGAAGAACAAGCGCCCGTTGTCGTTGCGCGGGCGGTTTACGAACATCCTCTCATGGTGCGGCTGTGCCACTGGGTCAATACGGTTGCGCTGTTTGTGATGGTGGGCAGCGGGCTACAGATATTCCGCGCGTTCCCGAGTTTTGGGGCCAAGATTCCGCAGAATGACTTGCTGCATTGGCCGAAGGCGTTCGCCATCGGGGGATGGCTGGGCGGTGCCTTGCAGTGGCACCTTACGTTCATGTGGATTTACATGGCGACGGGCATTCTTTATCTCGGCTATCAGATTTTCAGCGGGAACTATCGCCAGGTTCTGTTCATGCCGCGTGATATTCCGGGCGTGTGGCCGATGGTGGAGCACTACTTCTTTTTTGGTCCAAAACCGCCAGTGCGCGAGGCTTATAACCCGCTGCAGAAGCATGCTTACACGACTGCGATTGGATTGGGTGTGCTTTCAGTGCTGACCGGGCTAGCGGTGTGGAAGCCGGTTCAGTTTTCCTGGCTCGCCTGGATGATGGGGGGCTTTCATTATGCGCGTATCTGGCATTTCGCGGTGATGTGGGCGATTTTATTTTTTGTGTTGGGACATCTGGTGATGGTGGTTTTGCATGGGTGGAACAATTTCGTTTCCATGCTGACGGGGTGGAAAAAAGATCCGGAGTACGAGTGACGCGGGTGTTCCAAATTCTTCAACCGCGAAGGGCACGAGGTTTCACGAAGGCAGGGATGTGCAGGATTCCTTCGTGAGGGCGGAGCGGTAGCGTGAGATGCCGGAAGCTAGAATGGTTTTGAATACCAGCGTCGACAATCCGGTGCAGACTGGCGCGCGCGAGCGGGATCTGATTGCGAGCGTGCAGGGTGGACAGAACGAATTGTTTTACGAGTTGGTGCGGCCGTATGAGCGGCGGGTTTACGCGGCGGCGCTGGCGATTCTGCGTAACCAGCATGACGCGGAAGATGCGGCTCAGGAAGCGATGCTGAAGGCTTTCGCGAATATCCGGCAATTCCGCGCGGAGGCTCGGTTCAGCACGTGGCTGATTCAGATCACGGTGAATGAGGCTCTCATGCGCCGCCGAAGGGAGCGGACAGTGCCCATGGAAGGACTCGACGACCGACGCGACGGTGGCCGCAATGAAGAGAGCGAGTATGCGCCGCGGGATTTTGCGGACTGGCGCGAGATTCCGTCCGAGGCGCTGGAGCGCAAGGAGGTGCGGCAGCGGCTGGCGGAGGCGCTGGGTACGCTGGACCGAAAGTATCGCGAGGTTTTCATGCTGCGCGATATGGAACATCTGAATATTCAGGAGACGGCCGAGGCGCTGGGCATCACGGTTGCTTCGGTGAAGACGCGGCTGTTGCGGGCGCGGCTGATGCTGCGCGATTTGCTGGCCGCCGGATGGGAGCAGGGCTGGTTCAGCCGGTTGCCATTCGAGAAGGGAACCAAGCCATGGTAGTCAACTGCGAGCAGGTGTGGAGAGAGATTTCTAGTTATGTTGATGGAGATGTGAACGGTGCGCTGCGGTCTTCGATGGAGGAGCATTTCAGAACGTGCAAAAAATGTGCGTCGGTACTGGAGGGAACGAGGAATGTGGTCGCACTTTATGGCGATGAGCGCATGCTGGAAGTGCCTGCCGGCTTTGGCCGCAGACTGGAAAAGAGACTGGCGACGAAAGTGGCAGTGAAGGGAAGTGGCTGGTCGGCGTGGCTGGTGCCGGTGGCGGCGATGGTATTGATTGGCGGGACTCTGCTGATTACGAGTTCGTCGAGAAATGGGCATCCTCTCAGGTCGCAGCATGCCGAGCCGGCCAAGGATATTCCTCCTGACATGGTGGTTGTCGTTTCCTCTGGCGCGAAGCTGTTTCACGTGCCGGGATGCGAGTTCATTCACGACAAAGCGTCTGAGCGCACGTTGACGGCGAAGGAGGCGATTCAGGAGGGGTATGTGCCGTGTCCCCGGTGTTTGAGGCAGTATTTGAAGACGGGGTTGACAAGGGAGCAGGGCGCGGATACTGCCAGCGCGGAGGCAGAAGAAGAACCGGAGGAAGTATTAAGCGTGGCTGGACACTAGGGTGCCTGATGAATTCGCGTGTCATTCCAATGCGTGGAATCAGTACGCTGTCATCCCGAGCAAAGCGAGGGACCTTGGTGTTGCCCGATCATGCGGGCTAAAACCAAGGTCCCTCGCTTGCTCGGAATAACAGACGTAATGGGATGCGGGCGTGAACTGGATTAGTTCTGCTTCATCTGATCGTTCTTCATGCTGTCTTTCTTCATGCTGTCTTTCTTCATGTCATCCTTCTTCGCGGGCTTGGCCTTCTTCGTCTTTCTGGTGTCGTCCTTCTTCATGGAGTCGTGTTTCATCGAGTCGTCTTTTTTCATGGTGTCTTGTTGAGAACTGTCTTGTTTCATGGAATCCTGCTTCATGGAATCCTGGGCAAAGGCGGATAGCGGGGCTATCAACATACATGCGAGCGTGAAACTGCCGAAAATGTTCTTCATGGTTTTCTCCTTGGAAGAAATCTGATTCAGGTGTCCGGCAGGGTTGCACCTGCAGGCTGAGATGGGATGAGCCGCGAACAACAAAGTTACAAATGGGAGATCAAAGGCTTAAACACAGGGACGCAGAGGAACACAGGGTAGGGCAAAACTTTCAGCAGGTGAGGTGGTCGCGGGAGATTTTCAAACCGTTCAAGTTGCCGAGGGCGGTCACTGCGATGGACTCGGTTTTGAAGAATTCCTGAGCCAGGGACTGCAAGTCATCGGCGGTGACGGCTTCGATCTTTTCGATCAGTTCGTCGAGATCCTGGAAGTGGTCGAAATACATTTCCTGGCGGGCGAGGTTTGACATGCGCGCGGTGCTCGATTCGAGCGAAAGCATCAGGCTGCCTTTGAGCTGATCTTTGGAGCGGCGCAGCTCTTCTTCCGGTACAGGCTTGTTTTTTAGATCGCGAAATTCGTTGACCACCGACCGCACCACCTTCGCCGCCGAGGCTAGAGAAGTTCCGGCGTAGACGGCCATGCATCCGGTATCGCGGTAAGGGTTCAGGTCGCTGTAGATGGAATACGCCAGGCCCTGGCGCTCGCGGATGTTCTGAAAAAGGCGCGAACTCATGCCTCCGCCGAGCAGGGTATTGAGAATGTAGCCGGCGTGGCGTTTCTCGTGAGCAATGGGATGGGACGGGACTCCGATGCAGAGCTGCACTTGTTCGAGGGCCTTCTTGTTGCGCAGAACGATGCGAGGAACGATCTTGGGTTCGGCGGAGTGAAAGCCATTCTTCGCGGGCTTCAGGTGCTCGAAGTGCTTGACGACGAGATCGACGAATTGATCATGGTCAAGATGTCCTGCCGCCGCAACGATGATGTTACCGGGGGCAAAACGGTGGGAATAGGTGTCGAGAACGGTTTGGCGCTCGAATTTCTTTACCGTTTCTTTAGTTCCGAGAATGGGCTTGCCGAGCGGATGATCCTTCCAGAAGTTCTGGGTGAAGATTTCGTGGACGAGGTAGTCGGGATTGTCCTCGTCCATCTTGATCTCTTCGAGGATTACGCCACGCTCGCGGGCAATGTCCTCGGCAGTGAATGTGGGATGCAGAACCAGGTCGCTAAGAATTTCAAGGGCGATGGGAACGTGTTCGTCGAGTACCTTGACGTTGAAGCAGATGCATTCCTTGGAGGTGAAGGCGTCCATGTTACCGCCGATGGAATCGACCTGGCGGGCGATCTCTTCGGCGGTGCGGTGCTTGGTGCCTTTGAAGACCATGTGCTCGATGAAGTGGGAGATGCCGTTCGATTGCTCGGTCTCGTCGCGGGAGCCGGTCTCAAGCCAAATGCCGATGGCGGCGGAGCGAATGTGCTCCATCTGTTCGGTAATGACGGTGAGGCCGTGGGGCAACACTTGACGGCGAATATTGCGGACTTCTTTTACCATGATGAATTCTTGAGTTCTATGTGTTTTCGAGTTTCACAGGCGAACCGCTCTAAATTCGATGCGGTGCCCGCCCAGAGGTACCATGCTATTCTTACATATCCTGGACGGTGGGGGCGGGCGCATGACAAAAGCTCTATTAGTTATTTAGAATCATGGAGTTGCATGGATTTGATGAAATGCTGAACGCATGAGCAAAGCTCTGACATCGTCGCTGCTCGGTATGGATCTGGGGGAATTTTCTGTCCTGGTGAGCGAGGCGGGTGAACCCGCCTATCGGGCCAAGCAGATCATGGAAGCGGTATACCGCCATCGGGTGGAATCGGTGGCCGAGATTGCGACACTGCCGCAGCCGTTCCGCGAGCGATTGGAGCACAGCGGTGTAACGCTTGGGGCGGCACGGATCGAGAAGAAATTTGTGTCTGTTGATGGGACGGTGAGGTATCTGATTACGTTTGCCGACGGGCAGAGTGTGGAAACGGTTTGGATGCCGGAGGGGGATGGCGGTGAGGCGGGGGATGGCAGCGAGGCAGGAGAGACGGCGGAGCGGCTGGCCGACATTCCCGGCCCAGGTACCTCAGGGGCTAAAGCCGAAGAGAGCGAGCCAATCGCAGCGTTGAAACGCTGCGCCACCCAAAATCTTCGGAGTCAGGACCGACACCGTCAGGACCGAACTTCGTCTGGCCGTTCAACGATTTGCATTTCCAGTCAGGTGGGTTGTGCGGTGGATTGCCAGTTCTGTCTCACGGCGTTGCTGGGCGTGAAGCGCAACCTGACGGCCGGCGAGATTGTGGGGCAGGTCTGTGCGGTGCTGAGAGATCAGAGAGTTTCGCCGCCTGAGGATCGCATCAACTTAGTTTTTATGGGAATGGGTGAGCCGTTTCTGAATTACGAGAACTTTGTGAAAGCGTCGCGATTGCTGGTGGAGGGGGTTGGCATTGCGGAGCGGCGGATGACGGTGTCGACGGCGGGGATCGTGCCGCGCATCTACGACTTTGGCGGGGAATCGATCAGGCCTAAGCTGGCAATTTCTTTGAATGCTTCAAATGACGCTCTGCGTGCGCGGCTGATGCCGCTGAACAAGAAGTGGAATCTGGACATGCTGATAGCCGCGGCGCGAGAGTTTCCGCTGCGCACCCGGGAGTGGATCACGTTCGAGTACGTGCTGCTTGCGGGAGTGAACGACGCGCCGGAGAATGCGAGGGAAGTAGCTGAACTCCTGCGCGGGATGCGCTGCAAGGTGAACCTGATCGCGCTGAATCCGGGGCCGGGGATTGATTTTACGACTCCGAGCGCAGAGCGGGTTACCGTGTTTCAAAACATTCTGCGGGGAGCGGGGACGCCCGCATTTGTGAGGCGTCCGCGGGGCCGTGATATCTACGCGGCTTGCGGACAGCTTAAGCGAACGGTTGAGGTTGCCACATCACCGGAACCCCAGATCCAGTCGATTTCTCGGGTGCAGCAATAACTGGGATCTCGAGGCGGATGCCGGTTCCCGCATTCCGGTCTTGCTGCCAAAGAAGTTTCCCGTGATGTTGCCGCAGGATGCCCTGGCATGCACTCAGCCCCAAGCCGGAGAGGCTCTCCTGAGACTCGTTCGTCTGCTCTCTATATTCGACATATTCGAGGAAAGTGCCGGCTATATCCGTGTCAGAGATGTGGACGATAGCGACGCCGTCTTTGTGTTCCGCAGCCACGATCAGGGTTCGGATGCCCTGCTGATCGAGCGCATGCAGCGCGTCGTTGATGATTTGCACGCAAACCTGGAGCAACTGATTGGAATCGCCCCGCACCAGCAGCGGTTCCCGCGGAAACTCGGTGCGCACTTCGATATGGAGCGATTGCCACTGCGGTTGCGAAACTTTAACGGCGGTCCGCAGCACAGTGTTGAGATCCACGGAAGCCATTGCCGCCGGGCCCTGTTTGGCGAAACCGAGAAGACTAGCCACCAAGGACCTGGTGCGACGGATGTGTTGCCCGATTTTTCCGGCCAGATCGCTCTGCTCCGGGGTGAGCGAGGTGCTCAGCAACAGATCGGAATAACCCAGCATGGCGGTGATGGGATTGTTCAGTTCGTGCGCGGCGCCTCCCACCAGGTGCCCAATCGAAGCCAGTTTTTCCGCCTCCGTAATTTGCGCCTGCAAACGTTTCAAGTTCGCAAACGACTCTCGCGAATGGGTAAGCAGGCGAAGCAATTCTGCGTCCAGCAGGCGCTGGCGCACGAAAACCATAACCCCCATTACAAGTGCAGCCGCCAAAGTCAGAACAAGGCGAAACGAACGTATACGCGGGGGGATAGGACCATCCAGTAGAGCCCATGCGGCAAAAAGAGGAAGGGAAAAGGCGGCAATCATACCCAGGCGAGCCAGCCATACGCCGTGCGATGTGGAGGTGGTGCGCACACCGGCTTGCGGTTCTTCCTCGCGGGTCCTCAGACCGATTACGCTAATCCAGGCCATGGAAACCGCCAACGGAATATCGTAGAAACTCCCACTGTAGTAGGAATGCCGATTAAGGGCCCAGTTGGCGAAATACGAGCTGGCGGCATAAGTAAGGCTGGCGCCGAACAGATTGGCATAGAATGTTTTCCATCCGCTTTTACTGCCCCGCCAGGCCATGAACAACGTGCTCAGGAAGGCCAGCTTCTCGATGAGATACAACGAATTCAGATTATTGTTGTAAGCCTTTAGATCGACCACGACATATTGCCAGGGGATCACGATGAGGACGTAAAGATAGGCCCACCAAGTCATCATCAAAGCAAAATCGAGACGGCGCAATCGCGCAGCATACTCATCCTGGGGGGCATGAGGACGGAGCGCCAAAGCGGCCATCAACGGCACAATATGCAAGAAGAGAATCATGTCGGCGGCGCACAGATCCGGGACATCGGTACGCAGCCAAACTTCGTAGTAGGTCCAATACAACTGATAGGTGAACCAGAATGTGATGCCAGTGGTTATGAGAGTCCAGAACAGTCGTGCGCGTCCGCGTGATCGGACCACGTGAGGGATGAGGGACATGGCTCCGGAAAACAGCAGCACACACTGGATGACATCACTGAGCGCCTTTAGGCTAAAAGAGTTGGGCATGAACAGCGCAGCCAGAACCAAAGTCGCCAGACAGGTAGCGACTGCCGCGGTCCAGAATTTGGAAATGGCACGCAAGAAATGCGATCCCTGCTGCTATTTTAGACTGCACTTAGAAAGGGATCTGGTTACGGAAGTAATCCACTAGAAGTTAAGACTGAAAACTCGCAGAAACGGAATCAAATAGCCAAAGCCAGGGCCAGCACAAAGTTTTGCTTGCTCCCAGTCTTTCTTATCAATAGTATGCGAGGGTTTGCTGTATTCGGAACGATTGTGCTTCCGGCCGGAAGTGATTTGAATTGGACGCTGAAACCAATCACCGTTTTTTTAGAAGGCCGCAGGCGCCAGCCGACCCCAGTGAGATTCGCCGCATCGAGCGCTGGCTGGCGACGGCGCGGGTCTTTCTGGCAGTTTCAGCGCTGGTCGCGATTCGCATGGATCCGACAGAACTAGGCCATTCCCCGGCCGCCTATGGGCTGCTCGGTTTTTATATGGGGAATAGCATCCTGGTGCTGATGCTGCTGCGGCGCCGGAAAGCATCGACCTCTTCATTTCGCGTTCTGGTGCATGCGGCCGACATTGTGTGGCCAGCCTTCATCTCGGTATTTGCGGAAGGCCCGAGAAGTCCGTTCTTTCTCTTTTTTGTTTTCGTGTTGACGGCGGCTGCTTACCGCTGGGGCGTTTGGGAGACCTTGAGCACGGCTGCGGCAGAAGTCGTGTTGCTATGGGCGGAAAGCCTTTTTCTTTTACATGTATGGGCGAAGCACGGGGCGGCTTTGTCTTGGCATGTTTTGTCAGGCCTGCAAATCAATGTTACCGAGTTCCAGCCGAAACGCCTGTTCATGCTGTCGGTTTACTTGCTGGTCATGGGACTGCTCCTGGGTTATTTGTCGGAACAGCAGAAGCGTTTGCGGGCGGAAAAGGCCGTGGTGACCAGCATGCTGGCCAAGGTGCGCGTGGAAGCTGGTCTCACCGGAACGCTGCACCAGATCAGCAGCCAAATTCTTGGTATGTACGCAGCGCGTCGGCTGCTGGTTGCCTCGCAGGAGATTCACAGCCGCAGAACCTTCCTCGGGGAGTTGCGCAATGAGGATGTCGCATCCGATTTCACCTGGCTGAACTCCGGCCCGCGGGAGGCAAAGAGCTATCTGGAGGATTTTCCGGGGGAAGTGTGCTACGCGTCCCGCGAGAAGGATCGCTGGTATTTGATCGCGTTGGATGGTGAGGGCAACCAGTTACCTTCTCCGCCCATCGATGCGGTGGCTCGGCTGCAGGCGCGGCAATCCTTCCGGTCGCTGATTGCGATCTCGTTTGTTTTCGGAAGCGAATGGCGGGGACGGGTCTTTGTGTTCGACCCTACCTGGCAGGGAGAGACGCAAGAGGAACTGCGCTTTTTGCTGGATTTGTTCCGCCAAGTGGGGCCGGCAGTTTACAACGTTTACCTGCTGCACCGGCTGAGGCGGCGGGCCGGGGCCGCCGAGCGCGCCCGGGTTGCGAGGGAACTGCACGATGGAGCGGTGCAATCGCTGATCGCGGTGGAGATGCAGGTGGACGTGCTTCGCCGTCAGGCGGAAACTTCGCCGGAAGTGGTTGGCGGCGAACTTGACCGGATTCAGGGTCTGTTGCGCGAGGAGGTCCTGAAGCTGCGGGAATTGATGCAGCAGATGAAGTCGATCGATGTGGACGCTCGAAGATTCCTCAGCGTGGTGCGCGATGCAGTGGAACGATTTGAGCGCGAGACGGGAATCTCCGCCCGTTTCGTCACCGACGCCGAGAGGCTGGAAATGCCGGATAAGGTTTGTAGGGAATTCTTGCGGATTGTGCAGGAGGGCTTGGTCAACGTGCGCAAGCACAGCAAAGCGCGCCACGCCCTGGTGCGCCTGAGCTCGAATTCCAGCGAGTGGTGCCTGACCATGGAAGATGACGGCAATGGCTTTCCCTTCTCCGGACGCTTCAGCCAGGACGAACTGGACCAGATGGGCAAGGGGCCGACGATCATCAAGGAACGTGTTCGTTTAATTGAGGGCGGACTCACTGTAGAATCGAATCCCGGTGTGGGAGCGCGTTTGGAAATTAAGGTTCCGAGGGGTGGAGAAGTTTCTGATGAACTTTAAGAAGTCACAGCCCGTTCGTATCGTGATCGCCGACGACCATCCGATTTTCCGGGATGGATTACGGCGGCTTCTGGAAGCCGAGCCAAATTTGAAAGTGTTGGGAGAAGCCTCCGACGGCGCCGAAGCAGTAAAACTGGCGCGGCAGTTGAAGCCCGATATTCTCTTGCTGGATCTGGCAATGCCAAAACATCCGGGCCTGGAAGCTCTGCGGGATCTGAGCACCGGGGCGAGTTCGAGTCCGGTGCGCGTCATCCTGCTGACTGCGGCGGCGGAGAAGAGTCAGATTGTTGAGGCGCTGCAGTTGGGCGCGCGAGGCGTGGTCTTAAAAGACTCCGCCACCCAACTGCTCTTGAAGGCCATCCAAACCGTGATGTCGGGCGAGTATTGGGTGGGACGGGAAAGCGTTTCCAACCTGGTGCAATACTTACGGACGCTGGTTCAGTCTTCGAGCGACGAGGCGCGGCAGAAGAAATTTGGCTTGACTCCGCGCGAGTTGGAAATTGTTGCCGCGGTTGTGGCGGGATACTCGAATAAAGAGATTGCGGAATACTTCAAAATCAGCGAGGACACGGTCAAGCATCACCTTAGCAATATTTTCGACAAGCTGGGCGTGTCGACACGGCTCGAACTGGCGCTGTTCGCGGTTAACCAATCGCTTCCCCTCAAAAGCATAGGCTGAAAAGGACTTAGAGGCTTCGGGCGAGGGTAACCAAGAATGGCACTTTTGGGCCATTGGCGGGGTTTATCGCCGCACCTATCATTAAATTACGACCAGCCTGACAAAAAAATGACCCGGTCACCAACATTTGGGAGCATTCTCCCGTTGTTGGAGCGAGAGGGGCAATATTTAAGACGAACTCTAAGGAGACGGAGCCCGTGGCGAGAATTCTACAAAACCTTTGGACTGACGAGAGTGGCCAGGATATCGCCGAATACGCGGTGATGCTGGCCGTGATCCTGGTAATCGTGGTCGGCACCATCCGCCTTATTGGATCGAACGCTAACAATGTGTTCTCCAATGTTGGCAGCGCCATCAAGTAAAAGCTAGCGACAACTGGTCGTGAAAATGAAAGGGCGCGACGAGAGAGGTGCGCCCCTTGTGGTCCTGCCTCGACGTTCAGCTGCGACTCAACAAAAAATGCTCATCACTTTGGAACCGGAGCGGTAAGTGCCACCTTCTCGCTGCCAGGAATCGAGAGCCTGGTCAGGTAAGGGAAGAATGGGGTTATCTCGAACGGCATCTTTTCCCTGGCCGAGGTCAATGCCACCGGTTTTGCTTTGGAGAGTTCCACCTGATCGGTCCAGGGATCAAGCTTAATTCGTCCCCCAAGCGGAAGCGCGGCGATCTGGTCGGCGCGTTTAGGTTCCATCGGCGGCGCGGATGCCAGTAGCGCCGACATGCGCAAGCTCTTGCCCTCCGCAAGCCCGTTCCCCAGATGAGGCCGAATCAAATTTGGAAGACTGGAAGCGTGCTCATGCAAAGCCGTCAGAAATAACCCCGCAGTCCCCAGCTTGTCTTTATAGGGAGAGTTCTTCAGCAATTCCAGCGCTTTCGTATCAGCGGCTTCTTCGTCGGCCGGCCGGTGTCTGAAGTCCAGGCGTTGAAAGGAATTTTCATCGGGGAAGAACATGCGGTCGTTAAAAGCCAGTTTCGTATCGAACTTGTGGCCCAGCACAATGTGGCTTAGTTCATGGGCCATGACCATCGCCAGCGAAGCCTCGTCGGGAAGCACATCCAGCAGGCCGCGACTGACGACGATAGTGTGCCCGATGGTGAATGATTCCAGGGGAGAAGTGAGCAAGACCCGGCAGCGAACGTCCGATTGCAAGTCAATGTTATTGGTCACCAGCAGATTATTGACCACCGTCTGCAAGACTTTGTCTACTTCGCCGACAGGCGCCAGCAGGCCAATCTTCTGCATGCGTTCGACCGCGTTATCCTCGGCTTGCCGTTCCCACATGCGCTCGGCCACGACGGGAGTCGCATCCGCTCCTACGTCGCTCTGATCTTTCACCGACTGTGGAGAGTCCACCAGAATCTGAGTGAATTCTGAATTCTTGTTGAGGGCCTTCAAGTCGTATCCCCAAAGACGAGTCTGTGCCCGGAAGTGCAAACTCTTCGAGACGCCATACTTAAAGTCGGATTCCTCGCTGTAGATGTAGGCGGGGACCCACATGCCGGGACGAAGATTCAGGCGCCAAGTATCGAAGTGGAGGTAGAAATCGGTACCCGCTCGCGAAGAGTAAGTACCATTAAAACGGACGATGTTGTAGTCCTGATCCTCCACCCACATGCGTCCGACGAACCGTCCTGGCGAAGCATCTTTTTTCGGCGCGACGTCGATTACCAGACAGCGCACTTCTCCCAAAAATTCGCGGCGTACGAAGGTGAAGTCGTAGGATCTTCTCTGGAAATCAGGATCGAGGACTACCATCTGGGCAAAGCCGAGCGGAAGGAAGTGCATTGCATAAAGGCCCGTCAAGCGGTTGAGCATGCGACGGCTGAAGCCCGGCTGTCCGATGAAAGAGATGTCTTCGGGGCCGTCGCTCATGTCGAGGCGGCCGAGGAAATAGTTATCTTTCGCCACGGAATCGTTCCCGCTACGGTCGGTCTTGAGATTCTGCAGATAAGTCTCGACCATGGGACGCATATGACGCATTTGTGCGAGGAAGAGATGCTCGCGCTGTACCACGCGGTCCAGCACGTCGTTGAACGACGTTGGAGCAGGAGAAAAAGTTCCTGCGTTTTGCGACGGCGGCACCGCTTCGATCACTGCGGATTGTGGCGCAGAAGAGACCGGATCTTGTGACAGCGCAGGCAATGCCCCGACCAAGAACAGAATAATGAAGGAGAGAAAACCCACCTGGAAAATACGCATAAAACCCTTCTGGGAGCGAATTACGCCAACTGAAAAATAACGTGCAAGACGACGGTGGAATCGGCTGGCTGGCCATCCCTCATCGCCGGCTTGAAGTGGATCTGTTCGGCGGCCTTGACGGCATTGTCGTCCAGGCCGTGACCCAGTCCGCGCACGACGCGCATCACCTTGAGACTGCCGGAGGCTTCAAGAACCACTTCCAGCAGAACCTCGCCTTCGATCCGCAGACTCTTCGCTTCTTGAGTATAGACAGGAATTGGTTTGGAAAGGATTTCCGCGGGCACCGCGCGGGAAGCGGGTTCTGCCGAGCGCGATCTTACCGTGGGCGCCGCGGGAACGTCGGCACTGGCGAAGCCGCCCGATTGAACGGCGCTGGTGGATACCCGGGCGCGGGCGTTTCCGGTGGCCGTACCGTTGCCAAAACCCGAACTTGCGACCACGCCCGGCACGCCCTTGGCACCGCCGGTTCCGTTGCCATAACCCGGCCCAGATGGAAGATCAAAGGAGCCGAGCGCCGCGATATTGACAGCTTTACCCTGACCGGCCTTAGCAGGAATTCCGTTGGGGTCGCCAAAGCCTCCAGTTTGCACCTGCGAGGCCGCACGTGCGATTGTGGGAGTGGCGGAACTGCCGGTGGAAAACACATTGGTTTTCACTGCCTGTTTGGGAATGACAGGCGCAGAGTTGAGCGGCAACGGGTCTAACTTCTTGGCCGCGATACTGATTGCGGGGGCAGTAACATCCTCAACTTTCGCCGGAGCCTTGGGCTGCGGGGCAGGAAGCCGTAACGCGTTGTTGGGCGTCTCCAGCCGCGCCACCAATGTGGGTTTGGGGAGGTCGGGCAACGGCTGCGGGCGATGATTGACCGGAACCGGCGTGCTTACCAGTTGAACCGAACGGAAAGTGTGCTCCGGAGGCGAGACCACTGTGGGGTAGAGCAGGCGGACCCACGCCAGAAACACGATAACCATGGCTTGCGTCCCAGTACTGAAAGCGAACTCGGTCCAGGGAGTTCTCGCCTTCGGCAACAGGGAAAAGAGAGTTTCTTGGGAGGCAGAGTAGCTCATATCCACTCGTTAGTTGCTATAAACACCCACTCGGGGTTAAATGTTTCTCACTCGGTTAAGTATGTCGATTTTGCAACAGCGGCGGCACCCCGTCATTTTACTACTACAGAGCAAAATTATGCACGGCGAGGGCCACTTCCCCGGCGATGTTGAAGTCTATCCAGCTAATGTTTCAATTACTTACGCTTGCCGTCCCAGCGCCTTGAGTCGAATGCGGCAAGAAAGAGCAAGAATTTACACCCTGCGTGAGTCTTTTGAATGCGGAAAGGTCTGAATTTGCAGCGGAGAATTCCACCGTCAGCAAGATTCGGCCAGCCACGGATCCAGCCTCGCGATCATTCGGCCACGTCTCACCTCGCCCGTACCTTTGACTAACATCGTACCACCTTGGCACTGTCAATACCCTTGGTCGCGTTGCGGGTGTCGACCACCAACTGGGCTTCGCCCACGATCTTGCGGTAGTCGTAGTCGGAGTGGTCGGTGACGATCACGATGCAATCGTATTGCCCCAGTTGTTCCAGTTCCGTCCGCTTCATCTGCAAATCGTACTTGCGTCCTTTCCCGATGAACGGGAAATAGGGATCATGATAACTGACTTGGGCGCCTTCTTTTTGTAAAAGTTCGATAATGGTCAAGGCCGGGGATTCGCGCAGATCGTCTATATCCCGCTTGTAGGCAACGCCCAGGATGAGCACCCGCGAGCCGTTCAGAGATTTCTTATGACCGTTCAAGGCTCCGCCCACGGAGGCGAGCACGTGATATGGCATATTGGTGTTGATTTCTCCCGCTAGCTCGATGAAGCGAGTTCGGAAGTCCCACTCCTTTGCCTTCCATGATAGATAGAAGGGATCGACGGGAATGCAGTGCCCACCCAGTCCGGGTCCGGGGTAAAAAGGATGAAACCCGAACGGTTTAGTGGAGGCGGCTTCGATGACTTCCCAGATATCGATTCCCATGCGCAGGCAGAGCAGCTTCAATTCGTTAACCAGCGCGATGTTGACGCAACGGTAAATATTCTCCAGCAGCTTGGTCATCTCCGCCGCAGCCGGCGAGGAGACGGGAACGGTACGATGGAAGATAGATCCGTACAGAGCACCGGCCAATTCCGAGGCTTGCGGATTCACCCCTCCCACGACTTTAGGTATGTCCCGCCGTGCCACCGTGGTGTTGCCCGGGTCTTCCCGCTCAGGAGAGAATGCCACGAAGAAATCCTTCTCGGCGCTGGACGCCCCCCGGGCGGCCTTCAGTCCCCTGGTGTTCTCCTTCTCCAGAATTGGAACCATGACCTCTTCCGTGGTGCCAGGGTAGGTTGTACTCTCAAGAACTACCAGCTGACCAGGCTGTAAATGTGGCGCAATAGCGTGCGTGGTATCGGTAATGAAGCTCAGGTCGGGTTCATGATATTGGTTCAAGGGAGTAGGGACGCAGATGATCACCGCATCCATATCAACGATCCGGGAATAGTCGGACGTAGCCGCAAAGCCCTGCGCCTTGGCTGTTTGGATCTCTTCCGCGCTGATGCGGTAGATGTAAGATCCGCCCTGAGCGAGCGTATCTACTTTGCGTTGGTCAATGTCGAAGCCGGTAACGACAAACTTTTGTTCGCTGAACAGCAAGGTCAGCGGCAGTCCCACGTAGCCCAGCCCGATGATGCCGACTCGGGCTTTACGCTGCTGGATCTTGTTCTTGAGTTGATCGACTGAGCGATTTCCGGCAGAGTGATTGGTCATCGTTGCGACAGGGTTTCTTCCGCGTGAAGTGTGAACTGCGTTTTTGATTCTAGCACGCACTTACGGGACCACATGGCGTGGCAGCGTTAAGAAAGTGCTGGCGATTTGGCTGCTTCCGCAGAATGAACTTATGGAGAGGAAAAACGTGTTGAATCGTTCGTGGGTGCTGGCCTTGGTTCTGGCGGGAGGTTCGTTCCTTGTCCTAGCTGCTAAAGCAGGAAGCTTTCTGGTGCTGGACGCGCCCCGCCCCTCCGATGTAATTCTGGTTCTGGCTGGTGAAACGGACCACCGTCCGGAACGCGCGCTGCAACTTCTGGCCCAGGGATTTGGCCGGCGAATTGTGCTGGATGTTCCGACTAAATCGAAAATCTACGAATTCACGCAGATGCAGTTGGCAGAGAAGTATGTTCAGGATCTGCCGCAGGCAGGGGCCGTCAGCCTTTGTCCCATCGACGGACTGTCAACCCGGGACGAGGCGAAAGATGTGGCCAGATGTCTGGCGCGCAACGACGAACGAGTTCTGATTGTAACCTCGGATTTTCACACCCGGCGCGCGCTGAGCGTTCTCCAACGTGAAATTCCCGGACATGAATACTCGGTAGCGGCCTCCAGGGACCAAGAGCAATTCGGTGTCCGATGGTGGACTCGTCGTCAATGGGCGAAAACCTTTGTCGATGAATGGCTGCGACTGATCTGGTGGAAGAGCATCGATCAATGGCGATGAGATACTTCCGAGAGCCCCGTGTATCGCGGACTTTCAGAGAGTTTTCCACCGACAGGCCCGCCTGGTGGCACAAAAGCCATTGACTGCCAACAACATGGAGGTTACGATGCGTAAACGGTTATTCAATCAGTAATAACGGAGCATGGGATGGGCGTGTCTGCTTTCCGCAGAATAGTAAGTTGCTTGCTACTGCTGATTGTGCCTGCTTCGCTGTGGGCCGCCGATTCTGGAGCGGCGATGCTTTATGCCAATGGCGCTGCCTGGCTGAATGGCAGTCATGTGCCTAACTCGTCCGCAATTTTTGCCGGCGACCTGGTTCAGACTCGCATCGGTGGTGCCGCCAATATTCATGCGCCTGGCTCCAGCATCACTGTTCTCTCCGAATCCCTCGTGCAATTTGAAGGCGGCTCATTGAAGGTGGAACACGGAGGCGTCTCCGTTTCCACGTCCAGGGGCGTGTCTACTACTGCCGGCGATGTTCGTGTGGCGCCGGCATCCAACGCGTGGACCGAGTTCAACGTCACGGACATTGACGGCACCGTACGAATCGCAGCCCGCAAGGGCGATCTGACCGTCACGGACGACGATGGCACGGTCACTCTGGCGCAAGGCCAGGAAACCACGCGCGACGAACAGCCGTCCGATAATAAAAAGAAGAAGAAACGCGGAGCCGGAGCCGTTCCAGCTGCCGGAGGCGGTGTGTTGAACTCCCCGATTGCCATCGGCATAGGGGCAGGCGTGATCGCTGGCGTAACCATTTGGGTGCTTTCCAAAGATGACGATCCCATCAGTCCGAACAAGCCCTAGCTAAGACGCCGTCGCATTTCTGTTGAAGTATTTCGAGCCCTCCGGCTATGCCGGAGGGCTCGCTAGTTTTGCAATGAAATTCAGAAATTTGTGGCGGGCTGTTGTAAGGGCTCCCGCGGGGGCGCAACTTCTTCGGGAGAGTTGCTTCGCACCACGCGGCGTTTGCGAGCGGGTTGCGCTAGAGGCTCCGAGGCCGCGATGGTGCACATCACATAGAACAGGGCCGCGTTGGCGGGAACCTGCAGATTGAAATCGACCGCGCTGTGGATCAGGATGCCAGTCAATCCGAGCATGCAGGCCAGAGTTACCGCGCCACTGATGTCTCCGGTCCAGTCCCCGATTTTCTTGATCGCCCGAGCGTATGCCGTCGCCACAAACCACACCATGGTCGCAAATCCCAGCAGCCCCATCTCTACCAGGAGCTGGAGATAGTCGTTGTGAGCTTGATTGACGAAGAAATTCGTGTAAAAGGTGCGGAATTGCGGGTAGATCACGGGAAACGTTCCCAAGCCCCACCCCAGGACAGGTTTCTTGAGGAACATGCGAAGGCCGTCGCGGTTGATGTAGGAGCGAATATCGCCGGAGAGTTCAAAGCGCGATGGTCCCACGGTGGCGATGCGCCGGCTGAGTTCGCCCCCGCCGACCCAGGTGAGCAATCCGACTACAATCGCCAGAAACACGCCGAGGCCGATGGCTGTACGCAAGCCCCGCTTCTGCTTGACAAGGAAGACCGAGAGAATCACGAGTTCGCCGACAATCGCGAGCATGCCCCCGCGCGATCCTGAAATAAAAATCGTGCCCACCATTACGGCGGCTGCGGCCGCGGCGACATTGCGAGTTTTCGTGGATGCGAGCCTCGTCAGGGACAACACCAGGGGAATGGGAACCAACATCTCCATCAAGCCTGCGTAATGGTTATGGTTGACGTAGGGACCGTAGATCCACCCTCCATTGCGGGGCTGTCGTAGCCAGTACAATTTTCCGTTCGAGGAAATACCCTGGATCAACGCAAAGGCGGCCAGTGTGGCTCCATAGATCGAAAAAACAAAAGCCAACCTGCGCGCCTGAGTGCTGCGCAGCAAGGTTTGGCAGGCGAGGAAGCACAGCATGGCGTAGGCGATGTACTGCAGTAACAGGGAGACCGTGTCGTGCGGATATGCGCTCCGGCGGAAAACAAGTTGGGCAACGATGAGCAGGCCAAAAATCCCGATGGGCAGAAACAGGGGATTCCACCTGATCTTCAATTCGCCTTCTAGAATTTGCTTCCCGATCCAGAGCAGAAACAAAGCTGCCGATCCCGTTTCCAACAGGAGGATCGACCAGGGCTCGACCGCGCCGAACGCGAGCGGTCCAAACAGAAGCAAGCCGAAAGTCCCGTACAGCAGCGCGCTGCCGGCTTGGTCGGCAGCGCGGCGGTGGCTTGGGTTTATGCTATGGGCGCTCATGAGATTGAATCTGCCTGAGGCGAAGAGCTACGGCCGCTTGGCCACGAGGTGGAAATCGTCGACCCAGAGCTTACCACGAATCGGACTTGCTTCCGGCAGACGCCGGACGTGCAGTATCACGAGCCTGGAATCCTCTCCGGTGGCGAATTCGCCGGTGGCGGATTTCCAGAATCCCGCTTCTTTCAGTTCGTCGCTGTCATACAGGACGGTTTGGGTATATGCATCCTGAATTGTAAAGTGCGGGCCACCGGCGCCCTCGATGTCTCCGTTCTTGTAGTAGGCGGAGAACTGGTAGGAAGTACTGGGCTGCACCGCGATGAATTGACGAATGCCAGCATCATTTACTCCTGGCCCGTCGAAAGTGATCTGGAGCGAACGGCCTCCACCATGAGAATCGCTGGGATCCAGAGTCAGGGTTACACTCCGCTGTTTCTGGTATTGCCAGTCGAAGCCGCCATTCAGCACATCCAGACTGAAATCCCCGTTCACAATCAAGTTGCTCCGGGTCGGAAGATATGACGACAGGCCGAAACGCGGGGCCGCTTGCTGCCATACTAAACGGGCTTGATCCACATCTTTGTGATTGAGCAGGTACTGGAAGTAGTCGTAGACATGGCGCAGTTCGAAGGTTTGTGAACTTGCCATCAGAGCAGCCCACACCTTGACCGTTGCCGCCGTCTCGTGTTTGGCCATAAGCAGCTCAAGAAACGCGATGTAAGCCGTGGATCGGGCAGGGACTACATCGCGCAAAAGCGTGTCCACATCTGGGTTCATACGCCAGCAGAGCTGAATCGCACGGTTCGCCAGGTCCGGATCATTTTCCAACACCACATGGAATTCGCCCGAAGCCTTTTCGTTCTCGCCTTGTACGAGATAGAGGTTGGCGGCTTCCCAGGCCACGTCCGGCGTGGTTGGATCGGCAGTGATGGCGTGTTCCAAAGCCTGGGTTTGATTTGAGATGTCTCCCAGCACCTGATACGCGGAAGCCAGATCAAACCAGTAACGAGCCGAATGAGGATTGAGTTGGACGGCGGCCTGGTAGGGTTCGATAGCTGAGCCTGGATCTGCAGCCACCAGCGCATAGTAGCGCCCCAGATGATTGCGATACTCCGCATTATCGGGGTCGAGACGGGCGGCCCGCTGCAGACTTGCAAATTCCGGTCTTCCAGCAAACACGGAAGCCACAAAGAGTCGTCCGGCAAGCAATACATAAATCAAGCAGAGCGCCACGGCCGCGCCCATCACCAGTCTCTTCCGCGAAGCTGAGTTGAGAAGTATTTTCATACGGTCTAGCTGGAAATGTAGCGAAACTCCCCAACACTACTACGCGCTCGTTGGCGATGCCTCCGTGGTTTCTGTAGTGTCACCGTCATCATCGCCGTGGGATTCATCGTCGCGATAGTACCGGGAATATTTTCCGTTGTATTCGTAGTAGTAGTAGTAGTCGGGCGAACTTAGGTCGACCGCATTCAGCAGTACGCCGGAGACCCTGGCGTTCACCTGCATGAGAATGTCGCGGCAGCGGCGAAGCGCGTGCTTCGTGGTCTGTCCCGAGCGGATGACCAACACGATAGCGTCGGCCCGCGGCGAAAGCACGACCGCATCGGTGACCGACAAGGTGGGGGGCGTGTCCAGCACGATGTGATCGTACTGTCCGCGCAATTCCTCCAACACGTCGCGCATATTGGAGGAGGCCAGCAGTTCGGCTGGATTCGGGGGAGGCGTTCCCGCAGGCAATACGGCCAGGTTTGGCAGCATGGGAGACCGGCTAATTGCTTGTTGCAGGGTGGCGCTGCCGGTGAGTACATTGCTGAGCCCGCTGCGCGGGCCCATCCCCAGCGTCTTATGGATGCTCGGCCGTCTCAAGTCAGCGTCGATCAGCAGCACTCGAATGCCTTTCTGAGCTAACACCACGGCACAGTTAATGCTGGTAGTCGTCTTGCCTTCCTGGGGAAGCGCGCTGGTGATCATGATCACCTTGGGAGGCGCTCCCAGGCTGGAGAGCAGCAATGAGGTGCGCAATGCCCGATAGGATTCCGCCATCTGGGACTGGGGCCTGACCTGCGTGACCAGTTCCACCGCCTCCCGGGAAGTGGCGATCATCAGGCGATTGGTGCTCGGACCTTCCCGGGCGCTCCTCGACCCCAGGGGAATCATGCCCAGCGGCGCGAAGCCGGAGATTAGCTGCGCCTGTTCGGTGGTGCGCACCGTATTGTCCAATCCTTCCAGCATAAAAGCCAGCCCCACTCCGGAAGTCAAACCCAGCATGAAGGCAAATACAAGATTCCGTGGAATGTTGGGCTCGATGGGGGACGTAGGCACGCGGGCGACGTCTACAATGCGGAAATTGTTGGATTTAAGCCCGGCCGAAACTCCGGCCTGTTTCATTTTCTCCATCAATCCTTCATAGAGCGTGCGGTAGCTCTCCAGGTCGCGCTTCAAAATGCTGTACTGGATGGCGCTCTCGTTAAGTTTGTTGGCCTCTTGCTTCTGTCTTTCCAGCGCATCATGCAGCATACTTTCACGCTGCAGGGCCGTCATGTATTGGCCGCGGATCTTACCCGCGACTTTCCTTGTTTCCAGGAGAATTTGTGCGTCGATTTCCTTAAGTTGACCATTTAGCTGTGCCACTTTTGGATAAGAAGGTCCAAATTGCGTACTCAGTTCCGCCGCCTGGATCTTTACGTCGGCCTGTTTGACGCGGAGACCCTCCAGCAGCGCAGAAGGCGACTGACCGCCTCCAGTCGACTCCAGGCCTGAGGCAGCGGAGGCGATGGTGTCTGCATCCCCCGATTGAACCAGCCGGTACACCGATTCCTTGTCCATGCGCTCCGATTCCGCCGCAGTGAGCGCTTTGTTCAATTCATCCAGTTTCGCGGTAGTGATGTTCTGCTTTTCGTCGATGCCCAGAATCTCATGCTCTTTCTGGTAGCGCACCAGTCTTTCCTGAGAGGTTTCCACCTTCATTTGCAAATCCACGAGCTGTTTGGAAAGCCAGTCGGAGGCTTGCATGGTCGAGTCGAAGCGGGACTTGAAGTTATTCTCCGTGTAAGTGCTCATCAGAGTATTAACCACGGTAGCAGCCAGATCTTTATCGGGACTGCGAAAGTGTACTTCGACGATGTGAGTGTTCGGCGCCAGCGTAACCTTCAGGTTTCCCCTAAAACCAGAGATCAGAGCCGAGGTCCGGCCAGGGTCGGCCTGCAGCGGATCGGGGGCAAGATCCAGAGAAGAGGGCAGATCGAGGGTTTTTCCGCCGAACTCGGGGCGGCGGTCGAGGCCCAGCTCTTTCACCACCTGCAAGGCCAGGAGATCGCTCTGCAGAATCTTTACTTCAGTCTCGAGCTCGGTGGGGTCGTAATAATCAACGTTAAAGCTGGGAGAGTTACTGAAATTAACCAGGCCGGAATCCGGCTTGTTGATGGCAATGCTGCCGCTCGCCTCATATACCGGAGTCATTTTGAGGCTGGCGATGGCCACCACGGAGAAGATCGTGAACAGACAGGCCAGAACCGTCCACTTGCGTTTCACTAAAACCCGGACATATTCGCCGAGGGCCGACTCCTGGGAAACCACTTCTGGATAAACGCGCAGACCGGGAGGCCTCCCCAAATCCGCGACCGTTGCCGGCTGCATTTCGCGAATGGTTGGGTTATTGGCTTGCACCAGGGGTCCGGAATCCATGCATTCTCCTAAAACAGATTTTGAAAAATCTCCAAGGCCGGACAGGCGAGTGCGGCGCCGCCACCCGACGAAGAGCCCGGCGACTCGATGTTCGCCGCCCGGAACTTTTCCCACAAGGATGCAACGTTTCGCCGATATTCTAGCACTGCCCGGCGGGAAACCATTTACGAATCTGCCATACTGCACTTCTTGGGCAGTTCAAGTTGTGCAATTTAAGCAGTTCGCGCGAATTCAAAGAACTCCGCTATACTACCTTGCAATCGGCAATCCCGCCGGAAAGCGAGTCGCGTTTTGTTCTTTCGTACCTCACCCAAGCGAAAAGTCATGGTCATCGGCTTGGACTGCGCCGATGCCGAACTGGTATTCGGCCGCTGGCTCGACGATCTCGCGACTTCGAGGCCGGAGTATAGGGGAAACTATCCAGCATTTATTGGAAGCGGAAACAAAAATGATTGAGCCGGGCTTGATGAATTGGTCGGAACAGGTGGTTCTGGTGACGGGCGGTACGGGCTCGTTTGGGAAGAAATTCGTCGAAATCATGTTGCGGGAATACCATCCCAAGCGGCTGGTGATCTTCAGCCGCGACGAACTCAAACAGCACGACATGCGCTCCTCCGGCTTCGACGACGTGAGCCTCAGATATTTTATCGGCGATGTGCGCGACCCCGGACGGTTGCAGCGCGCTCTGGCTGGCGTGACCGTAGTAGTGCATGCGGCGGCCTTGAAGCAGGTTCCCGCCTGCGAGTACAACCCCTTCGAAGCCATTCAGACCAACATTATGGGCGGACGCAATGTGATCGATGCGGCCATCGACCAGGGCGTGCAGCGCATCCTCGCTCTCAGCACCGACAAAGCGGTGAATCCGATTAATCTGTATGGGGCCACGAAACTGTGCGCCGAAAAGATGTTCGTGCAGGCCAACGCCTATGCGGGAGCGCAGGAAACTCGCTTCAGTTGCGCGCGCTACGGAAACGTTGTCGGCAGTCGCGGCAGCGTGATTCCCGTATTCCTGGAGCAACGCAAGCGCGGACGCATCACCATTACCGATGCTCGCATGACCCGCTTCTGGCTCACGTTGGAGCATGGCGTCCGTTTCGTCATTCGCGCGATCGAGCAGATGCACGGGGGCGAGATCTTCGTGCCCAAGATACCCAGCATGCGGCTGGTCGATCTGGCGGCGGCAGTCGCGCCGGGGTGCGCGGTTGAAACTATCGGTATTCGTCCCGGCGAGAAACTGCATGAGGTGCTGCTTTCCGAAGACGAAGCCCGCAATGCCGTGGAATTGGACGAGATGTATGTCATCCAGCCGTCGCATCCCTGGTGGAAGAAGGGAAACTGGGTTGCGGGCAGGGAACTGCCGCCGGGTTTCCGCTACACCAGCGACAGCAACGAGCAGTGGCTGAGCCACGATCAACTGCAGGAACTGATCGAGCCCGGAGCCGCGATAAGAGTTCCGGCATAGATTCCGCTGCGCATCTGAACATCGGAACCATCTCAATCGAGCACAATGCGATGCCTGTGACAACCGTGAACCACGAAATACTCGCCGTCGATGGGGGAACGCCGGTTCGAAAGACCCTGCTCCCTTATGGGCGGCAGTCGGTCGGAGAAGATGACATTCAAGCCGTCGTGGACGTACTGCGCTCCGATTGGCTTACGACGGGTCCCAAGGTCGGAGAGTTCGAGGAAGCCTTCGCCGCATGGGTTGGAGCGAAGCACGCAGTGAGTTTCAGTTCCGGCACGGCGGCGTTGCATGGCGCCGCCTTCGCGGCGGGACTCAGGCCGGGCGATGAAGCCATCACAACTCCCATGACGTTTGCGGCCACGGCAAACTGCGTGTTGTACCAGGGAGCCACTCCGGTTTTTGCCGACGTCAGCGCCGATACTCTGAATCTGGATCCGGAGAAGGCTGCGGCGAAAATCACGGCGCGCACGCGAGCGATACTTGCGGTGGATTACGCAGGACATCCGGCCGATCTGGATGCGATCCTGGAACTTGCTGACCGCAACGGAATGACCGTGATCGAAGACGCTTCTCATGCTTTGGGCGCGGAACACCGTGATCGCCGCGTCGGCAGCATCGCCCATATGACGGTCTTCAGTTTCCATCCAGTGAAGCACCTTGCGACAGGAGAGGGCGGCATGGTCACCACCAACCGCGCCGACTACGCAGAGGCGCTGCGGCGATTTCGTAATCACGGCATTTCGAGCGATGCCCGGCAAC
>WNEY01000341.1_pt1 | contig 27924 bp, 23 predicted proteins | sample 5400531 | NCBI WGS metagenome assembly WNEY01 (sample SAMN13153338, study PRJNA577476) | soil metagenome | isolation source: 200 cm saprolite under Douglas fir tree site 1 | place: USA:California | collected 2015-04-18
TTCATAGAGCATCCCGGCCATCACGCGCGTGAGCGCCAGCGCGCCGACGGTGCCAATCGTGACGCCGATCGCCATCAGCGCCAGAGCGCGCCGCAGCACGGTCCACATCACGTCCGACGCGTTCGCGCCCAATGCCATGCGGACGCCGATGTCGTGCGTCTGCTGCGTGACGGCGTTCGCCAGAACGCCGTAGATGCCGATCGCCGCCAGCCCGAGCGCGACGATTGCAAACAGGCCGACGACCGTCATGCTGAACCGCTGCGGCTTCAGCGACTCCGACACGACGTCGGCGAGCTGTGCCGCGTTCGAGATCGGCAGCGATGGATCCATCCGCTGCAGCGCGCCGCGGAGGCCCGCGAGGATCGCGGTCGCATCGCGATCCGATCGCGCGACGAGATTGACGGTCCGGAACTCGCCGATGATCGTGTCGGCAAGCGCACGCTCGTTCACCTGGAACAGCGGCTCGTACGTCTGGGCGATGGTCGCGCTGTCGAGCGCGCCCTGCTTCACGTCGCCAACCACGCCGACGATGGTCAGCCAGGGCGCCGGCGAGCCGGGGCCGCCCCATTTCAGCTGCCGGCCGACCGGATCCAGATCCCCCCACACCTTGCTCGCCATCAGCTCGCTGATGATCACGACCCGATTGCCGTTCAGGCCGTCCGCGTCGGTGAAGAATCGGCCGCGCCTCAACGAAATCCCCATCGCCTCGAAATAATCGCCCGCGGTCCAGGAGCTCGCGATCACCCGGCTGAACGCCGGCGCCGGCCGCGCCGAAGGGTCGGGGGTGAACGTTCGCCGCTCCCGCACGGCCAGCGGCCGGAAGTTGCTGGCTCCGGCGAAGGCCACGCCGGGGACCGCGCGCGCGGCGTCGATGGATTGCTGATAGAACTCCTTCACCTGCGCGCCCGTGGTGTAGCGTCCAGCCGGCAGCGTCGCCGCCGCCGTCACGACGTGGTCGGCGCGGAACCCCGGATCGGTACCCAGCAGCCGAACGAAGCTGCGCACGAGCAGGCCGGCGCCGACCGACAGCATCAGCGCGAGCGCGAACTGCGCGACCACGAGCGATCCCAGCAGGCGCTGGCGCCCGTGGCCGGGCGTGGCGCCTCGCCCCCCTTCCTTGAGCGCGTCGAACGTGGAGCGCAGCGCGGTCCGCAGCGCCGGAGCTACGCCGAACACGAGGGGCGTGATCAGCGCGAGCAGCGCTGCGAACGCGACGACCCGTACGTCGAATCCGATCGCTTCCGCTCGAGGGAGCGTCTCTCCCGCAAAAGCCAGGAGCGCTTCCATCGTCCAGTAGGCGAGCAGGACGCCGACCGCACCGCCGATCAGGGCGAGCACGAAGCCCTCTGTCAGCAGCTGCCGGACGACGCGCGCCGCGCTCGCGCCGAGCGCCGATCGCACGGCCAGCTCGCGCTGCCGCGAGCCGGCGAGCGTGAGCATCAGGTTCGCGACGTCCGCGCAGCCGATCAGCAGCACGATGGCGACGGCGCCCATCAGCACGAGAATCATCCGGCGGCTGTGGCCGACGACCTCGTCCATGAACGGCCACATCGGGAGCGACAGCCGCGTGGCCAGTTCCTGCAACGCCGCCGGGTATCGCTCGGCCAGCGGCCGCGTCAGCGAGCTGAGCTCGGCGCGCGCCTGCGACACCGACACGCCCGCCCTCAAGCGGGCGACGACGCTGTTGTTGTACATCCCGCCGAAGTTGGCCCGCTCGAGCGGCGAGAACGCGATCGGCACATACAGCGCCGCGGGCTCGCCGTTCGCGTCGGAACCGCGCGGCGGGAACTCGAAGCGCGCCGGCATGACCCCGACGACGGTGTACGGCTGCCGATCGAGGAGGACGCTCCGGCCGACGACCGCCGGATCCCGTCCGAACGCGCTCGTCCAGAGTCCATACGTCAGCACCGCGACTCTTGCGTTCGTCCGATCATCGTCGGTGGTCAGCGCGCGGCCGAGGAGCGGGCCCACGCCCAGCACGCCGAATAGCTCGGGCGAGACGCGCGTGCCGACCAGCCGCCGTGGATCGGAGACCCCGGAAAGCTCGTACGTGGCGTTTCGATAGGCGGCCATGCCCGTGTAGGACTGCGCGATGCCGCGGACGATCTCGAAATCTGGCGCGGAGAACTCGAAGTGGTCGACTGGCGCGTCAGGCACCTTCTCGAACATCGTGACGAGCGCGGCGGGATCCTGGTAGGGCAGCGGTTGGAGAAGGGCCCCGTTCACGATGCTGAAGACCGCCGTATTCGCACCGATGCCGACGGCCAGAGCCAGGACGGCGACGATCGTGAACGCGGGATTGCGGCGGAGATTGCGCAGCGCGTACCGCACGTCGCCGCGCAGCAGATCGAAATGTTCGCGGGGCGCCGTCGTCACGATTCCACGAATCGTGTCCCACCAGAGCGACATCATGGCCATCAGTCCTCCCTGCGCGGCATCGGTGTGCTGGTCGCGAAACATGTCGGTCATCTGATCGCCGAAGTCGCCACGGAACTCGGCCGGGAAGAGGCGCAGCAGCCGGCGAAACATGCGATCGGCTCGAGACATGCTGATCCGAGCCATGACATGCGACCCCCCGTCAAGCTTTCCGGAACAGCGTTTTCCGCTTCGCAATGGCGAGCGTGTGTTCCAGCCTGGCCGCTTCCGCGCGCGCGACGTCGCGGCCGAACGCGGTCAGCTCATACGACCGCCGGCGCTCATCGTCGTTGCCGGAAGCGATGGACTCGCGGATCAACCCGTCGGCCAGCAGCCGCTTGATGATCCCGTAAAGCGTGCCGGTACTCAGACGGACCGAACCGTTCGTGAGTTGCTCGACGTCTTTCATGATGGCGTAGCCGTGCGTCTGGCCGTCGGCCAGCGCGACCAAGACGTGAAACATCGCCGGCGTCAGCGGCAGCAGCGCCAGCGGATCGCGTTTCTGCTGCATATGGCGTATCACGATATGGCGTGACACGACATGCGTCAAGGCCGCCGTCAAGGCCGCCGTACTGACGGGCCGGCGGACGTGTAATAGGATCGGCGGGATATGAACATCGTCAGGGCCGCGGTTGCGGCCGCGGTCGCGGTCGTCGCGCTCGCGGGCGGGTGCACCCGCGCGCCGGATGGTCCGCCGCCCGCCCAGGGCATGCCGCCGACGCCGGTCGCGCTCGCGATCGCCCGCGCCGCGCCGATCGAGGAAACGACCGAGTACGTCGGGTCGCTGAAATCGCTGCGGTCCACCACCGTTCAGCCGCAGGTCGATGGCCAGATCACGCGGATCGAGGTGACCTCGGGCGAACGCGTGCGCCAGGGCGCCGCGCTGATGCAGATCGATCCGCGGCGCCAGCAGGCGGCCGTCTCGAGCCAGGAGGCCGAGCGCGTCGCCGCGGAGGCTGCGGTGAACTTCGCGCGCCAGGAGCGCCAGCGCGCCAGCGAACTGTTCGCGGCGGGCGCCATCAGCAAGCAGACCGTGGAGCAGGCGGACACCGCGCTGCGCACGGCGGAGGCCCGGCTCGGAGCGCTGCAGGCGCAGCTGCAGCAGCAGCAGGTGCAGCTGCACTACTTCACCGTTACGGCGCCGACCGACGGCATCGTCGGTGACGTTCCGGTCCGCGTCGGCAACATGGTGACGTCGCAGACCGTGCTGACGACGATCGATCAGAACGACACGCTCGAGGTCCATGCGTCGGTGCCGATCGAGCGCGCGTCGGCGCTCAAGACGGGGCTGCCGCTGCAGGTGTGGAGCAGCGACGGCTCGAAGCGTGTCGCGACGACGACGGTGAGCTTCATTTCGCCTCACGTCGACGATCAAACGCAGTCAGTTCTGGTGAAAGGGATCCTGAGGAACCCGGACGCCACGCTCCGCCCCTCCCAGTACGTGCGCGCGCGCATCGTCTGGAGGACCGCGGACGGGCTCGTCGTGCCGGTCACGGCTGTGGTGCGGATCAATGGACAGTTTTTCGCGTTCGTCGCGGCGGGCGCGGACGGCAAGCTCGTCGCGAGGCAGCGCGCGATCAAGGTCGGCCCGATCGTCGGCGACAATTATCCGCTGCTCGAAGGGGTCCAGGCGGGCGAGCGGATCGTCGTGTCGGGCGCACAGAAGCTCGCTGACGGCGCACCGATTGCCCCGCAGGGCTCGAGTCCTGCGCCAGCTCAACCATAGACGGTCTGCCATAGCCATCAGGCATTAGCCATTAGCCATCAGCCATCAGCCATCTGACGTGTTTGTAGACACCTTCATCAGCCGTCCGATCCTCGCGAGCGTCTGTTCGCTGGTGATCATCCTCGCCGGGCTCGTGGCGATCCCGACGCTGCCGATCGCGCAGTTCCCGGAGCTCGCGCCGCCGCAGGTGCAGGTGACCGCGTTCTACAACGGCGCGAACGCGCAGACCGTGGAAACGGCGGTGACGACGCCGCTCGAGCAGGCGATCAACGGGATCGAGGGGATGCAGTACATCACCTCGACGAGCGGCAACGACGGGACGTGCGCGATCGTCATCACCTTCGACGTCACGCGAAACCTCGACATCGCGGCCGTCGACGTGCAGAACCGGATCTCGCAGGCGGAAGGGCGTCTGCCCAACGAGGTGAAGCAGGTCGGCATCTCGGTGACGAAGGTGTCGATCAACTTCGTGCTCGCGGCCGCTGCGTTCGCCGAGAAGGACGTGTACGACACGCTGTTCATCAGCAACTACGTCGACCGCTTCGTGCGCGATGAGATCAAGCGCGTGCCGGGCGTCGGCGACGTGCTCGTGTTCGGCATCGGGCGCTACGCGATGCGGCTGTGGCTGGATCCCGACAAGCTGGCCGGGCGCAACATCACGGCCGACGAAGTCCTTCAGGCGCTGCGCGAGCAGAACGTCCAGGTGGCGGCGGGGCAGGTGGGGGCCCCGCCCGCCCGCGCGGGACAGACGTTTCAGCTCAGCGTGCGCTCGGCCGGCCGGCTCACCGAGCCCGCGGAGTTCGAGCAGATCATCCTGAAGCGTACCGCCGAGGGCACGCTCGTCCGCGTCGCCGACGTCGGGCGCGTCGAGCTCGGCGCCGAGAGCTACTCCACTCTGGCGCGGTACCAGGGACGCGACGCCGTCGCCTTCGGCGTGCTGCAGCTCCCCACCGCGAACGCGCTGCAGGTGTATCGCGACGTCGACGCCGAGATCAAGCGGCTGTCGCAGCGGTTTCCGCCGGGGCTGAAGATCGAGGTCGCCTTCGATACCACGACCGTGGTCTCCGAATCGATCCGCGAGGTGGTGACGACGCTCGCCGAGGCAATCGCGCTGGTCGTGCTGGTCATGTTCCTGTTCCTGCAGAACTGGCGCACGACGCTGATTCCGGCGATCACGATCCCGGTGTCGCTCGTCGGCACATTCGCATTCGTCAAGCTGTTCGGCTTCTCGATCAACACGCTCACGCTCTTCGGCATCACGCTCGCTACGGGCCTGGTCGTGGACGATGCGATCGTGGTGATCGAGAATATCGAGCGGCACATTCACGAGAAGAGGGGCCGCGCCTCCTATTCTGGAGACGCCGCGAAAAAGGGGTACGGCCCCTTGTCCGGGGCCCGCGAGGCGGCGTCGGAGGCGATGGGTGAGGTGACAAGCGCTGTGATCGCGACGGCGCTCGTGCTCGGCGCGGTCTTCGTGCCCGTCGCGTTCTTCCCGGGGACGACCGGGCGGCTGTATCAGCAGTTCGCGCTGACGATTGCCGTGTCGATGGCGATTTCCGCGTTCAACGCGCTGACGCTGACGCCGGCGCTCGCGGGCGTCCTGCTCGGCAGGGTCGAGAAACCGCAGAGCCTGTTTTTCCGCGGCGTCAACCGGGTGATCGACGGCGGCACGTCGATGCTGGTGTCGATGCTGCGCGGCCTCATTCGCGCGCGCGCGCTCGTCGCGCTCGTGTTCGTGCTGCTGCTCGGCGGCACCTACTGGGTGATCACGCGCGTGCCGTCGGGGTTCGTCCCCGACGAGGATCAGGGCTACGTGATGATTCTGGTCCAGGCGCCGCAGGGCGCGTCGCTCGACTACACGATGAACGTCGTGAAGCAGGTCGAGCAGATCCTGGTGAAACTGCCCGAGCACGAGCGGATGTTCGCGGCCGGCGGCTTCAGCTTCGCCGGATCGGCGCCGAACCAGGGCATCCTGTTCGCGCAGCTCAAGGATTTCGCCGACAGGCCGGGCGAAGCGCATTCCGCGAAAGCGATCGTCGGCCAGCTGTTCGGCGCGTTCAGCCAGATCACCGGTGCGACGGTGATCCCGTTTCTCCCGCCGTCGATTAACGGCCTCAGCGTGTTCGGTGGCTTCACCTACGAGCTGCTCGATCAGAGCGGCGGGCCGATCGAGAATCTCGAGGCCGCGGCGCAGCAGCTGATCGCACAGGGCAATCAGACGCCGGGGCTCACGTCGCTGTTCACGCAGTTCACGGCGAACGACCCGCAGCTCGTCGTCGACATCGATCGCCAGCAGGCGAAGAGCCTCGGCATGTCGCTCGGCGATGTCACGAACACGATGCAGATTCTTCTGGGCTCCGCGTACGTCAACGACTTCGATTTCAACAGCCGGTCCTACCGCGTGTACGTGCAGGCCGATCAGCAGTTCCGGTCCAACCCGGGCGACATCGAGCGCTATCAGGTGCGCGCCGCCGGCGGGCGCATGATGCCGCTCAGCAACATCGTCTCGGTGCGCGAGGCGACCGCGCCGAAGAGCATCAATCACCACAACCTGTTTCGATCGGCGGAGATCAGCGGCGCGGCGGCGCCGGGCTACAGTTCCGGCCAGGCGCTCGCGCTGATGGAGCAGCTCTCGAGCCGCGCGCTCCCGCAGGGAATGTCGTACGCATGGTCGGGCCTGTCGCTCGAGGAAATCAAGGCCGGGAGCCAGTCGGCCGCAATCTTCGGCCTCGGCCTGCTGCTCGTGTACCTGGCTCTGGCGGCGCAGTACGAGAGTCTCACGCTGCCGTTCATCATTCTGCTGTCGGTGCCGCTCGCGATCCTGGGCGCGCTGCTTGCGCAGTGGGGCCGCGGGTTGATCAACGACGTGTACTGCCAGATCGGTCTCGTCATGCTGATCGGGTTGTCGGCGAAGAACGGCATTCTGGTGGTGGAGTTCGCCGAGCAGCTGCGCGCGCGCGGGATGACGATTGCCGACGCGGCGGTCGAGGCCGCGCGCATCCGGCTGCGCCCGATCCTGATGACTTCGCTGGCGTTCATTCTGGGCGTGATGCCGCTCGTCGTGGCGAGCGGCGCCGGACGCGAGGCGCGCCATTCGGTCGGCACCACCGTCGCCGGCGGGATGATCGCGTCGACGTTCCTCAACCTCGCATTCATTCCAGTGTTGTATGTGGTGGTCAAGAGCATCGGAGCCAGGCGTGAGCGGGCTTCGTAAGGCCGCTGTCGTTGCGTTGACCGTCGTGTCCCCTGCGGTCGCGGCCGGCCAGACGCCGGCGCCGGTCGAACGCGTCATGTTCGACGAGGCGATCCCCCGCGCGATCGAGAAAAACCCTTCGGCGGCGACCGCCGCGGCGGCCATCCTGCGCGCCGAGGCGCTGCTGGCCGACGCGCGTGCCGCCTCGCGGCTTCAGGTGAGCGGCGCTATCACGACCACGACGCTCAATCGCGGGGTGCAGTTCGACGGTGCGACCGTCACGCCGCAGAATCAGGTGACGGCCAGCCTCGACGTGCGGATGCCGCTGTACGCGCCCGCGCGCTGGGCTCGGGCCGCGCAGGCCGGCGACACGCGGCTCGTCGCGGAGGCGAGCGCGGAGGACGTCCGCCGGCAGACGGCGATGGCGACGGCGGACGCCTATCTGACCGTCATCGCGCGGCGGCGCGTCGTGGAGGCGAACGTCCGCGCGCGCGACGTCGCCAAAGCGCACTTCGATTACGCGCATCAGCTCGAGCAGGCCGGCACGGGCAGCCGCTTGAACGAGATCCGCGCGCAGCAGGAAGTCTCGGTCGATGAAGGGCTCGTGGAGTCGGCGCGCCTCGCGGTCTACCGCGCCCAGGAAGCGCTCGGCGTACTGCTCGTCGCGGACGGTCCCGTCGACGCGATCGACGAACCGCTGTTCGCCGCGCCGCCCGACGCCGCGGCCATGGCCGCGCCGCCGCTCATGCGCACGGACCTCAAGCTCTTCGCCGCCCAGCGGCAGGCTGCGGAGCGCGCGCTCGACGACAGCTCGAAAGATCGCTTGCCGTACGTCGAAGCCCTGTTCCAGCCATCGACGACGTACCCGGCGCAGTTTTTTCTGCCGCAGAACAGCTGGCGGCTGCTGCTGCAGCTCTCGGTGCCGCTGTTCGACAGCGGCCAGCGGCAGGGGCTGAAGATCGAACGGCAGGCGGCGGTCGACGTGTCGCGCGCCACCTTCGCGCGCGCGCTGACCGACGCGCGCTCGGAAGTGCGCGCGGGCCGAGAGGCGGTGGCCAGCGCCGAGCGCGCCCTCGCCAGCACCCGCGCCGCCGCCGATCAGGCGCAGCAGGTCGTCGACATCGTCAACATCAGCTTCCGCGCGGGCGCGGCGACCAACATCGAAGTGATCGACGCCGAACGGCGCGCGCGCGACGCCGACACCGCCGTCGCCGTCGCCGAGGACACGCTGCGCCGAGCACGGCTCGAATTGCTGATCGCGGTCGGCCGCTTCCCCTGATCACCATCTAACCGGGGAGAACGCTGAGCACGCAGACGATTGCCAGCGTCGTGGCGAGCAGACCCCACGGATATGGGCGGATCACACGGCATCATACGGGCATCGCCGCAGACCCCGGACACCTTGCAGCGAGTCTCCGAGCGCCCTAACATCCGGCCATGGGCGAGCAGGAAGCGGCAGTCGTGGCGCGGCTGCGCGAGCTCGGGATCCCCTTCGCGCGTCATGACCATCCTCCCGTGGCCACCGTCGAGGAAGCCGAGAAGCACTGGGGCGGAATTGATGCCACGCATTGCAAAAATCTGTTCTTGCGCAACCAGAAAGGGAACCGCCACTATCTGGTCGTCATCACGCATTCGAAGAAGGCGGATCTGCGCGCGGTGGCCGATCAGATCGGCGACGGCAAACTGAGCTTCGGATCGCCGGAGCGTCTGATGACGCATCTTGGGCTGACGCCTGGTTCGGTTTCCCCTTTCGGCCTCATCAACGACCGCGACCGCGCCGTGCGCGTCGTCCTCGATCGCGACCTCAAGTCCGCCACGCGCTTGTCCTTCCACCCCAACATCAACACGTCCACTTTCGTCGTCTCCGCCGCAGACTTTGCGCGGTTCCTGGAAGCCTGCGGAAATCCCGTGCAGCACGTGACCATGTAACCCGGCTGCTAGCCGGCCGCAGCGCCCCAGGCCCCAAGCTCCCAGTGCGCCCAGCCCCCAGCCCTAAGCTCTCAGGGCGCCCAGCCCTCCAGCCCCAGACCCTGCAGTGAAGTGACCTACCCTGTCACGGGTACGCCTTACACTCGTGGCATATGTCGCACGAACCAGGACAAACCGCCAGGCAAGTTGTTGAAGATGGTTGGGTTAGCTTTCCTGGCGGCGAGCTCGAAGGCAAACGACCTAAGGCGCTGTGCCCGACCTGCCGGGAGGCGCTGAAGCGCGGTGCGGCCGGCTCCTCCGGTCCGTCACGCCCTTCCAGCCCATCCCGCCTTCTGTGCTTTCAGTGCTACCGCGCGGAGCTGGATCGCGAGCGCGCGCTATCGGCCGCCGGCGACCTCGACACGGCGTCGCATGCGCGCTTCCAGTCGCAGCTCCCGTTCGAGCCTGTGAACCGCGTGCGCCTCGACATGCTGAAGGCCGAGCGGGCCGACGCGCGAGCGGCAGCGAGCCAGGGCATCGGCCAGTACGTCGACAAGCGGCGCCGCGCGCAAATCGAGGCGCGGCATGCACTGCAGGCGATCGCGGCGGAGCTGAAGGCGCGTCAGCTCGCGCCGGCCGTCGAGGCACAGGTGATGGACGCGGCGATCCACGCCGCGGAGATCCAGCTCCCGGACGCGTGGCTGCCGTTCGTCGTGTCGCGATGATTGGATCGCGGCCTGGTGGAGCAACGCCGCCAGAACCCCGGGGTTCCCCGCGCGTTCCTGTCGCGATGGCCGAGGTTTCTGAAGCGCGATGGGGTCGACGCGGGATGCGCCCGGGAAAACATGAAGTGATGCGATACTGATGTCCATCGAATTCCTCCCCATCGCCCTCACGCTGATCCTGGGTCTTGCCGTTGGCGTGATGGTCGGCTGGCTGGCGTCGCGTCCGGCCCACTCCCGGCTCCGGACCGAGCTCGAAAAAGATCGCGCCGTCCACGCCGAGCGGCTGAAAGCCTACGACGACGCCGAGGGGAAGCTGCGCGAGGCCTTTCAGGCGCTCAGCGCCGACGCGCTCAAGACCAACAACGAAGCCTTCCTCTCGCTGGCCGAAACGCGGCTGCGCGAAGCGCGCACCCAGGCCGCCGGGGATATCGACGCCCGCAAGAAGGCGATCGCAGACCTGCTGGCACCGATGGCGAAGACGCTCGAGCAGGTGGACCGCGAGATCAAGGACTCCGAGCGCCGCCGCGTCGAGACCGGCGCGCAGTTGATGCAACGAATAGCCTCGCTCGACAGCGCGGGCCAGTCGCTCCGCGACGAAACGCGCCGCCTCACCGACGCGCTCAAGCGGCCGGGCGTCCGCGGGCGCTGGGGCGAGCTCCAGCTGAAGCGCGTCGTCGAGCTCGCCGGCATGATCGAGTACTGCGATTTCACCGAGCAGCGCACGATAACGGGAGAGGACGAGGAGCGCATCCGTCCGGACGTCATCGTGCGGCTGCCTGGCGGCAAGCGGATCGTCATCGACGCCAAGGTGCCGCTGGATGCGTATCTGCGCGCGCTCGAGGCGCCCGACGAACAGGCGCGCCTCAACCTGATGGTCGAGCACGCGCGGCAGGTGCGGACGCACATCGCGCAGCTATCGGCGAAGAACTATTACGAGAAGGTGGCCTCCACGCCCGAGTTCGTCGTGATGTTCCTGCCGGGCGAAATGTTCTTCAGCGCGGCGCTCGAGCACGATCCATCGCTGATCGAGTGCGGCGTCGAGCGGCGCGTCATCCCCGCGAGCCCGACAACCCTCATCGCGCTGCTGCGCGCCGTCGCGTACGGCTGGCAGCAGGAAGCGATGGAGGAGAACGCGCGCAAGATCAGCGACCTCGGCAAGACCCTGTACGAGTCTGTCCGCACGCTCGGCGAACGGTTTCAGACCCTCGGCGCTCGCCTCAAGTCCAGCCTCGAGGCCTACAACGACGCGGTCGGCTCCCTCGAGGGCAACGTCCTCGTGAAGGCGCGCAAGTTCAAGGATCTGCAGGCGTCCAACGGCGGGGAAGAGATCAAGCAGCTCGATCCGATCGACCGCGTTCCCCGCATGCTCCAGGCTCCCGAGCTCACCGACGGCCTGCCGTTCGCCGCGGATGACGACAGCGAGATCCCGGTCAAGGTCGAGCGCATCTGACTCCCACGACTCCGCGGGACGCCGTGGACATCTTCGCGCTGAGCGATCTTTCCACGCCGTGGTGCGTTCATGTGGTGGCGACGCTCCGGACCGCCGACCACATGGCCGCAGGAATCACGCAGATCGATGAACTCGCCGCGGCGTCGGGCTGCAACGCCGATGCCCTGTACCGGGTCCTGACACGCCTCGTCGGCAAGGGCGTGTTCGAGGAACCGACGACGTTTAGCCGCATCTATGAAAGGGCGGTCGAAATCAAGGGCGTAAAGACATACCTCGAGTGAGCATGCGGAGCACGCAGAGCCCAAAAACAAAACCTCCGCGCTCTCTGCGATCTCTGCGGTTAAACGTGGACTGCCCGCGGGCCGTGGTTCCATTTTGGCTCTATAATGGAACCGTGGCCGTCAGCCTCTCCATCAAGAACGTGCCCGAGGCGGTCGTTGGCCGTCTTCGGGAACGCGCAAAACGAAACCGGCGGTCGCTCCAGGGCGAGCTGCTCGATGTCGTCGAGCGTGCGGCGCAGGATCCCCCCGTCCTTTCGGCCCGGGAAGTGTACGCACGGATCAAGAAACTGAATCTGCCGAAGGGACCGCGGTCGGTGGACATCATCCGCAGGATGCGCGATGCCCGATAAGGTGATCGACGCGTCTGCGATGGCAGCGCTCGCGTTCGCCGAAGCCGGCGCTGGTTTGGTCCTCGACGAGATTGATGGACACCGCCTGCACGCGCCGGAGGTGCTGGCTTACGAGCTGATGAACGTGGCGTGGAAGCGCGCACGGAGACAGAAGGGGGCGACCACGCTGTTTCTCGAGTCGCTGGAAATCCTGGCGGGGTTGGGCGTGCAATATCGCAGCGTGGACCGCCGCGGCGTCATCGTGCTCGGGCTCGCAACCGGACTGACGGCGTGCGACGCGAGCTATCTCTGGCTCGCCCGGTCGCTCGGCGTTCCACTCGTCACGCTCGATCGCAAGCTGGGTCAGGTCTTCGATGCGCAGGCCATCTAAGCAGAGTCGTGGCCACCACTGCGTGTACGTCGTGTATCTGCGTAATCCCAAAGGCGACGGCAAGGCCGGCTACTACGTCGGTATGACGGGGCTCGCGCCGGAGCAGCGGTTCGAGAACCATAAGCAGGGCATCAAGGCCGCCGGCGTGGTGAAACGCTGCGGCGAGCGGCTCGTGCCGCGCCTTTACGCGCACCTGAACCCGATGCCGTACGCGAAAGCGGTGGAGATGGAGGTCGCGCTCGCTGACAGCCTGCGCAAGCGCGGCTTCGTCGTCTACGGCGGACACTGAAACGATCAATGCCACCACGAGAGCAAGAGGAGCCACGACGGGCACGAAGAAGATCGCGGACGTTTTCCTCGCCCTGCTTCATGTTTTTCGCCTCTTCCTGGTCGCGGCACTGATGCAACCGTCGCTGCCGTTCGAACCGTCGACGCCGAATGCCGAGTCCCGGAGCCCGAATCCCGAACTCCGATGCCCGAACCCCGAACTCCGAAGCCCGAATCTCGAACGTCGAAGCCCGAATCCCGAGCCCGGAATTCGGAATCCCGAACCCCGAATCCCGAATCCCGAGCCGGGAATTCGGAATCCCGAATCCCGAAGCCCGAATCCCGAGTTTATGTTCGTCCGTCACCCGCGCGCGCGGCGATATGTGATCCGTGTCGCGAACGACGGGACTGTGCGCGTGACGGTGCCTCCGTGGGGGTCGAAGCGCGCGGCGCGCGCATTCGCCGATCTCGAGGCCGCCTGGATCGAGAAACAGTGGCGGCGCATCCACGAAGAGCGCCAACGGGGCAAGCGAAGCGAGCGCGAACGAGGCACGGCGAGCGGCGGCGCAGTCGCGACCGCGGAAGATCAGCGCGCGCTCCGCCAGCGCGCGATGCGGGAACTGCCGCCGCGTCTGCTGGAGCTCGCCGCGCAGCATGGTCTGACGGTGTCGCGCGTGAGCATCCGCAATCAGCGCTGGCGCTGGGGATCATGCAACCGCGACGCTCACATCTGCCTGAACTGGCGGCTGGTGACGATGCCGGAGTCCGTGCGCGACTACGTGCTCATCCACGAGCTGATGCACCTGAAGCGCCTGGACCACTCGCCGAAATTCTGGAAGCTGGTGAAAGAGGCATGCCCGGAATATCAGGACGCGCAGCGCTGGCTGCGGCACGCGTCGCGAACCAGGACCGAGAACGCGGACTGATCACACAACCACGAAAACACGAAGTGCCACGAAGAACACGATGAAGATCAAATAGTGTTTGTCGTATCCGTTCGCGTTTTCGCGTCTTCGTGGTTGCCTGTCTTCTTAGAACCCAACGACCAGCCCTACGCGAAAGATCCGCGGGCTGAGATTCTGCCCGATCGTGTTGAACGCCGTCGAGAGCACGTTGTTGTTCCGCACGAGCGCCGTGTTGGCGTTCATCGCGTTGAACAGATCCCCGATCAGCCGCAGGTTCACCGAGTGGAGCCTGAGCGTCCGCGCGACCCGCAGGTCCGTGTCCCACACGTTGTCGTACCGGAACGTGTCGATTTGCGGCGTCACCAGGATCGGCAGCCCTGAATCGGCGCCGAGCGCCTGCGTGCGGAACAGCGGGAACGGATAGCCCTGCCGCCCGAACACGTTCGCCGCGACCTCGATGCCGTAGGGCGCCTGATACAGGCCGTTCGCGCTGAACTGCCACTTCGCGTTGATGTAGACGTTCCCGGACCCGTTGCCGCTGCTCTGCGGCGCGAACTGGCCGCCGTCGACGAGCGGCTCGGTGACCGTTCGCGTCGGATTGCCGTTCGTGTCATACAGCGCCTGCGTCTCGTAGTGCTCACGCGCGTTGTTGAACGCGAAGCCGACGCGCGCCATCCACTTGTTCGAGAGCCGCTTCACGGCGCTCAGCTCGAGGCCGTGATAGTCGGTGGAGTAGCCGTTCCAGTTGGTCAGTTGGAAGCCGTTGCCCCCCGCCGTGACCATCGCCTGGTTCGCGATGTAGGTCGGCACGCTGTAGGTGCTGCCGTCCGGCAGCGTGCCCGTCAGCGTGGGGCCGGGCGAGTAGTCGGCCAGCGATACGCCGATGCGCGGCGTCACCGACCAGCTCGCATTGCCCAGCAGGTTCGTCGTCCGCGTGTAGGTGTAGTTCGCCTGCACCGCGAAGTTCGGCATCACTTCGCGATCGACACCGAAGACGAGGCTCTGGGTGACCGGCGCCGTCAGATCGGGATCGATCCGGTTTGCCGACGTCACCGCCGTCGGATTCGCGGGGTTGAAGCCGTTCGCCGCCGCGACGAACTGATTCCGCAGGACCTCGTCCGCCGCGGCGAGATGATCGCCGTTCGCGTCGTTCCACCGATACACCGCCACGCCCGCCGACGAGCTCGGGTTCATGTAGCCGACGCTGGCCGAGTCGAGCTGTCCGGCAAATCGGCTGTAGCCGGCGCGGGCGACCGTCTTGCGCGCGTCATCGAGCGCGTAGGTCAGCCCGGCGCGCGGCGACACGTTCTTCCAGGTGAAGGGCGCGTCGTAGCCGGCGAAGTCGAGCCCGGGCACCACGGTCGGGAACTCCGGGTTCCCGGCAGTGACGCTCGGCAGCGCGCGGCCGCCCTGACGATCGAAGCGAACCCCCAGGTCGATCGTCGCCCGGCCCTTCGAGATCGAGTCGCCCGCGTAGACATCCAGGTACGTCGTGCGGTTCGTGCCGCGGCCCTCCCGGAACAGCTGCGCGAATTGGGTGGTCGCATTCTGCGCGAGCGCGAGGATGCCGTTGCCGGGCCACAGCGTGCCGGTCGTGGCGTTCACGCGGCGCCAGCCGAAGCCGTACTTCACGTCGTGCGCTGCGCCGAACCGGTTCAGGAACGAGTTGAGATCGAAGTTCACGCTCATCTGCGGACGCACGTTCGAGCTCTGTACCGTTGATCCGTACGACCGCGCGGTCGTGAGGTCGCGCCCCGACGACAGGTTCATCCCGCCTTCGGGCGTGAGGAGAAACCCGGTGTTGTAATACGCGTACTTTGCCGTCAGGAACATGTTCGGGCCGACCACGCGGTCGTCCGCGATCTTGAACAGTCCATGCAGCGGGCTGTCCGTGTACGCGTTGTCCTGGTGAAACGTCGCCGTCGGCGCGTCGAAGGTGATACCTGAGGTGCCAGGGCTGCGGTTGTCCTTGATCTTGAACCCGTCGAAATAGAGGAAGCTGACCATGTCCTTGCGCGTCGCCTGCCAGTTCACCTTCACATTCGGGTTCTTGAGTTGCGTCCGATCGACGAGGTTGCCGGCGCGGCGGACGAGGCGCACGTCCTGGATCGAGTAGGAGCCGTAGAACCACGCCTTGTCGCGCATCAGCGGCCCGCCGACGTCGAAGCCGTAGTCCGAGATCTGCTTGTTGTGATCCGCGGTCGAGGGCGTGACGCCCAGCGCCTGCAACTCGGCGGGAACGTTCGACGCTTCCATTGACTCGTTGTCGAAGTACGCGCGCGCGCCGCCGTGGAACAGGTTCGTGCCGCGCTTGACGACGAAGTTGAGGCCGGCGCCGCCGGTCTGCTGCGTGATCGCCTGCCCGGCGGTCGCCACGTGGATCGCGTCGAAGTTGTCGTAGTTGAAGTACGTCGGCGCAGATCCCGTCAGCGCCATGTCGGTGATTGCGACGCCGTCCAGCGTCCACACCGCGTCCTGCGGCCGTGTGCCCTTGGTCACGAAGTTCGACTGCTGGCCGGTCTCGTTGCCGCCGACGTTCACGCGGTCGACGAGCACGCCGGGCACCGAGCGCATCAGCGAGAACGGGTCGCGCGAGGTCGGGATGTTCGAAAGCTCGTCGGCGGTGAACTTCGTCGCCGTTCCGGTCTGCATCGCATCGACCATCGGCGACGGGGCGGTCACGTTGATCGTCGTCTGCAGCGATCCGATGGTCAGCGTTGCCGGCAGCTCGACCGCCTGGCCGACGTCGACAATGACGCGCTCGCGCACGTGGGTCGTGAAGCCTTCGAGGGCCAGGGTTACTCTGTACGCTCCCGGCGCGAGGTCGAGAAAGCGGTAACGGCCCTGGCCGTCGGTGATGAACGTCTGGGTGATGTCGACACCCTGCAGTGTGGCTGTCACGCCCGGGAGAGAGAGACCGGTGGCGTCGACGACGCGTCCGGCGATGGTTGCGCCCGGGGTCTGTGCGTGTGCCGGCGTCACGAAAAGGAGCAGCGCGGCAATGCCTGTCCAGACTGCTTTCTTGCAAATCATTTAGTGCATCCTTTACGACAATATATGACTTAAGGATACGTAGTGTATCCATAAACCGTTCAGATCGCAAGGAGGGTCTTTTGGGGGCTAAGCGGCGGCCGGACCGCGGTCGGACGAGGGTCGGATCACGATGGCGGGCGGGTCGGGTCGGAGTAGAGCCGGAGTGAGCTTCAGGGGCTGAGCTCGGACTGAACTCGAGTCAAGGGCAGGGCCGGAGTCGGTCCAGCCCTCCGCCAGGGGCCATAAACCGGGGGCCCGCGGCTAATTGCCCTTGCGAAAAACCCGCCGAACGTCGAGGCCTAACTTCGGGTCGCCAGGGGTGCCGGCGATCTTGATGGGGAGGGCGCTGCCGGTACCGTCTTTCTGGGCGAAGATCGGGTCGGCGAACTTGAGCACCATGCGCTTCCACCCCTTCATCGTGTCCGAGACCTTGCCGTCGAGCAGGAGCTCGCCGTGGAAGTCGAGCGTCTCCGGTTTGAGCGCGTAGACGCCGGCGAGCCGCACTTTCGCTCCGGGTACGGCGAAGGTCAGGTCGGGCAGGTCGAGCCGGCCGTCGGCCAGCTTGAACCGTCCCTCGAAGTCCGACGCCACGCGCTCGCGGGCGACTTCGGCGGTTTTGCCCTGGCCGCGCTTGCTGAGCTCTTCGATCTTGCCCTGCACGTCGAAGCTGGCGAACTGCGCGCGCGCGATCGCGAAGCGGCCGTCGAGCCGCAGCCGCTCGGAAACGTCCGTCTCCCCGGGCGGCAGCAGGAACTTCGTCGTCAACTTCAGCGCGCCTGACATGGGCGGCGTCGGCGACTTCACTGCCATCTTCATGATGTCTTCGATGCGCGAATTGTCCATCTGGACGTCGAGCGACACCGTCCGACCGTGCTGACCCGCAGGGGGTCCGAGCACCGCGCCGGTCGCGTGGAGATTCGAGCTCAGGAACCACGCGTCGATCTGATTGAGCCGGGTGTCACCATTTGTGCCGTCGACCAGCGACTGATATTTCACGTGCAGCGGGAATGGGTGACCGCCGACCTGGATCGTGAAGTCCGGCGTGTCGGTCTCGCCGTTGACCTCGAGTTGCTCGAGCGTGCCGCCGAAGTAGCCCTGCGACGACAGCGTGCCCGAGATGCCTTTGAACACACTCAGGTCAGCCTTTGCGAAATCGAAGGTCCCGTCGAGCGGCGTGTCGCCTTCGTGATCGCGCTGCCATGGGCCGAACGATCCGTTCACCGCGATTTCACCCGGCGGGACGCCGTTGGTCAGCGTCGCCTCGAACGGCATCTTCTGCTCGACGCCGACGCTGTGCATCTGCAGCTGATGAATGGCCCAGATCTTCGGCTGCTTGTCTTGCTTGCGCGGGACGATGATCACCCGCGCATCGACTGCGTCGATCCTGTCGATGACGACGGCGTCTTCCGGATGCTCCTGGTGAGGCTCGAGCGTTGAGCGCTGAGAGTTGTCGGCGTCGGCCCTCTGTCCTTCAGCAGGAGTTCCCGTTGTGCCTCGAGCGTCGGGAGTTGAGCCCCGGGAATTCTCAGCCTTCAACCCTGAGCGCTCAGATCTCTCGTCTCTCTTCTCCTTGTCCTTGCCGCCCTTGTCGTCCGCAGCGTCCTTGTCATCGTCGTCGCCCAGCCCTTTGTCCTTGCCCGGCAGGATACTGATGTCCAGACCGTCGAGCCTCACGCGGTCGGCATGCCTGGCCATCAGGCCGATGAGGTTGGCGTCGACGTGGAACGACTTGACCGAGATCATCGGAGGAAGATCGGTCGACACGCCGCGTTTTCGTATCCTCAGGTCCTTGCCGTCGGCGCGGAGGATGGGAAAAAGGCGCAGGCTGAGGTCGCCCAACTCGACATCGGCGTCGAGCTTTTCCGACAGCGACCGCACGATGCGCCGGCGGAGGACATCGGACGACAGCGGCACTGCCGCTGTGAACATCGCGCCGAGCGCGATGACGATGCCGACCAAACTCAGCAGTCCCCAAAACAGTGGTCGCTTGACAAGCGGGCGGCGTGTGGTCTGGAGAGGTTCGTTGCGCGACGGTATGTTCGTGCTCACGACCGCGGCAACAAAGCACGACGCATGCCAGAACGGCGTTGGTGAGTTGGTGAGTTGGTGAGTTAGACGAATCGTAACGCAGACTCTGGAGCAGCCTTTGGCGGCGTGCGTTGATGGACGATCGGAACGGAGCCTTCAGGCCTGCCTTGTCGTCGCAGCGTGACGGTCGGGGAGGTTCCTACGATCCAACAATCGCCCGCGTAGTGATTCCACACACCGCTGTCGCGAATGCGCCCCAGCACATGTCGACAAGAGTGACCGCGAGCGGATACTCCTTCAGCGTGGAGTAGTTCGTCAGGTCGTAGACGCCGTAAACGACGAGGCCGAAGAGCGCGCCGTAGGCGGCGGTCGACGCGACGCTCGTCGCGTTTGGCATGACGAAGGTCGCGATGCCGATGCCGAGCAGGACGTACACGAAGAACGCTGCCGGCCAGTTCGGCGCGATGCCGCCATCCGCCGACAGTCGGACGATCGGCGCGAGCTGGCTGCGATAGAACCCGCTCATGACGAGCCCGAGCCAGATCGCGTCGAGGATCGCGAACACCACTCCACACGCGGCGGCCACTTTCATCATCTGCACGGAGCACTCCCTTCGTGTCTTACCCATCCTGCCCCTCGAGCCCGTGCGGCTCTTCCTGCCTCTCCGGCCCTTCCCGCGCGCTCCCTCTCGGAAACCATGGAAAGAAGATGCGCGTTCTCCGCTGGTAGTCGCGGTACTCGTCCCCACGCGACCGGATCGCCTGCGCTTCCGCCGGCGGGATGCCGGTGACGCAGAACAGGAAATAGAGCATCGCGGCTGGGCAGGCCAGTGCGATCCATCCCCACGGCGAGGCCGACGCGAACAGCGCGTAGGCGACCCACATCAACCACTCGAAGAAATAGTTCGGGTGCCGCGAGTAGCGCCACAGCCCGTTCTGGCAGGTGCGCCCGCGATTCGCGGGGTTTTTCTTGAACCGCATCAGCTGCCGATCCGCGGTTGTCTCGCCGGCAAAGCCGACGATCCAGAGCGCGCATGCGGCGAGTTCCAGTGGTGAGAGCAACGGATCCGGGTTCACCGACGCGAAGAGCGCGGGCAGCGAGAAGAACACGGCGGCGGCCGCCTGTTCTTGAAAGAAGACGAAGAATCGCGAGCTCGCGCGGTCGCCCCACGCGCGGCGCATCTCCTGGTAGCGGCCGTCTTCCGGCCGGCCGAACACGCGGTCGTAGAGGATGTACACCGTCAGCCGCGCGCCCCACGAGCCCATCATCCACGCGATTGCCGATCGCCGCGTCCACGCGCCGGCGCCGACGTTCGCGTAAAGGACCGCCAGCCCAGCGACGAGTGCCGTCCACCCGGCGTCGACGATGCCGGCGTTTCGGAGGCGGAGGTGCCACGCCCATAGCGCGGTCATGACAATCGCCGCTAGAATCCACCCGGCCGCGGCGAGCGTAAGTATCACGGGCCGATCGTAGTGTCCCGTCCACGTGATTCGTCACATAATTCCCGGACGGGGCATCCCGGCTGGCCGCGTTGCTCCTCAGTCAAACACTCCCGGTATCCCCCGCTCGCCGCCGACTTGGGCTCCAGGCCGGGCCCCCGACGCGGCAGCCGCGTTGGGGATCTGGGCGGGGCCCCCGACGCGGCAGCGTGTCGGGGATCCGGGCGCCGCGCTCCCGGACGACGACTCGAGGGGACAGGTACTGGATGAAACGCATTGCGATTGTGGGCGCCGGTATCTCCGGCCTGGCCGCCGCATATTTCCTCAGCCGCCGTCACCGGGTGTGGTTGTTCGAGAAGGAGACGCGTCTGGGCGGCCACACGCATACGGTCCTGTTGCCGCGAACGACGCACGACGGCCTTGCGCAGCGACCGAAGAACCACGAAAGGCAGGACAGGGAGGCGCCGCTCGCCCTCGATACCGGGTTTCTCGTACATAACGATCGAACCTATCCCAATCTTGTGCGGCTCTTTGCGGAGATCGGCCTGAAGACGTATGCGTCCGATATGTGCTTCGCCGTGTCATGCCGCCGCACCGGCCTCGAGTACAGCAGCCGCGGCGCGCGCGGGTTCTTCGCGCAGCGGCGCAATCTGTTCCGGCCGTCGCACCTGCGTCTGCTGAAGGAAATCGTCCGCTTCAACCGCGAGGCGCCGTCGCTGCTCGACGCGCCGGACGCCGACCGCCTCACGCTCGGCGACTTCCTCGAGTCGCGACGCTTCGGCGACGAGTTCACGCACACATATCTCTTTCCAATCGCCTCGGCTGTCTGGTCCTCGTCGCTCGACTCGATCCGCAGTTTTCCGGCGCTTACCCTGGTCCGCTTCTTCGACAACCACGGGATGCTCGGGATCAACACGCACCCCAGGTGGAAGGTCGTCGCCGGCGGGAGCCACACGTACATTCCGAAGCTCACCGCACCGCTCGCCGATCGCATCGTCCGAGGCGCACCCATCCGCGGCATCTCGCGTGGCGAGAGCGGCGTGCATGTCAGCTTCTTCGATCGCCAGCCGATGGCGTTCGACGACATCGTCTTCGCCTGCCACGGCGATCAGGTGCTGCCGCTGCTGGCCGACGCGACCGATCGCGAGCGCGACGTCTTCGGGCGGTTCCAGACGACGACCAACGAGGCGTGGCTGCACAGCGACGACTCGGTGCTGCCGAGGCGCGCGGCCGCGCGAGCGTCATGGAACTACCTGATCGGCGAGGGCGACGCGCCGCCGACCGTGACGTATCACCTGAACCGGCTGCAGGGCCTGGACGCGCGCGATCAGTTCTGCGTGACGCTGAACCCGGCGCAGGCGATCGACGAGCGTCGCGTGCTGCGCAAGATCGTCTACGTGCATCCCCTCTACACGCGCGACGCCATCGCCGCGCAGGCCAGGTGGAACGAAGTGAGCGGCCCCAACCGCACGCACTACTGCGGCGCGTACTGGTTCTACGGCTTTCACGAGGATGGACTGCGGTCGGCGTTGCGCGTCGCGCGTGCGCTCGGGGTGGAGTGGTGACGCGCCCCCAGGCGAACGACGAACGACGAACCGAAGCCTCAGCCCGACGCACGTCGAGCGCCGAACCTGAACGACCCGCGGAGAGCGCTGAACCCGAACGACGCACGGCGAACGACGAACGTCGAACGCCGCGGCCTGGTGTGTATGTCGGGACGCTCCGCCACCGCCGTTTTTCACCTCTCGCACACGAGTTCACGTATCCGATCTTCATGGTGCTGCTCGACGTCGATCGGATCGGCGATCTGATGGCCGCCTCGCGTTTCACGAGCTGGAACCGCTTCAACTGGGCGACGTTCGCCGACCGCGATCATCTCGGCGACCCGAAGCTCCCGCTGCGTGAGCGCCTGGCCGCCGACGCCGCGCGCAGTGGCGTCGAGCTGCCGGCGGGCCGGATCCTGCTGCTGACGCACCTGCGGTACCTCGGCTACTGCTTCAACCCGGTCTCGTTCTTCTATTGCTTCGACCGCGACGACCGCCTGCAGCTCATGCTTGCCGAAGTGAACAACACGTTCGGCGGCTCACACAATTACTGGCTCCGTCCGATCCCCCAGTCAATCAACCAATCCCCCGATTGCGCAATTACCCGATTCTCGTCATTCGCGTCGAAGTCCTTGTACGTGTCGCCGTTCATCGCGGCCGACGTCGACTACACCTTCGCATTCACCCGGCCCGGCGAGTCGCTCGTGGCCCACATGGAAGCATGGAAGGATGCTGAGACATTCTTCGACGCGACCCTGACGCTCGGTCGCCGTGAGTGGAGCGCAACCCAAATCCGCCGCGCCCTGGTCCGCCATCCTCTGATGACGGTGTCCGTCATCGTCGGCATCCACTGGGAGGCGCTGAAGCTCTGGTGGAAAGGCGTCCCCCTCGTCCCGCGCCAGACGCCCGACGGCGCGCTCGACGAGCCACGAACGACTGACCAACGAATACGGACTCGACCGACGTCGAGCGACTCCGTACTAACGACCAACGACTGACGACTATGTGTTTATGTTGAACCGCCTCTCAAAACAGATCTTCGTGAAGGGCCTCGACAACGTGCGCGGCGGCACCCTGTCTCTGAACGGCGATCGCTTCGGCGATCCCGCCGGCGACCTCTTTGGCGCATTGGTCGTCGCCAACGATCGCTTCTTCACGCGCGCGCTGGCCTCGGGCGACATTGGCATCGGCGAGTCCTATGTGGACGGCGACTGGTCCTCGCCCGACCTCGTTCCGCTCATCCGCCTCATGCTGCGCAACCTCTCACGCGTCGAATCCAGCGGCGGGCTCGCGCGCGCGATCAACCGCCTGGTCGGGCTCATCGCGCGCCGGCTGCGTGACAACAGCGTCACCGGCAGCCGCGACCACGTCCATTGCCATTACGATCTCGGCAACGATTTCTTCCGTCTTTTCCTCGACGCGCGGCACCTGATGTACTCGTGCGGCTTCTACCAGTCGGCGACCGACACGCTGGAGATGGCGCAGGAGCAGAAGATCGAGCGCATCTGCCGCAAGCTCGATCTCGGCGAGGACGACCGCGTGCTCGAGATCGGCACGGGGTGGGGCGGCTTCGCCGTGTGGGCGTCAACGCAGTACGGCTGCCGGGTGACGACGACGACCATCAGCGAGGCGCAGTATCGCCACGCGCGCGAATGGGTGCGGCGGATCGGCGACGCGGGGTCGCGCATCACCGTGTTGCGCGAGGACTACCGGAATCTCCGCGGACGGTTCGACAAGATCGTCAGCATCGAGATGTTCGAGGCCGTCGGGCTGAAGCATTACGACGACTATTTCGGCGCGGTCGACCGACTACTGGACGTGGACGGCGTGATGCTGCTGCAGACCATCACCGTCGACGAGCAGTGGTTCCCGCGCTACCGCGAGACGCCGGACTGGATCGAGAAGCACATTTTTCCTGGTGGCGAGCTGGCGTCGGTGGGGGAGATCCTCAAGAGCCTCGGCCGCGCGACGCACATGTCGATGCATCACGCGGAGAACATCGGCACGCACTACGCGCGCACGCTGCACGCCTGGCGCGACCGATTCCACGCCAGGATCGACGAGGTCCGCGCGCTCGGCTTCGACGAGCGCTTCATCCGGATGTGGGATCTGTATCTCGCCTACTGCGAGGGCGCCTTTCTCGAGCGTCACGCCGGCGATTTCCAGCTCGTGCTGACCAAGAACAACAGCGCGCGAACATTGTTCAATGAGGTCCGCGCCGAGCGCGAAGCCGGCGCGTCGGCCGTCGCATGACTGGCGTCGTGAGACAAAGACTAAGAACTAGGCCTCGTACCGGATCTTCTGACCGAAGTACCTCATCCGGTCGCCGGCATCTTTCATCGCGTCGCCCGCGGTCTTCGCCGCATGCTTCACGCGTCCGTTTGCGTGGCTCGCGATCACGCCCAGGCCGATGCGTTCCATGATGTCCACAACGGTTTTCCGTTGGTCAAAATGGACCGTCTCCCCGGCCTTGCGCCGCCCCCGCTCGCGTTTGCCTGACATCCCTGGTCAAACTGTACAATCTCGCGCACGAGTCATCTGTCCCGTATTGCACACCTCGCCGAGCTGGCCCACGAATTGTCGTTGAACCGGTTGGAATACACTCCGCCAAGTGCGCAGTGCGCTCGAGTCCGGCCCGTTCTATTTGCGGAGCAGCACGTGCACAGCGCCGGAGCCGCCATCGGACGGCGGCGCGTCGGCGTAGGCGAGTACTGACCGATTCTGCCTGAGGCGCTCCCGCACACGTGCCTTCAGGACCGATGTCTGTCCTTCGGAATGCAGCCCGCGGCCGTGCACGATGCAGACGCATCGATGCCGGGCGTGCCGGCTGTTGTCGATGAACCGGTCCACGCTCGCGCAGGCTTCCGCAGCCGTCATGCCGTGCAGGTCGCGCCAGTCTCCGACGACGTACTCTCCACGCTTCAGCTTCTTGAGCTCTCGCCGGCCGGCGCCATGTGCGGCGAAATCGCCGTCTGGCTCAGCGACACTGTCGCCAGTCGCGGCCGCAGACGGCGGACTGACACGTGGAGCCTCGCGGATCCGCCCGCGAGGATCCGGCCGGAGACGGACGACATCCGCCATCGCCCGCTCGAACACATCGGCGTCGGACACGTCATCGCTGCGCGAGACGTCGCGAGATGAATTCTTCCCTCCGCCCTTACGCTTCACGGGCGACACCCATTCGCGGACAATTGGCCTGCCGTCGGTGATACAAAACGCTCTCGCACAGCCGCTGGTGGCCCGAGACGCTCGTGATCATCGCGGAAGACGATAGGCAGGACGGGCGCGATCACGTCGACGCGCACCGATCGATGGAGACGAGCGCCTCAGTGAGTCATGCCGTACATCAGATAATTGACGCCGAGCTTGTAGGCCTCGTTCGTATCGTCCACCGGGCGGAGGCCGCGGCCGGACCACTCCCAGAACTGCGAGATGTCGGTGTTGTAATTGACGATCATCACGAGCCGCTTGGACGGATCGTTGTCCTCGTACACGCCGCGGAAGACCGGCTGGCCGCTGTTGTAGGCCTGCGGGAAGTTGTCGAGCGTGCCGGTGTTGATCTCGAAGAACGCGTGGAAAATCGGGTGCGACATCTCCATCGGAAAGAACTGGACGCCCGGCAGCACGCGGTTCATGTTCGCCGCGAACGGCTCCCAGCCGCCGGTGTCGTTGCCGCGCCAGCCGATCGTCTTGAAGTCGTCGACGATGACGAAGCCGCCCTTCTGGATGTAGGCGCGCAGCGCGGCGGCTTCGCGGTCGGTCAGCGTCCACCAGCCGACCTCGATGATGTACACCACGGGATATTTGAACAGCTCCGGATCGTCGAGCGTCAGCACGTTCACATCGTTGAAGCGCGGGTTGAGATAGCTGAGGTCGCTCATGATCCGCATCAGGTTCTGCTCGGCGATCGGAAAGCCGTGCACCCACGACGGCCGGCCGCCTGCCCAATAGCCGCCGGGCGCGGTCTCGTATTTGATGCGGACGAAGGTGAACTGCCCGTCGTAGGGCACATTGTGGATCTCGGGCGTGCGGCCGTACCCGAAGAACTCACGCCGCTGCGCCAGCGCGGCAGCGGTTACGCAGAGTACCAGCCCGGCGATCACCAGGACCGTGCGCCGCCGGCGTCTCCAGACGGTGCCAGTGGTGCGAGGCACACACCGAGAATACCATCCAAGCCGCCGTTAGAAGCCGCCGGGGACCGTCTTTATCGCTTTAGAAGAACCGGCGTTCTCAATCAGCCCTTGCCGCGCCGGATCTTTTCCACCTTGTTGTCCCGCTCCGAGGTCAGGCGCTCGCGCTCGCGGCGGTATTCCTGATCGAGCTTCTCGCGCTCGGCGGGGTCGAACACTCGGCGCGCGCTCGACTGATGCAGCACCTCCTGCTCGGCGATCTTCGAGTCGTAGAAGTTGCGCGCTTCGGCGATCGCCTCCTTCTGCGCGTCGGTGATCGGCACCGACTCGATGCCGGCGTCCGCGTCCTTCTTGCGGAGGCGCTCCATCGCGAGCTCGAGGGATGACTTGAGAGGTTTTTCGTCGGTCATGTTTAATGGCGCCCCTAAAGGCGGCGCCCTACATCACAAGCTTACCGCCGCGGACCCACGTCGTGGTGCCGACAGTCACGGTGAGGTCGGTGAAGAAATTCCAGCGGACGTACGCCGCCTGTCCCGCCGGTGCCGCGACTCCGCCGCCGAGCTCTGTGTTGTCGCCGAGCGAAAGGCGCACGACGCCGGCGCCGTAGCCGTAGTAGGGAATCCACGGCGTGCGCTCGGGGACGGCGAGCAGCGGGTTGAAGCCCAATCCGATTTCGCGGAACGCGCGGCCGGCATCTCCAGCTTTCTGCATCTCCGCCTCGACCGCGTCCTTGCCGCTCGTGGCCATCACCTCGACGACGCGCCCTCTCGAGAACCGCAGCTTCAGACCTTCGACCGGACGCCCGTCCCACTGCGACGCTGGAAAGGCGATGACCCCTTCGACGGTGTCCTCGAGCGGCGCGATGCGGACGACGCCGGCGGGCAGTTCGATCTCGTGATCGACGAGCACCTTGCCCTGCGCCGCGCGCGCAGCCGAGGCGTCGCCGTCCTGCAGGTTCGCGGGGCGATCGCCGGCGCGGAAGCGAAGCTCGGTGCCGCTCGGCGACGTGATGTGCACGTCACCGGTCTTCAGCGCACCGGCGAACCGGCGCTCGAGGGCGGCGAGCGCCCTGTAATCGGTCTCGAGCAGTGCGCGCTGGTAGTTCGCGTCCATCGCCGGCCGCGAGGGCAGCGGCTGGCCCGCGATCGGATAGGCGCTGCCGTTCTCGATCCAGTGAAAGTGAATCGTCCGCCGGCCGCGATGCTCGGTGAGGTCGTCCTTCAGCCAGTCCTGCATCGCGAGGTACGCCGGATGCGACGTATTCGCGCCCGGCATCATGATCGCCGCGTCGACCTCGCGGAACATCGCCTTGTAATGGACGCGTGATTCACGCGCGCCCTTCAGCAGCACCGCCGCGTCGAACGACTCGGGCACCGGTTCGCGAAGCACCTCGACAACGCCGAGGTCGATGCCGCCGGCGCGCATCACTTCATAGCGGATGTGGGGCAGCAGATCGTCGAAGACGCCGGGGTGCGCGAGCGACATGACGCGCTCGCCCGGCTTCAGCGCGAGCTGCTGGACGAGGCGCTTCGCGATGGCGGGGTAGTCGAGGGTCAGCCGCGGCTGCGCGGCCACAGTCGCAGCGCAGCTCAGCGCGAGGAGGCTGATGAGACAACGTCGCATGCACCCTTTCCCGGTCCGGCTGAGGCCGGACACGACATACGGCTGGCGTCTGCGATCGTAGCCGAAGTCGGTTCTTTGGAGGTGATCCTCGGCACGCTCGAGCGATCGGATCCGCTCGCCGCTCCTTCGTCACAGAAAAATTGCGCCGTGGATCGCCGCTTCGGCAGCCGCGTAGTACCTTTAGGCAGTGCCCCTCGCGTCGCTCGATCGGATCTCCATCGCGTTCGGTCACCTCCCGCTGCTGGATGACGTGTCGCTCCAGATCGACCCGCGCGAGCGCGTGTCGATCATCGGCAGAAACGGGACCGGCAAGTCGACGCTCCTGGGCCTCATCAGCGGCGAGGTCGCGCCGGACGCCGGCACCGTGTGGCGGCAGCCGGCGCTGCGCGTCGCGCGCCTCGAGCAGGACGTCCCGCTCTCCGCCCACCGTTCGGTCTTCGACGTCGTCGCCGAGGGACACACGCATCATCTGGAAGAAGACAACGAGTGGCTGCGCGAGCATCACGTGGACCTGGTGCTGTCGCGGCTCGAGCTGCC
>WNEY01000564.1_pt1 | contig 27860 bp, 31 predicted proteins | sample 5400531 | NCBI WGS metagenome assembly WNEY01 (sample SAMN13153338, study PRJNA577476) | soil metagenome | isolation source: 200 cm saprolite under Douglas fir tree site 1 | place: USA:California | collected 2015-04-18
CCGCCTTGCATGGGCGGTCAGTGGACGCTGCGCTGCGACGATCCGGTGAGCGGCACGAAGCGGACCTGCATGAGCCCGCGCTTCTCCAGGCTCCCGGAGGGGACCCGCCGCCACAGCTGCAGCTCCTGCTGCTCCGGCGAAGGGCCCACCGGCAGGACGAGCCGGCCGCCCGGCGCGAGCTGGTCGAGCAGCGCCGGCGGCACCTCGCGCGGCGCCGCGGAGACCAGGATGGCGTCGAACGGCGCCACCTCGGGCCAGCCGAGGGCGCCGTCCCCCACGCGCACCTGGACGTTGGAGTAGCCCAGCTCACCGAGCACCCGGCGCGCCCGCTCCGCCAGCTCCGGGAGGATCTCGACGCTGCGGATGGCCGCGCTCACCGGCATCATCTCCGCCAGGATGGCGGTCGCGTACCCCGAGCCCGTGCCCACCTCCAGCACCCGCTCGCGCCCGGTCAGCTCCAGCGCCTCGGCCATGGCGGCCACCACGTACGGCTGCGAGATGGTCTGCCCGCAGCCGATGTCCAGCGGGCGGTCGGCCTCGGCCTCTTCCTGCGATTCCTCGGGGACGAAGAACGACCGCGGTACGCGCGCGAACGCGGCGAGCACGCGCGGGTCCCGGATGCCCTGGTCGATGAGTCGCCGGACGAGGAGGCTCTCCCTCGCCGTCATGCCGTCGTCGTGCGTCCACACGCCCATAGCGGGAGGCTAGGCCTCATCGGGGTAGTGGGAGAGACCGATGCGGTTCCCCTCCGGGTCCCGCAGGTACAAGGTCCAGCGGGTGCGGTGGACGACCTCGATCCCCAGCTCGCCCAGGCGGCGTTCCCAGGCGTGCCTGTCGCGGGCGGGGATGCGCAGGGCGAGCAGGTGCAGGCCGCCGTGCGGATCGCGGAAGGGCGTGGGGAGCCGGTCGACGTCGCAGGCCTCCAGCGCGATGAATTCCTCACTCTGCCCCACAGAGAGCCACACCGACCGCTCGCCGGGACGGCCGTCGTCGTGCGGCCAGCGCCGCACCACGTTGAGTCCCAGCACGTCGGCGTAGAAGCGCACGGCGCCGGCCAGGTCCTTCACCTGGATGGCGAGGTGATGGTGGCCGTGCACGGACGGCATCTGGCGAGTCTACGAGGGTTGACGCATCGTGGAAAGGACGTCAGTCGCCGCCTCTAGGGCGGCGCTGCGCTTTTTGCAGCGCGGAACGGAATGGCCGTGCAATATAGTCGCCCCTCCGCCCATGCTTGCCCGAGAGCAGATCCGCAACATCGCGATCATCGCGCACGTCGACCACGGCAAGACGACCCTGGTCGATTACATGCTGCGCCAGACGGGCATCTTCCGCGCCAACGAGACCATGGTGGACCGCGCCATGGACACCAACGAGCTGGAGCGCGAGAAGGGCATCACCATCCTGGCGAAGAACACCGCGGTCACCTACCGCGGCGTGAAGGTCAACATCGTCGACACGCCCGGGCACGCGGACTTCGGCGGCGAGGTGGAGCGCGGGCTGCGCCTGGTGGACGGCGTCCTGCTCCTGGTCGACGCCGCGGAGGGGCCGCTTCCTCAGACCCGGTTCGTGCTGGGCAAGGCGCTGGCGCTGGGGCTGCCGGCGGTGGTGGTGGTCAACAAGATCGACCGCCAGGACGCGCGGCCGGCCGAGGTGCTCGACGCCATCTACTCGCTGTTCATCGATCTGGGCGCGAACGAGCACCAGATCGAGTTCCCGGTGATCTACGCGGTGGCCCGCGCGGGACGCGCCTCGCTGCTGCTTGGGGACTTCGACGACCTGCCGGCGGGCCGGGCCGCCGTACCCGGAGCCGCGCCCCATCCCGCGGAGGCCGACGGCTTCGCCGGCGGCCGGGCCGGAGCCGAAGGCGGAGGCATTGGAGGCACGCCCGGCGCGCGCGCGCGGACGCTCGAGCCGCTGCTCGACGCCATCCTGGAGGCGATCCCTCCGCCGAAGAAGGCCGAGACCACCCACGACAAGCTCCAGATGCTCGTCGCGAATCTCGATTACGACGACTACGTCGGGCGGCTCGCGGTGGGCCGGCTGTCCAGCGGCTCGGTCGAGGCGGGGCAGCCGGTGGCGGTGTGCCGCGCCGACGGCAGCACGCCGCGCGGCAAGGTGACCAAGATCTTCGCCTTCGAGGGGCTGAAGCGGATCGAGATCGCCGAGGCGGGCCCGGGCGAGATCATCTCGCTGGCCGGCATCGAGGAGATCGCCATCGGCGACACCATCGCCGACCCCGAGCACCCCATCCCGCTCGAGCGCATCCACGTCGACGAGCCGACCATGTCGATGATCTTCAAGGTCAACGACGGCCCGTTCGCCGGCCGGGAGGGGAAGTACGTCACCTCCCGCAACCTGCGCGAGCGCCTGCAGCGAGAGGCATACCGGAACGTCGCCATCCGCGTGCAGGACACCGACTCGGCCGACGCGTTCAAGGTGGTGGGCCGCGGCGAGCTGCAGCTGGCGGTGATCATCGAGACGATGCGCCGCGAGGGCTACGAGCTGACCGCCTCGAACCCCGAGCCGGTGACCAAGGAGATCGACGGCGTCCTGCACGAGCCGATGGAGCTGATGGTCTGCGACGTCCCCCAGCCGTCGGTGGGCGTGGTGACCGAGCGCATGGGTCCGCGCAAGGGCCGCATGGTGGAGATGCAGCAGCTCGGCTCGGACCGCGTGCGCCTCAACTTCCGCGTTCCGGCGCGCGGGCTGGTCGGGTTCCGCAACGAGTTCCTCACCATCACGCGCGGCGAGGGCATCATGTCCTCGCAGTTCGACGGGTACGAGCCCTGGCAGGGCAAGATCCCCAAGCGCGTGAGCGGCGCGATCGTCGCGGACCGCGAAGGCGAGACGGTGGCGTACTCCCTCTTCGACCTTCAAGAACGCGGCTCGCTCTTCTACGGCCCCGGCGACGCCGTCTACGAAGGGATGATCGTCGGCGAGCATTCACACCCCGGCGATCTCGACGTGAACGTCACCCGCGGGCGCAAGCTCACCAACGTCCGCGCCGCCACCCGCGACGACAACATCATCCTCACTCCGCCCCGCCAGATGAGCCTGGAAAAGGCCCTGTCATGGATCAACGAGGACGAGCTGGTCGAGGTGACCCCCAAGAACGTCCGCCTCCGCAAGCGGGTCCTGAGCGCCGGCGACCGCTACCGCCTGGAGCGGGAGCGCAAGCGGGCCGACGGCCTGATCTAGCCGCGATTCACGCCTGAAAACGTTTCACGCGAAGCGCGGAAGATAGAAAAGCGCGGAAGGAAAGCGGTTTGAACCTCATTGGAAATTTGAGCAGGTTGAAGGGCACCACCGGCGACAACCGCAAGAGCACCACGATGCGAAACCCGCTCTCGGCCACCGCGCGATCGCTCGCCGCGAACCGCGCGTCGCCCCCGATCCGCCGTTCGAGGCCCCGCGCAAGAGAGTCCGCCCGAGCAGAAACGCGATGGACGCCGCGGCCACGCTCACGGGCGAGACGAGCAGCGTCCTGCCGCGCCAACGGCAAGAGCCTTCCAGCTGCGCTTCACGCCCCGTCCTTCCCGCCCCGCTGGGAAACCGAAGTAGCAGAGCGAGGCGAAGATGGAGCCGCCGATCCCGATCTTGTCGAAGTATCTCTCGATGCTCATGGCAGCATCCGGTGCAGGGCGCGTCCCGGCAGGAAGCGCAGGAACAGGCCGGTGCCCAGCCCCCAGGCCGCGTTGACGAGCAGCGCGGTGAGGATCGGTTTCGCAGCGAATCCGAAGAGCGCGATCCTAGAGGCTCTGGGCATTCGCCGGGAAATTGCCAATGAGCGGGCGCGCGCGCACGCCCGCTTCCTCGGCAGGCGGTCAGGGCTTTGGCGCGGGCAGAGGAGCGGGGCTGTGATCTTTGAAGAGAGGCTCGGTCTTCGCGAGCTGCTGGGCGAAGATCGCCGGATCGCTGGTGGGAAGATCGCAGACGTTCTTGCGGCAGACATATGCGGTCGTCTTGCCGCGCTGCGCGTGCCGGCCCTGGATGAGCGGCACCACGCGCCCATGCTTTTCGAGGTCGGGCCCTTCCGTCGCGATGACCCGCACTGCGTCGGGCAGGTACGCGTGCTGAAGGACGTCGAGAAGCTCCATGCCACAGCGATCGCGGGGCCGCACGATGACGACTTCGAGCGGCTGGTCGAGCGACCAATCGAGCGCCGCGAGCATCGCCGGCATTGCGGGCATGCGCGAGGCAAACGCGGCCATCACTTCCTCGGCGCGCTTGCGGAAATGCTCCTCGCCGGTCAACTCGGCGAGGCGCAAGAGGTTGAGCGCGGCGATGGAGTTCCCGGTCGGCACCACGCCGTCGTACGCAGGCTTCTCGCGCGCGAGCAGGCCATGCTTGCCTTCGGGAGTGAGAAAGTACCCTCCGGCCGCTGCGTCGCGGAAGCGCGCGTCGAGCGTGCGGTGCAACGCGATCGCCTCGCTCAGCCGGCGAGGGTCGTGCGTCGCTTCGTACAAATCGATCAGACCCTGCGCGAGCGCAGCGTAGTCGTCGAGGAAGCGGTCCTTGTCGGCGATGTGCGCGAGAACGAATTCCGCCGCCCGCACCGCCGCGGCCCTGTAGCGCGGTTCGCCCAGAGCGAATCCGGCACGCGCGAAGGCGGAGATCATCAGCCCGTTCCAGAATGGAATGATCTTGCGGTCGATGGCCGCCGGCGCCCGCTTGCTGCGCGCGGAGAGAAGTTGCTTGCGCGCGTCCTCCGGAACATCGCTGACATGGCGCACGATGCTGCGGCCGTCGAGATCGCCGCGCTCGCTGACGCCATACGACGCCTCGACCAGCACCCCGCGCTTCTTGCCGAGCACCGCCTCGATCTCGCCCGGCGTCCAGGTGAAGGAGTAGCCCTCGATCTCCTCGCCATCCGGACCTGGGCTGTCGGCGTCGCTCGCCGACCAGAAGCCGCCGCGCGGATCGGTCATGTCGCGGGCGATGGAGTCGAGCGTCTCGCGCACGACGCGCGCGAAGTCGGCGCGCCCTGTGACTTGCGAGGCCTCGAGATAGACGATGGCGAGCTGCGCGTTGTCGTAGAGCATCTTCTCGAAGTGCGGCTTGAGCCACTGTACGTCGGTCGAGTAACGGTGGAAACCGCCCCCGAGCTGATCGTAGATGCCGCCCGCGGCCATCGCCTCGAGCGTATGCACCACCATCTTGAGCGCCTGCGGATCGCCGGTGCGCCGGTGGTAACGCAGGAGCAACTCGAGGTTCACCGGCGTGGGAAACTTGGGCGCGCCCCCGAAGCCGCCGTGGAGCGGATCGTAGGAGCGCGCGAGCCGTTCCGCCGTCTCATGAAGTACTTCTGGCCTGGGCAATTTCCCAGGCTGCGCCGGCTGCGCGTTTTCCTGCACGGCATGCGACAGCTCCTTCGCGACCGTCGCGACGCGGGCCGGATCCTTGTCGTAAACGCGCCGGAGCTGTTGCAGGACGTCGAGGAATCTCTCGCGCGGGAAATACGTCCCGCCGAAGAACGGCTGCCGATCGGGCGTCAACGCCGTCGTCATCGGCCAGCCGCCGTTCCCGGTGAGCATCTCGACCGCCGCCATGTAGATGCCGTCGACGTCGGGCCGCTCCTCGCGGTCGACCTTGATGGCGATGTAGTTCTCGTTGAGGTAGCGCGCGACTTCCAGATCCTCGAAGGACTCGCGCTCCATCACGTGGCACCAGTGGCAGGTCGAGTACCCGACGCTGAGCAGCACCGGCTTGTGCTCGCGCGCGGCGCGCGCAAACGGCTCGTCTCCCCACGCGTACCAGCTCACCGGGTTGTTCGCGTGCTGCAACAGATATGGGCTGGTCTCGAGGATGAGGCGGTTGGTGAAGAGCGGCCGGCCGCGGCCGTCGAGATGCCTCGTGTTCGGATGGAAATCGGGGCCCTTCACCGCGAGCGCCGCGGCGAGTTTCTGCACCAGCGCCGGCGAGGGATCGAGGCCCGGCGCCGCGGGATTCTCGTCCGCCTGCGCGGCAGCGAGGAGAGCGGCGAGAACGATGATCATCTCTTCAGCACCTCTTCGGCCCTGCCGTGCGCATCGAGAGCGCGCGCGAGCGCGACTCCGATGACGGGCCAGTCCCGGTACGTCCCGAGCCTATCGAGGAAGGCGCCGATGGGCTCCTCGATCACCTTCTTCTCTTTCCCAAAGGATGCATGCCGGACGACGAGACCCGTCGCGGTGCGCACGACCAGCGCCATATGGCTGACGCGCACCACCCGCCGCGGATCCTGCGCGCGCACGATCAGCAGGACGGAGCCTGGCGCGAACTGCGCTGCCCGCTCGCGCGCCCGATCGAGAGGCAGGTAGCGGACGGAGAAGCTCCCCTCCGGAATGTCCGCCGGCGCGAGCCGCTCAAGGCCTTTCACGCTGCTCCACTCCTCACGGCGCAGCACCAGCGTTGCCGCAGGAGCCGCCGGATCGATCTCCGTCGTCTCCTCGCGCAGATACCCTTTCTTTTCGTTGGAGGGCAGCCATTGCGCCTCGGTGAAGTGGTTTCGCGTGCTGAACGAGATCTGCGGCGACGTATAGCGGATGTCATCGAGCAGCGCCTTGGCCTCGGCGACACTCTTGGCGTTCGCCATCGCCAGCACCGTCTCGACGTAGGTCTGGCAATCGACCATGTCCGCCCGCCAGCGCGGCTGCGCCTCGACGCCGCTCCCTTCGCCGAGCGGATACTGGCCGTACGGCGTCCCGAGGAAGAGCCGGCTGATCCGTTCGATGCGCTCATCGAGCGCGGCGCTGCGCTGCGCCTGCTCGATGGCGCGCTCGAGGTCCCGCTCGCCGAGCGGCGCAGCCATGAGCAACACCAGCATGGGCAGCGAGGTCATGTTGTAGAGACGACCTCATCTCTTCAGCGCGTCAAGGATCGCCGCCGCCGTGGCACGGCGTTTATACGTCTGCGCCAACGAGCGCCAGACGATCGTTCCCCCTCAGGGGCTGGACAGACGCCATGTCTCACTCCGCGCAGCAGGAAAGTCTGGCCGGGTCTTTGAGGCGCGAGATCGCCGCGATCTTCATCGCCTCGGCCATCGTTGGATAGACGTGGAGCAGCTCGATGAAGTCGCGCAGGTTGGCGCGGAAGCGCAGGGCCATCGCGGCCTCGTGGATGACCTCCGCCGCGTTCGCGCCCAGCATGGTCACGCCTAGCACGTCGCCCGTGTCGCGGTCGGCGACCATCTTGATGAACCCGCTGGTGTCCCGGATCGCGCCCGCGCGGGGCACCAGTTCCATCGCCGTCGCCCTGCACCAACATCGATGGCCCTGCGCGACGGCCCGCTCCTCGGTGAGCCCGACCACGGCGAGCTGCGGGTCGATGAAGATGGCGCGAGGGATCACCCGGTGATCCACGGCGCGCGGCGGCTCGTCGGCAAAGGCGTTGTGGGCGGCGATGCCTCCGTCCTGGCTGCCGACCGGGGTGGCCATCTGGGCGTGCGTCTCGGAACCGATCACGTCACCCGCGGCGTAGATGTGCGCCACGTTGGTGCGCAGGAACTCGTCCACCTTCACCTGGGCTCGCCCGTCCAGCGTGACCCCGGCCTTCTCGATTTCGATGAGGTCCGTGTTCGGGCGCCGCCCGGTCGCGACAAGCAGATCCGTTGCTTCGAGTTCCAGGCGGCGGCCGTCGGCCTCGACCGTGGCGACAATGCCGGATTCGCTCCCGCGCACTGCACGCACCTCGGAGCCGGTGAGGACGCGCACTCCCTCGCGTTCGAGGACCTCGCGCACGGCAGGGCCGACCTCGGGCTCGTAGCCATGTGCAAGCAGCTCCCCGCTCCGCTCCACCACCGTCACCTTCGTTCCGAAGCGCGCGAACATCTGCCCAAGCTCCAGGGCGATGTATCCGCCGCCGACGATGAGGAGCGAGCGCGGCAGCTCGCGCAGCTCTTGCTTCTCGTCGCTCGTGAGCAGATCGCTGGTGAGGTGCGGCGTGCGATCGAGGCCGTCGATCTCGGGCATCGCGGGGCGCGAGCCGGTGGCGATGAGGACGCGGTCGCCGCGCAGCCGCCTGCCATCCACCTCGACGGTGTGTGAGTCGACAAACTGCGCGTGCCCCTTCTCGATCCGGATCTTGCCGCCGACGAGACTCTGGTATTTGCGCTCGCGGTAATCGTGCACCAAATCGTCTTTCTGCTCGACGAGCGCGGTAAAATCGAACTCCATCGCCGCCGCACGCAGCCCTGGGTAGCGCGGGTGTCGGGCGTCGTGCAGCAGCTTGGCCGCCTCGATCAGGTTCTTCGAGGGCAGGCACCCGCGGTTCACGCACGTGCCGCCCAGCGTGCGCTCCTCGGTCATGACCACCGTCTTCCCCAGTTCCTGCGCGCGCAGGGCGGCGGCGAAAGCCGTGGAGCCGGAGCCCAGGATGACCAGGTCGAAACTCTGTGCGGCGGCCATGGTCATCGCCTGGGTTGCTCGGCGCGAGAGGCGTAGACGGCCGCGCCGGTGAGGGCGAGGGCGATGGCGGCGAGCACGGCCTTGCGGTCCATGACGGCTCCTTGGCTAGAAAAACAGGGAGGAGAGGTACGGGAAGGCCCAAAAGGCGACCACGAGCGCGGTTGCGATCCAGAGGGCGATGCGCCCCAGTCGGTTGGCCTTCGGTTGCTCACAGCCGCAGGCGTCGCCCTCGACAAGCTTGGGGCGGCGATACGCGAACCAGAAGCCTGCCGCCAGCAGCGCGGCGGTCACGACCGTCAGGGCTGGCCTGTACGCCTCGAAGCGCGCGAGCGCGCCGGCGCCGCCGATGCCAAGCAGCGCAAACACGAGCGGCCCGATGCAGCAGATGGACGCCAGGAACGCGGAGACGACCGCGCCGCCGACCGAGACGGCGGATAGCTTGCGGCCAGACGGGGGCATGGTTCGGGTCTGCTCCATGGCGTCAGGGCATTTCACGAACCGGGCCAACCGCGCCCGAGAGGGAGCGCGCCCGCGTTCACGCTGGCGTGCCTCCAGAATGGAATGCGGTTAGACTCCATTTTGGAGGGCAGCGGATGGCCAGCAAGTCCCTGCAAGCCGCCCCGCAAGAGGATCTGGTCGCCCGCAGCCGCGCCATGCGGGCCGTGCTGACGCTCGCCGGGCGCGTCGCCCAGTCCGACGCTCCCGTGCTGCTCACCGGCGAGAGTGGCACGGGCAAGGAGCGCCTGGCGCGCTACGTCCACACCCGGTCACGCCGCGCGCGCGGGCCTTTCGTGCCGGTGAACTGCGCGGCGCTGCCCGAGGCTCTCCTCGAGAGCGAGCTGTTCGGCCACGTCCGGGGCGCGTTCACAGGCGCGGACCGCGATCATCGGGGGTTGTTCGAGGCGGCGTCCGGGGGAACCCTGCTCCTCGACGAAGTGGGCGAGATTCCGTCCGCGATGCAGGTGAAGCTCTTGCGCGTGCTTCAGGACCACGAGGTGCGGCCCGTGGGCAGCACGGCATCGAAGCGGATCGACGTGCGCATCATCGCGGCGACCAACGCCGACTTGTCCGAGATGGTCGCACGTCGCGCGTTCCGCAAGGACCTTTACTTCCGCTTGAATGTGCTCGCGGTCGAGGTTCCACCGTTGCGCGACCGTCGCGAGGACGTGCTGCCGCTCGCACACGAATTCATGCGCCGAGGCTGTGCGACCTATTACTGCGGGCCGTGCTCGCTGTCCCCGGAGGCGCTAGATCGGTTGCTCGCGTACTCGTGGCCGGGCAACGTGCGCGAGCTTGAGCACGCGATGGAGCGCGCCGTGGTGCTGGCCGAGGGCAAGCCGCGCATCACGGCCGCCGACCTGCCGCCCGAGGTCGGCGGCAGCGCTGGCCCGGCCGAAGACTCCGAGTCCCTTCCACTCGCGGAGGTCGAGCGCCGCCACATCCTGCGCGTCTTGGAGAAGTTGGGCGGCAACCGCACCGAAACCGCGCGCACGCTTGGCATCGGAGCGAATACCCTGTGGCGCAAGCTGCGGCAGTACGAGGTTGGCACCCGCGCAGCAGGACCAAGATCGAATGCTCGACCTTCAACAGGTCCCTCTCCTGAGCGACGGCCTCCGGCGGGGCGCAATGCGCGCCAACCCTGAGCCGGACGTCGCCGATCCGTTCGCGCTCGCCGCCGGGCGGACGGTTCCGCAGCAGCCCCTCGTCTTCCGGCAATTCATGGGCAGGCGCGTCTACGACCTGGTGGGGACCGGATACGCCCCGCTCATCCTCGTCTCGCAAAGATCGTCGATGCGCTTGCGGGGCCCCATGCACGGCTGGTCGACCTTTCCCATCGAACTCATCGATGGCTCGGGCAAGCCGGTACCCGGCTACCTTGGGTAGGCCAGCCTACACCTCGAGGGCTTGCGACCGTTCGCCGCTGATGATAGCATTATGATATCAACGGGGAGATGAGAGGGATGGCCCAGGTGTTGGTGAGGGATGTGCCGAACGCCGTCGTCGAGCGGCTGAAGAAGCGGGCGGCCGGCCGCGGGCGCTCCTTGCAGGCGGAACTGAAACAGGTGCTCATCGATGCCGCCGCACCGGACCTGGAGCGCATCCGACACCTCGCCGGGCGATTGAGGAAGCAACTCGCTGGCCGCGCACACTCCGACAGCGCCCGGCTCCTCGCCGAGGATCGGAGGCGGTGAGCCGCTGGACGATCGATGCCAGCGTGGCTGTCAAGTGGTTCGTCCCGGAGGTTCATTCCGAAGCAGCGGCAAGTTGGCTCGGAGCCGACTTCGAGTTACTGGCGCCCGATCTCCTTTACCCCGAGGTCGGGAACATTCTCTGGAAGAAGTTCCGCCGGTCCGAGCTCAGCGCGAGGGAGATGCAGATCGTGCGAAAGGCGATCGACAGGGTGCCCTTCCAGCTTTCTTCCGGGAGAAAGCTTCTCGGCGCCGCGATCGACCTGGCAATGGGCCTGGACCGCAGCGCGTATGACTGCATGTACTTGGCGGTTGCGATGGCCTTCGATGCGCCGCTGGTCACTGCCGACCGAAAGCTCTTCGAAGCGATCGGGGCGACGCGCTTCGCGGGTCACGTTCGATGGCTCGAGGACAAGCCTTGAGTGCCCAAAGGCCCTGATCCTCGAGTGTGAAGTTGCCCCATGGCGAACCCGGACAGCACGAGGTTGAGTGACTCCTCCTGAATGCGCTCGGCGCTGGGTCCCGCGCCGTCGCGCGGTGATCGCCGCCGTCGTCGCCACGTTGGCCATCGCCCCACAAGCCGAGTGGCCTCCCGCTCCTGGTCTGGAACGCCATCCTCCGCGCCTGGCTCGTGCCGGCGAAGCCGGCACCCGCCCCTGCGAGGCCGGCGGCGCTGTCGCCGGCGCCACGGGGATGAGGTAGAGGGCCGTCGTCTAGAAGCGGCAAATCAAGACGCCTGAGATTGTACCCTCCTTACACGTCTGGCCGTTGCAGCACTGATACCCCTCGCGCCCGTTTGCCTGCAGGTAGGCCTGCGTGCAGTTCTCGCCATCGGACAGGCACTTTTCCTCCTCACCGCAGCCGCTCTGCGTGCCTGCGAGGGCAAAGGCTGCCGCAGCGATAACGATCGCGAGTATCGCCGCTCTTTCGAACAACCGGGCCGACCGTGTGGAGGTTCGCAGCCGTAGAATCGAACGACTCCGTTTCGAGGTCGCTTCCTGTTTCCCTTCTCGCCCATCATGCCGCCAGGATTCTGGGAGTTGCAAGGCTGCTGGGCCAACTGGCACGCGACCGCCGGAACAACCGGCTGTGCGGCACGTGCCGCTGAAACTCGACTCCATAGTCGATCAGGGAGTCCAGGCCGATCTGGCGGCGAACCCCGACTACTTTGGAACGACCGCCGCGAGTCGACTGAACGAACGGAGTGCGCTCCTTCCACGCCAGCGAGAATGTCCTCGACACCTCCAGCAGCGCGAACACGCAGATCAGCCCCTCGTCGATCCGATCGCGTTCGGCCATCTCGCGGGCGAGGTCTTCCTTCCTGGTGCGCTCCCCGAGGTATTGGTAGGGACGCCCCGCGGCAGCCGCCGTGTCCATCGCATGCTTCTTGAGCCGTGCGGCCTGCGTGAGGAGGAACGCCTTGAGTCCCCAGCGGTGGACGCCCCTGGCCTGGAGGAAGGTCGCCATCGCGTAGCCGCTCATGATCGGCAAGTAGCCGCGAAAGAGCATGCGGTCGAAGCAGGACAGGACTCCCCGGATCACTTCGGCGTGCTTGCGGATGAACTCGTCCATCCGCTGATCTCGCCCCTCCACTCCCCGGAAAGCCAGGCGGGACTGCTTCAATGCTTCCGACTTTTGCTCGCCGTCGTTCCAATCGATATCCAATCCGGCCTTGATGCTGCTCGCCATCAGCAACGGCGCGCCGGTTGAGGACACGATCAATCTGCTCGGCCACGCAGGTCGCAAGATCGCCGAGTGCATCGCTGCGACGCTCAAGATGGACTTTGAAGACGTCTGTCGATTGGCCAGAGCGCCGATCAGGATAGCGCACCTTCGCGCGTGCCGAGGGGGATCGACCGGACCGGTCGAGTTGTGATCATCTGCCTCTAGGGGGCATGCCCGCACCGGTGGGGTGACGTCGTGGTGGCACGATCGTGCCGAATGCCCGCGTGTCCGGTGAACGTCGGAGTCAGACGCGAAGTGACCAATCTACCCGACCCTGCGCAGGCCCAGGAACGTGTCCTCGAGCTCGCCTGCGGAGGGTCGCAGGCGGAACCGCGGAATGGCACGCACGCGGCTCGGGGAGGGCATCCACGTCGACCCGGAGCACGGATCCCTTGCGGAGCGGCCGCTTCAGTGCACGGTATCTTGCCGGTTCTCGAGCGTCCGGTTGTCCACGGTCACCAGGTCGTAGAACGCATGGCCGACGCCGTTCGGAGACCCGGCGGTGCTCGAGGAGTTCGGGAAGGTGTCGTCCACGAGCGCGCCGCTCAGGACCTTGTGGTTCGGGAAAGCCTCTACGGCCGCCACGGCGACGGTCCAGGGGACGACGAACGCGGAGCCGGGGGGAAGCGTCAGGCCTCTTGCGACGAGCTTCGAGAGATCCCAGCGTGGCTGATCATCGGTGAGGTCCTCGAACTTCCACTTCGCTGCCTCGCAGCCGCTGAACCCGAATGCCGGGCCCACATAGCCGAACGCGTTGCCGTCCGAGACTCCGTCGCCGTCGAGGTCGATCGCGAGCTGGATGCGCGGCTATCCGCCGCCGCAGGTGCGGTCGACGAAGAAGTACTTGAGATCGAGCTGGTCTGTGAGCGTCGCGATCTTCACGCCTGGAGGAAGCGGACGGATCGCTCCGGCGAACTGCACCGACGTGCCGCCCCTGCCCTCGGCGATGGTCGTCGCGATCACCTCGTTGGTCGCGTTGCGGGGATCCTGTGCGTCTTCCGCGGCGCCGAAGAGCTCGAATTTGTGCCCCAGCCCGGGCAGGTCCTGCGAGAAGTTCGGATCGGACGATCCGGTCAGCGCCGTCTGGCCGAGCGCCATGTGATTCACCCAGTCCGGCGCCGCCGCGAGGAGCGCCGCTCCGCCGCAGGCGAGCAAGGTCACCGCGATTGCGGACAGCGAAAGGCGAGCTCCGCTTCGTCGAGTCTCCATTCGTCCCCCAAGCCTGGACGACACTTCGCCGGCTGCCGGCGTCCGTCAATTTTGCCGCGCGTGCATCTTTGTCGCTGTCGAGGAGCGCTTCTGGTGCCCGATGAGCCTGCGGAGCACCTCCCGCATCGCGCCGGCGACGCCGAGCCGCGAGGTGTCGCCGGCCAGCTGCGCCTGGGCGTGGAGCGGCTCGCGCGTCTGCAGCATGGTCGCCTTCATGACCGAGCGCAGGGCGATCGGGAAGATCCTCGACCACCTCGGCCTCCCGTCCACCGGCCCGCCTGCAGCGACGCCGACCTCTTCTCGCTTCGGGCCGTGCTCGCTGCGCCCGCGAATCACCTGCAGCAAGAGCCGCGGAGGCAACGCCCACGACAACGCAGCGATGGAGAGTTGGTTCTGGTGATCGGGCCGTGGCTCGGCGTCATGCTTCTTGTCCCGTGCGAAACCCGCTTTTATTTTCGTGTGAAAAGCTGCTGGGCCGCGGTAATGCGCCTCGCCTTGTAAACGCACGATGATTTTGTAATCGATTGACTCAATCCCTTGAAAAGCCACCCTCTGGGGGATATGCTGTCGCTGCCTCTTCGAGGCAATGCGCGATCCATCCGGATCGCGCCACCGCCGGTGTCGGGAGGCACCGGTGGCGAAGAATCAAGGGGGGAACACCACATGAGGCCATTGTCATGGGCACTCCGTGCCGGAGTGGTATTTGCTTGCGCGCTGATTGCGGGCGCAGGGTGCAATCGCAACAACAGCAATCCACAGAATCCACAGGAGGAGACCGGCTCCATCCGGATGCACTTGACGAGCGCGGACGCCGGAGATGACGTCGTCTCCGTGCGCGTCGACGTCTTCCGCGCGGGCGCTCCGTTTGCGAGCCAGACGGTGAGGCTGGAGACCGGCGATGCGTTCTTCACGCTTCCGCCGGGCAACTACGACGTGACCGCGACGCCGCTCGCGGCCGACGGCGCTCCGAGCCGGGTCTGCAGCAGCGCGTCGACGTCCGCCGTGGTCGCGGCCGGCCGGACCACGGAGATCACCTTGCCGATGTTCTGCAGCAACGGCGGGACGGGCGGGCTCGACGTCATCGTCACTCTGGAGCATCAGCCGTCGATCCGGCAGCTCGTCATCGATCCCAGCAAGTTCGTGAGCACCTGCCAGCCGGCGACCTTCACCGTGACCGCGTTCCATCCCGACGGCAAGCTGCTCACGTACCTTTGGTCGCTCGCGACGGCCCCTTCCGGCTCGAGGGCTTCGCTGAACGGCATCGGAAACCGCGCGGTGTTCACCGCGCAGACGCCGGGCGACTACGACATCGGCATCCAGGTTCAGGATCCCGCGGGTCATCGGGCGGGTCTGATCTTCCCCATGCACGTCGGAGGGGCGGCCGTCCCGGACGGATGCCCGCAGCTCCCGCCGCCCATCCTCGCCGGCACGACCCTGACGGGCACGCTGAAGCCGGCAGCGCAACCCAGGATCATCCGCCAGCGCAACGTCGTCGCGAACACGGCGCCGTTGTACTCGCGGCAGAACCAGTTGCTCACCATGAACCTCTTCCCTGACACGACTCTCGAGCTCGTCGGCATCCGGCTCGAGGCGGCCGGTCCGGGGTTCGTCTGGGTCGGGCAAGTCAAGGGGCAGCCCCAGAGCGCCGCGTTCCTCTCGGTCCGCGGAGACCTCATCGCCGGCAACATCGCGACGGAGAAGGGCGAGGTGTTCCAGATCCGTCCGGCCGGGAACGGAGTGCACCTCGTCACGCAGGTGGATCCGTCCTCGTGGCACATCGAGGGGGACCCGATCGCGTTGTTCCCCGCCCCCGGCGACGCGTCGCCGTGCGGAGGGACCGACGAGGGTCACGACATCGACGCGCTGATCGTCTACACGGCGGCGGCCCGGGCAGCGGCGGGGGGAGTCGACCAGATCGAGGTCCTGATCTACCTGGCAACCGCCGAGACCAACCAGGGCTACCTGAACAGCGGGATCACGCAGCATCTGCGGCTGGTGCGCCTGGCCGAGACGGCTTACGTCGAGCTGGGCGTCTCGGTCGACCGCGACCGCCTGAAGAACCCGAGCGACGGCTTCATGGATGACGTCCACACGATGCGCAATGACGCCGGGGCGGACGTGGTGGTGCTGGTCGAGCACTATCCGGCGGATCCGTATTGCGGCATGGCGTACATCATGGGGACGGTCTCGACCGCCTTCGAGGACTCCGCGTTCGCGGTGGTGGAGGACAGCTGCGCCACCGGTTACTACAGCTTCGGGCACGAGCTCGGGCACGTCATGTCCGCCCGGCATGATCGCTACGTCGATCCGACCGACGGCTCGCCGTACAGCTACAACCATGGCTTCACCGATGCGACCGACGGATGGCGCACCGTGATGGCCTACAACAACGCCTGCGTGGCCGCCGGCACGAGTTGCACCCGCATCCTGTACTGGTCCAATCCGGGCAACACCTACGGCGGCGTAGCGATGGGCGTCTCCTCCGGCCTCGCCAACGCGGCCGACAACCACCTCACGCTCAACAACACGGCGGCGACGGTGGCGAACTTCCGCTGCAGCTCGCCCGGCGTGAGCAACGTCTGGATGCGCGACACCTGGGACGACACCGGCCTCGAGCCCGATCCGCACACTGCTGGCGAGGACATGTGGAAATCGCCGTACATCTGGGTCCGGACCGCGCAGGATACGACGCTCGTCCACCAGCACGAGCACCAGAACCCGACGTTCGGCGCGCCGGCCTGGGTCTACGCGAAGCTCCACAACGGCGGCACGGCAGCGGCGAACGGCACCCTCGAGATCTACTGGGCGAATGCGTCCGCCGGGCTAAGCTGGCCGGCCGACTGGCACCTGATCGGCTCGCAGGCGGTCTCCGCGTTCACTGCGCACTCGACCACCGTCGTCGAGATCTCGTGGCCCAGCCTGCCGGGCGATGGCCACTTCTGCCTGCTCGCGCGCTGGGTGTCGCCGGCCGACCCGATGACGTTCCCCGAGGGGTCGAACATCGACGCCAACGTGCGGAACAACAACAACCTCGTCTGGCGCAACATCCACATCCTCGCGCCGGGCCCGGACGGGACGATGGACGCGGACTTCATCGTGCGCAACCCGGGAGAGGCCCCGCTCGCGCTCTTCATCGGTCCGGTTCGCGAGGAGGTGAACGGCTCGTTCTTCCTCTACAGTCGCGCGGTCATCTCGCTCGACGAGACCCTGCGAGGGGCGTGGGCGCAGGGCGGTAGCAAGGGAAGCGGCTTCCGGATGCTGAACGACGGGACGCTTTTGGTCACCGACCCGGCCGGAGCGATCCTCGACAACATCTTCCTCGGGGCACGGCTGGACGGTCGCGCCCACCTGCACTTCGACGTCCAGGCGGACGCGCCTGCGCGGAACTTCAACATCGAAGCAGTCGAGTTTTCGAAGCTTCCCGGAAGCACGACCGGCCGCGTCGGCGGCGTCATGTACGAGATCCACCCGTAAGGCGGTGCACGGGGCGGCCTGGCAGATCGTCCGGGCCGCCCCGGCGTCGCCCAGCAGCAGAACCCCCGAATTCGCACCCCGCGCGTGGTTCGCTCAAGGCGCGTGCACGTCCGGTGCGACCGACAGGACCAGCCGCGACGGATGCCCCTCGTCGTGCAGGATCGTCTGCCGCGCGACGGCGATCTCCGCCGTCCACTCGTTCGGCTTGCCGGTGTTCAGGTTGCGCGCGTAGTGGGGGAAGCTCGACGAGGAGATCTCCAGGCGGATGCGGTGTCCCTTCCTGAAGATCGTGCCCGCGTTGCCGAGGGGGATGTCGTACTCGTAGTCCTTGCCCGGCACGATGAGCTCGGGCCTCCGCTTCGAACCCTCGCGCAGCCGCGCGCGAACGATGCGATCCAGCACGTTGTGCGACGCGCCGTCGAGGTGCACGTCGACGAGCTTGGCGGTGAAGTCCGTGTCCGGCGCGGAGGAGCGCGCCCACAGCTCCACCGAGACCGGGCCGATCACCGCGACGTCGCTCGGCAGCGGAGCGCTCGTGTAGACGAGTACGTCCCTGCGCAGCTCGACCGGCGCCTGGTCTTGCGCACCGTTCGCCAGCAACACGCCATTGCAGCACATGTTGCCGCCCACCGTGGGCACGGGGTCGGCCGGGTCATAGACGTACTCATCGGCGGGCGAGTTCTCGGCCGGTCTGCCGGCGACGAGCTGCCCGTCGCCAAGGCGCGAGTTGGCTTTCCCGCCACTCGCCAGATACAGGCTGTACACCGCGGTACCCGGCAGCGGGTAGGAATCGCCGCTCAAATAGAAGCCGGTGCCCTTGTTGCCGGTATCCGGCGGGACGAGCACGTAAAGCCGCACGCTGGGGTTGTCTTCCCAGCCGTTGTTGGTCCCCTTCAAATACCGATCGAAGAAGGCAACTTGCGTGTCCAAGGGCAGGAGCGCGGCGTCGCTCCCGAAGGTGGGCGTGCCGCTGTCGCCTGCGTGGCCGTAGGCGCCAGCGAAGAGCTTCGTTCCCTCGCGCGCCTCGTGGGTGCCTCCCTTGGCGCGCATCCCTTGGAAGTTCTTGAACGCGCCTACCTGGAAGATGTCGTACCAAGCGCTGCTGATGAGCGCCGGGACCTTGACTTCGTGGTAGCGCGTTTCGACGTCGAGGCGCGCCCAGAACTCGTCGTAATAGGGATGATCGACCCAATCATAGAAATAGGGCGCGAGCGCCGTGAACTGATCGAATCCGGTGAGCGGCAATTGCCAGACCCATTTGGTCGCGAGGTTTGCATTGGTATTGTTGTTCCAGGCGGTCACCAGCGAGTCGATCTGCGCCTGCGGCAGCCGGTGGCCTGGCCCGCGCGCACGATCTGGTCCGCGACCCACCCTGGTGGCCAGCTCATGCCGAACCAGAGATCGAAGACGCCGTTCACGTACGTCCAGTTGTCGTGATAGTCGGACGCGGTGACCCCCGGCGCGATTGCGGCGAGATGCGGCGGTGTGTGGATGGCCGGCTGCCACTGCGTGAGCCCCAGGTACGAGCCACTGGTCGTGCCTACCTTGCCGGTGCTCCACGGCTGCGCGGCCGCCCACTCGATGGCGTCGTAGCCGTCCTGCGCCTCCTGCACCATCTCGCGGAACGGCCCCTGCGAGCGGCTCGTACCGCGGCATTCCTGCGCCAGCGCGTAATAGCCCTGCTGCGCGAAGGGCGCGATGCCCGGCGCCAGCAGGCCGACAAAGCAGCCGCTGCCGAGGATCTGCCCATACGGATTGCGCAGCATCACGACCGGCAACTTGCCCCCCGCCATGGGGCTGTACTTGTCGGTGGCGAGCAGCGTGCCATCGCGCATCGGCACCTGGATCGTCTCACAGACCACGCCAGGGAAATTGGGATTGGTGACCGGCGCCGCATTCGCACCAAAGCCGACGAGACTATAGGGCCGATAAGAGGCGATCCGTCAACCGAATCGGTTGGTTAGCGCGCGACGCGTGGCGACTCCATCGCTACAGATGGGGGCCTGCGGTCAGCGCGCGGTGCTCGGCTTCAAGCTCAACAAGCTGGTCCGCCAGATCGCCCGCCCGGATTGGCTCGCCCTGGCCGTCTGAGGCCGACCGCCGAGGCCGGCCGACGCCGGCGCGGCCCGGTGACGATCTCCGGCTGGCTACAAGGGCGGAAAGGACAGTTGGTCTTTCTTTAGTTCCTTCCACGCTTCCAGACCTTCCGCGCTTCGCGGGAAACGCTTCTAGTCCCGAAGCGCGGCGGGTGGTTGGAGGGGGAGGGAGAGGCGGAAGATGGAGCCGCCGCCAGGCGCCTCGGTGAGGGTCAGCTCGCCGCCGTGGAGGCGCGCGATCTCGGCCGAGATCCACAGGCCGAGCCCGTTGCCGCCCTCGCCCTTGGTGGTGAAGAACGGCTCGAAGATCCGCGCGCGCAGATCGGCGGGCACGCCCGGGCCGTTGTCCTGCACCTCGATCAGCGCGTGCCCGTCCAGCCGGCGCGTGCGCAGACACAGCCGCGCGCCGGGGCGGTCGCGCAGCGCATCGGCCGCGTTCACCACCAGGTTCACCAGCACCTGGCCGAGCAGCGTCGGCTGGCAGCGGACGGGCGGCACCTCGCCGTAGTCGCGCACCAGCTCCACCTGGTGCTTGAGGCGGCCTTGCAGGAGCACCAGCGCCTCCTCGATCTCCAGCAACAGATCGACGTCGCGCTGGTCACCGTCCGAGAAGCGCGCGCCGCGCCGCATGGCCTCGAGGATCGACCGCATGCGCGAGAGGCCCAGTTGCGCGTTGCGCAGGTGGCGGACGTGCTCCCCCGGCTCGACCAGCGCGTCGATCGCGTCCAGCTCCAGCGACACGCTGGTGAGCGGGTTCGCCAGCTCGTGCGCGAGGCCGCCCGCGAGCGTGCCGAGGTGCACCAGTCCCACGTGGCGCGCGAACTCGGCGCGCGCCTGGTGCTCGCGCCGGCGCAGCCGATCCTGGATGGCGGCTCCCGCCACCCCGATGACCGACGTGCAGAGCAGGAAGGACGCCCGCGTCCCCAGCTCGAGCGCGTCCTCGGGCCCGCCGACGAGCACCAGGAGCGGCAGCACCGTGATGGCCAGCATCTCCGCGTGCACGACGACCGCCTGGCGCGGCTGGAGCGGCAGCAGGATCGATCCGCCGGCCACGATCAGCAGCACCGCGTACACGTACGGGCTTCGGATCCCGCCGGTGGCGAAGATGCCCGCCTCCAGGGCGACCGAGAGGACGAAGGCGGCTGCCGCCACGATCCACAGCGTCCCGCTCCACGGACGCCTGAGCCGCCGCTCGAGCAGCAGCAGGACCGCGGCGGCGGCGAGGCGGACGAACAGGAGCAAAAGCCAGTGATCCGGCGTGACCGCCCGGTCGAGCGCGGAGAAGGCGACGATCAGCGCGGCGGCGAGGAAACAGGTCGTGCGCAGCGCCTGGCGCTGGGCGGACTCCAGCTCTTCCGGGTAGGTCGGGAGCGGAGAAGGTGCGCGCTGTGGGCCGAGGTCGTGCTTCACCGCGATCGTGCATCGTACACGGCTCACCGTGCGGGAACCAAGGCGGGGACGGCCAGCGCCCCCGATGGCGGCGGGACGCCCAGGAGTAGAGCGGCGGAGGGAGCGACCTGCGTGGCGGACAGCTCCTCGCCAATCTTCAGCCGGAATCCGGGCGCTTGGGCGAGGAGCGGAACCACCGCATCGTCGCTCCAAGGACTCCCGTGCATCGCCCACGCATTGCCGATCTCGGGCCCGGCGAGGCTGGCGAGCGGCGCTGGTACGAAGAGGACGTCGCCGCTCCGCCCCGCGAACCACGCGTGCCGCAACACCGGGTCGGCGTCCGCAATCCCGGCCTGCGTGACCGCCTTCCAGACGCCGGGGACGCGCCGCAGGGCTTCCGCCGCGATCTCGGCCGCCCGCGCCCGGTCGACGCCGGCGAACCTCCGCAGGACGAGCACGCCGTCGTCCACCAGCAGCACCCAGCCGGGATGAGGGCCGAACGCCTGGTCCAGCGCCTTCTGCACGGGCCCGGTCAGCTCGGCCGCCGGGACGTGCAGCGCGCGCAGGTGGACCTGCGCCGCCGTGGGCGGCGTCGGCGTCGCGCCGTGGTCCGAGGTGAGCAGGACCGAGAGCCCGTCGCCGAAGCGGGCGCGCAGGTCGCGCAGGAACGCGCCCAGCTCGTCGTGCATGCGCAGGAGCAGGTCCATCCGTTCCCGGGAGGCGGTGCCCGTCGAGTGGCCGACGTAGTCGACCCCCGCCAGCGAGAGGAGCAAGAGGTCGGTGCGCCCGCGCGTCCCCAGCTGCATCGCCTCGAGCCCGGCGCGCGCCGCCCGCAGCACGATGGTGGTGGACGGCGGCGCGGCGCGCAGCGCGCGGAACAGGCGGGGCGAGACGTCCCCGGTCCCGATGCGGTGCGGGAACGAGGGCCCGATCCCGTAGAGGTCGTGGATCTCCGTCCGCTCCTCGGCGATGCGCGCGTACACCGCCTCGGGCCGCGACAGCGTCCAGGTCCAGTCCTTCCACTCGCTCGGCGGGTGCGCCTTCTGCAGCGCGGAGAGCCAATCCGGCGGACCGGGCGCGTAGCAGGTGGTGGAGGTCAGCTCGCCCCGCTCCAGGTCGTAGAAGAGCGCCAGATCGGCGGAGCGCCCGGCGAGGAACAGCGCTCCCCGGTCTTTGATGGCGATGCTCAGCACGCGCGCGCGGCCGCGGCTCGCCAGCTTGAGCGCGTCCGCGAAGGTCGGCGCGCGAAGGGCGGCTGCGCTGACGCCGCGCTTGCCCTCCCACGCGGGGCAGCCGGGATCGTCGACCGCCTCGCGCAGCTCTTCGCCTTCGACGAAGCGGTTGCCGACGATGCCGTGCACCTCGGGCCACGCGCCGGTCGCGAGGGTGGCGTGGCCCGGCGCGGTGTGCGTCAGCGCGGTCTCGTACCGGATCGAGACGGGCTGCCCGAGGCCGGCGAACCCCCGCGGACCCAGCTCGTCGCGCAGCACCAGGAGATCTTCGGTGCGGAGCTGATCGACGACGATCACCACCACCAGCTTCCCCCGCTGCTCCGCGGCGGCGGCGGCGGAGGCGGCGAGCAGCGCGGCGCAAGCGAGCCAGCGGTGGACGCGGCGTGCGTGAATCTGCATCATGCGGCTCCTTCTACCCGGAGGCCTTTAGTGTACGCACCCGATCTGCTCAAGGGGCGCAACATCGTCGTGACGGGGGGCGGCTCGGGCCTGGGCGCCGAGATGGCCCGCCGCTTCGCCGAGCTGGGCGCGCACCCGGTGGTGCTGGGGCGCAGGCAGGAAAAGCTCGACGAGGTGGTGAAGCAGATCCGCTCGGGCGGGCACGAAGCGAGCGCGGTCGCCTGCGACGTGCGGGACGCCGCCGCGGTCGCGCGCGCCGCGGCGCAAGTGCCGCGCGTGGACGGCCTGGTGAACAACGCCGCCGGGAACTTCCTCGCCGCCTCGGAGGACCTGTCGCCGAACGGGTTCAAGGCGGTGGTGGACGTCGTGCTGAACGGCACGTTCCATTGCACCAGCGCGTTCGGGAAGAAGATGATCGCCGGCGGCAAGGGCGCCATCGTGAACATCGTGACCACCTACGCCTGGACGGGATCGGCGTTCGTGCTCCCTTCGGCGTGCGCGAAGGCGGGAGTCCTCGCCATGACGCGCTCGCTCGCCGTCGAGTGGGCCGCGTACGGCATCCGGGTCAACGCGATCGCGCCGGGGCCGGTGCCGACCGAGGGCGCCTTCAGCCGGCTCATGCCCGACCCGCAGATGACGGAGATGGCGAAGAACCGCGTCCCGCTGAAGCGATTCGGCACCCCTCGCGAGATCGCCGACGCCGCGGTGTTCCTCCTCTCCGACGGAGCGGCGTACGTGACCGGGGACTGCCTGACGGTGGACGGCGGCGAGTGGCTGAAGAACGGCGGCGAGTTCAGCTACGCCACCGACTACGACCGCGACAACGTGAAGCAGATGTTCCGCGCCATGCGCGGGAAGGAGCGGTAGCCTGCGTCTTCGGTGGCGGTCGTCTCACGGCGCCGCGAGCAGGTCGCGCACCGCGCGGAAACGCTGATTGGGCACCGTGATCGACAGCACGTACTGCTCGATGAGCCACTTGCCGTCGCGCAGCGAGACGACGCCGCTGCCGCGCGCCGGGCCCAGGTTCTGCGCTTCCAGATCTTCGTCGAACCAGGCCAGATCGCCGCGCACCGTCACTGCCCGCCGCGCCGCGCGGAAGCTCCAGGCCTTCCCGCGCGCGAAATGCGGGTGCGCGTAGGCGCGGAACGCGGGAACCTCCCAACGCTCGGTGGCGTCCGTGCCGAGGAACACGCCGCCGGGCGCGAAGTGGGCGAAGTAGCGGTCCTCGTCCGCGCGCGCGGCGGCGTCGTGGAAATCGTCGAGCGCGCTCGCCACGGCCTGCTCGGCGGCAGGGCCACGGGGAGCGTGAGCGCAGGCGGCCAGAGCGGATGCCATCACGACCGCGCCGAGACGCATTCAGAATACGTATCGGATGCGCGGCAGCAGCGCCAGCGAGGCGATCCCGCCCTTGCCGCCGCCGTCGGGCCGCGGGGCCAGCGAGTACCGCAGGATGGCTTCGAGCCCGACCCCGAAGTGGTCGAGGCGCGTCTTGTAGTCGAGCCCCAGCCCCGCGCCCGCATGAGGCCCGATCGCCTCGGTCGCTCCCCTGGAAGGGGAGGACGTTGCCCACCGCCCGCTCCCGGCGCAACAAGCGTGCACTCGACAGCCGCCGCCCCCTCCTGCGTCCGGCCGTGCTCGCCTGAACGATTGCACCACGGAGCACACGGAGCCCACGGAAACCTGATCTGTTCCGATCGTGCAACGGTGCACGATCCGAGAAGATCAGATCGCCTCCGTGTCCTCCGTGATCTCCGTGGTGCAGTTGTGTAGGCGAGGCTACTTCACGGCGGGGCGGATGAAGACCAGCTGCTTGCGGTGGCCGGGGATGGAGCCGCCGACCAGCAGGAGGTGGTTTTCGGGGATCACGTCGATCACGGGCAGGTTCTGCACCGTGCGGCGGTCCACGCCCATGTGCCCCGGCATGCGCTTGTTCTTGAACACCCGGCCCGGCGTCTTGCGCTGTCCGATGGCGCCGGGGTGACGGTGCAGCTCATGGGCCGTGGAGCTGTCTCGCGCCGCGCCCTTCATGTGGTGCCGCTTGAACACGCCGGCGAATCCGAAGCCGCGCGTGGTGCCGGTCACGTCGACCTTGTCGCCCTTCTTGAACAGCTCGACGGTGAGCTGCGAGCCGAGGGCGTTGCCTTCCAGCTCCTTCTCCTCGACGCGGAACTCGCGCACGTTGCGGTGCGGCTTCTGGTTCCGCTTCTTGAAGGCGCCGAGGTCGGGCTTGCGCGCGTTGCGCTGCTGCTTCTCCGACAGCTCCTCGTGCGCCACCTGCAGCGCCACGTAGCCGTCGCGCTCCTTGGTGCGGTGCCCGAAGACGAGATTCGGCTGCACCTCGATCACCGTCACGGCGTACGCGGTGCCGTCCTCCGCGAACACCGTCGTCATTCCCACTTTCCTGCCGATCAGACCCTTGGACATGACATGCTCCTGCGCAGCCTCCCGCGCCATCGCGCCCACCACGGTCAGGCCGGATTGCCTGCCGGCGGGTGAGGGACCGATCGGTCCGGAGGGGTTGCATCCGCGGCCTCGAAGGCCCTGCGGGGCGGGGCTGAATAGCACGGCTGTCCGGAAACGCGCAACAGAACTCCACCGCGCAACCAGGGCGTGGCGCTGGCCCGCTTGGGAACCAGGTTTCCCAGGCCGGAGCCGGCCGGCGTCCGGAATTCCGCGCTGAGTGCCCCCAGGCGCTCGCTGGCACGCCGCCTGCGAGGGCCGACCCGCGCAGGGGTGGCGTGCGGGGGGAGACCGGGATGGCGGCGACTGCGGAGAACCTGGCCGTTCTGGGGGCGCTCCCGGCGGGCCGGCAGGGCGCGGCCGGCCGGCGGCCGGGCGTCGGATGGGGAGCGTTGCTCGCCTTCGGGGCGGCGGCGGCGGGAGCCGCGCTCGGGCTCGTCGCTTCTCCGGGGCCGGGCAGCGACGAGACGGCGGCGAACCTGATCTGGACGACCGCCGCGGCCGTGCAGGCCGCGCAGGGATCGGAGCGCCGGGCCGAAGTCGCCGAGAAGGCCTTGGCGGAAGCCCGGGCCCATCTCGCCCGGCTCGAGCAAGCGGGCGCGGTCCAGGAGCTGCGCGACTGGCAGGAGGCGAAGCAGCTCGGCCTCGACCGCGCGCTGAGCGACCGCGGCGGCCTGTGGGGCGACGACCGCCGGCGCGTCCTCGCCAGCATCGTGCGGGAAGCGCGGCGGCACGGGCTCGATCCGCTGATGGTCGCCGCCGTGATCGAGATCGAGTCGCGCTTCGACCCGTTCGCCGTCTCGCACGCGGGCGCGTACGGGCTCATGCAGCTGATGCCGCCCACCGCGCAGGAGCTGTTCCCCGGCAGGAAGCCGCTCAAAGCCGCGTACCTCTTCAACCCCGTGTTGAACGTCGAGCTGGGGACGGCGTACATGGCGCAGCTCCTCCGCCGATTCGACGGCGATCTGCAGCGAGCGCTGATCGCCTACAACGCCGGCCCTTCGGTCGCGCGCGCTCTGGTGCGCGGCAGCAAGTCCCACCGCCGGCTGCAGGCCTATCCGCGCGCGGTCCTCGGCGCCTACCGCGACCTGCTGCTCGCGCAAGAGCAGGCCGGCGCTCGCCTGGCCCGGGGATGACCGCCCTCGCAGGCGCGCCCTCGCCGCCTGCATTCTGCGGGTCCGCGCCTCAGCGTAGGAGCGGAGGAGGCAACCATGGACAAGAAGAACCTCGAGGGCAAGCTCGACAAGGTGACCGGCAAGGTCAAGGAGATCGGCGGCGTCGCCACCGACAACCGCGACTGGGAGGCGGAAGGCAAGCTCGACCAGATCAAGGGCAAGGTGAAGGAAGGCCTCGGCAACCTGCGCGAGGGCATCAAGAACAAGGTCGACGAGCTGGACGAGAACAAGAAAGACGAATAGCCAAGACGATTGCACCGCCGAGGGCGCAATCCCTGCGATCTCCGCGACCTCTGCGGTGCAGTCGGTTCGTCTCGAGGCCCTGCCGTCAGCGCTTCGGCAGGGCGATCAGCAGCGCCCCTTCGCGCTCTTGCAGCGACCCGCCGTGCGCGGCGAAGATCGTCTCGGCCAGCGCGTATCCCAGGACCGATCCGATCGGGTCGCCGGAGGGGCGCTCTTCGGGAACCGGCGGCACCAGGGGATCGGGCGGCTCCGAGGACCGCACCATCAGCTCGCCCCCGGAAGGCACCGCGTGTCCGACCAGCGTGAGCGGCGCCTGGCTGCCCTTGGCCATGTGCTCGAGCACCACCCGCAAGCCGCGCCGCAGCATCTCGACGTCCCCGCTCACCAGCACCTGGCCGGGCACGTCCACCGCCCAGCCGTGGGTCGCCATCCCGTCCTTCTCCGTCAGGGCCGCCATCGCCGCGTCGACCAGCGAGCGCAGCTCGACGGTCTCGCTGTGCAGCTCATACGCGTGCTCGTTGAGGCGCTCGATGGTGAAGAAGTCGTCGACCAGCCTCCGCATCCGCCGCAGCGCCCGCAGGCTCGCGTCCACCATCTTCTCGGCGCGAGGCCCCGACCGGTCCGCCGTGTCCATCCGCTTGAGCAGGTCGCAGGACCACAGCGCGGTGGCGAGCGGGTTCTTGATCTCGTGAGCGACGAATCCGAGGTATTTGCCGCGGCGCTTGCCGGCAGGGGGCATCCCCGCAACGTAGTCCGGCCGCCGGGCGCTCGCAAGGAGCCGGCCACCCCGCTTTACAGGCTCGGCTGGCCGCTGATCCTGAAATTCCTACCGGCTGCGCCCCGCCTGCCCGGCCGCTCCAACCGGCAAGAGGCGGTCCTGCGAGGGCAATTGCGCGGAGCGCCAACCCTGGCATCCAGCTTGCTCATGGTCCCTGCGTCGCGCAACGCCACGAGCACCAAGGGGAGGACCGCATGCAACCGTCCACCGTACCCTCGAGCGCCGGCTCGCTCGCGATGTACCTGGCGGAGATCAACCGCTACCCGCTGCTCACAGTCGACGAGGAACAGCGTCTCGCCCGGCTGTACGCGAAGAACGGGGACCTCGACGCCGCGCACAAGCTCGTCACCTCGAACCTCCGCTTCGTGGTGAAGGTCGCCTACGAGTATCGCTCGTACGGCATCAAGATGGCCGACCTCATCCAGGAGGGGAACATCGGCCTGATGAAGGCCGTGCAGAAGTTCGACGCCGACAAGGGCATCCGCCTGATCAGCTACGCGGTCTGGTGGATCCGGGCGTTCATCCAGAACTACATCTTGAAAAGCTGGTCCTTGGTCAAGCTCGGGACCACCCAGGCGCAGCGCAAGCTGTTCTTCAGCCTGGCGCGCACCCGGCGCGAGCTGGAGAAGTTCGACGGCACCGAGCAGGTGGGCGCCGACGAGAAGGCCATCGCCCGCAAGCTGCGCGTGAAGCCCGGCGAGGTGGTGGAGATGCAGCAGCGCATGGAGGGCCGCGACCTCTCGCTCGATGCTCCCATTGGCGAGGACGGCGGGTCCACCCACGTCGACTTCGTCATGGACGGCGCCGATCTGCCAGACGCGGAGCTCGCGGAGCAGGAGGAGCGCCACATCGTCCAGGAGCGCGTGCTGGAGGCCCTCTCCCGCCTGGACCCGCGCGAGCGCTACATCATCGAGATGCGCGTCATGCAGGACAAGCCGATGACGCTCAAGGAGCTGGGCGAGCACTTCGGCTTCTCGCGCGAGCGCGCCCGTCAGCTGGAGATCCGCGCCAAGGCCAAGCTGGAAGCGGAGCTGGGCGAGCTGATGGAGGACCTCTTCCCCGGCGAGGAGCGCCTGCCGGTGGCCGAGTCCGCCTAGTCGCCGCCGA
>WNEY01000343.1_pt1 | contig 27847 bp, 27 predicted proteins | sample 5400531 | NCBI WGS metagenome assembly WNEY01 (sample SAMN13153338, study PRJNA577476) | soil metagenome | isolation source: 200 cm saprolite under Douglas fir tree site 1 | place: USA:California | collected 2015-04-18
GGACCGGCTCCGGGATGCTCCATCCGCCCGAGCACGATGACCGCCTCGCGGCGGACCTGCCAGTCCTCGTCGTCGAGGGCGCCGGCGAAATCGGCGAGCAGCCTGGGATCGTTGAAGAAAGCCAGCGCTCCGATGGCGAGGCGCCGAACGGACGCATCGGCATCGCCGAGCGCCGCTCTGAGATCTTCGACGGCCGCGCGCTCGCGCAGATACCCGAGCGCGGTCACCGCCTCCCGCCGGACCACCGCCTCCGGGTCACGCAGCGTCCGGCGCAGCGGATCGACCGCGCGGGGATCGCGCAGCTCGCGGAGCGCGAGGATGGCAGCCGCCCGGACCTCGGGGTCCGTTCGCTCGAGCGCGGCCACGAGCGCCGGCGTCGCCTCGCCCGAACGGAACTCGCGGAGCGCCGTGCGCGCCGCCGTCCTCACGGCGGGAGACGCGTCCTCGAGCGCCGAGACGAGCGGCTCGACCGCCCGCGGATCGCCCAGCTCTTCGAGGACGCCGACGGCCAGCCGCCGCACGGTCGCATCCGGATCGCGGAGGGCGGCGATGAGCGGATCCACCGACGCGGCGTCGGCCAGCTCCTCGAGCGCCATCACGGCGAGCTGGCGCTTGCCGGCGTCGGCGTCGGCGAGCTGCTGGAGGACAGCCGCGAGCTCGGGGTCGCTCATCGGAGGAGGAACGGAATGCTCACGGTGACGGCGTCGGCCGGGCAGTCCACCTCGCACGGCGTGCAGTACCAGCACTCGTCCCGCGCCATGAAGGCCTTGCCCGTCTTCGGATTGATGGCGAGGGCGTCGAGCGGGCAGACGTCAACGCAGAGGTGGCAGCCCTTGATGCACTTCGACTCATCCACGCTGACCGGGACGTCGAACTTCATGGTCACCGTCGGCATCGCCGTCTCCTCTCAGGCTCGCGCGGCCGGGATCCGCAGCTTGTGGTAGGCCCACAGCTCGTCGTCGGTCATGGGCACGATGTAGGGAGCGACCGGACGCGTGAGATGCTCCATCTCGCCACCGGCCCCTTTCCTCAGATTGGCGTGGACGAACCAGCGCTCGTTGTCCATCTCGGGATGGTCCACGCGATAGTGATAGAGGCCCCAGCGGCTCTCCGTTCGGAACAGCGAGGCGCGGGCGGCCATCTCGGCGCAGTCGCGGATGAAGTGCGCCTCCATCGCGCGCATGAGGTCGTGAGGGTTGTCGGCGCTGATGGCGGCGAGATCGCGGTGTGCGCGCTCGAAATACTGGAGGCCGATCTCCATCTTGGTGGTGACCTTCGGCGGCTGCAGGTAGTCGTTCACGACGCGGCGGATCTTGTACTCGACCTGGTGGTGAGGCAGCCCGTTGCGCTCATAGGTCGGCCGGAAGATCCGCTCGCGCTCGGCCTCGCACTGCCGGTCGTCCACCACCGGCTCCCCCGCCCCGTCGATGTACTGGAGCGCGTTCTCGGCGCAGATCTTTCCGTACGTCATGGCGCCAAGCAGATAGTTGTGGGGCACCGAGCCCATGTCGCCGGCCGCGTACAGGCCGGGGACGGTCGTCTCTCCCCGCTCGTTGATCCACACGCCCGAGGCGCTGTGACCGCTGCAGAAGCCGATCTCGGAGACGTGCATCTCCACCATGCGATCGCGGTAGTTCAAGCCCCGGCCTTCGTGGAAGCGGCCGCGGCTCGGGCGCTCGGTGCCGTGCAGCACGCGCTCGATTTCCAGGATCGTCTCCTCGGCCAGGTGGTTCAGCTTCAGGTAGACGGGACCGTTCTCGGTCTGGAGCTCGCGCCAGAACTCCATCATCATCTGGCCGCTCCAGTAATCCGACTCGATGAAGCGGACCCCCTTGGAATTCACGGTGTGGCCGCCGAGCGGGCCGGTGACGTACGCGCAGGCCGGGCCGTTGTAGTCCTTGATGAGCGGATTGATCTGGTAGCACTCGAGCCCGGTCAGCTCCGCGCCGGCGTGATACGCCATCGAGTAGCCGTCGCCCGCGTTGGTCGGGTTCTCGTAGGTCCCGTAGAGATACCCGGACGCGGGCAGCCCGAGCCGGCCGGCCGCGCCGCAGCACAGGATCACCGCCTTGGCGCGGATGATCACGAACGCGCCCGTCCGCGTCTGGAGCCCGAGCGCGCCCACGACGCGCCCGGCGTGCGTGAGGAGCCGCGTGGCCATGATGCGGTTGGACACCTTCACGCCGACGCGGCGCATCTGCCGGGTCAGGATCTTCTTCAAATCGTAGCCTTCCGGCATGGGCAGGACGTAGGCGCCCTTGTGATGCACCTTCTTGACGTCGAAGTCGCCCGACTCGGTCTTCTGGAACTTCACGCCCCAGCCATCGAGCTCCTGGATCATGGCGAAGCTGCGCACGGCGTAGGCGAGGACCGCGGCCTGGTTCACGATGCCGTCGTTGGCCATCGTGATCTCCTTGACGTACTGCTCCGGTGTGGCGTGACCGGGGATGATCGCGTTGTTCAGTCCGTCCATGCCCATCGAGATGGCGCCGCTCCGCTTGACGTTCGCTTTCTCCAGCACGAGCACGGTGGCGTCGGGGCTCTGCTCTTTGGCCTTGATCGCCGCGACCGAGCCGGCGCTTCCGCCGCCGATCACCAGCACGTCAGCCTCGAGCGTCAGGGTCTCCGGGACGATCATGCCGTTACCTCGAGTCGCGGTTTAGTATCATATACACGCATCTAGACTGAGAATATGGTATTACATTTAAATGGGCAATACTACGCACTAAAATGTTGATGGCCGCTCCACTCTCAGGCCGTACCTGACTCGGTCGGCGCGGACGTAGAGGTGCTCGTAGTCGATCGGCGTTCCGTCCACGTCGTGGGTGAGGCGGTCGATCAGGAGCAGCGGCGCTCCGGCCGTCACTCCGAGTTGCAGCGCGATCTCTTCCTGGGCGGGCACGGCGCTGATCTGGTAATCGGCGGCGCCCAGCCGCACGCCGCACACGTTCTCGAGCAGCCAGAAGATGTCGCGCCGCACGAGGTCCTCGCGGGCGAGGCGCCGGCCGAGCTCCGAAGCGAAGTAGCTCAGATCGTACGAGACGGGCGAATCGTTCACGAGCCGCACGCGCCGGATCTCGAAGAGCGGCGCCCCCGGCTCCACTCGGAGACGTTCGGCCACGTCGGTGGCGGCCCGGACCGGCCCGACGCGCAGCACGCGCGAGACGGCCGCGAGGCCCTGCGCCGACATCGCCTCCACGAACCCGCTGAGCTGGGCGAGGCCCTGCACGACGGCGGGACGGGCGACGAAGGTTCCGCGGCCCTGGAGCCGGAACACGAGACCGCTGCGCTCCAGCTCCCCGAGCGCCTGCCGGGCCGTGATGCGGCTGATCGAGTGCTCCCGCGCCAGCTCGTGCTCGGATGGCAGACGATCGAGCGGACCATAGACGCCGTTCTTGATCTGCGCTCGAAGCAGATCGCACAGCTGCTGATACAGCGGGGCGGGAGCGCCCGGGGTGAGGGCGGAACGGCGGCGCGATTGCGTCGTCTGGTCCGTCTCTGTCATATCAAGCACGGGCAGCGGCCGGAGCAACCGATGTGCCATGGCTGTCGCGCCCTCCTGTCTGTATCGCGATGCTCGCCGCCGCGCCGCGTTGCGCTCACTTGGAGCATCGCGCGTCGCTGCCATTCGATTCAGCACCACCCGCATTGCTGCCGCGCAAAGAAGCAGCACGAAACACAGTGAAGGCGCCGACTCCTTTCGGAGCGGCGCCGTCGCCGCGGGCTGCGCACGTGGCAGCGAATCCATATCTCGTTCGAGCAAGTCGGGTGCCATACCCGAACGCCTCGTCCGAGGGTCAGCCGAAGCGCTCAGTGATACGTGAGCACGTCCCACCATACGCGAATGCCGATGATGACGATGATCAGGCCGAGCGCGAGCTTGAGCTGGCCGCTCGAGAGCCGGCGGCTGACGGCGGCGCCAAGCTGGGCGCCCGGCGCCGCGCCCAACGCCACGATGAGAGCGGTTTCGTACGGGATCTGGCCGGTGGCGAGCTTGCCGGCGACACCGGTCAGCCCCGAGACGGCGGTGATGGCGAGCGAGCTGCCGATCGTGACGCGAATCGGGACGCCGACGACGACGAGAAGCAGCGGGACGAGCAGGAAGGCGCCGCCGGCGCCCACCAGCCCGGCGCCCAGGCCGACGCCTGCGCACACCGTCGCGGTGCGAGGGCGGCTGAAGCGCTGCGGGTCACCCACGCGAGGCGGCAGCGCCAGCAGGTCGACGGGCACGAGCATGAGCAGGCCGGCCGCCGTCACCATGAGGGCGAAGACGAGCAACAGCCAGCGATCGTAGAAGTAGTACGAGCCGAGCGCGCCCAGCAGCGATCCCGACGCCATCGCGACGCCGCCGACCCAGGCCAGCTCGGCGTTGACGGCCTGGTGGCGGCGATGCGCGATCATTCCCGACGTCGCGGCCACCAGGACCTGAACCATCGTGACACCCGCCACGGCCTTCATGCTGAGCTTGCCCACGTCGAGGAGCGGCGGGACGTAGAGCAGCAGCGGGATCATCACGATGGCGCCGCCGACGCCGAGCAGTCCGGACACGAACGCGCCACCGAGGCCGAGCCCGATCAGCGTGGCCGCGAACGCGAGCGTCATGCCGGGCGCGGGCGCGCGCGGACGCGCTTGACCACCGGCCACACGAGGATGAAGACGGACACGGCGAGGAGCACCGCGCTCACCGGGCGGGTGACGAAGATGCTGACGTCGTTGGCGTGGGCGACCATCGACGTGAGGAAGTACTGCTCGGCCATCGGCCCGAGGATGATGCCCATCACCAGCGGCGGGATGGGCAAGTCATAGCGCCGCATGAAGAAGCCGAGCACGCCGAAGAGCATCGTCAGCCAGACGTCGGCGAGATCGTTGCGCAGCGCGAACGCGCCCAGGAAACAGAAGACGACGATGAAGGTGTTGAGGATGGGCGCGGGGACTTTCATCAGCATGGCGAACGAGAGCGCGGCCAGGAAGCCGAGCGCGATCATGAGGACGTTGGCCAGGATCATCCCGGCGAAGATCGTGTAGACCTCGGCCGTCTGCCGCGTGAAGAGCAGCGGGCCCGGCTGGATGCCGTGGAGCAGGAACGCGCCCATCATGACGGCGGTGGCCGCACTCCCTGGAATGCCGAGCGTGAGCAGGTGAATCATGGCCCCGCCCGTGGAGCCGTTGACGGAGCTCTCGGAGGCGACGAGGCCGCCGGCGTGGCCGGTGCCGAACAGCTCGGGCGTCCGCGAGATCTGCTTCTCGAGGCCGTAGGACACGAACGACGACACCGTGGCCCCGGCGCCGGCGAGGCCGCCGATGGCGATCCCGACCGCCGTGCCCCGCAGCAGCGGCCCGCGCAACGGCCAGAGTGCCAACAGGGGCAACCGCGGAACGGCCCGAACGCGCGGCGTCGCCGGCACCGGCTCAGTCGTGGTGGTCACGATCTGATCGAGCACTTCGCCGATCGCGAAGAGGCCGATGAGCACGGTCACGAAGTCCACGCCCGTCTTGAGAAAAGGAACGCCGAACGCGAACCGCTCGACGCCGTACTGGGCCTCGGTGCCGATGGTGCCCAGGAACATCCCGGCAAAGAGCGAGATGAGCGCGGCCGCCATCGACGACTGGCCGAGCACGGAGACGCTGGCCAGGCCGAAGACGACGACCGAGAAGAACTCGACGGTGGAGAACGTCAGCGCGAAGCGCGCGAACGGCGGCGCGAAGAAGGCCAGGAAGAGCGCGCTCACCAGCCCGCCGAAGGCGGAGGACATGATGGCCAGCCCGAGCGCGTACTGCGTCTGGCCCTGGCGGTTGAGCCGGTAGCCCTCCCACGTCGTGGGCACGTTCATGGGATCGCCGGGAATGTTGAAGAGGATGCCGGTGATCGAGCCGCCGAAGACGCCGCCGCAGTAGACGCCGATCATCAGGAGCAACGCCGGCACGATGCCCATCAGATAGGTGAAGGGCAGGACGAGGACGATGGAGTTCAACATCGTGATCCCGGGTAGCGCCCCGGCGACGATGCCGATGGCGAGGCCGACCACGATCATGAGGAAGTTGAGCGGCTGGGCGGCGTTGACGAATCCGCCCGCGAGATTGAGGAGGACCTCGCCCATGCCGGCGGGCTAGAAGATCCGCAAGCCGCGGTAGAGCGCCAGCGTGAGCGTCTCGAAGACGCCGTCGCCCTTGGGCAGCGGCAGGTACACGAGCTTGACGAAGACGTAGAGGAGCACGACCGTGCCCGCGATCGCCGCCAGCCCGATGGCGACGGGCGAGCGCGACCCGGCCAGCACCATGAACACCCCGATGAATCCGGCCGTGACGAGCGGGAAGCCGAGCCACGGCGTCAGCACGACGTAGAGCACGATCGACGTGATCGCCGCGGCCAGCGCGTCGCGCCGGACACCGGCTAGACCCGCGGCCCGGGCCCCGTCGCTCAACGCGGGGCGCCGGCGGTTTTCGATCACCTTCGCGGCACAGGCGAGGCCCAGACCGCCGAGGACCAGACGTGGCCAGAACCCCGGGCCGAGTTGCCCGTCGCGCGCGACGTCGTCGAGGCCGCGCGTGTCGAGGAAAAGCGCCACGGCGACGATCACGCCGGCGAGCGGCGCGACGACACGGGCGAGCGGCGGCATCCTACTTGCGGAGGCCGAACTCTTTGACCAGCCGCTCGAGCGTGGCCGCCTCGCCGGCGACCCACGGCCCGAATTGCTCGTGGCTCATGAAGCTGTCCGGGCTCATGTACCACTCGTCGGCGAACCTCTTCCACTGCGGGGTCTGCATCGCCCGTGCGAAGGCGTCGGCCAGCGCCTTCACGCGCTCGGGCGGGGCGCCCGTGCGGGTGACCAGGCCGCGGAACTGCGGGAGCGTGATGTCCAGGCCCAGCTCTTTCGCGGACGGAACGTCGGGGAACGCGGGATTTCGCCGTTCGGCGAAGATGATCAGCGGCCGGAGCTGGCCGGCCCGGAGGTACTGCAGCACGTCGCCCGCCTGCTCGTAGAGCACTTCGGTGTGGCCGCCCAGCGCGGCGGCGTAACGCTCACCGGGCTTCGGGTACGGCACCGTCGTCATCTTGTAGCCCTTCTTCTCGAGGACCCTCACGGTCACGTCGTCCACCGTGCCGAAGCCGGTGGCGGCCACGCGCAGCTTGCCGGGATTGGCGTGCGCGTGCTTGAACAGCTCCTGGATCGAGCGGAACGGCGAGTCCGACCTGACGAAGAGGAACGAGTCGGCCACCTGGGTGCGGACGATCCACTCGAAGTCCTCCACCTTGTGACGGGCCAGGCCCATCGGAATCGTCATCAAGGTGTCCTGGATGTAGGTGGCGATCGTGTACCCGTCGGGCTTGGCGTTGAGCACCTGGGCGAGGCCGGTGTTGCCCGACGCCCCCGGCACGTTGGAGACCGGCAGCGCCACGCCGAGCAGCGGCTGGCTGAGACTCGAGATCTGCCGGGCCATGGTGTCGGCGCCGCCGCCCGTGCCCCACGTGCAGATGATGTCGACCGGTCGGTTGGGGAACTTCTCCTGCGCCGCCGTTGGACCGACGACCGCCGCGAGCAGCACACACGCCACCGCCAACCGTCTCATCTTCGGCTCTCCTCTCACGGTGCCGCCGTGTCGATCGCGCGCCGTCACGAGGACTCCCGGAGCAGGCGCCGCAGCAGCTTGCCCGTCGTGGTGACCGGCAGCGCATCGCGTAGCTCGACGAGCCGCGGCACCTTGTACCCCGACAGGCGCTGTCGGCAGAACGCCGTCAGCTCGCCGGCATCCACGCTCGCGCAGTTCTCTTTCAACACGACGAAGGCCTTCACCGCCTCGCCGCGATAGTCGTCGGCCACCCCGACCACCGCCGCCATCTTCACGGCCGGATGAGCGTACAGCGTCTCTTCCACCTCGCGCGGCCAGACCTTGAAGCCGGCGGTGTTGATCATGTCCTTCAGCCGGTCGACCACCGCGAAGTACCCCTCGTCGTCCATCGCTACGATGTCGCCGGTTTTGAGCCAGCCATCGCTCATCGCCTTCGCCGTCGCCTCGGGCCGGTTCCAGTACCCGAGCATCACCTGGGGCCCGCGGATCAGCAGCTCGCCGGATTCGCCCGAAGCCACGTCGCGCCCGCTCTCGACGCCCACGATCCGGGCGTCGGTGTCGGGCAACGGCACGCCGATCGAGCCGGCCTTGGCGCGATCGATGGGATTGGCGTGCGTGAGCGGGCTCGTCTCGGTGAGGCCGTATCCCTCGACGAGGACTTCGCGACCGACCAGCGCGTCGAAGGCCGTCTTCACGCTCGGCGGCAGCGGCGCGGCGTTCGTCCGGCACGCGCGCAGCGACGAGTAGTCGGCGGCGCGCCCGGCCTCGTCGTTGAGCAGGGCGATGAACATCGTCGGCACGCCGAAGAGGCGCGTCACGCGATGAGAGGTCACTGCCCGAGCGACGGCCGGAGCGCTGAAGCGAGCGAACACGAGCAGCGTCGCCCCGGTCGAGAGCGGCACGTTCATCACGCCCGACATGCCGCCCGAGTGGAACATCGGGATCGCGCACACCGAGACTTCCTCGCCGGGGGCGAACGCGTACCACTCGGCGAACTGGGTCGTGTTCACGACGATGTTCCGGTGCGACAGCATCGCGCCCTTCGGAGTTCCGGTGGTCCCACCCGTGTAGAGCAGCACGGCCAGGTCGCGCTCGGGATCGCCCCCGACCGGCGTGGCGGGTGGCAGCGTTTCCATGTTCTGGAGCTCGCGGACGCTCACGAACGGCAGCTTCAACCGTCCCGCCACCGTCGCTGACGCGTGGCCGTCGGGACCGACGACGACGGCGACCCCGGCGTCGGCCAGGTGCTGCTCGATCTCGCTCTCCCGCGCGCCGGGATTCACGGGCACGACAACGCCGCCGGCCACCCACGTCGCGTAGTAGCCGATCACGAGCGCGGCACTGTTGGGCAGGCAGTAGCCGACGCGCGTGCCACTCGCCACGCCGGAGCGCTGGAGCCCGGTCGCCGCGCCGCGCACGGCGCGCCACAGCGCCTCGTAGGTCAGCGTGCGCCCGGCCGAGCCCGACTCGTGGTCGAGCTCCCGCAGCGCGACGCGATCGGCGAAGCGTGGGAGATTACGCTCGAGCAGCCGCCACGCCGGCTCGCGCGGATACTCGAGCGAGCGCGGCAGGTGGGCGGGCCAGACGCGGTGCCAGATGCGTTCCCCGGATCCGCTTTCTGCGCCGACCGTCGGACGGATCACGTCAGGCGGTGGTGAGGACGGGAAGCGTGAAGCCAGTCTCGAGCGCCGCCAGGTTCTGCTCGTGGAAGCGCGGGATCACCTCGACCATGGCCTTGCGCATGGCCTCGTAGTCGAGGGCGGCCACTCGCGTCAGCGCGCCGAGCATGACCATGTTGGCGAAGAGTACGTTGTTGAATTTCTCTTTGGAGAGCTGCGTCGCCGGGACGGCCACGTGGCGCTCGGGAGCATCGGGGCGAATCTCTTTGACCATCTCGGGGTCGTAGAGGATCTTGCCGCGGCAGAAGTCGAAGAACTTCCGGTAGGCGGGCGCGGAGAACGCCACGAAGGCGTCGGCGTTCTCGACCACCGGGCTGTCGACGTCGCGCGGCGAGATCACGAGCTGGGCGCGCACGTAGCCGCCGCGCGTCTCGGTCCCGTGGCTCTTGAGCATCGTCACCCGATGGCCCTGCTTGATCGCGCAGAGGCCCAGGATCTGGCCCATGCGGATCACCCCCTGGCCTCCGAAGCCGGAGATCAGGATCTCGGTCCGGCCGCTGGTCGCCGTCGTCACTTCTTCGCCTGCTTTTGAGCGAGGTCGGCCTGCACGCGCGCGTTCATGTCGCGCAGGATCCGCGAGAACTCGGGCCGGCTGTTGGAGGCGTCGTGCTTGATGCCGGTCTCCCAGGTGAAGTCGCTCTCAGTGCCGTCGGCCTTCCGACCCTGGGTGTGCTCGTAGATCCATTCGAGATTCTTCAGGGTGTCACGCGTGCCGAGCGCGTAGGCCCCGAAGTTCTCGTTGCACGGGAAGCGCACGTGGATGAACGAGAAGCCGTCGTTCTGCAGCGCCTTCTTGACGATCTTCACCGTCTGGTGCCACTGGGTGGCCGTCGTCTCGGCCACGAACGTCGCGCCGGCCGCCTTGACCACGTCGCAGGGATCGAAGGGCGGCTCCACCATGCCGTACGGGCTCGAGTTGGTGACGTAGCCGGCGGGCGTGGTCGGCGAGAACTGGCCACCGGTCGACTCGTAGCCCATGTTGTCCTCGCAGATCACCGTGACGCCGAGGTTGCGGCGGGCGGCGTGGATCAGGTGCGAGGTGCCGATCGAGGCGGCGTCGCCGTCTCCGACCACGATCAGGTATTTCTTGTCGGGTTGCGCGAGTTTGAGCCCGGTAGCGATGGCTAACGCGCGGCCGTGAGTCGCTCCGAAGTTGTCGCCACCCCAGGTGGCGAAAGTCTGGCGCCCGACACAGCCGATGCCGGTGCCGAAGATCACGTCTTCTTGCTTGAGCCCCAGCTCGTCGATCGCCTGGAGCAGCCAATTCTCGATCATGCCGATGCCGCAGCCGTGGCACGCCTTGGTCGGGATCTGACTCGGCCGGAGGTACTTCTTTGCCAGTTTGTTCATCACCTGACCTCCGTCCAGTCATCGGAGGGGGCCTCGACGGCCCCCTCCGAAACCTCCCCCAAGGGTCGATTGCGCCGGCACAGCCGGCGCTCGAACAGCGCCCACACTTCGCCATTGCCCCACTCGAGTGAGCGCGTCGTAACTTCGGGCCGCTCGCGGTGTCCAGCCATCACCTGACCTCCGTCCATATATATGGGAGCTCGGGGATCCTGCCGGAGCGGGCGACCCCTTCGAGGCCGGCGACCACTTCGGCCACCGTGTGAAGCTCGGCGCTCTTGCCCATGAAGTGCACCTTGCGCTTGTCGGGGGCGGCCCGCATCACCTCGCGCACGAGCTGGCCATCGTAGTTCAGCTCGCACACCAGATAGCGCGCGTCGCGCGCGAAGAGCTCGTCGAGGAACGGCCACAGCGTGATGGGGCGGATGAACCCGGCCCTCACGCCGCGACGCCGCGCTTCCAGCACCCCGGTCTTCACCGTCCGCGCGTTGGCGCCATAGGCCACCGCGATGACGTCGGCGTCGTCGAGCCCGAGCGTCTCGTAGCGCGTGAGATCGGCACGGTGATATCGGATCTTGTTGATGAGGCGGAACGTCTGGGCCCATTGGGCTTCCATTTCTTCGATGTCATACCCTTCTTCGGTGTGCGTGTAGGCGGAGACGCACACCCCGGTGCCGTGGCCGATCACGTTGGGCGGAACGTCGAGGTCGGCGCTGCCCACCGGATAGAACGGCATCATGAGGTTGTGCTTGCGCGGGATCACGAAATCGAGGCCGTCGTAGTCATCTGGAATGAAGAGGTCTTCCCACATGTCGGAGATGACCTGATCGGTGAGGATCGTCACCGGCGTGCGGAAGCGCTCGGCCAGATTGAAGGCGTCGATCGTCAGCCAGAACGCCTCCTGCACCGACGACGGTGACAGGACGATCGTCTCGAAGTTGCCCCCGTGGCTCGCGTAGCGCGCGATGTAGAACTCGCCCTGGCCGGGCGCGCCCGTGATGCCGCTGATCGGGCCCACGCGCATGGCGTCGACGACGACGAGCGGGATCTCGTTGGTGATGGCCCAGCCATAGGCGTCGTGCATGAGCGTGTAGCCTGGCCCCGAGGTGGCCGTCATCGCCTTGAGCCCGCCCAGGCTGGCGCCGGCGCAGGCGTGCATGCCGGCCAGCTCGTCCTCGCATTGCATGTAGTAACCGCCGACCTGGGGCAGCCGCTTGGACATGTACTCGGCGATGTCGGTGGCCGGCGTGATCGGATAGCCGGCGAACACGCGGCAGCCCGCGGCGATGGCGCCCTCGGTCAGCGCGTACGTCCCCGCCTCGAGCAGGCGGCGACCCTTGATCGTCCGCCGCGCCCACTCGTCCCACGGCGCCACCAGCGTTTCCTTGACGTCGATATCAACCGTCGCCATCAGTCGTCGTACCCTCGTCTTTCGATCATTTCACCGCCATTTTCATCTTTGCCGTCGGAGCGCCTTCGCAGGGCCTCCGGCGCTCGACGGTCGGGCACTCAACCCGCCAGACCAGTTTTCAACGACACGTCGATACAAAAGTCCGGGCAGATCTGATAGCAGAGCATGCAGCCGACGCAGTTGGACTCGTGGGCGACGATCATCGGAAACCATCCGATCTTGTTCGGCGTCGTTCGCCAGGCGAAGACGTCGGTCGGGCAGACGCTGAGACAGAACCCACAGGCCTTGCACATCTCCTCGCCCACGACGACGTCCCACTTGCCGGCCGGCCCGCGCGGGGCCTTCTTCTCACGCTTGAACAGCGCCATTCGCATCCCCCTGCGCCATCACCTTCACCACGATCTCCTTGGCACCGGCGATGTGGGCCCGGGCCAGCCGCTCGGCGCGCTCACCATCACCGGCGGCGATGGCGGCGTGGATCTCACGATGCTCGCGGTGGGCGTCGGCCAACCGGTGCGGCGTCCGCAGCAGCACCGGATGGAACCGCTGGATGCTGAGCCTCACGACCGCCGAGAGCGCGATCAGGCGCGTGTTCGCGCTCGCCTGAAAGATCTCGTCGTGGAACTCGACGTGGGCGCCGAACCACTGATTGGCGTCATGCCGGGCCAGGCACCGGGCCATGCGCTTCAGAGATTTTTCGAGCCGCGCCAGGCTCGCCGGTGTCGCGCGCTGCGCGGCCAGCCGCGCGGCGAGTCCGTCGAGCACTTCGCGCAGGTCGTACAGCTCGGCCGCCTCCTCCAGCGCGAGCACGGCCACGCGGACACCGCCGCCGGGCAGGAGATCGACGAGGCCCTCGTGCTGCAGCCGCCCCAGGGCTTCGCGCACGGGAGTTCGGCTGATCGCGAGCTGGTCGGCGAGGTCGGTCTGGCGCAGCCGGGCTCCAGCGGTGAAGCGGCCGTCGAGGATGGCGTCGCGCAGGGTCTGGGCGGCGTCGTCGACGAGACGGCGCCGGCGAAGGGGGGCCACGCGATGGTTGGGCATGCTGGCCTGGATTCTGTATCCAGAATCCAGGCCACGTCAAGTCAGCGCAGGCTCGAGTAATAGGCCGCCAGGTCGGCCATCGTGTCGTCGGACAGCGACTTCATCAGCTCCTTGATCGCCTTGAGGCTCGGATCGCCCGGACTCCGCTTGTCTTCACGGAATAGCATCATCTGGTTCTTGAGGTAGCCGGGCGGCTGACCGGCCAGATCGGGAATGAGCTTGGCGCGATCGCCCCGGCCTTCCGGCCCGTGGCAGATGACGCACGGCTGCGCCGCGACGCGGCCGCGCCCCGCGGCGGTGGCGTCGACTTTGATCCTGGTCGGCTCTCGCTTGAGGCCCCCGAAGTACGCGGCGTAGTCGTCCACGCCGAACTGCATCACCTGCTTGGCGTAGGGCTCCATCTCGACGGACGGCCGCTTGGCCGACGCATAGTCGGCGATGGCCTTCTTGAAGTACTCCGGCCACAGCCCGGACAGGATCGGCATGGTATCGACGGCGCTCTGACCGCCGAAGCCGTGGCAGGCCGAGCAGTTGAGCGCTTTCATGGCGCCCGGACTGTCGAGCGGCCCCGCCGCCACCACCGACGCGGTGGCCAGGACAAGAACGATGGTGATCACGAACTGCATGGCGTTCTCCTCCTCCTATCCGATCACGTCGCTCCAGATGGACCGCGCCCACCCGAGCGAGTTCTGAGCCACGGCGACGCTCTGGCCGGGCGTGAGCTTCTGCTCGATCTGCACCACCTTGCCGTTCTCGATCTTGTACGTGTTGACGACGGCGATCGCCTCGCGGTCGTTGACCCACGAGTAGCACGTGTTGCCGGGGGCCAGCTCGGGCGGCTGCTTGCCGTTGAGCCGGTGGACGATGGCGACGGCCGCCACCTTGCCCATGGCGTTGGCCACGTTCCCCGACTTCGGCACCGGGAGCCCGATCGTCGAGTCGCCGATCACGTGGACGTTCGGCGCCTTCACCGACTCGAACGTCAGGTGGTTGACCTCGCACCAGCGCTTGTCGGCGCCCACCAGGTCGGCCTGCACGGCGATCGTGCCCGCCCGCTGCGGCGGAATCAGGTTCACGACGTCGTACTTCACCTTGTCGCCGAAGTCGGTCGTCACCTCGCGCACGCTCGGATCCACCTTCACGACCTTGTTCGACGCCCGGTAGTCGATGTTCGGGTACTCGCGCCAGGCGGCCCGGAACAGCGCCGTCTTCGAGATGATGTTCTGGTTGGCGTCGAGAACGATGAGCTTGGACTTCGGCTTGTTCTGCTTGAGGTACCACGCAACCTGGCAGGCGCGCTCGTACGGCCCGGGCGGGCAGCGATAGGCGGCAGGCGGAATGCTCAGCACGAATACACCGCCGTCGGGCATGGCGCGTAGCTGGTCGGCCAGCGCCTGGGTCTGCGGCCCTGCCTTCCACGCGTGCAGCACCTTGTCCTGGTTCTGGGCGAGACCGTCGACCTGCTCCCACTGGAACTCCACGCCCGGCGCCACCACCAGCCGGTCGTACTCGAGCGAGCCCTCACCGACGCGGACGCGGCGCGTCGCGGGATCGATGGCGCCGGCCGCCTCGTGGAGCACGCGGACGCCGTGGCGGCGCAGCCCCGTATAGTCGAACGTCATGCTGTCGAGCGTGCGCACGCCGCTCAGCACGAGGTTGCTGAACGGACACGAGATGAACTGGCGGTTGGGCTCGAGCAGGATCACCTCGATGGACGGATCGCCCAATCGCACGTATTTCGCGGCGGTGGCGCCGCCCCAGCCTCCGCCGATGACGACCACCCGGCGTCCGCTCTTGGGCGCGAAATCGCCGGTCATCGCCGTGGCGCAGCCGCCGGCCAACAGGCCAACGCCCAGACCCACTCCCGACGATCGAAGGAATTCGCGTCGCCCCATCCCCTTCATCACGGCTGTCCTCCTCCTCTTACTGAAGCGCGCTGAACCGGCCTGACTCCTCGTTCCAGGTGGCGGCGGTGGCCCACGCCGCCATCACGACGATGACGAGGACGAGCGCCAAGCCCCAACCGAGCACCGACGGCAGGAACACGGCCGCGCCCAGCTTCCCGGCCAGCCCGGCCGCGCCGAGACCGAGACGGGTCAGCGACGCGGCCAGCGCGAAGCCCACGATCGCGACCCACAGCTTGAGCTGCCCCTCGCCGGCGCGCCAGATCGAGCCGGCGCCGCACCCGCCGGCGATCGTCATGCCGAGCCCGAAGAGAAGACCACCCAGCAAAGCCCCGGCGCCCGCGCTGGGAAACACCCACTCCGACTTGTCCTTGAGGTCGGTGAACTTGAGGATGGCGAAGCCGAGCGTGCAGACGATCAGCGCCAGCGCGGTGGCCCGCGTGTGCTCGGCGTCGCCGGTGAGAAACGGCTCGCGGAACGCGCGGACGAGGCAGAAGCGCGAGCGCTGGAAGATCACTCCGAACGCCACGCCGAAGAGCAGGAAGATGCCTTGGGCGACGTAGCCCGTGCGCGCATAGGCGAACGGCAGGAGCACGAGCGCAGCCAGGACCACCGCGCCCGCCACCGGCTGACGGCTGCCTTCGCGGCGGGCGGCCGCCAGCACGCGGCCGCGGCCGCTCGACCACGCGGGACGGTGGGAAAGCTCCCACATCAGATACCGGAGTGCGAGAAACGCGCCGACGCCGAGGCCGATCATCATGCCGAGGCCGGAGAGCGAGAGCGCGCTCGTCGCCGAGAAGAACCCGCCGATGTTGCACCCGAGCGCCAGCATGGCGCCGATCCCCATCAGCAGGCCGCCGAGGCCGCCCTTGACCAGCTCGCCGCGCGGCGGCACCCGCACGGCGAACTCCCGGCTGAGCAGCGCGGCGGCGAGGCCGCCGAAGAGCACGCCGAGGTTCAGCAGCGAGCCGGAATAGAGCCAGGGCGCGACGAGATCGGGCCGCCGTACGATCCCGGCGCCGGTGAGCGCCCAGTCGCCCCAGTTGCGCATGCCATCGGACGCCGTCCACGGCCGATCGAACGCGAAGAGGAAGACGTTGACGGTCGCGACGAGCAACGCGGCGGCCCACACGGGCCACGGCTGTCCGAAGACGAGCCGGTACTGCGAGCCGAACAGACGGGCCATCGTGCGGGGATTCTACCGCGGCCCCCTCTGTCGCGAATCGCGCAATGACGAGGATTGGAGGGGGCCCCGGAGGCCCCCTCCACCTTCATATCCTTCGCCCGCTACTCACGCGCCGACTGATACGTGCTTTCGACCGTGGGTGGCACGACCTGCAGGCGGGCCACCATCTCGTTGATCGGGTGCATCAGCTCGTTCATGTGCTGGACGGCACGGCTCAGCGACTCGGCGACCGCCGACTGCTGGCCCTTGAGCTGATCGTGCTGGCCCCGGAGCCCGGTGAGCTCCGATTGCAGCTCGTGAACTTCCCGGCGGAGCGTGGCGATCTCATCGCGCATCCGATCGCACTCCGCGTCGGCGGCGGTCGCGCGCTCCCGGAGCCGCTGGTTGTCGTCGAAGACGCTGGGAATGACGCGTCCGAGGAGATACTGGCTTTCCTCGATCCAGCGTTCCACCTGCTGCCGCGTTCCCGTGATGCCGGTTCCCGTCATGTTCATCCCGAGGCTTCCCCCTCCCGTGTCGGGCGCCCGAGCCCGCCGTCCTCGAGCGGATTCCCGTGTGTACGGCACACCGTGACCTTGTCGCTGCCGCCCCTGACCGCGGCGCCGCCGGGCAGCCCACGGACACTCGGATCGTCGGCGAGGCGCCGACGGAGCTACGCGGAGAACGACGATCGAACGAGGAAGACAGTGACGAGCCAGCGAGAGGCCGGCCCGGCGAGGAATTCATGCGAGCGCAATCTAGCCGCCGCGACGGAACGTGTCAAGCACTCAGTGCGCTTGCTTCTCTTTTTCGGTCTTCACCTCCTTGATGACCTTGTCGGCCAGGAACGACGGCACTTCCTCGTAATGCGAAAACTCCATCGAGTAGCCGCCCCGGCCGCCGGTCATCGAGCGCAGCGACGGTTCGTAGGACAACATCTCCGCCATGGGGACCTGCGCGCGCACGGCCGCCGTCTCCCCGGCCGGCTCCATGCCGGCGATGCGACCGCGCCGCGAGTTGAGATCACCGATGACGTCGCCGGTGGTGTCGGTCGGGCAGGTCACCTCGACGTTCATGATCGGCTCGAGCAGGATCGGATGGGCCTCCATGAAGACTTTCTGCAATCCCATCGACGCGGCGATCTGGAACGCCATGTCCGACGAGTCCACGTCGTGATAGGAGCCGTCGTAGAGCGTGACCCGGAGGTCCACGATCGGGTAGCCGGCCAGGATGCCGCGCTTCATGCAGTCGCGCACGCCCTTCTCCACCGACGGGATGAAGTTGCGGGGGACGGCGCCGCCGAAGATGTCGTCCACGAACTCGAAGCCGCCGCCGCGCGTCATCGGCTCCACGCGCAGCCAGGTGTCGCCGTACTGGCCGCGCCCGCCCGTCTGCTTCTTGTACTTCCCCTGCCCCTCGGCGCGGCCCTTGACCGTTTCCTTGTAGGGGATGCGCGGCGGCAGCAGCGTCACGTCCACGTTGTACTTGCGCTTCATGCGCTCGATCGTCATCTCGACGTGCAGGTTCCCGACCCCGGAGATCAGGAGCTGCTTCGTCTCCGGATCGAAGTGGTGGTGAATGGTCGGGTCCTCTTCGGCGATCCGCGCCAGCGCGTTGGAGATCTTGTCCTCGTCGCCGCGGGTCTTGGGCTGGATGGCGAACGAGATGGCCGCTTCCGGAAACGTGATGCGCGGCAGCTCGAATGGATGCGCCTCGTCACCGAGCGTGTCGCCCGTCTGCGTCTCCTTCAGCTTCTGCACGACGCCGATCTCGCCGGGGCCGAGGCTTTCCACGTTCTTGGCCGTCTTGCCCTGCAGCCACGAGATGTGGCTCATGCGCTCCTTGGTTCCGCGGCCCGGGTTGGCCAGGGTCGACTCGGTCTTCAGCGTGCCGCTGAAGACCCGGAAGAGCGACAGCTTGCCGATGTGGGGATCGCTCAGCGTCTTGAACACGAGCGTCGTCACCGGCGCCTTCGCATCGGGCGCGCGCGTGCCCACCTGCTTGGCCTTGAGATCGGTACCGGCCACCTCACTGCGATCGGCCGGCGACGGGAACTCGTGGACGATGAGGTCGAGCAGCGCCTGGCTGCCGATGCTCTTGACCGCCGCGGCGCAGAGCACGGGGATGATCTTGCCCGCGCTGATGCCGGCGCGGAGGGCCTTGAGCATCTCGTCCTCTTCGAGGGAGCCGGCCTCCAGGTACTTGTTGAGCAGCTCGTCGTCCGTCTCGGCCGCCGCTTCCACCAGCTTCTCGCGGTACTCCTTGGCCCGGTCGGCGACCTCGCCGGGGATGTCGGCCTCGCGCGCCTTGCCGTCCGCGAACAGCGTGGCCTTCATCTTCACGAGGTCGACGAAGCCCTGGAAGGCGTGCTCCTCGCCCACCGGAATGTGCAGCGGCACCGCCCGGCCCTTGAGCCGGCGCGTGATGGACTCCAGCGTGCGATAGAAGTCGGCGCGCTCGCGGTCGAGGCGATTGATCACGACGGCGCGCGCCAGCCCGTACTCGCTGGCGAACTTCCAGATCTTCTCGGTCTGGACCTGAACGCCGGCCACCGCGTCCACCACCACCACCGCCGCTTCCACCACACGCAGGCCGGCCCGCGCGTCGGCGATGAAATCGCCGTACCCCGGCGTGTCCACGATGTTGATGTGATGGCCCTTCCAGTCGCAGTAGGCCACCGCGGTGTTGATCGAGATCTTGCGCTTGATCTCGTCTGGATCGAAATCGGTGGTGGTGGAGCCGTCGTCGACCTTGCCGAGTCGGGTGATAGCGCCCGCCGCGAACAGCAGCGCTTCCACCAGAGACGTCTTGCCGACCCCGCCGTGACCAACGACACCGACGTTGCGGATCTTCGCGGTCTCGATCATTCACGGGCCTCCTGCGGAGGGACCTGAAGTGGGGGAGATGCTATCACAAGTAGTTGGGGGGACCCGTACCGCTTCCCCCCAAACCCCCCTCATCGCGTTGCGCGCGACCCGTCCCGGGTCCCCCAACTAAAAAATCTAGAACTTCTGGTCTAGGCGAGACGCGACAGCGCGTGCAGGACCCGGGTGACGATGGCGTCGTCGGTGCCGGAAAGATCGGTGGGAGCGGGCAGCGGCGGAGGGGCGTTCTTGATGCCGGCGCCGGTCAGCACCAGGACGATGCGGTCGGTCGCGCTCACCGCGCCGCGTTCCTTCAGCTCGAGCAGGGCGGCCACCGTCGCCGCCGCCTCCGGCGCCGTCCACACGCCGTCGAGCCGGGCGAGCAACCGCTGCGCGTCGGCGATGGCCGCCTCGCTCACGGCGACGGCGTCGCCCTTCGTCTCGCGCAGCACGCGCAGCATCTGCCGTCCGGCGAACGGCGACGGCACCCGCAGGCCGGGCGCATCGGTCACCGGGCTCTCCCAGGGCGCCGTGGTCTCGGCGCCCTCGCGCCATGCCTTGACGACGGGGGCGCAGCCTTCGGCCTGCACGCCGACGATGCGCGGCAGCACGCCCGTGAGCCAGCCCATCGCGCGCAGCTCTTCGTAGGCTTTGGGGATGCCGACGAGCCCGGTGCCGCCGCCCGTCGGATAGAGGAGCACGTCCGGCATCGACCAGTCGAGCTGCTCGGCCAGCTCGAGCCCCATCGTCTTCTTGCCCTCGAGTCGATAGGGCTCCTTCAGCGTCGACAGATCGAACCACCCGAGCTGCGGCGCGGTCTTGCCCACGATCCGGCCGGCGGTGGCGATCGAGCCCTCGATCGTGAAGACGTGCGCGCCGGCGATGAGCGCCTCCGCGATCGCCGCCGGCGGCGTGCCGCGCGGCACGATCACGCCACAGGGCAGCCCGGCGCGGGCCGCGTAGAGCGCCGCGGCACCGCCGGCGTTCCCGGCCGATGGAATCAAGAAGCCGCGGGCACCGAGCGTCCGCGCCCGCGTGATCGCCATGCCGAGGCCGCGCGCCTTGAACGTCCCCGTCGGGTTCTGGCCCTCGTCCTTGGCGAGGAGATGGCGCAGCCCGAGGTGCACGGCCAGCCGCGGGAGCGACAGGAGCGGCGTCCCGCCCTCGCCGAGCGTCACCGGTTGCTCGCCGTCGTCGAGCGGCGTCAGCTCACGGAAGCGATACATCCCGGGCGGCCGCGTCTTCAGATCATCCCGGCTGACCGCCGACTTCACGCGCTCAAGGTCGTAGCGGACGGCCAGCATCTGGCCGCACGCTTCGCACACGGTCAGCACGCCCTTGGCGTCGTGCCGCCGGCCGCAGACCGTGCACTCGACGTGGCTGACGAAGCTCATTCGATCACTGGGCTTCGTCGTTCGGCGGCGCGACGACGCGGTTGGCGAGCACGCCGATCTTCTCCACCTCGGCCTCGATCTTGTCGCCGGCCTTCAGGAACTTCCCGGTCGCGGCGCCCACGCCCTCGGGGGTGCCGGGGGCGAACCCCTCCGACAGCACGCTGATGCACTCGTCGACGGGGAAGATCATCTTCGAGGTGTGGCTCGATTGGCGTGTCTCGCCGTTGACGCGCAGGGTGATGGCGAGCGTCTGGGGATCGGGGATCTCGTCGGCAGTGACGAGCACCGGTCCCATCGGGCAGAACGTGTCGAGCGTCTTGCCCTTGAACCACTGGCCGTGCCGCTTCTGGAGATCGCGGGCCGTCACGTCGTTGATGACGGTGTAGCCGAACACGTGCGCGAGCGCCTGCTCACGCCGGACGTCGTGGCCGGCGGTCCCGATGACGACGGTCAGCTCCACTTCGTAGTCCAGCTCCTTGGTGACCGAACGGTGGACGATCTTGCCCCCGGGCGGCAGTGCCGACTGCGGCACCTTGGTGAAGTACACGGGATGCGGCGGCGCCTCGGCGCCGCGCTCGGCCGCGTGCTCCTTGTCGTTGCGCCCGAGGCAGAAGATGTTGCGCGCCGGCCGTGGGATGGGCGCCTCCAGGCGAACGCGGGCCAGTGGCGAGCCCAGCCGAAGCTCGGCCACGCGGTCGGCGCCGTCGCAGCTCAGGATCGCCCGGCCGTGATCGAGCGCCTGGCGCGCCTCGTTCCACACGTCGGGCCCTCCTTGAATCAGGGCGAGCATCGTCTTGGGAAATCCGCCGCGCGGGCGGCGGAGCGCGCCGGGCTCGCTCTTCCGATCGGCGGCCAGCGCCACCAGATCGAGCACGGTGTCGTCCACGAGCGCGCCCACGCGGGGCGCCGTCCGGCCTCGACGGTACGTCACGAGACGCATGGCTCAGCGATCCTTCAGGAGCACGACCAGCACACGGGCCGGCTGCGGCGATTCGTTGAGGGAATAGTGGAGCGTGCCCTTCCTCGCGTACTCGACCTGGCCCGGACGGAGGACCCGCTTGCCCACCCCGTGCGTCACCACGGCGAACTCGCCCTCGAGCACGTAGGCGAACTCGTCGGCGACGGCGGCGTGCTCCTCGCCGCGGAACCCGGGCGGGAACACGAACTCGATCATCAGCAGCCGGTCGTTGTCGAGGAGCGTGCGCTCGCCGATGGCGGCGCCGGCCAGGGGGGAGGCCGCCGGAACCGCGACGGCCAGGACGAGCACGAGGGCGAGGCCGAGGTGTTTCAGGACTAGATCGACTGGCGCATCACGGGCCGCGACGGCAGCGCAGCGCCCCGCTCGCGCGCCATCTGCTCGAGCTCGGGCGGCAGCGCGAATCGGACGTTCTCCTCGCCGACCTTCACCTCGCGCACGGTGGCCCCGCCGTTGCGCAGCGCCTCCACCACCTCGGTGACGAGGACCTCGGGGGCCGACGCGCCCGCCGTCACGCCGATGCGCTTCGCCCCCTCCAGCCACTCGCGGCGCACGTCGCGGATGTCGTTGATCAGGTAGGCCCGCGTGCCGGTGGACTGCGAGACCTCGACGAGGCGGATGGAGTTGGAGCTGTTGGCGGCGCCGATGACGAGCAGCACGTCCACGTCGCCGGCCACCGTCTTCACCGCCGCTTGCCGGTTCTGGGTGGCGTAGCAGATGTCGTCGCGCGACGGCCCCACGATCTTGGGGAACTTGCGCCGGAGGGCCTCGATGACGTCGCGCGTGTCGTCCACCGACAGCGTCGTCTGCGTCAGGTACGCCACCTTGTCGGCGTCGGGCACGTCGAGCGCCTGCACCTCGGCCACGCTGTCGATGACGTGGATGCGATCGGGCGCCTCCCCGAGGGTGCCGATGACCTCGTCGTGATCCTCGTGGCCGATCAGGACGATGGAGTAGCCCTCACGCGCGTAGCGGATGGCTTCCAGGTGGACCTTGGTCACGAGCGGACAGGTGGCGTCGATCACGCGCAGTCCGCGCCGCTCGGCATCGTCCCGCACCGCCGGCGACACGCCGTGGGCGCTGAAGATCACCGTCGCGGTGTCGGGCACCTCGTGAAGCTCGTCCACGAAGATGGCGCCCTTGGCCCGCAGCTTGTCCACGACGTACCCGTTGTGGACGATCTCGCGGCGCACGTAGACGGGAGGGCCGCAGACTTCCAGCGCCTGCTCGACGATGTCGATGGCTCGCTCGACACCGGCGCAGAACCCGCGGGGCCCGGCCAGGACGATCTCGGCGATTCGACTGACCATCACGCTCCTACTTGAAGTAAAAGGATACGCCGGCGACCCCGGTGTCCGCTTCGAAACCACGATTCGGTCGGGACGTGTTGCCGTTGGAGACGTGGACCAGCCGGTATCCGGCGAAGAGAGCCATGCTGTCCGTGACGAAGAACTCGGCGCCGGCGCCCCCCGCCAGCCAGAACGCGAAGTCGGAGTCGATCTCGATGGAGCGAAGGTTGGTGCCACCGGCCGCCGCCAGCAGCTCGAGGTACGGCACGAACCGGCCGAGGGCCAGGAAGTGGTAGCGGCCCGACAACGCGAGCCCCGCGTAGTACTTGTCGCGGGGATGGGTGTACTGCTGGTAGATCGCCTCGAGCCCGGGCTCGAAGGAGCCGTAGAGGAAGGTTCCGCTCCCGATCGGATTCCAGAAGAGGTAGCTCGCGCGAAGTCCGGCGTACCACAGCTCGAACCCGGTCTGGACCGAGTGGTTCTCGAGATTGTTCTGCTTGCCGGCGCCGCCTTCGAGCGTCGCGATCCAGGTGCCCTGCTGGAACGTCAGGCCCGGATCGAAGGCCTGCGCGGGCCCCGCGACGGCGAGAGCGACCAGCACGGCGAGGGCATATATCGTGAGGCGGATCACGGCTCGATGAGGACCTTCAACGCTTCACCTCGCGACATCAACTCGAGGGCGCGCCCGACGTCCGCCAGCTCCATGCGGTGGGTCAGCAACCCGTCCGGGTTGAGCGCCTCCGACTCCAGCAGATCGACCGCCCGCCGGATGACGTCCGGCGTGTGATGAAACGCGCCGACCAGCGTCAACTCTTCGTAATGCACTCGCCGGGTGTCGAGGCGCACGATCGTTCCCGGCGCGCAGCCACCGAAGAATACCACAGTCGCGCCGCGGCCCGCCGCCGCGACGGCCTGTTCCCAGACGTCGGGAAGGCCGGTGGCGTCCACGGTGACGTCGGCGCCGCGTCCTCGGGTCAGGTTCTTGATGTCGGCCACGACGTCGGGCGAGGTCACGGCGTCGACGCACTCGCCGATCCCCAGCGACCGCACACGATCGAAGCGCCAGCCGGCCTTGCCGACGATGATCACGCGCGCCTTTCGGCTGGCGGCCACCATGGCGAGCAGGCACCCGAGCGGACCGTGGCCGAACACGACCACGGTCTGGCCGGACTCGAGGCGGGATCGTTCGATCGCGAGCAGGGCGCAGGCGAGCGGCTCGGCGAACGCCGCGCGACGGGCCGGAACGCTCGCCGGCAGGCGAACGACGTTGGTCGCCACCAGGCGCCGGGGCAGCACGATCGCTTCTCCGTAGGCGCCGTTGACGAAGAGCAGGTCCTCGCACAGATTGGCGCGGCCGGCCAGGCACGGCGGGCACGCGCCACACGGCGCCGAGTTGGCGGCGACGACGCGATCCCCCTCCCGCACGGTGGCGACGCCGGCGCCGATCGCCGTCACCGTCCCGGCGAACTCGTGGCCGAACACCGTCGGAACGTACGGGATCATGACCGGATGCCCGCGCCGGAGCACTTTCACGTCGGTGCCGCACGTGAGCGCCGCGTCGATCTTCAGCACGATCTCGCCGGGGCCGGGCGCCGGCCACGGCACGTCCTCGTAGCGCAGGTCGCCGGGGCCATGGAAGACCTGCGCCCTCATGGCGTCACGTACACCTTGAGCGCGCGCGCCGTGCGCATGAGCGCGACACCCTCCTCCAGGCGCTCGAGCGGCAGCCGGTGCGTGTACAGCTTCTCCACCTGCACCGTCCCCGACGTCACCAGGCGAAACGCCTCGGCGAGATCCGCCGGCGAGGACGAGTAGGTCGCCGAGATCGTCAGCTCGCGGTGATAGAGCGTCTCGAGGGCCACCGGCAACGCGTCGCCGGAGCCGCCGGCGAAGTAATGGATGCTGCCGCCGTCACGAACCGCCGCCTCGGCCCAGCCGAGCACGCCGGCCGCGCCGCCCGTGATCAACACGACGTCGGCGCCTCGTCCCCCGCTCAGGCGAGCGATCGTCGCGTTCGCCTCGCTCACCGACATCGCGGTCAGCCCGAGCGTACGCGCGGTCTCGATGCGCGCGGGCGCGACGTCGACGCCGACCACCGTCGCTCCGGTGCGCGCCAGGAGCTGCAGGAACAGGCAGCCGATGGAGCCGAGGCCCACGACGACGGCGGTGTCGTCCCGTTGGATGCCCGTCCGGCGAACGGCCCGCAGGCAGCAGCCGATCGGCTCCACGAACGACGCGGCCTCGTCGCTGACGTGCGCGGGCAGCTTGAACGTCGCCTGGGCGACGTTGGCGGCGGGCACGCGGACGAGCTCGGCGAAGCCTCCCGGGTCCAGATGACTCTCCTTGAAGGCGCGGCACATCGACTCGCTGCCGCGGCGACAGTAGTGGCACTCGCCGCACGGGACGTGGTGGGCCGCCACCACACGGTCGCCCACGCCGATGCCGCGCACACCCGAGCCCACCTCGATGACGTCACCGACCAGCTCGTGGCCGAAGACGGCGGGCGCCTTGGTGTCGGGGGCTGCGATCTTCGCGATGTCGGAGCCGCAGAGCCCGCAGCCACGCAGGCGCAGCAGCAGCTCGCCGGCGCCGATCGATGGCCGTGGCCAATCCTCGGTCGCGATGCGGCCGTTGCCGCGGAAGACGGCGGCCCTCATTTCACCGCTCGCATCTTTCGACCATTTCACCGCTCGGCTCGTCCGTCGGACGGCCTCGCCTCGCACTGCGGGCCGTCATGCGGCAGCGCCCAGGCGGGCGCTGGTCCAGCAGCGCAGGGCGATGGCGATCTTGCGGCGCGCCGGCAGGGTCACCCGCTCCTCCAGCACCGGGAAGCCGCGCGCCTCGATCTCGCCGAGCAGCGCGTGATAGATCCGTCCCATGATCTCGGCGGCGACGAGCGAACGGGCGTCGACGCGCGGGAAGGCCTCGCGGGCGGCGCGGTAGAAGGAATGGGCGCGCGCGGCCTGATGCTCCATCAACCGGCGGAAGTCGGCGGTGGAGCGCCCCGCCTTGAGATCGTCCGAAGTGACGCCGAAGGCGCGGAGATCGGCCTGCGGGACGTAGACGCGTCCGCTCCGGGCGTCGGCGCCGACGTCGCGGATGATGTTCGTCAACTGGAGCGCGATCCCGAGGTTCACGGCGTAGTCACGGGCGCGGCGGTCCGTGTAGCCGAAGATCTCGATGGCGGTCAGGCCGACGGCGGAGGCCACACGATAGCAGTAGGGATAGAGATCGTCGGCGGTTTCGTAGCGGGCGCCCTCGACGTCCATCGCGACGCCGTCGACGATGGCCACGAGCGGCTCGCGGGGGATCCCGAACTCCTTCACGGCGGCCGCCAGCCGCTGGGCGATCGGATGCTCGGGACCCGGCCCCGGCTCGTAGCACCGGGCGATCTCGCGTCGCCAGCGCCCGAGCTCCTCGCGGAGCGCGGCGCGATCGGCGCCCTGCTCGGGGCCGAGGTCGGCGATGTCGTCCACGGTGCGACAGAACGCATAGACCGCGTAGAGGGCGTCGCGCCGGCGGCGGGGCAGCGTGAGAAAGGCGTAATAGAAATTCGAGCGGCTCCGTCGCGTCAGGCGCGCGACGAGGTCGCCGCCGGTCATGAGACCGCCATCCTCGCCACCGGAGCCAGGCGCGTGTATCCGTGGGCGCCGAACCACTCGACGGCATCGCGCAGGGCCTCGCGCACGTCGGTCTGGGGCAGCCCCAGCTCGCGCACCGCCTTGGCCGGACTGAAGTACATGCGCTTGCGCGCCATCCGGACCGCGGTGAGCGAGACGCGCGGCGGCCGCCCGGACACGCGGGCAGCCCCCTCCATTCCCGCCGCCGCCAGCCAGGCGACCGCGTACGGAATCCTGAAGCGCGGCGGCCTTCGACCCGTGATCTCGCCGAGCAGGCGGAAGATCGCGATCAGCGAGAGGTTCGCGTGGCCGAGGATGTACTTCTCTCCGACGCGGCCGCGCTCGGCGGCCCGCAGGTGGCCACGGGCGACGTCGCGCACGTGGACGAGGTTGAGCCCGGTGTCGAGGGAGGCGAACATCCGTCCTTCGAGGAAGTCCACGATCATCTGACCGGTCGGCGTCGGCTTGACGTCCCAGGGCCCGACCGGCGCCGATGGGTTCACGACGACGACGGGCAATCCCGCGCGCGCGAACTCCAGCGCCGCTTGCTCGGCGAGGAACTTGGACTTCTTGTAGGGCCCGACCATGTCACGCAGGCCGACCGGCGTGTCTTCGGTCCCCGGCGCGCCGTCCTTGGGAATCCCGAGGGCGCCGACCGTGGACGTGTGGACGACGCGCCGGACTCCCGCGTCGGCGGCCGATGCGAGGATCGCGCGCGTGCCCTCGACGTTGGCGCGGTAGAGCTCCTGCGGATCGCGCGCCCACAGCCGGTAGTCGGCGGCGACGTGAAAGACGGTCGTCACGCCGGCGACGGCGCGACGCAGCGAGGCCGGCACGCAGAGATCGCCTTCGACGATCTCGACGGCGAGGCCGGCGAGCGCGCGGCGATCCGATCCCGTCCGCGCCAGCACGCGCACCGTCGCACCGTCGTTGAGAAGCTCGCGCACGACGTTCGCGCCCACGAACCCGGTGCCTCCCGTGACGAGCACGTCAGGCACGTGGGGCTCCCGGCGCGCGCCCGAGTCTGCTCACGCCCGGCGCGCGACGCGGGCGAGCGCGGCGGCGACGGACTTGAGCGCGGCGGCCGTGCCGCGGCCCAAATGCAGCGCGTCGGCGAGCGCGCCCGGCCGCGCGAGGGCGGCGCGGACCGCGCGGCCGGCGCTCACCCGACCGCCGACATCGACGAGGGCAGCCAGGTCGGCGGGCACCGCGTCGGTCGCCGTGTCCGAGACGCCGCGCACGACGGCGGCGCGGAGACCTCGTGAGCGTGCCCACGTGACGATGACGGCGGACTCCATGTCCACGGCGAGGGCGCCCGTCTCCATCCAGAGCCGCGACTTGGCGGCGGCGCTCTCCACGATGTCGGCCACGGTGAGGAGCGTGCCGAAGCGGCTCAAGCCGGGGAGGGCGTCGGTCGCGTGGCGGCCGCCGTCGGCAGCGATCACCGTCTCGGGAACGACGAGATCACCGGTCGCGAGCTTCGGCGCCAGGGCCCCGCAGGCGCCGGCGGACACCAGGATGTCGGGCGACGCGCAGGCGGTCACGCGCTCCTCCAGCCGATTGGCTCGCAATCCCACACACGTGATCT
>WNEY01000384.1_pt1 | contig 27839 bp, 27 predicted proteins | sample 5400531 | NCBI WGS metagenome assembly WNEY01 (sample SAMN13153338, study PRJNA577476) | soil metagenome | isolation source: 200 cm saprolite under Douglas fir tree site 1 | place: USA:California | collected 2015-04-18
TCATCCAAACGGTGTATGGCGTCGGTTGCCGGCTGTCGGGATGATGTTCCGGGGCGCGCTGGCGCGCCTCGCCGCACAGTACTTCGTCCTGCTGGTTCTGATCCTGGGATGTTTTGACCTGATCGTCTACGTGACCGTGTCACAAGCGCTACAGGCCAAAGCCGACAAAGACCTCCAGTCGGCCGTCACGCAGGCGATGAGCAACGTCACGGTCAACGGGGACACGGTGAGCGTTACCGCCCAGGCGCTTCTCACCCCAAGCGTCGCCGAGGTATTCGTTCGCGTGCTCGACTTCAAGGGCCAGGAAGTGAGCCAGCCGCGCCCCGAGCTCAAGAAGCTCTTCAACAACCCGAGCCTGAGTGCGCCGATTGGCGCCGCCAATGCCGGCCAATACACCGAGACGCAGGTCTCCAGTGGCACCGAGCTTTACATGGTCGACACCCGCCCTATCGTGTCGAAGTCCCACAAGGTCATCGGCGTCTTGGAGGTGGCGCAACCGGTCACCTGGGTGGGTGACGCGCTCTCGCGGTTGGTGCGGCAACTCGTGCTGGCGTCGGCGATCGGGATCGTGCTCGGCGCGCTGGCGTCGCTGCTGATGGCGAGTCGCTCGCTCCGGCCCATCGGCCGTGCCTTCCAGCGCCAGCGAGAGTTCGTTGCGGACGCGTCGCACGAGCTGCGCACGCCGCTCACCCTGATCCGGACCAACGTCGAGGCCTGGTTGCGGCGCTCCAATGGGACGTCCCGCGTGTACGCCAAGAGCATCGTCGAGGAGGTCGAACAGCTGAACCGGATTGTGGGCGATTTGACCACGCTCGCCCTGGCCGATGCCAGGCAGCTGCGCCTCGATCCCAGGCCGATGGAGCTCAACGAGGTCGTCAGGGCGCTGATCGTCCAGGCGACACCGCTGGCGGAGGAGCGCGGTGTTCAGCTTCGTCCCGATCTGAACGGCGGCGTTCGAGTGGACGCCGACCTGGTCCGCGGATACCGGCGAGGGGATCCCGACTGGAGATCTTCCTCACATCTTCGAACGCTTCTACCGGGCGGACAAGGCGCGCACCCGCGAGAGCGGCGGCACCGGCCTCGGCCTCGCCATCGCCAAATGGATCGTGGATGCGCACAAAGGTGAGATCGGGGTGAAAAGCGCGGAAGGCAAGGGCACCGAGGTCGACGTCAGCCTTCCGGCCATCGACTGAGCAAAATCCCTCCCCCTCCGGGGGAGGGTGGGGTGGGGGCTACTCGACCTTGATTTCACGCACCGGCTGCAGCGTCAGCAGGGCGATCAAAAAGAAGCCGGTGACGATGCCGAACATCACGCGGTAACCGACCGCGCTCGTCCGGTTGTTGTTGAACGCGTCGATGATGGGCCCCAGGATCGGCCGCGCAATCAGTCCGGCGCTCGCCGTCGCGATGTTCGAGACCCCCATGTAGCGACCGGCTTCGGCTTTGGGGATCAGGTCGGTCATGAACGCCCAGTCGACGGAGAGAAAGGTGCCGAGGGAGATGCCCACGATCAGACCGAACCCCAGAATCCACGGCAGGCTGGGAGCGAAGATGAGCAGGGTCGAGCCCAGGGCGCCGATGACGCAGGCGCCCGCGATCAACCGCTTCTTGCCGTAGCGCTCGGCGAGGAAGCCGGCGGTCATGCAAAGCACCGCCGCGAACACCAGGATGGTCGCCTGCAGGGCGCTGCTGTAGAGCGACGCCTTTCCCTCTGAGTAGTCAAAGGTGTAGCGGATGAAGTTGAAGGCGTAGGTCCCAATCGCCACCGGCGCCATCAGGAAGAAGAGGCGGGAGACCATCAGCCAGGCGAAGTCCCGGTACCGCTTGGCGTCGATGGCGACGCTCAGGAGGACCGACCGCCGCAGCCGCTGACTCGACGCGGCGGTGCGCCGGCGATCGGGCACGCCGAAGATCACCAGCGCGCCGGCGATGGCGATCACCAACGGTAGTGTCAGGATGGCGAGCCGGACGTGATGGGTCGGGATCAGGAGCGCGCCGACCACCAGGAAACCCACGATCGTGCCCACCATGTTCATCAGGCCGTAGTAGCCCGAGGCCTCGCTGCGCTGGTCCGCCGGCACCTGGTCGGGCAGCATCCCCTGGTATGGGCCCTGTGCGGTGTTCGACGCGATCTGGAAGAAGACATAGACCAGGAGCAGCCCCCAGTACGAGGTGACAAACGCGATCAGCGTCAGGAACACGATGTCGCCGCCGACGCCGATCGCGATGAAGGGGCGACGGCGCCCGAGCACGAAGCGGCTGTTGTCGCTGATCGCCCCGATCGCCGGTTGCCAGACAATCGCGAAGGCGGCGCCGACCGTATCGAGCACGGCGACGTAGGTGTTGACGTCGGCCCCGATCGCGAGTGGTCCAAGGTGGATGGTCATCGGGTCGGTGAAGCGGTCGACCAGCAGCGGGATGATGGTGCCGCCAAGGGGCTGCATGACGTAGGCAATCGCAAACCAGAACGAGCTGAGCACGAGCATGCCCGGCCAGGACAGACGCCTGCGCACCGCAGACTCGTGCAGCGTCTTCAGCAGGCGACGCTCGGTCGCCTCCAAGCTTCCCACCATCCCCAGCGGAGTGTAACGACGGCCGTGGTCGATTTGCTACGGTAGCGGGCGGATGGCTCGTTCCAAGATCACGGTGGTCGGGGCCGGTAACGTCGGCGCCACGCTCGCCCAGCGCCTCGCCGAGCGTGGCTATGCCGACATCGTGCTGGTCGACATCGTGGAAGGCCTGCCGCAGGGAAAGGCGCTCGACATACTGGAGGCCGGGCCGATCGTCGGCTACGACTCCGCGATCGTCGGCACCAACGGCTACGAGGAGACAGCCGGCTCGAGGGTCTGCGTGATCACCTCCGGCGTCCCCCGCAAGCCGGGCATGTCTCGGGACGACCTGGTCAAGACCAACCAGAACATCGTCCGGGGCGTGACGCAGGAGCTCGTGCGCCGATCGCCCGACGCCATTCTCATCGTCGTCAGCAACCCGCTCGACGCGATGGCGCAGCTGGCCTACGAGGTGAGCAAATTCCCGCGCGCACGGGTGATCGGGATGGCCGGCGTGCTCGACACCGCGCGGTTTCGCACCTTCATCGCCCAGGAGCTCAAGGTGTCGGTGCGCGACGTGCAGGCCTACGTCCTCGGCGGGCACGGCGATACGATGGTTCCCCTGGCGCGCATGTGCACGGTCGCCGGCATCCCGATCAGCATGCTGATCAAGCCGGAGCGGATCGAGGCCATTGTCAAGCGCACCCGCGATGGCGGCGCCGAGATCGTGAATCTGCTGAAGTCGGGCAGCGCCTATTACGCGCCCTCAGCGGCGGTCGCCGAGATAGTCGATGCGATCATACTCGACCGCAAACAGATCCTTCCGTGTGCCGTGCGGCTCGAAGGCGAGTACGGCATCCGTGGTCTGTTCGTGGGCGTGCCCGTCAAGCTCGGCGCGGGCGGCGCGGAGGAGGTCGTCCAGCTCGAGCTCACCGAGGATGAGCGTGCCGCATTGCAGCGATCGGCTGAGTCCGTCAAAGAACTCGTCGGCGTCATGGGGATATAGGTCCGCGCGGCCCTTCCCGGTATCCTTTAGCCAGTGACCATCGAGATCCGCAGCGGGTATATCCCGCGCTCCAAGCGCTTGATCGAGAACCCGACCGCCGAACAGCTTCGAGAGCTCACCGCCCGGATGCCGAACGCACGGCGCACCAATTACGACAACTACAACGTCCACACCCGCGTCGATTCACGCAGTACCAAGAGCACCTACATCGTCACGGATCGACCCGAGGAGCACACGGCGCAAACCGTCACGCCGGAAGAGGGCCGGAAATGGGCCAGGCTCCAGGACGAGTACATCCGCGACCAGGAAATGGTCCTCCTCGACGGCGTCATCGGTAACGACCCGGCCTTCCTGACGCCGGCCCGTCTCATCATCGAGGCCCGCAACGCCAACATCGCTGGAATGCAGCGGCATCTTTACTATCCGCCGGCTGCCGGCCAGCAGCCGGAGGTCACGATGATCTATACGCCGAACCTGTTGGCCTCCGGCTATCCCAACGACCGCGCGATCCTCGTCGACCTCGACGCCGGCATCACGCGGGTGTTCAACTCCGACTACTTCGGTGAGTCGAAGAAGGGCGGACTCCGCATGTGGAACAAGAAGGTCTACGACGCAGGCGGCCTTGCCATGCACGCCGGCTGCAAAGTCATCCCCGTGGGTACGCAGCGGCGCGCCGTCCTGATCGTGGGGCTCAGCGGGACGGGAAAGACGACCACAACCTTCACGCGGCAAAACAACTCCAAGCCCGTGCAGGACGACTTCATCGCCCTGATGCCGAAGGGGAAGATCTTTGGCACGGAGAACGGTTGCTTTGCCAAGACCTTTGGCCTCGACCCGAAACACGAGCCAACCATCTATGGAGCCGTGACCAAACGGGAGGCGTACCTGGAAAACGTGTCGCAGAAAGAGGACGGTGGGCCCGTCGACTTCTTCGACGCGAGCTACACGCAGAATGGCCGAGCCACCTTTGAGCTGTCGGCGCTGGGGTGGGTGGAAGATGCCCGGAACACCGGGCCGGCCGATATCCTGCTGATTCTCAACCGCAACGACAACATCATTCCGGGTGTGGCGCGGCTGGATTCCGAGCACGCGGCCGCCTACTTCATGCTCGGCGAAACGCAGGGGACGTCGGCAGGCGGCAAGGACGAGATGGGCAAGGCTCTGCGCGTGCCGGGTACCAACCCCTTCTTCCCGCTGCGCCACGAGCAGCAGGGCAACCGCTTCCTCGAGCTGCACCGCTCGCGCCCGTTCGAGGTCTACCTGATGAACACCGGCCGGGTCGGTGGCCCGGAGGGGTCACCCAACAGCAAGAAGCTGACGATCGAGTACTCGAGCGCGATTGTCAAGGCGATTGCGGAAGGCACGATCACCTGGACCACGGATTCAGACTTCGGCTACGACGTCGCGCAGGGGGTCCCGGGCATCGACGACATCGAGGTGCTGCAGCCGCGGCGCCTCTACGAGCGGACCGGTCGTGGGTACGAGTACCGCGCCCTGGTCCGGCGCCTCAAGCAGGAGCGGGTCGCCGAGCTGCAAAAGTATCCCGGCCTTGAAAAGGAGATCCTCGCCGCCGTCCGCTAGCTCAGCCTCAGCGGAGCATTTGAATTCGCTTCCTTGCCCGCGAGCAGTCGGGATTTGTACGCTCAGTCACGTGGACGTGGAGTCACGACCGTCAGCGGCAACGATGGGCGCGGCCGACCAGCAGCTATGCCGCGCGTGTCAGGGCTCGCCTGCAGCGGATGCAACGTTCGTTCGCCACACCGGCGTTCTCCTGGCGTGGCATCAGATCACCTACAGGGGCAGATGGTGCCGGGATTGTGGCACGGCTACGTTCCGCAAGGTGCAAAACTGGAACTTGATGCTGGGCTGGTGGGGGCTCGCCAGCTTCTTCTTGAACATTTACGCGGTCCTTCGCAACCTCGCCAGCTATAACCGGGTTCGCGCCCTCGCGGCGCCCACCCGTTTGCCACAGTCGCTGCAACCCGGACGGACGCTGATTGCGCGGCCCGGTCTATGGGTCTTCGCCATCGTCCTCGTCGCAATCCTCATCTTCGTTATCACCCGCGCCGGCCATTGAGCTAGCCCGCAGAGGAGGCGGGACCCTCGGTCTCCCCGATGCGCCGCCCATAGTAGTAGGCCACCACGATGGCGAGGAGCAGGATGATCGCGATCGGGATGGTGAACGGACCGAGCGCGTTCGCCACCCGCTCGTAGTTCTGGCCCAGCTTGAAGCCGGCGTAGGCGAGGGCGAGATTCCAGGGGATCGCGCCGAGCACGGTCGCCAGAGTGAATGGCACCACGGTAATGCGCGAGAGGCCCGCCGGGAACGAGATGTAGGTGCGGATGACGGGAAGGAGTCGGCCGGCAAAGACCGCCGGCAGACCCCAGCGCGCGAAGAACCGATTCGCCAGCCGGAGGTGCCCCGCCGTGAGGCCGACGCGCCGGCCCGGCCCGAGGATCAAGGTTTCGCCGTAGCGCCTGACCAGCAAGTAGGCGACCAGCGACCCCAGGAGGTTGCCGGCGCTGGCGGCAATGACGACCCCCGCGAAGGAGAGCTTGCCCTGCGAGGCCAACGCGCCTCCCAGTGGAACGACGATCTCACTGGAAATCGGGATGCCGGCGCTTTCGGCGGCCATCGTCAGGAAAATCGCGAGCAAGCCGCCCGCGCTGATGATTTGGATGAGCTGATACGACATTCGGCGAAGCGTAGCAGTTAGCCTTTACCGGACATGGCGGCGAAAAGCCCACTCGACGTGGCCGATGGCGCGCTCGGCCAGCTGGTCGAACGGCTGACCACCTCACATCACCGGCGACGCCTGGCGCGTGTGAAATGGGCCGCGGCCATCGATCCCACGCCGGGCGGATGGGCCGAGGGAGAGCCCCCGTCGCGACCGGGGAACGCCCTCACGGTGCTTATCGACGGCGCTGACGCGCTCAAGGCGATGGCCGTGGGCATTGCGCAAGCCCGTTCGCACGTCCACCTTACGGGCTGGCACATCACGCCGGAATTCGCGCTGACGCGGGACGATCCGCCGACGATCCTGCGGCGGCTGCTCGCTGACGTTGCCAGGCGTGTTCGCGTCCGGGCGTTGATCTGGGCGGGCGCGCCCCTTCCCGTTCTTCGCCCCTGGCGCGGCGATGTCCGCAAGATCCGCGAGCAGCTGATTACCGGGACGCCTATCGAGTGCGCGATGGATGCCCGGGAGCGGCCGATGCACTGTCACCACGAGAAGACGATCGTGATCGACGATCGGATCGCCTTCGTCGCTGGTATCGATCTGACCAACTTCAATGGCGACCGCTGGGATACGCAACTCCACCCGCCGCGCGGCTCGGTCGGTTGGCACGATGTCGCGGCGCGAGTCGCCGGCCCCGCCGTGCAGGATGTGGCGGAGAACTTTGCGATGCGCTGGCGGGCCATCACGAGCGAGAGGCTGCCGCCGGTTTCAACGCCGTCACCACCGGGCGACATCGAGTTGCAGGTCGTGCGCACGGTGCCGGACGGCATGTACCCGCAGCGTCCCCGAGGGGACTTCCGCATCCTCGAGTCCTACCTGCGCGGGCTGCGTGCCGCGCAGCGCTTCATTTACCTGGAGAACCAGTTCCTGTGGTCGCCCGAGATCCTCGCGGTCCTGCGCGAGAAGCTGGCCCGGCCCCCCACGCCCGACTTTCGTTTGCTGCTCGTCCTTCCCGCTAGGCCGGACACCGGGGGCGACGATACCCGCGGCCAGCTCGGAACCCTGGTCCAGGCCGACGGCGACGGGGGCCGGCTGCTGGCATGCACGCTCTACGCGATCGGTGGGAATAAGGACTGGCCGGTCTATGTCCACGCCAAGGTGGGCATCGTCGACGATGCCTGGATGACGATCGGTTCGGCGAATCTGAACGAGCACTCGCTGTTCAACGACACCGAGATGAACGTCGTCACGCACGACGCCCGACTTGCCCAGGAAACCCGCCTCCGCCTGTGGGCGGAGCACCTGCAGCGGCCGAGGAGCGAGGTAGCTGGTGATCCCACCGCCGTAATCGAGCGGCTGTGGAAGCCGATCGCGCAGGAGCAGGCGGAGCGTCGGAAACGAGGCGAACGGGCGACGCACCGGCTTAGGACGTTGCCTGGAGTTTCCCGGCGCTCACGCTTGCTACTCGGGCCGCTGCAGGGCCTGGTCCTCGACGCTTAACGGTTCCGCTCGTTGCGAACGAACAGCGAGCTCAGCTCTCCCACTGGGAGACGGCGAGGAAGTACGGGCGGATGTTGCACCGCCAGCCGATCAAGGAGTGAACGCCCAACCGTCCGGGCGGGTCCTCATCGAGAAAAGGCTGCCGCACTTCCTGCCAGTTGGGCTCGCCGTTGCAGTGGGGGCATCGCACCGGTGGACGGAGTGCTTCCATGCAGGAGCTATGGTACCGGCCCCGATCAATCCGACATCATCAACCGGATCAACTCGATAATGGGACGCAGGCGTTATCGCGTGCGTCAGGAGGTTCGCAATGAAGCTGCTGGGATTTCAGATTCCGAATTACACCTTTCCGGGTGTCACCGACGACAAGTTGTTCGATCACGTCGCCATGCTGGCCAGCACGGCCGAGCGGGCCGGCTTCGACTCGGTCTTCGTGATGGATCACTTCTATCAGCTACCGAACATCGGGCCCCGGAGCGATCCGATGCTCGAGGGCTACACGGTGCTGGCGGGGATCGCCGCGCGGACCAAGAAGATCCGGCTCGGCACCCTGGTGACCGGCGTCACATACCGAAACCCTGCCTTCCTCGCAAAAGTCGTGACCACGCTCGACATCGTGTCGTCGGGGCGGGCGATCCTGGGAATCGGGGCAGCCTGGAACGAGGACGAGCATCGCGGCTATGGTTACGAGTTCCCGCCGGTTGGGGAACGCCTCAGCCGTTTGGAAGAGGCGCTGCAGATCTGCCGCGCCATGTTCCGCGAAGAGGCGCCAACCTTCGAGGGCCGCTATTACCGCATCCAGGGCGCGCTGAACTTCCCTCGGCCGGTCCAGCCGAATGGTCCGCCGATCATGATCGGTGGGGGCGGCGAGCAGCGGACCCTCAAGCTGGTCGCGCAGTACGCCGACATGTGCAACATCTTCGGCGACCCGGCCACGGTGCGGCACAAGATGGACGTCCTCGAGCGGCATTGCGAGACGGTTGGCCGTGATCCCGGCACGATTGTCAAGACCCGGCTCGGAAGCCTGATCATCCGCAAGACCGACGCGGAGGCCGAGCGCACCTTCGAGCAGATCCTCAACCGGCCCGGGATCAACAAGGACTGGGCCCGCGCCGGGTTCATCGTCGGCGGGCCCGACCGCGTCGCCGAGCAAGCCCAGCAGCTGCTCGATGCCGGATTGGACGGCCTGATCTTCAACATGCCGCATATGGAGGATCCCGAGGCGATTGCTCTGGCGGGCGCAACGCTCGCCGGCCTGCGGCAGCCTGCCGCAGCTCGATAGTCCCGACGACCGATGGCTGAGGAGCGCCTCTACTCGATCACCGAGGCGGCGGCCAAGCTTGGCGTGTCACCGGCGACGATTGCCACCTGGATCCGGCTTGGCATCGCGACGGCGAGCCGCCAGGACGAGTTGGGGCGCAACCGCTACACCGACGCGGACCTCGTCGAGATGGAGCGGTGGTTCCAGGAGCGACAGGCGCGGAAACGCGTTTGACGTGAAACGACGCTAGACACGTCGATCGCCATCGCGGCACGTAGAATACGGAACGTTTCCGAGCGGGAAAGGAGGACGCATGCAGGCACGGCTGCTGAACACTGCCCCCGAAAAGGCGGAGGCGGACGCGCTCATCCTCCCGATCTTTGAAGGGCAATCGAAGGTGCCGCCGGAGGCGGTCGCCCTCGACGAGAAGCTGAAGGGCGCTATCACGCAGCTGCTCGCGGATCGGGAGTTCCGCGGCAAGTTCATGGAGCTGGTGCCCGTCCACAATCTCGGCAATGCGCCCAGCAAGTGGACCATCCTGGTCGGCTTGGGCAAGCCCGACGAGCTCGACCTCGTGCGGCTCCGCAACGCGTTGCAAGCCGCCGGCCGCGTCCTGCGTAAGCGCGGACATCGCCGGGTTGCCGTCGTCCTGCCCAAGGCCGTCGCGGCCAACGCCGGCGCCGCCGACATGGCGCGTGCGGCCACCGAAGGCATCGGGCTCAGCAACTTCGACACCGGCTCCCTGAAGACGCGGCACGAGCACGCGGTCACCCAGATCGACGCGCTCAGCATCATCGGCCTCGACGGTGAAAAGAGCGCGGCGGCGGCCGTGAAGGACGGCCTGGTCCTCGCCGACGCGACGAATCGCATCCGGGGGTGGGTCAACGCGCCGGCCAATGCGTTCACACCGACCGTCTTCGTCGAGAAGGTGAAGGAGGCCGTCAAAGGCACGGGCCTCGATCTCAAAGTCCTCGAGGTCGATGACATGCGCCGGCTCAAGATGGGTGCCCTGCTGGCCGTGGCGCGCGGCTCGGACGAGCCGGCCAAGATGATCGTGATCCGGTATAACGCCTCAAACGCTCGCATCGCACTAAAGCGCGGCTCGCGTGGGCCGGCGGGCCCGCTACTCGCGCTCGTCGGCAAGGGGATCACGTTCGACAGCGGTGGCATCTCGATCAAGCCGGCCCAGAACATGGAGATGATGAAGTCGGACATGGGCGGCGGCGCGGCGGTGGTCGGCGCCATGCTGGCGATCGCCGAGCTGAAGCCGAAGATCAACGTCATCGGCATCGTGCCAACCACCGAGAACATGCCATCCGGCAAGGCGATCAAGCCGGGCGATGTGGTGACCGGCTCGGGCGGCAAGACGATCGAGATCATCAACACCGATGCCGAAGGACGACTCATCCTTTCTGATGGGATCACGTATGCCGTCAACGAAGGCGCGACGCACATCGTCGACATCGCCACGCTGACCGGGTCGATCGCGCGCACGCTCGGCCCCCTGGCGATTGGCGCCTTCGGGAACAATCCGCCCTTGATGGACCTCGTGCGGCGCGCTGCCGACCTCGCCGGCGAGCGCCTCTGGGAGCTGCCCACCTGGGCCGACTACGATGGCTTGATCGACAGCGAGATCGCCGACATCAAGAATGCGACGGTGCCCTGGGCGGGTGCGACCACGGCGGCGCTGTTCCTTCGTGAGTTCGTCGATGGCCGCCCATGGGTGCACCTCGATATCGCCGGCAGTGCCTGGCAGGATGCGTCCGAGTTGAAGACGGTGCCGAAAGGACCGACCGGTTCAGGCGTGCGCGTGATGGCGCACCTGGCCCAGTTGCTCGCCGATCGCTAAGCCCGACTCGGTGTCCGCCGTTCACGAGCTGGCGAGTCGGTACGTCGATCGCTCGGCCGTGCTGGACCCGATCGCCGCAACGTCGCGTGGCGTCACCGGTCACGACGGCGAGATGACGGACTACTCCCCGGAGGGCCAGGCGGCGCGGACGGCGCTCGACCGGACGACGCTCACCGAGCTGTCGCAGATTCGGCCGTTGACCGAGCCTGCCCGCATCGGGGCGGACGTGATGCGCGAGCGCTTGCAGGTGGCCGTCGACCAGGACGAGGCCGGCGAGCGGCTGCGTGACCTGCGCACCATCGGCAGCCCTTTCCAGAGCATCCGGCAGTGCTTCGACCTGATGGCGACCGCAACGGAGCCGGACTGGGAAATCATCGCAACGCGCATGGAGCGCGTGCCCCAGGCACTGAGGAGCTTCGAGGCGGCGTTGCGCGAGGGACTGAGCCGGGGCGTTCTGGCAGCTCGGCGCCAGGCGCTCGTCTGCGCCGACCAGGGCGCACGCTGGAGCGGCCGGAAGGACGGCTCCGCGTTCTTCCCGACGCTCGTGACAAAGTACACCGGCGGCGGCACGACCAGCCCCGCCCTCCTGCGGCGACTGGACGCGGCCGCCGCCGCTGCTTCGGAGGCCTACGCCACGGCGACGCGTTTTCTGCTGGAAACGTACGCGCCCAAAGCCGCCGAGCGCGACGCCGTGGGTTCGGAACGCTACCAAGTCTGGGCGCGGGCTTTTCTCGGTGCCGCCATCGACCCGATCGAGACCTATCAGTGGGGTTGGGACGAGCTCCACCGGATCGAGGAGCGGATGGCCTCCGTCGCGGAGCGGATCCTGCCCGGTGAACCCCTGGCCGCGGTGGTGCATCGGCTCGAAACAGATCCCGAACGGTTGATCGAAGGCGTGGATGCGTTTCGAGACTGGCTGCAGGCGTTGATGGATCGGACCATCGCCGAGCTGGACGGCACGCACTTCGATATCGCGGAGCCCGTCAAGCGCGTCGAGGCCATGATCGCGCCCCCGGGCGGGGCGGCGGCCATGTACTACACGCGGCCCTCGGAGGATTTCAAGCGTCCGGGGCGAACCTGGTATCCGACGCTGGGAAAGACGCGGTTCCCGCTCTGGGGCGAAGTCTCGACTGCCTATCACGAGGGCGTACCTGGGCACCATCTTCAGCTGGCGCAGCTGACCTACCTGGCCGGCGAGCTCAGCCGGTTCCAGCGCGTGGCGGCGTTCATCCCTGGCTACTCTGAGGGCTGGGCCCTGTACGCCGAACGCTTGATGGGCGAGCTCGGCTACCTGCAGAACCCCGACTACGAGCTCGGCATGCTGCGGGCCCAGGCCTTTCGTGCAATGCGAGTCATCGTGGACATCGGGGTTCACCTTGGCTTGCTGATCCCCTCGAACGAGGCCTATCACCCGGGCGAGACCTGGTCACCCGAACTGATGCTGCCATTCGCCGTCGAGCATGGCTACGAGCCGCAGGACTTCCTGCGGAGCGAGGTCGATCGCTACCTGGGCTGGCCGGGACAGGCCATCTGTTACAAGGTCGGGGAGCGACGGTGGCTCGCCGTCCGCGAGCGGGCACGCGAGCGCGCGGGCAAGAGATTCGACCTCAAGGCCTTCCACACCCGCGCCCTCAACCTTGGACCAATGGGGCTAGCCCAGCTGGGACGAGAAATGGGTTTGGAGGGCAGCCCGACTTAGCGCTTCGCCCAGCCGGGATCGGGATAGCGGGGTCGGGCACTGGCGACCTCGGGCGGCCAGATCAGGACCGCGCGGCCCGACTGAACCTGCTGGACGTAAATCGCCTTGACGGCGTTCGCCCCGCGGTCGTCGAACTTGATTTGACCGAAGAACGTGTCGAGGTCTGTGGCGGCGAGGGCTTCGCGGACTTTGGCCGGCTCGGTCGAGGCGGCCCGCTCGATCGCGACCTCGAGTGTGAGGCAGGCGGCCGTCGCTGCGCCGGCATGCTGGTCGGGCATGTGCCCAAACTGCGCGGCGAACGCCAACGCGTAGTGGAAGCTGTCCACGAAATAACTGATCGGGTTTCGGGCAGCCGGTGCCCACTGCGTGGCGCCCACGATGAAGTTCGCCGACTTGTGGAGATCGGTGGTGAAGCGTTCAGCGCCGGGTCCGTCGCTGAACCCCAGTAATTTGGGCTGGATATTCATCTGCTGGGCCTGCTGGACCGTCCGCACGCTCTCGCCGGGATGGCCGACCTCGAGGATGAGGTCCGGGCCGGTACTGGCGGCCGCCCGTAGCTGGGCGCTGAGATCATTGACGCCGGGTGGATAGCTATCGCCGTAGACCACCGGCAAGCCCTTGGCTTGCGCGTATCCGGCGGTGGCGTTCGCGACCTCGGCTGAGAGGCTGTCACTGGCGAACAGAATGGCGACCGATTGCGGTTTGGGATCCTGCGCCAGCGCCATGTCGACCACGCCTTGCAGCTGCCGGCTGTGCGGCGCCAGCACACTGAATAGATAGTGGTAGTGGTTGTTGAAGATCGAGTCCGAAGAGGCTCCACTGCTGACCATGGGTACTTGGTGCTGCTCCGCTACCGGCGCGGCGCGGCTGGTGGTGGCGTCATTGGACGGACCCAGAAGCAAGGTGTCGTGGTTCTCCGAGATCAGGTGCTCCGTCATCGACGCCGCGATCGATGGCCGGCTTTGATCGTCGGCGATGTCGATGCTGAGCCGGTGGCCGACCCTTTTGAGGTTGATGCCGCCCTTGCCGTTGATCCAGTCCTGGCAGTAGAGGTAACCCTCCTTGGCCATCTGTCCGTTCACCGACTGGCTGCCGGTGAGCGAGAGGACGGCCCCGACCGTGATGGGGCTGCCCATCGGCGGACTGATGACGGCAGGGCCGGGCGAGCAGGCGGCCACCAGTGAGCTGATCGCGATCAGGGCCGCGAGGGGAAGCCAGGACCTCCGCACGTCGCGTGATTATGTGCCCGCCGGCGCAGCGAGCCCGGCCGAGCGGCTGACAAATTTGTTGATAGCCGGAGGGGCAGAGGCTGGGTGCCCACTAAACTATGCGATTGGCTCCGGTGGCGAGTTAGCCAAGTGGTAAGGCAGAGGTCTGCAAAACCTCCACCGCGGGTTCGAATCCCGCACTCGCCTCCAGTTTCGAATACGGTTTTGCCTCAATACGACCTGGGCCGGATGGCGCTGCCCGGAGGCCGGCTCTACCATGAGGGGGTGACGAGCGCCACGGTCGTTGCCGGCATGCCCGGGCCGGTCGTCGAGCTGCTGAACAAGGCTCTGGTGGGGGAGCTGACCGTCATCGATCGCAACGGCCTCCTACGGACCGATCCACTGATCCCGTTCTGGGATGGCCGCCACGTCCTGATGACGTCGAGCATTCTGTTCTCGCGCAAACTGGAGGACATCAAGCGCAATCCGAGGGTCTCATTGAGCCTGTCCGATCCCGTTGGCATCCCGGCGCAACCGTTCTCTCGCGCCACCATCCAGGGTGACGCCCGCGTCATCGACGACGACCTCCACCGGGGTTGGTACCGGCTGCTCCCCCTCTGGGAAGCCAAGGAACCGATCATCAAGACCTTCCTCAAGCCGATGCAGAAGCTTGGGTTACCCCTCTTCTGGGAGCGGGCCGTCATTGAAATCCTGCCGAAGCGCGTGTTGTGGTGGCCGGACGGGGACACCACGCACGATCCGCAGGTCACAGATATTCGGGCGGCTGTGGCGTGAATCTCGGCGAGGCGTTGTCCCGCCTTCCGGGCTTCTCGCACGCGGTGCTGGTCGTCCCTGACGAGGGAGGTTACCCGTTGAGCGTCGCCACGTCGTTCAGGGTCGTTGACGGCACAGTCGAAGTCACTCCGTCGTCAACTGGCCCAAGTGCCGTACGTGATACCGTCGAAGCCCGGTTGGTCGTCAGTCACATCCGCCCATATCCCGGCGTTGGCTACGACCAGCGACGCTATATTGAGCTGAGCGGTATCCTCTCCGTCGGTGGACCGGCCTGGCGCTTCAACCCTCAGGCTGCGCGCGGCTGGGATGAGCAGGACCTTTCCTTCCCTGAGCTCTGCCAGCGCGCGTTGCCGCAGGCGCGGCGTTACCTGGCCGACCTGAGCACCGAACGCGGTCACCCCGTGACTCCGCAGATGAGCGCCGGATGGCGCTTCTTCCTGGCAACCAGGCTTCCTTTTTTGACCGCGACCATCGTGCCCGTCTTCCTTGGGCTGGCCGCGGCCGGTTATGATCGTCACTTCTCGCTTGGCCTGGCGGCGCTGACGCTGGTGGGCGCCATGGCAGTACACCTCGGCCTCAACGTGGCCAACGATATCTTCGACACGCTGAGCGGCGTGGATGCGGCGAATCTCACCCCGACCAAGTTCAGCGGCGGCTCCCGCGTGCTCCAGTACGGTCTGGTCAGCCTGCGCCAGATGACGGCGCTGGCGGCGGTCTTTTACGCGGTCGCCATCATCGTCGGCCTGGTGCTGGTGGCGATCAGCGGGCTCGGGCTGCTCTGGCTTGGCGTTGCCGGTGTTCTGATCAGTTACTTCTACACCGCACCGCCGCTGCGGCTGGTGCACCGCGGGTTGGGCGAGCTATGCGTCGCGCTGGGTTTTGGACCGATCATGGTCCTGGGCGCGTACTTCGTACAGACCGGCCATTATGCGCTGCGGCCGCTGATCCTATCGATTCCGGTGGCCATTCTGGTGATGCTGATCCTTTATGCGAACGAGGTCCCGGATCGGTTCGCCGATGCGAAGACGGGGAAGCGCACGCTGGTCGTGCGAATGCAACCCGCCGTCGTGATCCGCGGGTACGTGGCCGCTGTGGCGGTCGCCTACCTGGTCGTCATCGCGGGGGTCGTCTTCGGCGTCCTCCCATGGCCGACCCTGATTTCTCTGCTCACTATCCCGCTCGCGTACCAGACCTGGAAGGGGTTGAACGCGCACTACGACAGCCCCTATCAACTGATGTCATACCTGGGCAAGAACGTCAGCCTGCATCTCTACACCGGGCTCCTGCTCGTCATCGGCGTCCTCCTCGGGATCCTCGTTCGCCGGTAACAATCCGCCGGTTTTCTCCGATCAGCCGGCGGTATAGACGGGGCCAGGCCCTGAAGCCCGGCCCCGCCCTCGACCTGTTTTACGAGGCTCGGTGGTCGCTGTCCTGGTCGAGGTTCCTGGCGTCGAACGGGCGTAGGAACTGCGACGGGCGGAAGTTAACGAACGCGGCTAGCAGCGGGTTGAACGGCGCCCCGAGGCCGGTGGCGATGGCGTTCAGTCCGGCGGGGGACGTCGAATCGCCCCAATGCCCGGTCTTGAGCCTTCCGACCAGGGTCTGGAAGGCGGCGACCGTCTCGCCCGGCGTGAAAGCGCAGTGTCCCGCGCGGCTCACGAAGACCTGACGCAGGAAGGACCGGTCCCCATCCGAGCGGACGACGCTGGCGTAGGCCTGCTCATCTTGCGGCAGGACCAGCCCGTCGCCGATCGTGTGCATGGTCAGCACCGGCATGTCGAGGTCGCCGTTGTAGACGATGTACTTCTCGAGGTAGCCGAGCGCCGCCGACTTGGCGGCCACCCGGGGAGTCGCGGCCAGGGTGTCGAGGTCGGCGTCCAGGCTCAGGCCGGCCTGCTGGTAGAGGGCCTGCACCTCGTCTTTGTTGATCGAGTGCTCGAGGAGCTTCCCGTAGTCGACGCCGGTGTTCCAGGACGGGTTGCCCCCTGCCCGGCTCTCGAGCTCGGCGCGCAGAGCGAAGACGAAGGGGAAGGTGACCTGTTGGTCCCAGAGGAACTGGTTCTTCTCGCGGCTCGCGAAGTCGCTCTGAGCCGGCTGCGGCGAGCCGGTAGTGAACCAGCCGGGCGTGTCGGCGACCGCGGCCACCAGCGCCAGCCTTGCCCGGCCGGCCGCCGTGCCCTGGGCGCCGGCGAGGATGCCTTCGGCGAGCTGGAAGTTGCTGCCCGCACCGAAGCCCTGGTTAGTGATGTTCACGAGCTGCAGCGCCGAGGTGGGCGCCAGCAAGGTCTTGAAAACGAATTCGGCGTCGAGGCCCGAGTTCCACACCCCAGGGCCTCCAGCCACCACCCCGCACATCGGAATCGCACCCGCGAATCGGTCGGGGAAGAGCTGGACCAGCCCGGCCGTGATCATCCCGCCCAGGGAGTGCCCCCAGGCGATCGTGCGCTTGAGGTTCGGATGCTCGGACCTGAAGTGGTCGAGCAGCGCGATCTGGTCGTGGAACGCCTGCTGGAGAGCCCACCCGTTCTGGCTATACGAGGACCCGGCTATCGCGTAGCCGTTGGCGAGAAGCCAGCCCGCGGTTGCCGGATCGCCGGCGGCCCGCGCGACGAGCGGGCTGCCAGGGGTCACATAGCCGTGGCTGTAGAGCACGAGCGTCCCATTCCAGGGCACGCTCGGCATCTGGATGATGAAGTTGGCGCCGTCGATGGCGCCCGTCTCAGTGCCGCCGGAGGCGCCCGCCGGCACAGGGCTCGCGATCAAGGCGCCCGCGATGGCGAGCATCGCCAGCAAGGTGACGCGGGTACGTCTCCTCCCTGAAAGTCCTATCCGCCCGGCGCTCCGCCGAGCGCGCAGATGATCGAAGACGGCCGCGAGTTCCGCTTTGCTCATGCTCCTCTCCTTAGTAAATGGCACTCGTCACCGCCAGCATAGGAGCGTCGATGACCGGCGCGCGCGTCGGCGTCCAATCCGGCCTGTACGACAGAATCCGGTCGACAGCGTTAGCTGCGGCGCAAGAGTGTTGCGATATGTGTAAAGGACGAATTCCTCTGATCGACGCTTGCCCGGCGACCTGGACTATGCGATCTTCCGGATCGCGGCCTTCACCTTCTGGACGCTTAGCTGCCTCGCCATCCTGAGCGACTACCTGGGCCCAGACCTGCACGTCAACTATGTCGGAGCCTGGGCGGTGGCCATCTGGGCGGACCTTGGCGGACTCGTCTGCTGGATCCTGGCGAAGCGGCGGGCTCCCCTCATGCTCATGCTGCCGCTTGCGGTCAGCGGCGTGCTCATGATCACGGCTGCCGTGTTCTTCACCGGCGGGGTCCACTCGCATCTCTGGGTGTTCTACGTGGTGCCGGTGATCTTCACGGCGGCCCTGCTGGAGTCGCGACTGACCGGGCTGCCTATTACCGCGCTGATCAGCTGGCACGAACGCTGGATAGCCGCGGGAATCGTGACGCGGGACCGGAACGGAAGGCTTAACCAGGCGAGCTGACGCCTAGTCTCCTCTGATAGGAGAAGTCGGGCGCCAGACATATTCCCGGAATCGGCAATACTCCATGAACCCAAGGGCATGGTAGAGGCGCGCGCCCAGCCCCGAGGCCGTCAGCGTGGCGATGTTGTGGCCAGCCAGGCTTGCATCGGCAAGCGCCCGCACGGTGAGTGCCGTCCCGACCCCCCGGCGCCGCGCCATCGGTAACGTTCCGACGGAGTAGAGTCCGGCAGCGCTACCGAGATGCAGGGCACAGGTCCCGACGGGCCGCTCGCCGATGTGAGCGAGATACAAGTGCCAGCCACTCTGGCTGTCGTTGGCCAGATAGGAGAAGACCGTTGTGGCCAGCTCCATGGTTCGTTCATCTGGGGTTGCCCCAAAAGATTCGAGCAGGGTTGCGAACCATGTCCGTATGTCGTGCTCCTCGAAAATCCGCTCAACTATCGATTCTCCACCAGGAGTCTGTTCGGGCGCAGGCAAGGCAATTGCCATACCAATTGATTCATCGCCGTAGTAATCGAAGCCGTGGCTCCGGAGTTTCGTCTCTAAGCCATCCTCCGAATCCTCGTGCCGGAGCCACCAGACGAATGGCATGGATCGCTGGCCGAACGTTTGTTGAATCTCGTCGATCTGGCGGTCTGGATCGGGGGCCGCTCTCAGGCGGATCGCCGCATTGAACGATGCCATCGGAATTCCTGAGATGGCCCAGCAGATCTCCGGGCCGCTGTATGCGACGCCAAAGGGCGTGCGGCCGAGCGCAAGCGAAGCCTCGACCCGGCTGGCCGTTATTGCCGCCACGGCTGCTGGAGGACTGACTCTCGGCAGCCTAACTCAATGGATCTGTTTGCGGGCGATCCTTGCTTTCAGTTGTGCAGTCCAGGCGCTGGCGCGTTTGGCCAGTTCCGCTGGTGTGACCTCGCTCTTAACCAGCCAGTCGAGAATTCCGAGTGAGCGGGCTCTCCGTCGCTGCGTCTCGTCGCCGCTGTTGGTCAGCATCGCGACGGGCAGATCGTGAGTGGGCTCGCTCGATCGGAGGAAGGCCAGCGCCGTCAGCCCGTCGAGTTGCGGCAGCTGCACGTCCAGGAAAACGAGGTCGAATCGCTTGCTGCGCGCGCGCTCGACGGCATGCCACCCATCGCCGGCTACCTCAACCTCGTGGCCCGCCCCGGACAGCCCGAGGCTGAACATCTCCGCGATGTCTGGGTCGTCCTCGACGAGCAGGATCGCGGCACCTGAGGGTGGCAAGTCGTTCGATTGGGCCAGCGCATTCAACTCGCCACCTCCATCAACTGGTCGGACGGCTCCGTGCCATACATCAAGTTGAAGATGCCCGCCTGGATGGAGAACACGACCTCGATCGCGGCGGTCGGCGATGGGCGTGGTCCGAGGGCTGGTGTGTAGTCGAAGGGCAGGTCGGCGACCAGCGCCGTCAAGGCGGATCGCAAGGGTGCAGGGATACGCCGCACCTCCATCAGGTTCAGGGTCTCGAGCTCGCTGAGCATCGCGTCGGTGCGTTCGAGAAGCGCGGGCAGCCGACGCTCCGCGCGCCGTCCGGCCACGAACGCATCGATTGCATCCCTGATCTCCTGGTTGGCCATTCCGAGTAGTCCGCTGTGATTGCTGATCATCATTTCGTCCACCTCTATGCGGCCATGCCGGCTCTCTTCGTGGCCGTTCCGGCTGTCCGTGCCTCGACCGATGTGTTGGGAACATCGGTTGATGCTTGAATCAGTTTCACTGCCGATAAAGCCGCCACCACAACGATCGTGAAGATGCTCACCGTTGCCTCCGCCTCGGCGATGCTCCTCGTCTGCCAGACCACGCCGGAGGCGTCGGTGACCAGCGTGTTGCCGCTGCTCACGAGATAGGTAAGGACCGCCATGAGCCCGAGCTGCGCGTACATGACAATCGCCTGCGCGTAGAAGGATCTGGGCAAAGGCGGTGCCCCCTTGTGAGCAGCCTTGCGAAAACGGAGGAAGAGCGCAAACAACTGCAAGAAGATATACACGGTGAAGAACCACCCCAGATAGTTGGTGATTGGCACACCGAAGTAGCCACCGCCTTGTTCCCAGATCCAAAGGTGCTGGACGGTCGATGCTGTTGGGTCAAAGGTCAGGTCCCACATGACCATGAAAGCCGAAGCGATCAGAGGGACGACAATGGTAGTGAACCAGCTTCCCTCGCGGCGGATATCCCCGACCACGACGATCGCGAGCATCCAGGCGAGATAGGCGGTGGCGAAGTACGACGGACCAATGAACAGCGGCACCAGGAAGAGCTTGGGGCTGCCCGTGTAGTGATAGTGCCCGAACGGAAAACCGGTGAGAATGCTCGTGTTCTCAAAGATATTGCTAACGACCAGACAAATGGCCAGGAAGCTGAGGACTCCGCTCCAGCGATAGCGGATCGCACCATGGATAAGGGCGAACACCGCCGCAACTAATGTCAGCGGAATGATCAGCGAGAGCGAAAACAGCGAGTCCGCAAGTCTCGCCAGTCCTAAAAGCACGACAAAAACCCAGAGGACGGCTATCCACAACTTCGTATTTCTCATATTCGACCCTCGTTTGCAATTGATCGACGATTCAACGAGACGGGCTTCGGCTCACACGGTTCCTGTCTCAAGGGTGGTGGCGGCCCCGCGCGATGTCGCCGCCTCTTCGGGGGGCCCCAACCTCATTCGATTGGGGGAGGCTACGGCTCGATCGCCTCAGAAGGCTCGTCGAAGAGACTTAACTTTTACGCAGCGCGCTGACGCGAGCGTCCATCTGGCCGTACAACTCGGCAAAGAAGGGCTTGGCTCCCTTGTCGAGACGCTTCGCCGTGGCGTTCGCGGGAAAGACTGTTATGTCACCCGGCTGGGCGATGCACCCATCTCGGTGCCATAGTCGTCGGTGATCACCGCCCACCGGAATCCGAGTTGCTCCACGAGCTGCTGTCCGAAGCAGAGACCGAGGGCGTTGACGATTCGCGTCCGGCCGCTCGGTTCCCTGGTCCGACTGCCACCGGACCCAGATGGCGTCGAGGGCCTGGGGATTCGGGAGGGCGAAGGGTATGCCAACGAGAAGTGGCCGGGACGTCGAGCCGGACAGATCGCCGCGTGCCGCGCAGCCCTCATCCTTCGTTACGCTGGCGTCGACGACATCCGCCTGCTCGATGGCGGCTACGACAACTGGGTCCAGGCCGGAAACCCGCTCGAAACCGTCATCAACGAGCCGGAACCGGTCGCGTCCTTCGGTGTCCAGATCCCGCTACGTCCGGAGGTCATCATCGACATCGACGAAGCCAAGCAAATCCTCGCCGATCAGCAACATGCGGCTCTCGTCAGTGTCCGCACCTGGAGAGAGCACATCGGCGCGGTCAGCGGCTCGGCTTTCTACCGCGGCACCGGCTGGCGGGCCGGCGAAACCTGGTTTTACGCGTACCTCATGGGCTGGCCCCGCATTGCTGTCTACGACGGCGGCTGGTTCGAGTGGAGCCAGGATCCTGTCAAGAACCCGATCGAAGTGGGGGAGCCGGTAGCCGTCTAGCGTTAGCTGTCGGCGTAATCAGCGCGGGAGGCCCGGTGCCGTTGGGCCAGGACTTCGAGCACCGCATCGGGGCTCAGCCCACGCTCACGTAGCAGCACCGCGGTGTGAAACCACAGATCGGCCACTTCGTTGGTCAACGCTTCGTCGCTTTCTTGGGCGCCCGCGAGCAGGACTTCGACCGATTCCTCGCCCACTTTGCGGAGGATCGCAGGGCGCCCGCCGTCGAACAGCGTCGCGGAATAGGACCCCGGGGGTCGTTGCGCCTCTCGGTCGCGCAGGGTCGCATCGAGCTGGTCGAGGATCGTGACCGGCTGCGCAAAGCACGAGCGCTGCCCCGTGTGGCATGCCGGACCGGAGGGATGAACCGAGAGAAGGAGCGCGTCGGCATCGCAATCCGCCTGGATCCCCTCGACGTGTAGCACGTTGCCCGAGGTCGCCCCTTTGTGCCAGAGGGTTTGCCGGCCCCGGCTCCAGAAATGCGCCTCGCCGCTCTCGACGGTCCGGGCCACCGCCTCCCGGTCCATGTACGCCACCATCAAGACGGTGCCGGTCGCCACATCCTGAGCGATGGCGACGATCAGGCCACGCTCGTCGAACGTCAGGCTCGCGAGATCCGGCGCGTTCATATCCGCACCGGGATGCCATGCTCGGCCAGGTAAGCCTTGGTTTGCGGGATGGGGAAGGCCCCGGTGTGGAAGATGGAGGCGGCCAGCGCGGCGTCGGCTTTGCCCTCCGTCAGCACCGCGACGAGGTCTCTCGGGTGGCCGGCGCCACCGGAGGCGATCACCGGGATCTGCACGGCGTCGACCACGGCGCGCGTCAGCTCGAGGTCATAGCCGGCCCGCGTCCCATCGGCGTCGATGCTGGTCAACAGGATCTCACCGGCGCCTCGGCGCTCCGCCTCGATCGCCCAGCCGACGGCGTCGAGCTCCGACGGAGTCCTTCCTCCGTGGGTGAAAACCATCCATCCATTCCCGGTGACGCGTTTCGCGTCGATCGCCACGACGATGCATTGCGAGCCGAAGGCGCGCGCTCCCTCGGTGATCAGCTCCGGCCGGTGTACCGCCGCCGTCTGGATCGAGACTTTGTCCGCGCCGGCGCGCAGCAGGACCCGGATCTCATCGACGTCGTGGATGCCGCCGCCAACCGTGAGAGGAATGAAGACCTCATGAGCGGTCCGCTCGACGAGCTCAACGAGCGTCGCCCGGCCTTGCGGTGTCGCGTCGATGTCGAGGAAGGTGATCTCATCCGCGCCGTCCTCGGAGTAGGTCCTGGCCAGGGCGACCGGATCTCCCTGGTCCCGCAGCTGCTGGAAATGCGTCCCCTTCACGACGCGTCCACGGGCGGTGTCGAGACAGGGGATGATTCGCTTGAGCAACAAGGGATTGTGGCTAGGCCGCGGCCTCGGCATCCGCGAAGCGCAGGAAGTTCTCGAGCAGGCGTAATCCGGCGGTCCCACTTCGCTCGGGATGGAACTGCACGCCCACCAGCCCCTGGCGGGCGATCGCGCTGACGAAGGCCACGCCATGGGTGGTCTCGGCGGCGGCGACCGCGGGGTATCGAGGCATGACCACGTAGGAGTGCACGAAGTAAAAGGCCTCGCCCTCCATCCCCTCCAGCACTCGGTGCGGACGGACGTGCTCGATGGTGTTCCAGCCGACGTGGGGCAGCTTCTCCTTTGTTTTCAGCCGCTCCACCGTGCCCGGAATGACGCCCAGGCAGGCGGCTCCGTCCTCGGCACTCCACTCGAAGAGCAGCTGCATGCCCAGGCAGATCCCAAGAAACGGGACCCCGTTGCGGATGGCCGCAATCACGGCCGTGTCGAGGCCACGGTCTCTAAGCCCGGCCATTGCGGGCGCTGCCGCGCCCACTCCAGGGAAGATGATGGCCCGCGCGTGCGCCAGATCCTCGGGGGTCGAGGCGATGGCGCAGCTGGTGTCGAGCCGCGCCAGGGCGTTCTCCACACTGCGCAGGTTGCCAGCGCCGTAGTCGATCAGGGCGATCACTTCGTGCTCGCGCTTCCGCCGCGGAGCGCGGGATCCACCGCGCACGCTTGGCGTAGCGCGCAAGCAAGGGCTTTGAAGGTCGCCTCCGCCAGGTGGTGGTCGTCTCGCCCCGAGGCGATCACATGCAGGGTCACGCCGCCGCGCAGCGCAAAGGTCTCCAGGAAATGGGGGACCAGGGTTGCCGGCAGCGAGCCGATCATCACGCCGCGCAGCGGCACGTCGATCATTGCGTAGCCACGGCCGCCGCAGTCGAGGGCGACGGTCGCGCGACTCTCATCGAGTGGCACGATGGCATCGCCGAAGCGCGCCATGCCGGCTCGATCGCCGAGCGCATCCGTCAGCGCTTCGCCCAGGACGATCGCAACATCTTCGACGGTGTGATGGGCATCGACCTCGAGGTCGCCGCGCGCCTTCACCTCGAGGTCGAAGCGGGCGTGCACGGCCAGCGCGCGCAGCAGGTGGTCGAGAAACGCCACGCCGGTGGCGATCTCAGCGGTGCCGCCTCCGTCGAGGCTGAGGCGTACCGACACGTCGGTCTCCTTCGTCTGGCGTTTTCTTACCGCGGAGCGCTCAGCCGGCATGCGTCCTCCATTGGGACAGGGCGTCCACCAGGCGTGCGTTCTCCTCCGCCGTCCTCACGGTGATCCGGATGAATCCCGCGAGAGGGGAGGCGCTCGGAAACGTCCGCACCACCAGCCCGCGGCGGAGGAGCCACGGCGCGGCCCCCTCGCCGGCATGGACCAGGAGGAAGTTCGCCGCTGAGGGGTGCACCTGCAGGCCGAGACGTGAGAGGTCGCGAGACAACGTCTCACGGCACGCGACGATGCGCGAAACGCGCTCGCGCATGCCGTCGAGGTCGCGTAGTGCCTGGACGCCGAGCGCTTCCGCGACGACGCTGATGCTGCCCGGGGGCCGGACCCGGCGAAGTGCGGCGCTGATCGGCGGTCCGGCGAGCGCGTATCCGACTCGAACGCCCGCCAGCCCGAACGCTTTGCTCAGCGTGCGGATCACCACAAGGTTGGGAAACCGTGCAAGCAGGGTGGCAGCGGTGACGCCCGAAAACTCGAAGTAGGCTTCATCGACCGCGACAACGCCGGGCGACTCCTCGGCCAGCTTCTCGATGAAGGCGGCCGGCAGGAGCTCGCCGGTGGGATTGTTCGGGTTGCATAACCAGGTGAGGCGGGCGTGGCGCGACTGTTGCAGGAATCGGGCCTGGTCGAGATCCAGTCCTGCTCCTGGGACGGCGTCCACGCGGCCACCGGCCATCTCGCTGACGATCCGGAACATGGCGTACGTGGGACGCGAGAGGACGACCGGATCGCCCGCGCCCACATAGGCTTTGGCGAGCAAGTCGAGGATCTCATCCGCGCCCGCACCGATGGTGATCTCGTCCGGCGACGCTCCCGTGTACACTGCCAGCGCGCTGGTGAGCATCGTGTAGCTGGTGTCCGGGTATTCGTTCAGTGCCAGCGCTCCAAGTTCGCTCAGGGACGCGCCCGGCCAGGGCAGCGTGTTGGTGTCGAAGCGGACCACGTCGGTCTCGGGTACGCCTGCCTCGCTGGCGATGCGCGCGCTCGGCGGCTCCCATTCGTACGGCTGCATCAGCAGGATCGCTGCGCGCGGCCGCGGACCGTTGAGTCCCGGGTACGAGGCCGATCCGGCGTGTCGGGCGCGCACCGACTCGGCATGAGCGGCCAGCCGCTCAGCCCCGGCGATGGCGTCGATCACGGGCTCGAGGCGGCGCAAGCCGTCCCGGTCGAGCGACTGGACCTGCAGCGTGCGCCCGAACGCGTCGACGCCGAGGGGGCTGAACGAGCGGCTGGCGCCGCCTGTGGGGAGCACGTGGTTGGCGCCGGTCGCATAGTCGCCCGCCGCCGCGGGGGCGTATGGCCCGAGAAAGACGGATCCAGCGGTCGAGATCCGATCCAGCCATCGGTCGGGCTCGGCGCACGCGAGCGTCAGGTGCTCCGGCGCGAAGTCATTTGCGAAGGCGACCGCCGCTTCCATCGCCGTCGTGGTCAGCACCCGTATCTGCTCGGCCAGGTCGCCGTCCACCAGGCCGCGCACGTCAGCGGCGGTGGCCGGGTCGGTGCTGACCACGACGGCGCGCGCGTCGGGTGCGTGCTCCGCCTGGGCGCGCAGGTCGGCCGCCACCCAGGCCGTCGGCACCGATCCGTCGGTCAGGATCAGGATCTCCGACGGCCCGGCCGGCATGTCGACCGCCGCCTCACCGAAGACCGCCAGCTTGGCCGCCGTGACGTACGCATTGCCCGGCCCAAAGATCTTGTCGACCCGGCGAATGGACTCGGTGCCGTAGGCCATGGCCGCGATCGCCTGGGCGCCCCCGATGGCGTGGACCTCGGTCACGCCGGCGAGTCCCGCGGCCGCCAGTATCACAGCGGCAACCTGCCCATCACGTTGCGGCGGCGAGCACATGACGATCTCCTGGCAGCCGGCAAGGCGCGCCGGGATGGCGAGCATGAGCACGGAAGACGGGTAGACCGTCCGCCCGCCCGGCACGTAGATCCCGACGCGGTGGAGCGGACGCCACTCCCGCCAGACGCGCACGCCCCGCACGACATCGACCGGCTCCTCGCGGAAGCGCTGCGCGCCGTGCACCGCTTCGATGTTCGCGGCCGCGACGCCGAGAGCGCTTCGCAACGCGGTATCCAGGTTGTCCAGCGCCGACCGTATAGCGTGGCTGGAGACGCTCGTCTGCGCAAGGCGCACGCCGTCGAACCGCTCGGTCAGGTCGAGAAGCGCCGTGTCACCCCGTCGCTTAACGTCCAGCAGTAGCGCTTGTGTCCGTGACCGCACGTCCTCGGGCACCGGTGCTCGGTTGACCAGCGAGCGGTAGGCGGCCGTCCCCGGCGCGGGGAGCGCATCGACCGCGATCATGGGATGAGTTTCTCGATCGGCATCACGAGGATCGAGGTCGCGCCGGCCGCCTTCAGCGGGCCGAGCAGCGCCCAGACCGCATCCGCGTCGACCACGGCGTGGACCGCAATCATCGCCGGGTCGGCGAGCGGCATCACGGTCGGCGACTGCAGGCCGGGGATCACCTCTTTGATGAGGCGGAGCGCATCCGCCGGGGCGTTCATCATCACGTACTTCTTGCGCCGGGCGGCGATTACGCTGGCGAGCATCGTCTCGAGCTGACGCCGGCGCTCGGCTTTTTCCGGGCTCAGCCGGGGATGACTGATCAACTGCGCTTCGGATTCGAGAATCGTCTCGATCGGGCGCAGGCCGTTGACCGCCAGCGTGCTGCCGGTCGAGACCAGGTCGACGATCGCATCGGCCACGCCCAGCAAGGGCGTGATCTCGACCGCGCCACTGATCTCGATCAGCTCGACGGGGACGTTCCGTTCCTTGAAGAACCGGGCGGTGGTCCGAGGATGCGAGGTGGCCACCGACCGGCCCGCCAGGTCGCTCACCTGCTGGAACGGTCGCTCATCGGGAACCGCCACCCGCAAACGGCAGTGGCCAAAGCCGAGCGCCATGCTCTGGCTGACCGCGCTGCCACGCTCCTCGACAAGGTTGGATCCTGTGATGCCCAGATCGACGACCCCATCCGCCGTGTATTCCGGGATGTCCTCAGCTCGCACGAAGAGCAGGTCGAGGGGATAGTTCTCGCAGGGGGCAAACAGGCGCCGATCGTCCGCCTCGAACTGGTAGCCGGCCTCGCGCAGCAGCGCGATCGCCGGCTCGGCAAGACGGCCTTTGTTCGGGATGGCGAGGCGCAACCGGCCGTCGGTGAGCCGGGGACGGCCGTTCATTTCGAGCGCGCCTTGCGCCGGTCCAGGAGCAGCCGGTAGCCGCCGGTTCCGAACCGCCGCCAGGAGTTGATGCGCGTGATGGTGGCGGTGCTGGCGCCCGTACGCTCGGCGATGTCGGCGTAGTGGACCCCCTGGTCGAGAAGCTTGGCGACCTCCCAGCGGTGCGCGAGCGTATGGAGCTCCGGGATCGTGCAGAGGTCCCGAAAGAAGCGCTCGGTCTCTTCGGGTGACTTCAACCCGGCGATCGTCTTGAAGAGATCCGTGGTGGCAGGGGTGACCCAGCTGTCGGCTGGCGGGCCCGACTTCGCCCGAGGGCCAGCAGGTCGGCGCCGCTTTAACATGTTAACATGCTAACACGATGACACGTTGGGCGACGGATCGTGCCGCCTTCGGGTGCTGATCATCCCGGCGATCGACCTGCTTGGCGGGCGCGCGGTACGGCTGGAGCAGGGCGATTTCGCCCGCGTCACCGATTTCGGTTCGGAC
>WNEY01000376.1_pt1 | contig 27835 bp, 20 predicted proteins | sample 5400531 | NCBI WGS metagenome assembly WNEY01 (sample SAMN13153338, study PRJNA577476) | soil metagenome | isolation source: 200 cm saprolite under Douglas fir tree site 1 | place: USA:California | collected 2015-04-18
TGCGCGACAGCGGGGCCCGCGTGATCGTCGGCTTACGGCCGAACGGCGCGTCCTGGAAGCAGGCCGCCGCGGATGGCCTGGAAGTGCGGGCAGTCGCCGAAGCCGCGAAAGCGGGCGACGTGATCATGATGCTCGTGCCCGACCAGGAGCAACGCGCGGTCTACGAGACCGCCGTCGCTCCCGCACTCCGGGGGGGGGGAGGGCCCGGCAAGACGCTGATGTTCGCCCACGGCTTCAACATCCACTTTGGCGAGATCGTGCCGCCGGCGGGCGTGGACGTCTCGATGATCGCGCCGAAGTCGCCAGGGCACCTCGTGCGCAGCGAGTATCAGGCCGGGCGGGGCGTCCCTGCGCTGGTGGCGGTCCATCAGGACGCCAGCGGCAAGGCGCTGCCCAACGCGCTCGCCTATGCGACGGGCATCGGTTGCTCGCGCGCGGGCGTGCTCGGCACCACCTTCGCCGAAGAGACGGAAACGGATCTGTTCGGCGAGCAGGCCGTGCTGTGCGGCGGTGTCACGGCGCTCATCCAGGCCGGCTTCGAGACGCTGACCGAGGCAGGCTACTCACCGGAGATGGCGTACTTCGAGTGTCTGCACGAGCTGAAGCTCATCGTCGATCTCATCTATCGCGGCGGCCTCGGGTTTATGCGGCATTCGATCAGCAATACCGCCGAGTACGGGGATCTGACGCGTGGTGAGCGCGTCATCAGTCCGGCGGTACGCGAGGAGATGCGGAAGCTGCTCGCCGACATCCGCAACGGAGTGTTCGCCAAAGAGTGGATCGCCGAATGCCGCGCCGGCGCTCCCCGCCGCCTGCGCGCGATGATGCCGTGGACCGAGGAAGGGAAGCGCGCCAAACCCAAAGGCACGGCCGCCAAACAGGCTGAGCGGGAGCCCGCGCGGGCGTGACGCGGACGCTCTTCGACCGCGTGTGGGATGCGCACGTCGTCCGCGAGCTGGCGGACGGGGTGGCGCTGCTCTACGTCGATTTGCACCTCGTCCATGAGGTGACGTCGCCGCAGGCGTTCGCCGGTCTGCGGCGCGAAGGACGGAAGGTGCGCCGGCCGGAGCGCACCCTGGCTACGGTGGACCACAGCGTGCCGACGAGTGACCGATCGCTGCCGATCGCCGATCCGGTCGCGGCGCGACAAGTCGATGCGCTGAGCACCAACGTGCGGGAATTCGGCGTCGAGCTGTTCGATCTCGGCTCGGCGGGGCAGGGCATCGTCCATGTCATCGGCCCGGAGCTGGGGGCGACACAGCCCGGCATGCTGATCGTCTGCGGCGACTCACACACCGCGACGCACGGCGCGTTCGGGGCATTCGCCCTGGGGATTGGCACGAGCGAGGTCGAGCATGTCCTGGCCACGCAGTGCCTCGTGCTGAACAAGCCGCGCAATCTGGAAGCGCGCATAAGCGGGAGCCTGGAGCCAGGAGTCGGGGCCAAGGACTTGATCCTCGCGCTAATCGGGAAGATCGGCACCGCCGGCGCGCGCGGCCACGTGATCGAATACACCGGCGATGCGATCCACTCGCTGTCGATGGAAGAGCGCATGACGGTGTGCAACATGTCGATCGAGGCCGGCGCCCGTGCCGGGATGATCGCGCCCGACGCGGTCACATTCGAGTACCTCGAGGGCCGGCCACGCGCGCCAGTCGGCGCGGCGTGGGCGTCTGCGCTCGAGCGCTGGCAGACGTTCCGCTCAGATCCCACCGCGTCCTACGACGCGCAGGTGCGGCTCGATGCGGGGACGGTCGGTCCCCAGGTCACCTGGGGTACCACGCCGGGCATGGTCGCCGATATCACCGCTCGCGTTCCCGATCCCGCCCAGCTCGCCACCGAGAACGAGCGCCGGGCCGCGGAGCGGGCGCTGGAATACATGGGCCTCGTCCCCGGGACGCCGCTCGCAGGGATTCCCATCGATCGCGTCTTTCTCGGATCGTGTACCAACGCGCGCATCGAGGACCTGCGCGTGGCGGCCAAAGTCGTGCGTGGCCGGCACGTCGCATCACGCGTGCGGGCGATGGTGGTGCCGGGCTCGCAACGCGTCAAAGCACAGGCGGAGCGTGAGGGATTGGACCGCGTCTTCCGTGAGGCCGGGTTCGAGTGGCGCAACGCCGGTTGCTCGATGTGTATCGGGATGAATGCCGACGTGCTTGGTGCCGGTGAGCGCTGCGCGGCGACGTCGAACCGCAATTTCGAAGGCCGCCAGGGCCGCGGCGGGCGCACGCACCTCATGAGTCCCGCCATGGCGGCCGCCGCCGCGATCGAGGGATGCCTCGTGGATGTGCGCGGATGGTGAAGCCCTTCGTGCGCCACCAGGGGAAGGCTGTCGCGTTGCCGCGCCGGGACGTGGATACGGACCAGATCATCCCGAAGCAATTCCTGAAGGGCGTCGAACGCACGGGATTTGGGCCGAGTCTCTTCTATGACTGGCGCGCCGACCCGGACTTCGAGCTCAATCGCCCCGACGCGCAGGGCGCGACCATCCTCGTGACCGGTCCGAACTTCGGGTGCGGGTCCTCGCGCGAGCACGCCGTCTGGGCGCTCGCGGAGTACGGCTTCCGGGCGATCGTCGCGCCGTCGTTCGCCGACATCTTTCTGTCCAACTGTTACCGCAATGGCGTGTTGCCCGTGCAGCTGTCGGCGGCCGACGTCGAAACCCTGCTGCAGCGCGCGGCGAGCGGTTCGTACGAAATCGCCCTGGACCTGGAACGGTGCGTGCTCTCCGATGACCGCGGCTTCTCGGCCCGCTTCAGCGCCGATGCGTATGGCCGTGAGCTGCTGCTGCACGGTCTCGATGAGATCGGCCGAACACTGCTCGAGGAGCCGAGCATCGCCGCATACGAGCGGAGTCACACATGAAGACGTATGCCATCGCGGTTCTGCCGGGCGACGGCATCGGCCCGGAGGTAATCGCCCAGGCTGTGCGCGTGCTCGAAGCCGTCAGTGAGCGCTTCGACGTCCACTTCACGCTCGAGACGCTCCCAGTCGGTGCGGCAGGCGTCGCCGCGGCGAATGATCCGTTGCCATCCGTGACGCGCGGCGCGGTCCTGCGCAGTGACGCGGTACTGTTTGGGGCCGTCGGCGACCCAGCCCTGGACGGCGCGCCCCGCGACCTGCGTCCCGAGACGGGGCTCCTCGCGCTGCGCAAGCTGCTCAACGTCTATGCCAATCTGCGGCCTGTCGCCGTTCACCCGGCGCTCGTGGGCTGCTCGCCACTCAAGCCCGAGCGGCTTCGAGACGTCGATTTGCTCGTCGTCCGTGAGCTGACCGGTGGGCTCTATTATGGAGAGCCACGCGGCCGCAACGGTGCGAGTGCGGTGAACACGCTCGCCTACAGCGTGTCCGAGATCGACCGCGTCGCGCGCGTGGCTTTCGAGGCGGCCCGGAAGCGGCGCCGACTCGTCACATCTGTGGACAAAGCGAATGTGCTCGAGGTCTCGCAGCTCTGGCGCGAAACCGTCACGCGGGTCGCGCGCGACTACCCCGACGTGCGGCTCGAGCACTGTTACGTCGATACCGCCGCGATGCGGTTGGTTTCGGATCCGGCAACATTCGACGTCGTGCTGACGGAGAACATGTTCGGCGATATCCTCAGTGACGAAGCCGCCGTCCTCGCGGGCTCGCTCGGCCTGCTGCCATCGGCATCGCTCGGCGCTGGACCAGGGTTGTTCGAGCCGGTGCATGGGTCGGCCCCGCCGCTCGCGGGCCGTGATATCGCAAATCCGATCGGTGCTATCGCAACCGTCGCGCTGCTGTTGCGCCATGGCCTCAGGTTCGATGCCGCGGCGGAGGCGGTGGACGATGCCGTCGCGGCCGCGCTGGACGCCGGGGCGCGCACGCCGGATCTCGCCCGCGCCGGCGAATCGCCCATCGGCACGACCGAAATGGGGACCCGGATTGTCGAGTTGATCCTCGCGGAAGCGCTCGAGGGGCTGTCGTGAGCCCCCCCCCGCCCGACAACTTCCGCAGCCGGGCGATCACGGAAGGGTTGGAGCGCGCCCCGAACCGCGCGATGCTGCGCGCGGTGGGATTCCGGGATGGCGACTTTGGGAAGCCGATCGTCGGCATCGCGAGTGCCCACAGCACCATTACGCCCTGCAATGCCGGCCTCGACCGCCTCGCGCGCCGCGCGGAGCAGACGCTGCGGCAGGCCGGCGCCATGCCCCAAACGTTCGGGACGATCACGGTCAGCGACGGTATCTCGATGGGGACCGAAGGGATGCGCTACTCGCTCGTGTCGCGCGAGGTGATCGCCGATTCGATCGAGACGGCGTGCGGCGCGCAGCGCATGGATGGACTGCTCGCGATCGGCGGTTGTGACAAGAACATGCCCGGCGCGCTGATCGCGATCGCGCGTCTCGATATTCCCGCGATCTTCGTCTACGGGGGGACGATCAAGCCCGGTCACTACGCCGGACGAGACCTCACGGTCGTGAGCGTGTTCGAGGCGGTGGGTGCAGCCGCGGCGGGGCGTATGCCGCAGGACGAGCTGCTCGAGATCGAGCGCCACGCCTGTCCGGGCGCGGGATCATGCGGCGGCATGTTCACGGCGAACACGATGTCCGCGGCCATCGAGGCCATGGGGATGAGCCTCCCGCGATCGTCCACGATGGCAGCCGAGGATCCCGAGACCGCCGACAGCGCGGCTCGCTCGGCGGAGGTGTTGTTCGCCGCCGTGCACGCCCAGCGCGTGCCGCGGCACATCCTGACCCGGAAGGCGTTTGAGAACGCGATCGCGGTGGTGATGGCGCTCGGCGGATCCACCAACGCCGTCCTCCATCTACTGGCCATCGCCCGAGCGGCAGGGGTGCCCCTCGCGCTCGAGGATTTCGAAACGGCGCGCAGGCGGGTGCCGGTGCTGTGCGACCTCAAACCGTCGGGGCGCTACGTCACCACGGACCTGCATCGTGCCGGCGGGATTCCGCAGGTGATGCGCATTCTGTACGCGAATGGCGTGCTGCACGGCGACGCGCTGACGATCGATGGCCGCACCGTCGCCGAGGTGCTAAAGGACGTGCCGGCGCGGCCGTCGGCAGATCAGGATGTGATCCGGCCGTGGGATAAGCCGCTCGCTCCGCAGGGCCACATCGTGATTCTGCGCGGCAACCTCGCTCCCGAAGGTGCGGTCGCCAAAGTCAGCGGCCACGGCTCGTACGAGATCACCGGTCCCGCGCGCGTATTCGATTCGGAGGAGGCGTGTCTGGCCGCCATTCTGGCTGGAAATATTCAGGCAGGTGACGTCATCGTGATTCGGTACGAGGGACCGAAGGGTGGGCCGGGAATGCGTGAGATGCTGGCGCCGACCGCGGCGCTGATCGGCGCCGGGCTGGGTGAGACGGTGGGCTTGATTACCGACGGCCGGTTCTCCGGCGGCACGCACGGGCTTGTCGTGGGACATGTCGCCCCGGAGGCGGCGCTGGGCGGCCCGCTGGCGCTGGTAGAGGAAGGCGATCCGATCACGATCGACGCGGGCCGCGGCGACCTCCGCATCAACGTCGCCGACCGCGTGCTCGCGACGCGGCGTGCGAAATGGAAAGCGCCCGCCCCGCGCTACACGTCCGGCGTGCTGGCGAAGTACGCCCGGCTCGTGTCGAGCAGCAGTCACGGCGCGGTGACGGATGCCTGAGGCAGTCGCAATCCAGGGCGAAGCGGGATCGTTCAGTCACGCCGCGGCCCTCGAGATCCATGGCGACGTCATCCGCCTGGTTCCCTGCGCGACGTTCGTGGAGTTGTTTCGCGCGGTCGAGGGAGGCGAGGCGACGAGCGGTGTCGTGCCCATCGAGAATACGCTCGCCGGGTCGGTCCACGAGAATTACGATCTGCTGAGCGCGCACGCGCTGCACGTCGTGGCGGAAACCGAGCTGCGCATCCGCCACTGCCTGATCGCGTCGCCGCGCACGAAGCTGCCCGAGGTGCGCCGCGTCGCGTCGCACCCGGTGGCGCTCGCGCAATGCCGCCGGTTCTTCACCGCGCACCCCGATCTCGTTGCCGTCCCGGCGTACGACACGGCGGGGAGCGTGCGCGATCTCATGGCGGGGCGGGCGGACGCGGAAGCCGCGATCGCGTCGAAGCTGGCCGCCGAGCTTTACGGGGCCGACGTGCTCGCGGAGGGGTTGGAGGATCACGCCGAGAACTACACGCGCTTTCTCGTCATCGCCCGCGATCCGGCGCCGCGTGAGCAGGCGAACAAGACATCGTTGCTGCTGTCGCTGGGCAACACGCCGGGCACGCTGCATCGGGCGCTGGGCGTGTTCGCCGCGCGGGGATTGAACCTGACGAAGATCGAGTCGCGACCGCTTCCCGGGCGGCCCTGGGAGTATCTGTTCTATCTCGATGTCGTCGATACCGGCCAGGGCATCGGCCCGGCGATCGAGGAGCTGCGCGCGTTCACGTTCGGTATTCGCATCCTCGGTACCTATCCGGCGCGCTAATCCGGATTCAAGTCGAACGCTTTGCTCTGCCGGTGGGCGGCCACCACATCCCCACCCGCACTCGGATCGTGGACAGCTCTTCCAACCGCTGCGCGCCATTGCTCGGTGCGAAGTCGTAGCGCTCCAGCGTGTACAGCGCGCTGATGCCCAGGCGGCGTCCCCTCCAGTCAACGCCGACGCCCGCGCCAAGTGCGACATCCGGACTGGACAGGCCGCTGGCGGAGACGAGCGGAATCCAGTACCCGCGCAGGACCGCCGCCACATTATCAAACCCGAGCGGCACGCGAGCTTCCGCACCGATCCGCCACGTGGTCCAGTGCTGTCGCGCCAATGCATTGGAAAAACTGCGGAAGTTGAGCCCGCTCTCCAGGACGAGCCAGGGGCGCACTTTCATCTCGCCGCTGATTTGCGCTTCCGCGACGTCGTGGTCTTCCAGGCTGGGCGCAGCCGCCGCGGTGAGCCGGCCTCCCAGCGCCTCGCCATGTATCTGAAACCGCTCGCCCAGCGTCACCGCCAGCGCGCCACCGAACAGCGTGCCTGACGCCGCCACGAGCGTGTCGCCGTCGACGACCCGATGCTCGCCACGCCCGACGAGCACGCCGCCCTGCACGGAGACCTGCCCGGCCGCGAGGGATGGGACGGCCACCAGGATGGTCAGTGCGGACACGGGACTCCACCGCATCACGGGCCGACTCCGGCGGCCGGTGCGACGATCAGATGCGCTTGTGCAAGACGCGCCTGATTGCGATCGCGGATCGCGGCGTTGGCGGCGGCCCGCTGCGCGCGGCGCGCCGCGTTCGCCGCAACATTGCCCGGAATCTCCCGGTGCCGCTGGCGAAAAATGAAGCCTGCAAGGCCCGCCACCGAGGCGCCCGCCGCGATGCCGTTCGCAAATGTGCGCCCACCGCCGTGCAGCTGACCGTTCGCAACCGTTCGCGGAATGACGAGGGCCGCGGCCGCGATTCCCAGGCCCTTGAAGAGTTCCGCGCGAGCCATGGCAGCGGGATGTTGCTCCGGCAGGAGGTCCTCAGGTCGAAGCGCCGCTAGCGTGTCGTCAAGCGGCGCGTGGTCTTGCTGGATGCTGAAGTACAGGCGGACAGAGTCGGCGCGGTGCGTCAGCTCGCTGGTCCCGGCCAGGAGCAGCTCGTAGCGTCCGGTGGCCGCCAAACGGCCATCCGAGAGCAGTCCGTCCCATTGTAGCTCTCGCGGTCCGTCGGTGATCCCCTGATAAAGCACGAGACCCGCCGGTGCCCCGGCGCTGCGCAGCTCGACGCGCAAGTCCGCAGCGTGCGTCGTGAGGACCGTGAAGCCGAGTCGCTCGGTGCGCGGATCGATCGTGTCGAACGGGATGGCTCGGATGCCCAGGCCGAAGGTCAACCGTCTCGCGTTGCTGAATGCCGCCAGCTCGGCCGGCGTAAACTTCTGCGGCTCCAGATCGACGAACGGGTCCCGCTCGAGTGCGGCTTGGAAGTACACGATGCCGGAGTCTCGCTGCCCCAGCACGACGAGTGCCGCGCCGAGGTACTTGTAGGCGAGGACGCGCTGCTCGTGTGTGACCACGAAGGGTGAATTCGGCGAAATGACGCGCCGCAGCAGGACCAACTCGCGCTCGACGTCCAGGGCGGCGTGATAGCGCGCCGCCTGCTCCAACTGGTCGGCGGTGTTGCCCTGCGCGACCGCCGCTCCGGGAACCAAGAGCAGCAGTCCGGCGACGACGGCGTGTCTCACGGCAGGTCGCGGAGGGTGATGAGCCCAAGCCGCGTCGTGTTGCCGGCAACAACATGGAATGTCGTGTCGAAGGCCGCCGACCCAGGCGCCCTGATCCGCAAGCGGCGTGTGCCTGACGGTACCTCGACATCGAAGACCGTGCCGACCCCCACCTGGTGATCATCGATGTAGATGACGGCGTCCGCCGGGTCAGTGCGCAAGCGCACGCGGCCCGGGGGACCGGTTGGCACGGTGCGCGGAGCATTCGTCGCCAGCCGGGGACGAACCGGCGCGGGAGACGTTAGGACCACGGGAGGCGGCGCGGCCGTGCTGGCGACCGGCGCCGGGTCCCCCGATCGCGTCGCCTGTATGGCGAACCAGGCGCCCGATATCAGCACCACGGCTCCGAGGCCAAGCGTCACCTGGACGCGGGATCGGCGCAGCGTCGACCGGGGGGCGACGGCGGCTGCCCGGGAATCGCGGGCGTCCGGCAGCGGCGGCAGTGCGCCGGTTTCGACGATTGGGACGTGATAGCCCCGCGCCAGCCGCCGCAGGATGTCTTTCGCGACCCGCTGATCCTCTGTATAGAACGGCAGGACTTCGAGAGCGGTGACGAGGTCGGAGGTGTTGGTGAACCGGTGCGCTGGATCCTTGGCGACCAGGCGCGCGATGATCGCCAGGAGTGCGTCGGGGACATCGGCGCGCACACTGCGGAGGTCCGGCGGCGGCGTGAAGTACTGGTGCTGCACGACGGCCAGCACCGAGCTCGCCTCGAACGGCGCCTCGCCGGCCAGCATCTGGAATGCGACGATCCCGAGCGAGTACTGGTCGCCTTGCGGACCAACCGCGGCGCCGGCGCACTGCTCCGGGCTCATGAACTGCGGCGTCCCCATGACCGCGCCACTCGGCGTCACCTTCGAATCTTCCGCCGCGCGGGCGAGGCCGAAGTCGGAGACGTAGACTCGCCCTTCCTGATCGATCAGGATGTTGGAGCTCTTGATGTCGCGGTGGACCGTGCCGCGTTCGTGCGCGTACGCCAGCGCACTCGCCATGGCGCGCAGCACCGCGACGACCACCGCGATCGGCAGGGCGCCCTGATCGTCCACGATCGCGTCCAGCGGCCGTCCCTCGATGAACTTCATCACGATGTAGTGAATCCCGCCGGATTCACCGACCTGGTAGATCGGGACGATGTTGGGGTGGTCGAGTGCGGCGGCGCGGCGCGCTTCGCGCCGCAGCCGGTCCGCGACCGCGCCGCCGTTGGAGGCAGCCGGCAACATGACCTTGAGCGCGACGGGCCGGCGCAGCGACATGTCGAGCGCCTTGAACACCGCGGCCATGCCGCCGCGGCCGCATTCGCGCTCGATCTCATATTCGCCGCCGAGCACGACACGAACCTGCGCCAGCAGCGGATCTTCGCTTTGTGCGATCAAGGCGACGGTAGCCGAGGTGGGATCGGCGATTGCCGCTCCGCAAAAGCCACAGAACCGCAAGCCGACCGGCACCTGGGCGGCGCAGCGGGGACAGCGCGTCACGTGCCGGTCGCGGTAAAGATGAGGGTATTCAGACCGGACGCGGTCGCCGTCGCGGTGTTGGTTCCGGGCGTCGCGCCGAGCGTCAACGTCGCTTCGGCCAGCCCGCTCGCGTCGGTCGTCACCTTGAGCTGGCCTCCGCCCGCAAAGTTGCCGCCGCCGACCGTTACTTTGAACGTCACTTGCACGCCTGCCACGGGCCGTCCGGTGGCATCGACGACGCGCACGCTGAACGCCTTGGACAGCGCGACCCCACGGAGGCCTGTTTGCCCGTTGCCCCGGACGCTGTGCAGCACAACCGCGCCGCTGCCGCCTGCCAGGGGCGCGCCATTCCAACTGGACGCGCTCACGTTGCCGGACAGGCTGTCGCCCGTCGCCGTGGGGTCTGCCAGGCGTCGCGGCCCGCGCGCATCGCCCCACCATGTTTGCAACATGGTGATCGTGGGGCCAACCTCGTTGAGCACGCCCGCCGGCGCGTTGTCAAACACGTCGTTGTCGTGCATGCTGAAGTTCGACAGGGTGCCGAGCCGTATGCCGACGCTGTTCGTGGAAACGAGATTTGAGTCCAGGCGTGCGCTGAAACTGCCGCCCTCCATGCGAATGCCCGCATTGAAGCGGTGGCCGGTGACGCTATTCTGGACGATCGAGAGGAACGGCGCCGTGGCGTCGAACGCAGCCCGCGCCCCCAGCGTATCCCCGGGCACCGGACTGAATCCTTCGCCGGCCACCGTATTGCCGCTCGCCGTAAAGCTGGTCCCCGAAAAGGTGACGGCGGCCCGATTCTCCACGAACGTGGATTGCTGCACCCAGAAGAACCCACCGCTGACCGACACCGCCTGCGCGGCGCCAGCCGTGCAACGCTGGAACCAGCTACTCGTCAGTGTGATCGAGCTCGCGCTGGTTGCCTGAACGCAGCTGCCCCGCAGCGTGATGTCGAGGGTGTCGTTTTGCAGTGTGAGGACGTCGCTGCCGGTGCCGAGCACGCCAGTCAACGTACTGTCGAACCGTGAGCCTTGAACGGTAAGGTTGGAATTCTCCGAGCGGATCGCGTCGCGGTTGCCGACAACCGTGTTGCTCGAAACCTGCGCCCCCGCTTGGAACGGGAACGACGGGTTGCGCACCAGGACAAAGCGCATGGCGTTGTACGGGTCCTGGTTGGCTCCTGGGACATCGCGGAACGTATTCCCTGTCACCAGCGCCTGCCACGACGACTGCATTTCGAGCCCGGCCCATTCGAAGAGGGTCCCGCCGGAGTAGACCTCGCCATTCAAGCCCAGGGGCTGGGTATCGAACGCATTCGCCTGGATCGTCGCGCTGGTGCTCCACCGGACGAGCACCAAACGCTGACGTCCCGCCAGGTCGTTCGACGCGATCGTGGCGTTGGCGCTCGAGTCGACGAGGATCTGGGGTCCTTGCGTGCCGCGGACGGTGGCGTGCCGCACCGCATTCCCGCTGCCCCGCAGCAGACGGATCCCGGCCCCGATGTCCACACCGGGCAATGAGTCGACCGATTCGACATAGACGCTGTCGATGACGACGCCCGTCCCGTCACGCACGCGAATGCCGAAGCCGCGCACCGAATGAATCTCGCTGCTGGTGATACTCGCCGTGGCCGAAGCGGCGCTGTCCAGCGCGATGCCGCGCCCGATGCGGGCCGCGACGGTACCCGGTGGGTTGATGTAGAACCGGGAGACACGGAGGTCGGCCTGGCGGGCGTCAATGGCCGGCCCCGCGATCGTATGCCGCAGCGCGAGATTCTTGATCACGACGGTGGCCGTCGTGTACGCCGTGATGCCCGCGGCGCCGCTATCGTGCGAGATGAGCGGCAAGAGCAGCGGGTTGTTCTGACCGCCGGCGACGAACGCCGAATCATCGCCCAGCAAGGTGACGCGGCGCGTGAGGGCGACGGTCTCTGCATAGGGTGACGAGCCCCGGCGGACCAACACCGTGTCGTCTACCTCAGCGGTGTTCACGCCATTGGCGATCCGCAAATACGGCCGCTTGAGCGTGCCGAACCGCGGCGCAATCGCGACGCCATTGTCAACGATCAGTCGTGTCGGATTCGTGACGACGTCGGTGACGGTGTCGGCCAGAGCGCCGGCCTGCCCGATCACGAACGCCGATCCGTAGCCCGCTGCCGTGACGACGCCGCTCGGGGAAACCGTGACGGCAGCCGGGTTGGTGGACGACCAGGCGATCGAGTAGCCCGGAATCGGATTCCCGCGCGCGTTGCGCACCTGGCCGGTGTACGTCAGCGATTGCGCCACGGCGGTCAACGTGTCGCGATCGTCATTCAGCACGAGAGATGCCGGGAGATTGAACACCCGGAGCGCCATCGAATCCCGCAGTGTGTCTCCCGGTGCGATCGCGTACTTCGCCCGCACGACGGTTCGGCCGGTGTCCCGGGCGACGACGAGTCCCGCGCCGTCGACGCTGCCCACCAGCGGCGCATCGCTCGACCACTGCACCGACGTCGAGGCGAGGGTGTCGCCCCGCGCGTTGCGGATCACCGCCGGAACGGGGAGCGAGTCCCAGAGACTGGTGAGCGTGTCGGCAGCCCGGGTGATATCGAGGAACGCCGGCGCGTTCGTCACCGTGACGATACTCGTGTCCGCGACGCTGCCCGACACCGCGATGATACGCACCGTCCCGACGCCGACGGCCACCGCCACAGGTCGCGGCATACTGTCCACGCGGGTGATGGCGGGATCGGATGCACGCCAGGTAATGACCGGGTTCTGAATCAGGTTGCCCCGGCTGTTTCGGACCGTCGCGGATAACAGCAGCGTGTCTTTCAGGCTGGCGAGGGTCGCGCTCGGCGGCTGGATCACAATCGAAGCCGCGAGATCCCCAACGTCTACCGCGACGGTATCCCGCGCGGCATCGATGACCGCAACGATTCGGCCCCGTCCCACGCCGACCCCGGTCACGAGGCCGTTGCGGTCCACGGTCGCAGTCGTGGGATCGAGCGTGGCCCAGCCTGGACTCTTGTTCGGGACCGCCACGACGAAGCCGAGGCTATCGGTCGCGCTCGCGGCCAACGAGACTTGGTCGCCCAGTGCGACAATGGCGGGCACCGGATCGGGCCGAATCACGACGGATTTCGCTTGTTGCTCGACGATGGTGGTCACGGTGTCGCGCAGCGATCCGTTTTGCGCGAAAATTCGTGTCGTTCCATTGTCGACGGCGCGAACGCGGCCCGCGGGGGTCACCGATGCGATCGTGGAGGCCTCACTCGCCCAGCTGATCGGCACCCCGCTCAATGGATGTCCGCGCGCGTCGAGGGCGCTGACCACGACAGTGGATTCGGCCGTCAACGCACTCAACACGAGCATGGACGGCGACGCCTGCAACCGGGCGAGCCGCTGCGCGATGAGGACGCTGCCCATGCCCGTGTCGTTATCGACGAGCGCGCGCACGACCACCTGACCGTTGCGTCGGGCGACCAGGCGGCCGGGCGCCACGAAGGCTGCGACGCTGGTGTCGGAGGAAATCCACACGGGCGCAATGCCGCCGATTGGCACGCCGTGCGCGTCGAACGCCGGCGCCGCCAGGACCAGCGTGTCCTCGATGCTGGTGAGGGTGTCGTTCGCGGGAACGACCGTCACCGCCCCGACCACGACGTCGAGGGCCACGGTCAACGTCGGCGGGTGGGGCAACAGCGGGCTGGTCAGCGAGGCGATAAGGTGGGTGCGACCGCGTCGCCGCGCGACGATCGAATCGCCGGAGGCGGTGCGGGACGCCACAAGCGTATCCTCGATCGTGAATCGAAAACGCGGGGCGGCCAGCGGCGTGCCGTCGACTTCGGCGGTGACCCCGAAGGCGATGGTGTCACCCACCACGAGCACCGAGTCCCCGGTAAACCGGAGCACGACGGCGGCGGTCTTGGGGCCGGTCAGGGCATCAGACAAAGCGCAAGCGAACGCTGTTCCACAAAGGAGCAGCGCGATGACCGCGAGTCGCCATGTAGCTGGTCGCCTGGACGCGACCGTACCGCTGCAGTGCATGCCAGCCCCGATGCATTGACGTGGGCCGGCAGCCGTATCGCGGGGGGTGCGAATCCCGGGTCGGGCGCCGGAGCCAAAGAGGGACTATTAAAGATGCGAAACGGGGACAATTGTAACGCAGATCTGTCCCCGGAGAGGTGACACACCGCACACAATGTCCCCGGAGCCACTTCCTGAAGCAGCCTCGTAGCCGACCCGGAGAGCCGGCCGTATGCTTGTCTCCTCGTCATGATTCCCACCGCGTCTCACGATTTCGCCCGCACGGCCCGCACGGGGCTCGTGGTGCTCACGCTGATCAACCTGTTCAACTACCTGGACCGGTGGATCGTGGCGGCGCTCGCGGAAAGCATGAAGCACTCGGAACTGCGGCTCACCGATACGCAGCTCGGGTCGCTCATGACCGGGTTCATCGTCGTCTACATGCTGGCCGCGCCGCTGTTCGGCGCGCTCGGCGACAAGGCGCGACGCACGCGACTGATCGCGCTCGGGGTTGCCGTTTGGAGTCTGGCGACTGCCGCCGCAGGCTTCGCGTGGAACTACGCGTCGTTGTTTGGCGCCCGCGCGGCGGTGGGGGTCGGCGAGGCGGCGTACGGGACCATGTCGCCGGCCCTGCTCGCCGACTACTTCCCGCGCGAGCGTCGCGGGCGGGTCTTCGCGGTCTTCTTCGCTGCCATCCCCATCGGATCCGCGCTCGGCTACGTGGTGGGCGGGCTGATGGACCACTACTTCGGGTGGCGGCCGGCCTTCTGGGTCGCCGGGATCCCGGGTCTGGTGCTGGCGGTCCTGGTCTGGCGTTTGTACGAGCCGCAGCGCGGCGCCCATGACCCGGAGGGCGCTGCTCTCCCTGGTGCACACGGCCTGTCATTCGGTAGCGCGACGCGGGCGGTGTACGCGGCGCTGCTCCGCAATCGTCCCTACATGTTCGCGGTCCTGGGTTACGCCGCATACACGTTTGCGATCGGTGCCCTGGCGTTCTGGATGCCGTCGTTTCTCGAGCGCGTGCGCGGCATCCCCAAGGCGCAGGCCACCGTCCAGTTCGGCGCGATCGTCGTGGTGACCGGATTCCTCGGCACCTACGGCGGCGGCTGGGTGGGTGACCGGCTGCTGCGGGTTTCGAAGCAGGCCTACATGTGGCTGGCGGGCGTGGTCACGCTCGTCGCGGCGCCGCTGACGCTTGTCGCCCTGGCCGCATCCGCGCCCGCCCTCTACTGGATTGGGATCGTGGTCGCGGAGCTGTGCCTGTTTGCGTCCACGGGACCGCTCAATTCGGCCATCGTGAACGCGGTGTCGCCTCACGTGCGCGCGACGGCGGTGGCGTTGAGCATCTTCACGATCCACCTCCTGGGGGACGTCCCCTCGCCGGCGCTGGTGGGCATGATCTCCGACGCCCGCTCGCTGGCGCAGGCGGTGCTGATCATTCCCGTCGCGATCTTCGTCAGCGGTCTGATTTGGACGTACGGGGCGTGGCGCGAGTCGCGGACGGCAGCCGCGGTGGTCGCATGAGGACGCTGCTCACCCCGCTGCTCCGGCTGGTGCTGCGGATCTTTTTCCGCCGCATCGAAGTCACTGGGGCCGAGCGCGTGCCACGCGCAGGGCCCGTCATTTTCGTGCTCAACCATCCGAACGGGCTCATCGACCCCGCGTTTCTGCTGTGTCTCGCGCCGCGCCGCGTATCCTTCCTCGCAAAGGCCCCGCTCTTCAGTATGCCGGTGATCGGCGCGATCGCGCGCGCGTTCGAGGCGATCCCGGTCCACCGCCGCCAGGATGCAGGGGCCGATCTTGCGAAGAATGCGCAGACGTTCGAGACGGCGCGTGCCGTCCTGGTACGTGGCGGCACGATCGCCATCTTCCCCGAGGGCACCTCCCACAGCGACCCGAAGCTACGGCCACTCAAGACGGGCACCGCCCGTATTGCGCTCGGCGCAGCGGCGGCGTTGCCGCAGGCCCTGGCGCTCGAGATCGTGCCGGCGGGACTGTATTACCGGGCCAAGAAAACGTTCCGCAGCGTCGCGCTGCTCCATTTCGGCGATCCGTTCCCGGTGGAGCGAATTGCGATACAGACGGGCGCCGAGCCGCCTCCGGGGCCGGTGCAGCAGCTCACCGAGCGGCTCGCGAGCGCGCTGCGTGCCGTCACGCTCGAGGCTGAAGAGGCGGAGGTGCACGGGCTTGTCGCGCGGGCGCAACGCGTTTTCAGCGCGGCGGACGACGGGCCGCCCGCGCCGGTGTCGCTCGAGGACGAGTTCGCGCAACGCCGCCGGCTGCTCGCGGGATATGAGGTGGTACGTCACCGTTGGCCCGAACGAGCCGCTGCGCTCCGTGGGCGGCTCGAGCGCCATGCTGCGGCAGTCGCGGCCGCGGGTCTGGACGCGAAGCAGCTCGCGCCACAGAGCTACGGGTCGATAAGCGTTATCACGTACGCCGTGAAGAGCGCACTATTCCTGATCCTTGGACTCCCGGTGGCCCTCGTCGGGCTGTTGGTGCATTACCCGGCATACCGGGTCGTTGGTTGGGTCGCCACCGGCATGACGAAGGAGAAAGAAGATGCGCTTGCGACGGTCAAACTGCTCAGCGCCGCCTTGCTGTTTCCGGTAACGTGGGGCGCGATCGTCTTCGCGGTGTCGCTGTGGCGGGGGCCGTGGGCCGCGGCGCTCGTGGCGCCGGCGCTGCCCCTGACGGGGTACGTGGCATTGCAATTCGCGGAGCGGCTCGATCGCGTGATCGGTGCGACGCGAGCGCTGAGCATCTTCCTCTTTCGCCGCCGCGCATTCCTGCGCCTGACGGCTGAGCGACGCGCGATACGGGAAGAGATCCTGGCGTTGGGGCGAGAAGTGGACGCCGTCGGTGGCTCACTGCCCGCCGCGCAGGCATAATAGTCAGCTCAAACCCGCATCTCAGGAGACGCCATGAAGAAACCGACCTGGTCCCGCCGTGAGTTCCTCGAGCTGAGCGCCGCTGCTGCCGGTGTCTCGCTCGCTGCCCAGCCGTTCAAGTTCCGCGCGGTCGCCCCCAGCGACACCGTCCGCTTCGGGATGGTGGGTGTGGGGATGCAGGGCTCCGGTCTTCTCGGGACGTCGATTCAGCTGCCTGGCGTGACGTGCGCCGCCGCGGCCGACCTCTACGACGGCCGCCACACGCTGGCCAAGGAAATCGTGCGGCCCGATCTGCCCACCACGCGCGAGTATCGCCGACTGCTCGACGATAAGACCATCGATTGCATCGTCGCCGCGGTCCCCGATCACTGGCACCGGCGCATGGTCGTGGAAGCGGTGAGCGCGGGGAAGGACATCTACATCGAGAAGCCGATGTCGCATACCCCTGCCGACGGCGTCGCGATGGTAGATGCCGTGAAAAAGAGCGGGCGCATTTTGCAGGTCGGCTCGCAGCGGGTCAGCTCGCAGATTTGCGCCAAGGCCAAGGAGATGGTCGCGCAGGGGATGCTGGGTGACCTGACGCTCGTCGAAGGATGGCTCGGCCGCAACGATCCGACGGGCGCGTGGGAGTATCCGCCCCCGCCCGATCTCTCACTGCAAACGCTCGACTGGGAGACCTGGCAGAACGACGTGCCCAAGCGCCCGCTCGATCCGAATATCTTCGCGCGTTGGCGCTGCTGGAAAGAGTACGGCACCGGCGTCGCCGGCGACCTGCTCGTTCACCTGATCAGCGGCATGCAGTTCATGCTCGGCATCAACGAGCCGCCGAAGCAGGCGGCGGCGGTGGGCGGCATCCGGCGCTGGAAAGATGGGCGCAACATGCCCGACGTCCATGCGACGATTTATTACTACGGCGCCAACGATCTCCCCGTGTACATGCGGCTGAATCTCGGGACGGAGATGCCCGAGCAGTATCGCATCCAGGGATCGCAGGGTGTGCTCGAGGTGTCCGGCAACACGCTCACGTTTTCGCCGCAGAACGGCAAAGATCAGTGGCCCAGCTACTATACCGGCAGTTACCCGCGCGCGCTCCGGGAAGCGTACCGGGCGCAATGGCACAAAGACCACGATCTGCAAGCGGGCCAGGCTCCGCCCTTGTCTGAAACCGTGACCTTCAGCACTCCGGACTTCGACGACACGCGTCCACATCTGTGGAATTTCTTCGAAGCGGTGCGCACGCGGAAACCGGTGGTCGAGGACGTGGTGTTCGGGCACAACGCCGCGCTGGCGTGTCACATGGCGAACGAGGCGTACTTCCGGCGCACGACGGTATCGTGGGACGACGCGGCGAAGACTATTCGCTCGTGAGCGTGACCTTGAAGCCTTTCGCCTTGAGACTGGCAACGAGGCCGGCTTTCTCGACCGAACGCATGTAGGCCTCGTCGGGGTCGATCAGTTTCCTTTCGACGAGCTCGAGCAGCGCGTCGTTCAGCGTATTCATGCCGAGCTTGCGGCTCGTCTGAATGATGGAAGGGATCTGGAACGTCTTGCCCTCGCGGATCAGGTTGGAGATGGCCGGCGTCGTGAGCAGGATTTCACGTGCCGCGACCCGGCCACCGCCCACCTTCTTGCACAGCGTCTGCGAGATCACGCCTTTGAGCGACTCCGAGAGCATCACGCGGATCTGCGCCTGCCGGTCGGCGGGGAACTGATCGATCATCCGGTCCACGGTCGACGCTGCGGTGGTGGTGTGCAGCGTGCCGAAGACCAGATGGCCCGTCTCCGCGGTCTCGATCGCGATGGCGATCGTTTCGAGGTCGCGCATTTCGCCCACCAGCACGATGTCGGGATCCTCGCGCAGCGCGGCGCGTAGTGCCGATTTGAAGCTCTCGGTATGCACGTGGACCTGGCGCTGGGTGATCAGGCATTTCTTGTTCTCGTGCACGAACTCGATCGGATCCTCGATCGTGATGATGTGATCGGAGCGCGTGCGATTGACGAGATCGATCAGTGCGCACAGCGTCGTGGACTTTCCCGAGCCGGTCGGACCGGTGACGAGTACCAGCCCTTTCTTGAGGTGGCAGAGCTTCTGCACCTCGTCGGACAATCCCATCTCTTCGACCGTCACGACTTTGGCCGGGATCACGCGGAACACGGCGACCGGTCCTTTGCGGTCGCGCGCGGCGTTCACGCGGAAACGCGCAAGGTTGGGGATCTCGTAGGCGAAATCGGTATCGCCCGTTTCCTTCCACTCGCCGCGGTTGCGCTCCGGCATGATCGAGAGCACAAGCAGCTCGAGGTCGTTGACGCTGACGGCGGGGCCGGACTGGCGCTTGATTTCGCCATGCGTGCGAAACAGCGCCGGCTCGCCGACGCGGAGATGCAGATCCGAGCTGTGGGACTGTACGAGTGCGCGCAGCAGTTTGCCCAAGCGTTGCTCCGCCGCCTCGTACTCGGACGACGCGAACTCCCCCGGCAGCTCGCCTGGCGCCGCGAGCGGCGTCTCCACCATGGGCGCGGCGGCGATGACGGATGCCCGGGGCGCTTTCGCCGGCGCCGCCGGCTTCGCCGCGGGGGCCGCCGGTTGCGCGGCGGCACGTTTGGCGGTCTCCGCCCCTGATGATTGGGCAACCGGCGCTGCGACCCCCTCCTGCGATTCCCGGCGAATCGCGGAAATAACGGCGGTGAGCCGGCCCGCCTCGGGCACGATTCTCACCCGCACCAAGCCGTTCCCTGCCGCATAGTCGAACTCCGTCTCCGCCTGCTGGTCGATCTTATCCGCGGCCTCCGGCGGGGCGACTTCGACCATGAGCGCGTAAATGTGCTGATCGGTGAGCGGCTGCTTGGAGACTTTGCGCGGCTTGCCGTCCTTCACGAGGGTCACGGGCTCGTCGGGCAGCAAATACAGCTGATCGGCGCGCTCGCGCAGCATCACGTCGACGAAGGGATCGAGTCGTGCCGGCATGAATCAGTCCTCTGGGCGCGCATACAGGACATGCGCGCGGTTCACGATATGTACGCCATCGTCGGTCGTGATGGCGAAGAACGGCTCGGGCGCCGCATTGAGATAGTCGAGCACCCGCGCGTGGTGCGCCGGCAGCTCCAGCGTCGCCCAGCCGTTCAGCTGGGTACCATCCGCCAGTGTCACCTCGAGACGAGCCTGTTTGGCTGCAGAGAGTCGCGCGGCGTCCTCAGGCTGAGTCAGCGGCACGATGAGTGAAACGGTGCGCGCCTTCGCCACCAGCAGTACGCCGACCCCGTTGCCCTTGGGCCGGAAGGGAAACCATCCCTCCGCGCGATTCAGCATGTCGAGCGGGGTCTCATGACCGGCATGTTGGGGCACTCGCTCCATCACGTAGATCTCGCCCTCACGTTTGCCGCCGGCGGTCTGGAGCAGCGTGGCGGGAATCGCGAAACGCGGAATCGAAAAACCGCTCACCTAGCCTCGCCGGCTCCGACATTGGACCGACACGGGTGCGCGGTTACCGCAGGCGATGGTCTCGTTCATCCCGTTCGCCACCGGTCCACACGCCGTGCTCTGGGCCGTCTGTGTGGCCTCGGCGACGGTGCTCCCCGCCGCGGTGGCGCAGTTCGAGCGACCCTGAAAATCCACGCAGACGGTGCATTCCTGGTTGGCGCGCGCGGTGGACATATAGAAGAAGAGCGCAATCACCGCCGCGACGACCGCCACCGTGATCCATCTGGAGCGCTTCATGTGCCTTGCTGATCAGTGAGCCGACAAGGTGGCGAGGAGGCGGAATTCGCGCCAGAGGCAGGTCATACGTAACGTGTAGGGTATGACTGGCATTCTGCGACTCGTCATGGTCGCATTTACGCTGTTCGCGGTCGCGCTGATCTACGTCTCGGCATCCGCCTGGCGGAACCGTCGCCGCCTGAGCTCCCTCGTTGGGTTTCTTGCCTCGGCGTTATTGCTCACTTCCAGTATGCTGCTCGGCGCCATTACGGTCGGGATACATGGGTATCGAGTGTTCACCCAGGAGGCACTCGCCGCGACGATCATGACCGAGCCACTCGGCCCACAGCGGTTCCGCGCGACCGTAACGTTGCCCGATAAGAGCCTGCATATGTTCGATCTTGCCGGCGACGCCGTATACGTCGACGCGCATGTCTTGAAGTGGCGGCCGATTGGGACGCTGCTCGGACTCGAAACGATCTATGAGCTCGACCGCATTTCGGGACGCTATCAGGCGCTCGGTGACGAGCAGACGCGGGAGCGGACGGTGTATTCGCTCGCCGCGAACAAGCCGTTCGACGCGTTCGATCTGGCCCGGCGCTACTGGATCCTGCGGCCCTTCGTGGATGCGGAGTACGGCTCGGCCACGTTCATTGGCGCAACGGCACCGGGTGGCGCGAGGTACGAGGTGCGTGTCTCCACCACCGGACTCCTGGTAAGGCCTTCCCGGACCAGGTAAGCTTCTCGCCGTGGCGGACAAGAAGCCAAAACCCAATTACGCAAACGCGTGGCGTGAGGCGCGTGAGCTCGTTTGGCAGCATCGCAAGCGGCTCGCCATCGGTCTCGCATTGATGCTGGTCAACCGGCTCGCGGGACTCGTGTTGCCGTGGTCGTCCCGCTACATCATCGATGGGGTCATCGGGCAGCAGCGCGCCGACCTGCTCGGAGTGATCGCGGCGGCCGTCGGCGCCGCGACCATCGTGCAATCGGTGAGCTCGTTCGGGCTGTCACAGATCCTCGGGGTAGCAGCCCAGCGCGCCATCACGGACATGCGCAAGTCCATCCAGGCGTTCGTGTTGCGCCTGCCGATCGCGTATTTCGACTCGACGAAAACCGGCATTCTGATCTCGCGGATCATGACCGATGCCGAGGGGATCCGAAATCTGGTCGGCACCGGGCTCGTGCAGTTGCTTGGCGGATTTGTTACGGGGACGATCGCGCTCGGCGTCCTCTTCTGGTTGAACTGGAAGCTCACGTCGCTGTCGATTCTCGTCCTCGCCGTGTTCGGCGGTGGGATGGCCTACGCGTTCTCCAGGCTGCGCCCCCTGTTCCGCGAACGCGGCAAGCTCAACGCCGACGTGACCGGTCGGCTCGCCGAAACGCTCGGTGGCATTCGGATCGTCAAAGCGTATCGGTCCGAGCGCGGTGAGCGGCTGGTATTCGCGCGCGGCGCCCACAAGCTGTTCCGCAACGTCGCGACGACGCTGACCGGTGTCTCCAGTGTGGGAGCGTTCGCCCAGTTGGTGATCGGCGCGATCTCGGTCATCATGATCCTGGTCGGCGGCCGTGCGGTGCTGACGCATTCGATGACCCTCGGCCAGCTCGCGCAATACATCATTTTCGTCGGCCTGGTTGCGCTTCCGCTGATCAACATCGCGTCGATCGGAACCCAGATCACCGAAGCGTTCGCGGGCCTCGACCGAATCTACGAGCTGCGCCGGATGACGACCGAAGACGCGGAGGATGCCCAACGCGCGCCGCTCGGCGCGGTCCACGGCAACGTCGCGTTCGAGCACGTGACCTTCGCATACAAGCCGGGCGTCCCGGTGCTCAAAGACGTGTCGTTCCACGCGAGAGCCGGCTCGACCACGGCGCTCGTCGGCTCCTCGGGATCCGGAAAGAGCACGCTCATCGGGCTGGTGCTGGCGTTCAATCGGCCCGAGAAGGGCAGGGTGCTCGTAGATGGGCGCGATCTCGCGACGGTGCCGCTAGCGGACTACCGCACGCAGCTGGGCGTTGTGCTCCAGGACAACTTCCTGTTCGACGGCACGATCGCCGAGAACATCGCCTTCGCGCGTCCTCATGCGACGCGGCGGGAGATCGCGGCCGTGGCGCGCATCGCGCATTGCGACGAGTTCGTGGAGCAGTTCGAGGAGAAGTACGACACGGTGGTGGGTGAGCGGGGCGTCAAGCTTTCGGGCGGCCAACGGCAGCGCATTTCGATCGCGCGCGCGATTCTCGCCGATCCCCGGATCCTGGTGCTGGATGAGGCGACCTCGAGCCTGGACTCCGAGAGCGAAGCCAAGATCCAGGACGGGTTGCGGGCGCTGCGCCGCGGGCGCACGACGTTCGTCATCGCGCACCGGCTCTCGACGATTCGCAGCGCCGATCAGATTCTCGTCCTCGAGGGCGGCGAGATCGTCGAGCGGGGGAGTCACGACGAGCTGCTCGCCGCGAACGGGCGCTATCGGCAGCTGTACGACAAACAGTACAACTTCGAGCGAGACCGGTTCATCAATCCGGGGGAGGACTTTACTCCGGAGCCGGAGCAAGTCGCGCTACCACCGGTTGCGCCGCCGGGAAGACTCTAGCGACTCTTACTCCACGTCGCGGTATGAAAGTGCTCCGACCGCGGCGCCAGTTTGCCCTTTCCAGCTGCGTATTCCTTCCACGTCACCGGCGCGTAGTCGTTGGGCACCTTTCGCATTGTAATGCAATCCTGAACAGGGCAGACCGCTGCGCAAAGATTGCACCCGACGCATGCCTCCTCGATGATCTCCACAACCGGACCGCCGTTATTTCTCTCGAGACGTCGAATCGCCTGGTGGGCGCCATCCTCGCACGCCGTCCAGCACAGCTCGCACTTGATGCATTTGGCCTGATCGATGTGGGCGAGGAGGTGGAAGTTGAGATCGAGCTCCTCCCACTTCGTGACACGCGGCAAGGCACGACCGCGCACGTCGGCCAACGTGCGGTGCCCGCGCTCGTCCATCCAGTTCGCCAGCCCGTCGATCAGGTCCTCCACGATCCGGAACCCGTAGTGCATCACGGCGGTGCACACCTGCAGCGAGCCGGCGCCGAGTGCGATGAACTCGGCGGCGTCGCGCCACGACGCAATGCCGCCGATCCCGGAGACCGGAATCTTCACGCTGGGGTCGGCGGCAACCGCCGAGACGAGGTGCAGCGCGATCGGCTTGACGGCGGGCCCGCAGTAGCCGCCGTGGCTCGACTTGCCGGCGACGGAGGGTTGCGGCTCGAACGTCGAGAGATCGACGCCCACAATCGAGTTGATCGTATTGATCAGCGACAGCGCATCGGCGCCGCCTTTGACGGCCGCGCGGGCGATGTACGTGATATCGGTGACGTTCGGCGTGAGCTTCACGATCACCGGAATCGTGGCGACTTCCTTGACCCATTCGACGATCTGGCAGGTGTAATCGGGCACCTGGCCCACCGCGCTGCCCATCCCGCGCTCGCTCATGCCGTGGGGACATCCGAAGTTCAGCTCGATGCCGTCGGCGCCCGTGTCCTGCGTCTGTTTGACCATCTCGTGCCAGGCTTCGCGCTTCGACTCGACCATCAGCGACGCGATCACCGCGTGCTTCGGATAGTTGCGCTTGACCTCGGCGATTTCCTTGAGATTCTCGGCGATCGGGCGGTCGCTGATCAGCTCGATGTTGTTGAAGCCCATCATGCGTGTCTGACCGAGATCGACCGAGCCATAGCGCGAAAAGACGTTGATGATCGGCTCGCCAATCGTCTTCCAGACGGCGCCGCCCCAGCCTTGATCGAATGCCTTGGCGACCTGCCCGTAGGTGTTCGTCGGCGGACCGGACGCCAACCAGAATGGATTCGGACTCTCGATGCCCGCGAAATTTGTTCTCAGATCAGCCATACCGCCTCCTACCGCCCGTTTACCGCCCGTTCCCGCCCTTTTCCACTCAACGTTGCGTCGATCTTCTTCGCTGCCGCGACACCCTCAGCTGCCGCATTCACGATCTCTGCTCCGCCATTCGCACAGTCGCCGCCGAGGAAAACATTCGGATGGTCCTTGGGCCACGTGAGCTCAGTACGGGAGCCTTGTCCAATCGCGACGATCACCATGTCGCACGGAATTGTTTCGCTGCCGTTGGCGGTCCGCACCTCGACCCCCGCGACCGCACCGGATCCGTTGGCGATGATCCGCTGCGGAGCCGCGTTGAAGCGGAAGCCGCAGCCGTCGCGTTTGGCAAGCTCGTATTCGTAGTGATAGCACGGCATATCGGCCTCGCCGCGGCGGTACACGATCGTGGCCTCCGCCGCGCCGAGCCGCTTGGCCTGCGTGACGGCGTCGATCGCCGTGTTACCCGCGCCGATCACCACGACCTGGCGTCCGACCGGCGTTTCGCGATACGGGTGCGTCTTGAGGTGCTCGATGAACGTGAGCGCGTCGACGACGCCGCGCAGGTCCTCGCCCGGAATGCCCAGCTTCTTCGTGCTCCCCAATCCGACGCCGACGAACACCGCGTCGTACTGCGTCAGCAGCCGGTCGATCGATTCGACGGTGACACCCATCTTGAGCTCGACGCCGAGGTCGAGAATGTCCTGCACTTCCGCCAGCGCGACGTCGGCCTTCAGCTTGTACTCGGCGATGCCGTACGTATTCAGGCCGCCGGGCTGGGTCTTTGCCTCGAACACCGTCACATCGTGTCCACGGCGCCGCAGATCGCGTGCGCACGCGAGCCCCGCCGGCCCCGCACCCACGATCGCGACCCGTTTCCCGGTTCGCTTCCCCGGCTCGAACAGCTTGAGCTTTTTCTCCAGGACATAATCGGTGGCGTGCCGCTGCAGCAGCGCGATTTTGATCGGCTGCTCGTCTCGGTCATTGAGGACACAGGCGCCCTCACACAACACTTCGACGGGACAGGCCCGCGCGCACGAGTGCCCAAATGGGTTCGCGTCGAGAATGACGCGGGCGGACCCGCGCAGATTCCCGCTCGCGATTTTCTTGATGAAGGCGGGGACGTCGATGTGCGTGGGACATGCGATCGTGCAGGGCGCGTCGTGACAGAAGAGGCACGTGTTGGCCTCGAGCAGCGCGGCGTCGCCGGTCAGCGCCGGCGCGAGGTCGGCGAAGTTCGCCGCCAGCTGTTCGTCCGAGAGCGACCGTGCCGGCTCAGGTCGTTGCACCAACTGCTCCCCGCTCTCTGCTCCCTGCTCCGACGCGCATTCCGACGATGTAGATCGCAGCGGATAGTATGAAGCCCACAAACCACGCCCAGTTGTACATCGTGCCGAACAAACCGGTGGCCGGCACGCCCTTCAACGCCGCGACAAACCCGGGAAGGCTCGGCGCCACGCCGAGGACAAATGCCATCACCGCCAGCCAATTGATCCCGCGCGTGTACTCGTATGCGCCGTACCGCTTGTAGAGATCGTTCACCACGAGCACCCCGCGCCGCAGCACGAAATAATCGGCGATCATGATCCCGGCGACAGGACCGAGCAGCGCGCCGTAGCCGATGAGCCAGGTGAAGATGTATGCGGCCGCGTCGTTATAGAGCCGCCACGGCATCATCACAATCCCGATCACCGCCGTGATCATCGCGCCCTGCTTGAACGTGATCCTGTGGGGCGCGATGTTCGAAAACGCGTTCGCCGGCGCGACGATGTTCGCGGCGATATTGGTCGTGAGCGTGGCGACGATCAGCCCCGCCATCGACAGCATGATCATCAGCGGCCCGCCGATGCGTGCCAGCAGGGCGACGGGGTCCGCGATGCGGCTGCCGAAAATCACGAACGTCGCGTTGGTAACGGCCGCCCCGATGAACGCGAACAGCGCCATCGTCGCTGGCAGTCCGACGGCCTGGCCGACCACCTGGTCGCGTTGGCTGCGCGCGTAGCGCGAAAAGTCGGGGATCGAGAGTGCCATCGTCCCCCAAAAGGCCACGGCAGATGTGAGTCCAGCTCCGAATACGGCCCCGAACCCGGCCGTCCGGCCGTAAGGCCGTCCGACCGTCGGGTTCTCCAGCATCGGGCCGATTCCCCCGGCGCGCACCGCCGCCCACACGAACAGCGCAACTCCAACCGCGAGCAGGAACGGCGAACCCCACGTCTCCAGGAACTTGATCGAGTCCATGCCGCGCAGCACAATCCACACGTTCATCGCCCAGAACACCATGAAGCACAGGAACTCACCCGTATTGAGGCCCACGAACGCGGGCAGGATCTGTGGCAGCGTGGCGATGCCGGGCCAGATCACCTCGAAGAGCTTGTAGATCGCCCACCCGCCGATCCACGTCTGGATCCCGAACCAACCGCACGCGACGAGGCCCCGCAGGATCGCCGGGATGTTGGCGCCGAGGACGCCAAACGACGAGCGCGCGAGCACCGGGAAGGGAATGCCGTAGCGCGTGCCGGCGTGCGAATTCAGGGCGATGGGCAGCAGCACGACGACATTGCCCAACACGACCGCACCGACGGCCGCCTGCCAAGTCCATCCCTGATCGACCAGGCCCGAGGCCAGCGTGTAGGTAGGGATGCAGATCGCCATCCCGATCCATAGCGATGCGATGTGCCACCAGTTCCAGGTGCGCCGGTCCGGCGACACCGGGAGTAGGTCTTCGTTCGCGAGCTGGGTGCGCGCCGGAAGGGTCATTTCACCTCGGCGAGTGCGCGCTCCATCCGCTTGCAGCCGTCATCGATATCCGACTTGCTGATCAACATGGAGGGCGCGATGCGGATCACGTTGCCGTAGAGGCCGCCCTTGCCGAGCAGCAGCCCCTGGCGCTTCGCGGCTTCCAGGAACGCGGTCGTTTTCTTGGGCGACGGCTCCTTGGTCTTGCGATCCTCGACGAACTCGATCCCTTGCATCAGGCCCATCCCTCGCACATCCCCGATAAAGGCGAACCGCTTCTTGAGCTCTTCGAGCGCCTCGCGCAGTTGTTTGCCGCGCTCGGCCGAGCGCTTGGGCGTATTTTCGCGTTGCATGACGTCCATCGTCGCGTCCACCGCGGCCATCGAGATCGGGTTGCCGCCGAACGTCGAGAGCGAGAGGCCGGTAAACGCGTTCGCGACTTGCTCCGTCGCAATAGTGGCGCCCACCGGGAAGCCATTCGCGATGGACTTGGCGAACGTCATGATCTCCGGCTCGACGCCCCAGTGCTCGATGCCGCACCACTTGTCGCCGGTGCGCCCCCAGCCGGTCTGCACCTCGTCGCAGATGAAGACCGCGCCGTATTGGCGAATGATGCCGACGGCGATCTCGAAGTACTCCTTGGGCGGCGTGATGAAGCCGCCCGCGCCCTGAATCGGCTCGGCCATGAACGCCGCCGGGTGGCCGGTCGTCGTCGTCTTGATCAGATCTTCGATGTCCTGGGCGCAGCGGATGCCGCAGTCGGGATATTCGAGCCCCAGCGGGCAGCGGTAGCAGTAGGGCGACAGTGCGTGTTTGACGCCGGGGATCTGCGTGGGGAGGACACGCCAGGGCTGTTGCCCCGTGATCGCGATCGCCCCCTGGCTGCGCCCGGCGTAGCTGTGACGCAGCGCGATGATCCCCTGCTGGCCGGTATAGATCTTCGCCAGCATGATCGCGGTCTCGTCCGCTTCC